>Ga0116168_1002020_pt1 | contig 13789 bp, 9 predicted proteins | sample AD_UKC129_MetaG_FD_89795 | JGI IMG/M metagenome (GOLD analysis project Ga0116168, IMG submission 89795) | Active sludge microbial communities of municipal wastewater-treating anaerobic digesters from Canada - AD_UKC129_MetaG | ecosystem: Engineered > Bioreactor > Anaerobic > Digestate | place...
CTCATCCCGAAATACAGCTATATCGGTTCGGCGTGGGTGGCGTTGATATGCGAGATTGTTTTGGTAGGGGTGACATTAACTTATGCCATACGCCATATTGGAAACTTTTTTAGATGGAAAACATGGGTAAAAATTTTTGTAGTGAATATGATTATCTATGTCTTCTTAAATGAAACAATATTTGGTATAAATATCTTTTTAAAGATTATTACAGGGTTAACAATATATTATTTTTGTGTTGTAAGATTACATCTCATAAGAAGGGATGTGCTAAATATATTGCCTGATATAAAAATATTTTCCTTTTTCGATGCACTCAAAAGATGATTTTACTTGGATGCATCTTTAGCGGAACTTCTGCATTAAAAGTTTTTATATGGAAAAAATCTATAGAATAAACTGGATAGATAATTTAAAGGGCATAGGCATTATTTTTATTATATTTGGGCACTCCATTTCTTGTCCTGATTTTCTCATTGACTATTTTTTTTCATTCCATGTCCCTTTATTTTTTTTTATTGCAGGAATGAATTTTAGTAGTTCGCTACTTGAAGATTTTAACCTTTTTCTAAAAAAAAGGATAAAGAGGCTTCTCATACCCTATATTTTTTTTAATATGTTATCTTATGGGTTTTGGGTTTTGAGAATTAAATTCTTTGATGCACCGCAGGAAGTGCCAGTATTAAGACCTCTTCTTGGCATCTTATACGGTAATGGCCATGACAAATGGCTTGTCCATAATGAACCTCTATGGTTTTTTATCTGCCTTTTTACAACTCAATTGTTGTTATTTTTAATTCTAAAATTTTTTAGAACAAACAAAAAGATTGTTTTTATTTTGTGCATCTGTGCAATAACAGGCTATTTAGATTCAAGGTACTTAAAAATTAGATTCCCCTGGGGTATTGATATTGCATTAACTGCCGTTGTTTTTTCTGGTATTGGTTATATATTAAAGGCGCATCTTGAAACAATAAAGAGAATCTATCATCCCTTGTTGTTAATTTTTGTTCTCTTCCTTAATCTTTTTGTGGCTTTTTTAAATGGTAAGATAGATATGAACTACAACAGGTATAATAATATTTTTTTATTTTACATCGGGGCATTTTCAGGTATTTTTTTCTGGATGGGCATCTCTATGTTTATTGGTAACGTTAATGCATTGAAATATATTGGAAATAATTCTCTTTCCATATTTACGCTACATATTCCGGTGCTTTTAGTGGTTGTAAAACTGATGATGATATTTGGTATTCCCTATGCCATGCAGGAAAATAATATTGCATTTATGTTCATACACACTTTTTTTAGCATTGTTATGATAATACCTCTTAATTACATATTAAATAAATATGTGCCCCTTTTAGCTGGTAGAGAAAAATGAAAAAATATTCTTAAAAATGGAAAATCTTTTTTATCTAACAATAAAGTCATTAATAAAGCATATTAATTTCATTGGGGGCTCTGTATTTTGTTTTTTTATTATTTCAATATTAATCTTATTTAGAGTAAAGATTAATGACAGGGTTTCTATATTTTTTAAAAAACTTTCCAACAATGGCAGTGAGGTCTTGTTTGGAATTTTTATAATAACAGGCATCATCTACCTTTTCTATCCCAATTTTTTAAATCACATTGAACCAACCGTTGCAACATTAGGGTTTGCATTAAAAAAAGGTGAACCAGTATACCCCATACCAGTTGGTTCATATCCATATAATGGCATATTATATGGGCCTGCATTATTTGAAATTCAGATGATTTTTCAAAGTTTAGGTGCCTCCATACTAATTGGTTCAAAATTACCTGGATTAATAGCTTTTGCCATTTCATCTTTTATCTTATTAAAAATCAGAAAAGATTGGGTTTATAGAGGCTATCTTCTTTACTTATTTTCTTTTGGACTAATGCTTTTCTGGAATAGAGCAGATGTGTTTTTATTGTTAATTGTTGCAATAACCCTCTTTATTAATAACCGTTTTGCTCAAAACAAATATATATCTTTTATTACAGGGATATTTGGTGGTATGGCCTCTGCATTAAAAATGCATGGGTTGGCCTATGTTTTTGCTGCTTATCTTGCTACAACACATAAAAATATCTCTTTAAAAGATATAATTTTGTTTTTTATTTCATGTATCATTTCTTTTTTTTGTTTCTTTTTACCTGAAAACGTATCCTTTGGAGGTTTTTGGGCATATTTTAATTCTGCTTTAACTCAACATGGCTTATCTTTTTACTTGTGGCTTGAAAGTTTTATCTATCTTATTTTTTTGGCATTTCCTTTTATTATTTTAAGGGGAATTAAAAATCTACCTGGACTAAATATTTTTTTATTAATAATGATTGAATTTTTAATAACTATTGTGGCATCAAAGCATGGAAATGGATTTTACCATCTATTACCTTTAATTCCTATTAATGCCTTTATTATGTTAGATAATGAAAGAATTAAAGACAAAAAATATAATCTATTGCTTATTCTTTACACATGCCTTATTATTGTTTCCTTTGTTACAGTTGTATCCGATTTTATATTGCCCATGGGAAAGAGCTGGCAGAGATTTGATGATGCAAAAAAAGAGGTTGTTGGCATTTCAAAAAAATCACCAGATATAATAATGGGGGTAACCGATGAACATGGTTATCCATATTCATTTTTAAGGGCTCTTTTAAAAGAAAGGCAGATTGATTATGCCTCTTTTATGGATCAACAGATATCAGGCATAAAAGATAATGCCCTTGTTGAGAATTTAAAGAATTGTAATATCTGTTGCATATTGATGCCAAATAAAGGAGAGGCTTTTACATTAAAAAATTATTATACATCAAAACCTCTGTTTTCAGATAAGGTTAGGCATGTATTCAAAGAGAGGTTTTTTCTTTCAGAGAAAGGAAGGCATTATTCTGTATATAAATGCAAAAGAGAATACGAACAATAAATAATTAAAATTACATAAAAACTATGATAAAATTTTTCAGGCAAGTTTTAATTGAAAAGCCTTAAATAATTTTGATATTTAGGTGCCTCTTATGACTTTTATAAAAGTATTATCCTTTATATATTTCTTTAGCCTCATATTTTCAGGTAGTGTTTTTGCACAAAACTGTTTTGCCAAAGGCGATGGATTTGGCGTATATCAACCGTATCTAACGGATAAGGTGTGTTTTCTATACGAGCATTCCAAATTACTTCCACCAGAATCAGAGATGAAGCAGACCCTTCCAGGGGAAGAAAGTCTTCATCCAGACCCACTTATGGCAGAATATTTATATTTGATAATTAAAAAAAGATATTTGGCAATTAAAAAAGGAACACCTTTCTACAATTGTGGTTATGATTTAGAGACATTAAAAAGAGATCCTGGATTTGCGAAGTTTTTAGGGGTGCCAATGCCTGAATTTCACTGTTCTGGTTTCGTTTTTCAGTTTGTGCCAGTTAAGCTTATAAACGAAAATACCTGTCTTTGGGTTGCTTTAGACCTTGTTGATTGTGGTAACATTGAACAGGATTATGATGTGGAATTAAGGTGGAAGAGAGACCCCAATGTAAGGTGGTAATCCTTAAAAACACAGTGTTATTTTACCTTCATTTACAGATTATTTCATAGGTTTTTTTGAATATGAAAAGAATCCTTTTCATTTGTGTTTTATTAATCCTTTTTGTGTATATTTTTTATCTAATTACAGATGCAGACAATAAACACGAAAAGGCAGAAGATAATAAGGAAAAACCAAAGGTAATTTTTGTAGGATCAGTGTCACCAGATGTTATTTCAATAGTTATTTCTGAAAGTAGGGTTATCCACGGGAAACAAATACCTTATATTCCAGAGGAAAAGGATTCAATAGTCCAGGAAGGAAATAATCTATGGCTTATAAGGAAAAACAAGCGTATAGGTGCTTTAGTTGGTAGGACAGAAAAATTTATAATGACCTTTGATAAAGTTATTGGAGAAAGGATTGATGCTAATCTGCTTAATAAAACGAGTAGTTATTCCATTAAATCAGTAGATGATAATGATTTTTCTACAGAAAGAGAGCCCTATGCAGTTTTTCGTAAGACAAAACCAACTGATTTTGCAAGGATTGATACGGGATTTTTATCACCCCTTGAACATACGATTTATCTTAAATTAGTTAAACCTCTAAAGCTCAATAAAAAATATATTATTAACTTTAAGGAATTAAATGTTCCTGAATATACCTTTGTTTATAATCCAAAAAAGATGAGAAGTGAGGCAGTGCATGTAAGCCATATTGGTTTCAGACCAGATGACCCGGCAAAAATAGCATTTCTCTCTTTATGGATGGGAAGTGGTGGGTCAGTTGATTTTAAAGAAAAGACACCTTTTTATCTTATTGATGAGAAAAATGATGATATTGTTTTTAAAGGCGAGGTTAAATTGGCAAAAAGTAGATTGGAAAAAGATGAAAATGCCTATGGTAATAATTTCAACGGCACAAATGTATATATAATGGATTTTAGTGCATTTAAAACCCCAGGAACATACAGGGTATATGTTGAAGATGTAGGTTGTTCTTACCCCTTTGAGATTGCCAGCGATGTTTGGGCAAAGGCATTTTATGTAGCCTCTCGCTTTCTTTATCACCAAAGAAGCGGTATTGAGCTTGGACCTCCTTATACTGACTTTAAAAGACCGAGAAATTTTCACCCCGATGATGGGGTGAAAATTTATGCCACAAAAACGAGTTTGTTTGATGTGGAATTTGATTTAAAAAAAGATGATGACCGCTTTGCAAAGATATTAAGAGGTAAGACACAGAATATAGTTAAAGATGCCTGGGGTGGATACTGTGATGCAGGAGATTGGGATAGACGCATAGCACACCTCATTGCTGCAAGGTATCTTTTTGAATTGTTTGAGTATTCACCAGAATTTTTTAAGAATTTTAATATGAACATACCAGGATCAAAGGAGGATTTTCCCGATATCATAAGGGAGGCCTTATGGGGCATAGATTTTTTCAAACGCCTTCAAACCCCTGAAGGTGCTATAAGAGGTGGAATAGAGTCTGAAGATCACCCAAAATACGGTGAAGCAAGCTGGCAGGAATCACAGATGGTATTTGCATTCGATCCTGATCCTTACTCTTCTTTTGTTTATGCAGGTGCTTCAGCATACGCTGCATACGTGTTGAAAAAATTTAATATGAAGATGTGGGAGACTTATCTTAAAAGTGCCATTTCCGCAATGGATTGGGCTGAAAAAGAGATGAAAAATACAAAAAGGCCATATCCTTATCAAGTAAGGGATGCGCGTAACCTCGCAGCGGCTGAGCTTTTTAGACTTACAGGTGATAAAAGATGGCACGATATTTTTTTAGAAACTACAGTTTTTAAAAAGGAAGAGAAATTTTTATATAGATACGACAGTCATGATCAGGCCGATGCTGCATGGGTCTATATTAATACAAAAGGTAAAGACATTGAGCATTCAATAGTTCAAAGATGTAAAAAGGCATTATTAAATGAGGCAAGGATATTGATGGATGCCCAGAAAAAAACCGCGTTTAAATGGATGCGGAACCCTTGGAGACCAGCAATTGCAGGAACATTTACGATCCCTGATATAAAAAGTATCATCCGTGCCCATGTGCAAACAGGAAATAAAGAGTATCTTGAATCTATAATCCTTGCAACCCAGACAGGTGCTGGGGCAAATCCCTTAAATATTTGCTATACAACAGGCATTGGGCATAAAAATCCGAAGAATATTATGCACATTGATTCTCGGGTAACAAATCAATTACCCCCTCCTGGGATAACTGTGTATGGTCCATTGGATCCTAATGTCTTTGGCCAATTAGAATCTTATTTCTTTAAAGAGGCAAGCAAACATTGTTACCCTGAATTAATTAATTGGCCTGTTATTGAAAACTTTCTTGATATATACTGGTATCCAGCCATGTGTGAATTCACAGTTTATGATACAATACCCAATGCATATACCTGGGGCTATCTTGCTATAAGAAAATGATCAAATTCAATTAATTTTTTTATTTTCATTTAAATCTGTCAATTCCACCATACAAAATAGAAAGTATTTTGCTTTTAGAAAAGATATATTTTGTAATAAAGAGAGGAAATATCAAGCCGGCAAAAAATGTTGTTATTATCACAATTTCATCACTTAACTGTATCTTTTTCATGAAATAAGCAATGGGAAATATAAAAAAGAATTGTAAAAGGTATATCTGTAAAGAATGGGAGCCTAATGTTTCAAGTATGTATTTTGGCAGAATCTTTTTGTATGAGAAACATAAAGAGATAACAAAAAATGTTCCAAAGGATGCAGTAAAAAATTTTAAAAATGGAAATCTTAAATGCTGGAAAACCACATAAGAGGCTATAAAAATAATAAAAAATATAGGGGTAATCCAGTTTTTTTTCATTATTTTAAAAAATACATCTTCTAATCTTACTGCTTGAATACCCATAAAATAGTAGATTAAATAATTTAATAACCAACCTGCACCAAAGATCTCCCAATCAACAGGGAAAAATTGAAAAATCAAAAGAAAGATAAAAAAAAGTAATGGATTGAGTTTAAATATAAAGGGTGTGATTATCCTCATGATTATAATAAGGTATAGAAACCATAGAAAAAGGGCAGGGTTCTTTAAGGGATAAAATGTGATATAGTAAATTATTTCATGCCATACAACCGGTCTTTTAACCATGTGGGGCATGAAATGTTTTATCAATGCAAAGGTAAAACTTATTATGAAGTAAGGGATTATAAATTTAAATGTATTTTTTCTGATAGATTTAAACCATCCGGATAAAGAATCAAAATTAACTATTTTATGGGCAAAAAACCCTGAGAGAAAGAAAAATAAGGGCATATGAAAAGAATATATAAAATTAAACACAGAAGGATACGCATTGTCTAAAGGGATACTATGACCAAAGGTAACAAGAAGAATGCCGATACCCCTTGTCAGCTGCATCTCAGGTATATAATTTTTGCTATACATATAATTTTTAGAGTATAATAAATACAAAGAGATATTGTCAAAACAACCTTGTAAGATAAATTTGGAAACTTAATTTAAAATGAAGTTGAAGGCTTTAATACAAAATTTTTTGTTAATGATAATCTCCATTGCCGTTTTCTTTTTTATTGCTGAAGGGATAACCATGCTATTATGGGATTATAAACCACAAGGTGAACATGTAGGTATTATTATTAAAGATGGAAACAGAAGGGTTGTGCATGAAGGGGTAGAATATGTAACAAATTCCATTGGATTAAGGGAACGAGAGCTAAATAAAAGACCAAAGGCAGAAAAAACTATACTCGTTTTAGGAGATTCATTTATCTGGGGCGATGGCTTGCCCGTTGAAAGCCTTGTAACAACAAAATTGGAGAAAAAGTTAAATGAAATCGGCTATAATGTAGAGGTTGTAAATGGTGGTGGTGGCGGTGGAAACGCAGAGAGCGAATATAATTTTTTAATCAAATTAGCCCCAATTTATAAACCCTCTGAAGTTATTGTGTTTTTTTTTACAAACGATATCATCGAGGATAGGCCATTAGAAAAAGGCACTGAAAAAAGGGTTGCCGTAAGCTGGAGGCAGAATATTAAAGAATTTTTGAGGTCAAGATCCCATTTTATTGCATTTTTATATTATCTTTATAAAGATAGAATTGTTGAAATTATTGGTGTCCCTAAGTTTATGTTACCCCCTGATTATTTTAACCTCGATGATTCAAAACCTGGCTGGAAGAACTTTAAAATTTATGCACTGAAGATGAGGGATTTCTGTAAAGATAATAATATTACTTTTTCTTATGTTATTATTCCCACATTAACAGTTCTTAATGAAAAATATCCCTATAAAGAAATGCATGAAGCACTTAAAAAGTTTTTCAATGAATCTGGGATTGAGTTTTTTGATTTATTTCCAGTATTTAGTCCTTATAGACCTTCTAAACTATGGGTAAATCTGGAAAATTCACACTGGAATGATTTTGCAACCACACTTGCAGCTGATGCGATAATAAAATGGAGATATATAAAAAAATAAACAATGCCAGTGGAATCCAAAAGCTTCCTTTAAAAATTATATCGTTATTCTTTATTTTTTATATAAAAGCCAAGACTTTATTTTATGGAAAAATTTAAGATAACCACAAAGATTTTATTGATATTTATTATATCCCTTTCCATTTTTTTGAATCTTATTTCATTTAAAAGGGGCCATACCTGGGGTGATGATTTTGCACTGTATATTGCCCAAACAAAAAGTTTTATAGAAAATTCTGTTGATAATTTAATTGAGGAGCAAAGGTTTTTAGAACAATATTCATCGGAATTGCATGGCCCTCTCCTTTATCCATGGGGCTTTCCAATATTATTGGCTCCAGTATATAAGATTTTTGGTTTTAATATATTAGCTATGAAGATTTACATTTTTTTATTTTTCATTGCGTCATTGTTTATATTATTTTTTCTTTTTGAGGGCATATTAAATGAAAGATTAAGATTATTAATAGTAACTATGTTTGCGTTAAACCCAGTTTTTTTCTACTTTAAAGAAAATGTATTGGCTGATGTGCCATTTTTGTTTTTCACGCTTTTAGGGATGTGGTTGATTAAGCTTTATATAATTGAAAAAAGATTTTTCATAAACAGGTACATAAGTTTTGTAATACTTGGATTTGTAATCTTTTTTGCTTATTTTATTAAGATTCAAGGAATTATACTATTTTTAATTCTTTTTTTGTGCCATGTTGTTGAATACAGAGAATTATTAAATAAAAGAGACATATTGTTAAAAGAAAAATGCTTCCATTTGATTCCTTATGTCATAATAGCACTGTGTATGTCAGTTAAAGGGATAATTTTTTATGAGAATTTTGAATATTTTTTTTATGTTTTATTAAATCAGGATATTATAACCACCCTCAAAAAAAATATTGTATACTATTTAATACTTCCTTCTGAATTTTTTAGTTCTAAAGCCATATTTAAGTTCATCTACTTTTTTTCAATGCCATTTGCTTTTTATGGGTTTATAGCAAATATTAAAAAGGATTATCCCTTTGCTATGTTTATGATATTTAATGCATTAATTTTACTTGTTTTTCCTTTTACCACACAGGGTATTCGTTACATTTTATTTATTTTGCCTTTTTATTGTTACTATTTTTTGAAAGGTTTTGTTGAATTTAATATGCTTGAGTTAAATAGGGGATACAAAAAAGTTTGCATAGGTGCGATGTATTTTATAATGGCAACGTTGATATTCAGTTTTTTGTTAAGAGATGTTAATTATATAAGAAAGGTTTACAAAGAGAATAGGTATACCCATGAAGGGCCTTATTCTAAAAATGCAACTGAAATGATAAATTTTATAATAAATTTTACAAAACCCGACGATAAACTTGTCTTTTTTAAGCCAAGGGCATTAAGGCTTTATACAAACAGAAAGACGGTTGTAAATTACAATATTGATGACATAGTAAACCATAGATTTAAATACGTTGTGGTTTATAAAAACGATATGGAACATGATTATCGTATAAAATTTAGATATGATATTGATAAGTCGCATTTCTTCAGGAAAATTTTCGAAAATGACGAATATCTTATCTATGAATTGATTTAAAAATCACCATAAAAAACTGTTTTAAATTTAATTTTGGTTTTTAGCATTTTTTGATATTTTAATCTTTTTTAACATGGAGTGATGTGGCACATTTAATTGTTTTTCTTTTTCTATACCAATTTATATTTGTTTTTTCTGCATTTGCTTACATTGACCCTGGCTCAGGTAGCTATATCATTCAGATATTAATAGGATTTATTTTGGCAGGGATATACGCTTTAAAACGTTATTGGAAAAAGATCTGCAATCTCTTTACGAAGAAAAAATAACCAATCATATCAATGGGTGTTATTGTAAACATTTCTTCATCTTTTAAAGATCCTGGCGGTAATCTGTTTTTATATGATGGTAAATTATATAGAAGAATAAGTTATAGCTACAGGGATAATTATGACCATTTGATAGAATCAGGTCTTTATAAAGACCTTTGCAGCAAAGGACAATTGGTTGAACATGAAGAGGTTACATTTGATGAATTGCCATTTGCAGATACGTATAAAATAATAAGGCCTGAAAAAATAGATTTTATTTCTTATCCATACGAGTGGTGTTTCAGCCAATTGAAGCATGCTGCCCTTTTAACGTTGGATATTCAGAAAACCGCGCTTAATTATGGGATGACTTTAAAGGATTGCAGTGCCTATAATGTTCAATTCAAAAATGGAAAGCCTATTTTTATTGATACATTGTCATTTGAAAAATATAAAGAAGGCAGGCCTTGGGTTGTATACAGACAGTTCTGCCAGCATTTTTTAGGGCCTCTATCTTTAATGAGTTTGAAAGATATTAGATTGAGTCAATTATTACGTGTATATATTGATGGTATACCGCTTGATCTGGTTCGTTTGTTGCTTCCGCAGAAAAGCCGCTTTATACTTGGTCTCTTATTACATATACATTTACATGCCCGCAGTCAAAAAAGGTTTGAAAACCGAATAATCAACAGGGATAAGTATAGATTGAGCAAATCTTCGTTAATGAATATTATCGAGAATTTGGAATCTTCTGTTAAAAAATTGTTTTGGAGACCAAGTGGCACAGAGTGGGTTAATTATTGTGATTTCAGTAACTATACTGAAAGGGCTTTGGAGCATAAAAAAGATGCAATAAAATGGATGATTTCAAAATTTGAGCCAGGAGTTGTTTTGGACCTTGGTGCAAATGAGGGTCTTTTTAGCAGGCTAATAGCTAAAAAGGCAAAAAAGGTTATTTCTATTGATGCTGACCCGGCTTGTGTTGAAAAGAATTATTTGGAATGTGTCAAAAACAATGAAAAAAATATTATACCGCTCTTAATTGATTTGACAAACCCCAGTCCCGGCATTGGCTGGCAGAATAAAGAAAGGATGCCGTTTTTTGAACGTTGTGAAGCTGATACAGTTATGGCGCTTGCCCTTATTCATCACTTGGCAATTACTAACAATGTGCCTTTTGAAAACATTGCAGAATTTTTTAGTAAAATCTGTAGGTTTCTTATAACAGAATTTGTTCCCAAAACAGATAGCCAGGTTATCAAGTTATTGTCAGCGAGGGATGATATTTTTCATGACTATAATAAAGATAATTTTGAAAAGGCCTTTTCAAAGCGCTTTATAATCAGAGAAATTGTTAATATTATAGAATCTGAAAGAACACTGTATCTTATGGAGAGAGGCAATTAAAACAGTATTAAACAATCTCAAAAAAAAGTTTGTAATCCATCCTTTTATTTTTGCCCTTTTACCTGTAATTCACCTATACAGTATAAATTTCAATGAATATCCGCCTGTTGTGCTTGTAAAACCTGTTATCGTTCTTTTATGTGTAACTGTCATATCTTTGATTACCTTGAACATGATGTTTCATGATAAATATAAATCAGCAGTTATTTTTTCAATTACAATTTTTTTAATTTTTTTGTTCGGTCCATTTTTTAGCTTTGTTGAAAAAATTGATTTAAAATTCTTCCGGTTTAGATATTTTATTATCATATATACTTTTATTTTTTTAGTTGTATTGTTATTTTTTTTGTTCAATAAGCATATTAATTCAAGAAAAGTTTCTCGTTTTCTTAATTTAGCAGGGTTGGCGGTCTTATCAGTTATCATTATAAATTTATCTATAAGCACTTTAAGTGTTTTATATAACATCAAACACGATGTTCCTGAAAAAGAACAAGACATATTTTATGGATTCAAAAACCATAATCAGTCTTCAAGCAATATCCATTTACCGGATATTTATTACATTGTCCTTGATTCATATCCAAATCAGGAGTGCATGGCTGATATTCTTAATTTTAATAATGAAGATTTTACAAACCGCCTTAAAAGTAAGGGGTTTTTTATTACTAAAAGTAGTCGCAGTAACTATAACTTTACTCTATTTTCAATCCCTGCTACATTGAATCTAAATTATCTTTCTATGAAAAAAATAGAAAATGGTATTTATATGTTTAAAAAAAATGAGAATTTCTATAATAGGCTAAAAAAAAGGATAGAAAACAGTCGTTTGGTATCTTATCTGGAATCAATGGGATACAACAAGTATTTAGATACGCCTGTTATAGATAAAAAATTTCTTTCTATCGAATTTAATATCAAATTATTATATATGACCATATTAGTTTCGCCATATTTATCAAATTATGTCTCTACTTTTTTAATGCGCGAATATGCTATTTTGAATCTAAAATCGTGGATTAATTATGAGGATATTAAAAAACCTATATTTTACTTTAAACACATCATTATACCCCATGTCCCGTATATGTTTGATAGATATGGAAATATACCTGATTTTTTTTCATCAAATGTGGAAAGACTTTTTATTGAGCAACTTCTATATACAAATATGCATGCAGAGAAAATTATAGACAACATTTTATCGCATTATAAAGAAAAGAAACCAATTATTATTATCCAGGGCGACCATGGGCCAGATATTATTATTAAAGACAAAGAGAGACGTATGAAAATACGAACGAGTATATTAAATGCTGTATATTTGCCTGATATGAAAGAAAACATTTTCTATGATGGTATGACTTCCGTTAATACATTCAGGATTCTTTTAAACAAATATTTTGGAACCAATCTCGAGCTTTTACCGGATATCACGTATTACCAGGAGGTTGAAAGGGACAGACTTGTTGTTTATAACCCAAAATAACATATCAGATGTTTTAAAATATTTTAAATGCTTAAATGTTGATAATTAACTTTCATTGTGTTATTACAAATCTATGCAAATAGGTATGTTATGTATATTTTAGGTATTTCAGCTTATTATCATGATTCAGCAGCGGCGATAATTAAGGATGACGAGATCCTTTCTGCTGTGCAGGAAGAGCGCTTTACGAGGAAGAAGCACGACCCATCTTTTCCATCAAATGCAGTGCGTTTTTGCCTTTCCAATGAGGGTATTGCCGTTGATGAATTAGATGCAGTGGTGTTTTATGACAAGCCACTTCTTAAATTCGAGCGCCTGCTTGAAACTTATTATGCCTTTGCGCCAAAGGGTTTTAATTCATTCAGCTCTGCCATTCCTGTATGGATAAAAGAAAAACTAATGCTAAAGAAGCTCATCTTGGATGAGCTGTCTTCGATAGGCAGCTTTGACAAGAACAAGATTAAACTGCTTTTTCCCGAGCATCACCTTTCTCATGCCGGAAGCGCATTTTTCCCATCCCCATTTTATGAATCCGCAATTTTAACGATTGATGGTGTTGGAGAATGGGCAACAGCATCAATATGCCATGGAGAAGGTAATAAAATAAAGATTATTAAAGAACTGAAGTTCCCCCATTCTGTTGGTCTTTTATACACGGCATTCACCTATTATCTCGGTTTTAAGGTTAATTCAGGCGAATACAAGCTTATGGGGCTTGCCCCGTATGGAGACCCCCAATCGGATAGGGTTGAAAAATATATAGATATTATTAAGAAAGAACTTGTCCACATAAATGATGATGGTTCGATATGGCTTAATCAGGATTATTTTGATTATGCAACGGGATTGAGGATGGTAAATGAAAACAAATGGAGGCACCTGTTCGGTTTTCCAGTAAGGAAGCCGGAAAGTGAACTTTTGGCTGAACATTGTGACCTGGCCCTTGCCATCCAGAAGGTTACAGAAGAAATAGTGCTAAAAATGGCTGCTGAGGCAAAA
>Ga0116168_1002024_pt1 | contig 13763 bp, 12 predicted proteins | sample AD_UKC129_MetaG_FD_89795 | JGI IMG/M metagenome (GOLD analysis project Ga0116168, IMG submission 89795) | Active sludge microbial communities of municipal wastewater-treating anaerobic digesters from Canada - AD_UKC129_MetaG | ecosystem: Engineered > Bioreactor > Anaerobic > Digestate | place...
ACCCCTCATATTCCTCATCACCTCCACGCTTCTCATTGTGCTGATGGATCCGCGGGCCATTCCATCCATCCCGGTGGGGCTGATGAAGATACCCCTTGCCAGAGCAGATCCATTCCCTGACCCCTATGCAAACATAACAGAGCTCCAGCGGCCAGGTTTTGATGACGTGCTGATGGCCCTTGGACCCGGCCTCCTCCTGGCGGGTCTGGCTGGTTTCAGGCCTCTCTTCCGTGACTGGAGGGATAGCATGGTGCTCCCGGTAATCATCCTCTGGACCCTCACAGGTGCCGCCTCACTACTCTGGGGTATAAGGTTCTCTGAGCTCCTCACTGCACCCCTTCTCATAACCTCCGCGCTATTCCTTGCAGATCTGGGGACCGCCTCCAGGGTATCCCCCGGTTTCAGGAGGAAGCTTCAGGTTGCAGTCGCCATCATGGTGGTCCTTCCATCCATCATCATCTGTACGGGTCAGTACAGCGCCCTCCACCCCCGGGTGGATGACAGCCTTCTGGATGCTGCAGACTACATAAGAGCCAAAACCCCGCCTGATACTGTGGTGATCTCTAACTGGGTCCACGGACACTTCTTTGCATTCATGGCCAACAGGCCGGTGAACTTCGATGGCAGACTGGCCTACATTGAAACTGCGGCGAAGAGGGGGCCTGGATACCCCCTTGACCCCCGTATCCCGGGAGTTTACAGGGAGTACTGGCAGGACCGGGCCCTTGCAACGACGGACCCCCACCTGGCAGATGAGATACTATCCATGCTGGCATCCTCAGGTGATGAAGCCTACCTTGAGGTACTGAACGCCACCGGGGACCCGGCTGGCTCTGCAGTCATTCTGGGGGATGTGCTGGCTGTTGATGGGTCCTCAAGGGCAGAGTACCTGCAGGATAGGGGACTTGACCCTGTTGCTTCAGGGAGAGTTGCCTCAACCCTCAGCAGGAGATCCGGCTACGTCCTTGTGACCTGTGACCGGCTCATTGATAAGGGGTACTGGATACTCTATTATGGTAACTGGAACTTCACAGGAAAAACCAGGAAGCCGGTGTACTCCACAGGGAGTATAGTTCAGGGCTGGCCCCTGAGAACCAGTGACGGTCTGCTCTGGGATGGTGAGAGGATCTCATTCAATGGTTTGAGGGTCTCAGAACTGTACCTCGTGGATGCTGGTGTCAGGAAGGTGGAGGGCGACCCCCAGGGGGGTCTCGTTGCATTTGTACTCTATGACAGGAACCGGACCGTGGTCCTGGAGCGTGGATATGAGGATTCCATGTTCGCCAGGCTGGTGCTCCTTGGTGATGGTGGAGGCGTCTTCAGGGTAGCCATGAGGAGCAGGGATGTCACGGTATGGGAGCCCATCAGGGATTGGAATACTGGATAAAAAGGAGTTGGGCTGTTTTTCCTGCTAAAGATGTAGCGGTAGATAAAAAAGATTTTGCCGCTTTATTAACGGCTTTTTTCAAGGGCGGCCCTGAGGAAGGATACAAAGAGTGGATGGGCCCTGTTTGGTCTTGACCTGAACTCTGGGTGGAACTGGCATCCGAGGAACCATGGGTGATCCTCTATCTCAACCATCTCCACGAGGAAGTCGTCCGGAGATGTTCCTGAGATTATAAGGCCCTTACTCTCCAGTTCCTCCCTGAACTCGTTGTTGAGTTCAAACCTGTGCCTGTGCCTCTCACCCACGAGTTCGGTGCCGTAGGCCTCATGTGCCAGTGTACCCTCCCTTATCCTGCACTGGTAGGAGCCGAGGCGCATGGTACCCCCCATGTTCTTTATCCTCTTCTGCTCCTCCATCATGTCTATGACAGGGTAGGGGGTTTCCGGGTCGAACTCTGTACTGTTGGCACCCTCCATGCCGTTGAGCCTTGCGAATTCTATGACCATGCACTGCATGCCCAGGCATATGCCGAAGATGGGAACCCTGTTTTCAAGGGCGAACCTGACCGCCTCAAGTTTTCCTGCGATTCCCCTCTCACCAAATCCACCAGGGATGAGTATGGAGTCGAGACGTGAAAGGTCCTCCTCATTTACTGCATCATCGGCACTTATCCACTCAATATCAACCCTTATCCGTAGGTGTGCCGCTGCATGTTTGAGGGCTTCCCTTATACTTATGTATGAGTCCTCAAGCTCCACGTACTTGCCGACTATTCCAACGGTAACCACGGGCTCATCTATCATGAGTGACTCAACTATCCCTGCCCATTCACTGAGGTCTGCTTCGCCATCAACATCCAGTTCTATCCGGCGGACTATGTAGTCCCCCACCCTCTCACTGTCAAGTACCAGGGGGACCTCATAGATTGATGATGCGTCGGGGGCATTCACAACAGCCTCCTCCTCAACGTCACAGAAGTGGGCTATCTTCCTCTTGAGTGAGGAGTCTATGGGCATCTCACTCCGGCAGATGATCATATCAGGGTTTATACCAGTACTCCTGAGCTCCTTTGTACTATGCTGTGTCGGTTTGGTCTTAAATTCCCCTGCAGCCCTCAGATATGGGACGTAGGTCACATGGACGAACATGACGTTCTCATGACCCTCCTCGTTCCTCAGCTGCCTGAGGGCCTCCAAGAAGGGCTGACCCTCTATGTCACCCACCGTACCCCCGACCTCCACCAGTACCACCTCAGCACCGCTTTTATCAGCGATTTTCCTTATCATTGACTTGATCTCGTCGGTTATGTGTGGTATTATCTGTACACAGGAGCCCAGGTAATCCCCTGACCGCTCCTTATTTATGACGGACATGTAGACCTTCCCGGTTGTTATGTTGGCCTCACCAGGGAGATCAGAGTCCAGGAACCTCTCATAGTGGCCCAGGTCAAGGTCTGTCTCCATTCCATCATCGGTTACAAAGACCTCACCGTGCTGGTAGGGGTTGAGGGTCCCTGAGTCCCAGTTCAGGTAGGGGTCTATCTTTATGGCTGTCACAGATAATCCATATGATCTGAGTATCCTGCCTATTGATGCTGCTGTTATTCCCTTTCCAATAGAGCTTACAACTCCTCCCGTTACAACGATGTACTTGGCCAGATGAACCAACTCCTCAGATTAGTTTGATGGGTCAATATATGTGATTAGGATGTTAAAAACTCATTGCCTTAACCGGGCAGCCGGGTCCATCATGATTTCCATGAGCCTGTGGGCCTCCCATGTGCCCAGGGACCCCTCCCTGACTGTGAACTCGTCATAGGATTTCACCTGATCAGCATCCACTCCGTCACCTGCAAGGATGCATGGTACGGGGTCGGGTACATGGGTCCTGATCTCAATGGGTGTGGGGTGATCCGGGAGGACCGCTATCCTGTGCTCATGGTCTGAGAGCGCATCAAGTAACCTTCCGAGGACGAAGCGGTCTATATTCTCTATGGCCCTTATCTTCTCTTCAGCGTCACCGGCATGCCCTGCCTCATCGGGTGCCTCAACATGGACGTAGAGGAAGTCGTATTCCTCGAGGGCCCCGGCAGCGTATCTGCCCTTGGCCCTGTAGTCTGTGTCCAGGTAACCTGTGGCGCCCGGGACATGGATGTTTTCAAGACCCGCATATACGCCCAGGCCCTTTATCAGGTCCACCGCAGTTATTGTGGCACCTCTAATACCGTACCTTTCACTGAAGGGCTCCATCGATGGTCTTAAACCCTGTCCCCAGAGCCAGATCATGGTGGCCGGTCTCTTACCCATGGATTCCCTTTTGAGGTTCACCTCATGGGATCTGAGGACGCCTGCTGATTCCAGCATTAGCTCCCTTATATGGTCTGCCTCCTCTGAGCCTGAGGGGAGGTGTGCGGCCACAGACTCTCCCACTATGTCGTGGGGTGGCTCAACCCTCACCGAGGTGTAGCCCCTCCCCTCTATAACAAAGAGGTTTCTGTAGCTCACACCGGCATAGAACCTCCCGCTGGTTTCAAGTTCATGATTGAGGGCATCTATGAGCCTTGACGCCTCGGCTGTTTCTATGTGCCCGGCGTTGAAGTCCACGATCATCTCATCAGCGTTTATGAGGTTGCATCTGAATGCCACATCATCATCGCCCAGCTCAACACCTATGCTTGCAGCCTCAAGGGGGCCCCTCCCGGTGTAGTACCTGCGGGGGTCGTAGCCCATTATACTGAGGTTTGCAACATCTGAACCCGCCTCCATCCCCTCCGGGACTGTCCTTAGAAGACCGCACGCACCCATCCCTGCAAGCTGGTCCATGTTGGGCTTATCTGCCACCTGCAGTGGTGTTTTACCGTCGAGTTCATCAAGGGGGTAATCCGCCATTCCATCTCCAACAAGAATAACATGTTTCATGGTTATCACTGAAAAGAACCGTAAAGGCGTTTAACGCCCTCCAGACTTCCTCCATATGGTGATGGTGTCTGTGAGCATGGCCGAGGCCGTCTCAAGGGATCCTGCGCCACGTCCAACAGCTGTCACCTCACCTGCAAGGTCTGTCCTGAGGGTGGCCATGTTCAGTGTCCCGTCCACGGCGTAGGGTGACCCCATTCTCACCAGCCTGGGTCCGACCTCCAGCCTGTCCCCTGAGATCTCTGCAATGAGTTTTATGAGGTACCCCTCCTGGGCTGCCAGTTCAATGGCCCCCTGGGTTATACCGGTGATCCCCTCGACCCTGACATCCCTGAGGGTGCATGGCCTTCCGAGGATTGAATTGGCGATTATCACAGCCTTGCAGGCCGCATCAGTACCTTCAACGTCCTGGGCAGGATTTGTCTCTGCAATGCCCAGCTCCTGGGCCTCAATGAGGGCCTGCCTGTAGGATGATCCCTCAGAGGCCATCCTGGAGAGTATGAAGTTGGTGGTACCGTTCAGGATACCTATCACAGATTCTATGGTGCATGATGCGAGGGTCTCCCTTGCAAGGTTTATTATGGGCATGGCACCCCCCACAGATGCCTCGAACATGAACTCAACACCTGCCTCAGAGGCCGCCTCCATGAGTTCAGAGTAGAAAAGGGCCAGGTGCCCCTTGTTTGATGTTACAACGTGCTTCCCGTCACCCATGGCCTTCAGGACCAGTGACCTGCCGGGTTCGCCGTCCTCTATATTTGTTGGTGTTGCCTCCACCATGCAGTCATATTCGGCCTCATCAAGGAGTTCATCTCCGGTCATCCCCTCGTATCCTGAGGGATGTGACCCCAGGCCGGCCCGCTTCTTGTGCTCGAGTATCCCCCTGATGTCAAGGCCATCCGGGTCGTGGAGGGCTCCTGATGAATCCGCGACTCCTGTGAACCTTATGTCGAGGCCATACCTTTCCCTCAGATACTCGCCCTTCATCTGAACGGCCCTGAGGAATCCCTGACCAACAGCTCCCAGTCCAACAAGACATATCCTCATAACCCTCACCTAGACCTCGCTTACAAGCAGGAGGTTCCTCTCCATGGCGGCTTCATTGATCCTCCTCAGGACCTCATCCCTGCTGCCGTGTTCTGCTTCAACGGTTATCCTGGCTGCTGATCTACCCTCTGACATTCTGAGGGAGAGGTCCAGTACACTGGCTCCCTGGACGCTGTTCACGGCCTCCACCGTCTCCTGAAGGTCGCCCTCTGCAATGTCACCTATGAGTATGGTGGTGAATTTCTCCCTCAGGGGGGCGCCGTCCATCTCAATGATGTTAACACCCTGCTCCTGGAGCCTGCCTATGGCTGCGTCAAGTGTTTCCCTGTCACCCTCCACCGTGAGCTGCACGGGCACCACCGGGCCGTATTCACGGTCTCTCTCATGTATAACCGTCACTATATTCACGCCGGTACTTCCCAGGGGTTCAAGCACTGACACCAGCTGCCCCGGGGCGTCTCTGAGTTCAATAACCAGGTTTAACCGCATCTGAAACACCTACTGGGTCCATTCACCCCTCTCAACGACTATGTTACCGTCATCATCGACCGGGGCGTTTCTGAGGATCTTCCCGGGTTCTGTTTTTTCTTCCTCATCCTCCCTGGTCCTGTTAAGATTATCCACTATGTAGTATGTTTCCTCGAGTTCAGGGACCTCCTCAAGGGCCCTTGAGAATTCCTCAAGGATCTTCTCAGCCTCTTTCTCTATCTTCATATCAGACTCCTCTCAACTTGATGGATAAATGTTAAACACATAAAGTCTATGGTGCTGCAGTGATATAAGGCTTAGTCTATCGTGCTACAATGATATAAACCTTGCCACAGAGACCTGTCACAGAGAGAAAAAACATGGCCTCAGATTCAGCAGAGGGAACATGGATCCTGTGTGACAGGATGACCACTGCAGACCTGGGTTAAAACACCTTCAGCTCATGATGGGATCATTCAGGGGGGTTCCATCAGCCTCCTCAGGAAGGCCTCATGGTCAAAGCCCGGGAGAACCTTTCTCCGCAGGACCTTATCTATTCCTGAACCGTACTGCGCCGCCTTCTTGGGCCTCATCGCAATGTACTCGGGGACCCCCATCTCAATGGCCGCCTCCCTGAGTATGCGTTTCCTCAGCTCATCCTCAGGGCCCCGTATCTTGAGGTCTGCTGGTATTGTCAGTGCCACCCCTATCAGTTGAAGGTCGAGGAAGGGGACCCTCAGCTCCACCGAGTTTGCCATTGTGACCACGTCATCCCTTTCAAGGTTAACATGGTGGATGTTTTCAAGGTCATGCCGGAGGGCGTCCTCGAGTCTTCCCTCAGCCAGGAGGCGCCTGTACCTGTGGTATCCTGCGAAAAGTTCGTCTGCACCCTGACCAGAGAACATGACCCTGTATCCGTCTGCAGAGGCAGCCTCAGATGCCAGGTAGAGGGGCATTGCAACGCCGATCTTCATGAGATTGTACTCCTCTATCGCCCCCAGGACATGGGGAAGGGCCTCCCTGATGGTATCCTCTGTAACCTCCAGGACCTCAAGTTCCATTCCAAGGTCTGCCGCAGCCCTGGATGCGAACTGAGGGTCGCTGGAACCAGGGAGCCCCACGGTGTAGAGCCTCACATCGATGTGTTCATCAAGGAGGACCGCCAGCAGTGTGCTGTCAACGCCGCCCGAGAATACCAGGGCAGCCTCATCCAAACCTCTAACTCTCCTCTCCACCGATTCCCTCAGAGCTGATTTGAGATTCTCCCTCAGCTCTTCTGGTTCTGCATCTGAGGGTTCCGCCCTGGGGAGTCCCCTCAGCTTCACCTTCACACCGTTTATCATGGCATGGCCAGGTGGCAGGGTCTCCACATCCCTCAGACCTATCCTCCAGAGGGCCTTCCTTTCGGATGCGAAGGCCTCCCCTGAATGGTAGAGGGGTTTGACACCAACAGGGTCCCTGACGACTGCAAGGTTCTCGCCGTCTGTGTAGGCGAAGGCGTAGTCACCGTCTATCTTGTTAACCGTGAAACGCAGCGCATCCTCCAGGTCCCCGCCGTGGCCCTCTATGAGGTCCAGGATGAGTTCAGAGTCGCTGCCGGTCCAGTTAAGTTCCTCCTGATTGTATATCTCGCCGTTAAATACCAGTACGCCGTCCCCTGATACTGGCTGAGGACCTCCCACGATTGAGAGGAGGTTATGGCCCACTGCAATCTCAGCTGATTGCGGGGCCTCCTTTACATCCTCCCCCGTCGCTGTCCTTATCACTATCCTGCTGTCATGGTAGATCCCTGTGGCATCAGGGCCCCGGTGTCTGAGGACATCTAACATCTCCTGTACCTTTACCGGGGCGTCATCACCCCTGAACCCTGCAATGGCGCACATCGCGGTCACTTCTGTGAGCTCAGGCCACCTTTTCACCGGCCTCTGGCCCCGGTTTTACTGAGTATATCTCCTCCACGGTCATGAGTATGGCTGATTTTGGTTCAAGTTCTGTCATTACGTTCTGTGCCCACTCAACGACCATGTCAAAGTATTTTCCGGATTTAAATATTTCAACTGTTCCCTTGAACTGGTAGGGGCATTCCCTTGCGTTCTGTGGTATCAGTGCTATTCTGGGGTTTTCGTGGAGGTTCCTTATGGTTTTTTTCATGTAGTTGTCTGCGATGAGGATGGTCCTCTCATCCAGGGGTCTGGCGAAGCCTATTGGAACAACATTGGGGGTTCCTTCCTCATCTGCAGTTGCAACAAAAACCAGCTCCTTTTCAATTGCATCCATCATCTCGGGTGTCATCATATTATATCACCGTTTATCTATTACCGGGGAGGGGTAATAAATTTAACCCGGAATCCAGGGGGGTGATCCCTGCATGAACCTGAGGAGAAAGACAGCGAATTCAAACCCTCTGCATACAGATATGCGCCTGTAAAAACCTGGGCCGGGATCCTGTCGAAAACTGGCCTTCAATCCATGATTCTGTGATGAGGCCCCTGTGGGTTCTGGAGGTCTTTATATCCCCTGAGAACCCTTAAATTTGTGTTCAGAGGGCTGTGGTTCCTTGATGGATACTCTGAATTATTCATGTAACTCCACCATGGTCTGGCCCCACCCCGGCCCATCCTTAAATCCCCTTAAAGAGACCTTTATATTTAAAATGGGATTCGATGGAAATCCTATCGCCATTTAAAATTTTTTGTGTGTCCAGAAAGTGGATCTGGGATCTTAGATTGTCTATCAGTCCAGTAGGGGCATTGATCAAGCATATCCATTTATCTCAAAAATAAAAAGCTCTCTGACGGTCTATTTTAATTTAAAAAGCTCATATATGTCTTTTTTTGGGCTGAAAAATCGCAATATTTATATATGATTTGAGATTCAAGTTTTTAATGTCACAGTGACCCTACCGGGCACTGTGGATTGGAGGCGGTAAAATTTCGGTTGGCATGAGATATGTGTGCATGCTACTTGCATGCATACTACTCATTAATACAGCAGGTTATGCAGTGGCAGCTGATAACACAGCATCCGTGGCTGGATGCATGGTGGAGGAACAGTGTTCAGAGTACAATCAATGTGAACTCATGAATGAAAGTGAAACAGGATCTGTAGATACAGGGAAACAGAGCAGCCCCGGTGATCCCGGGAAGAATGAATCCCCCTCTACCCCAGAGGCAGATGAAACGGTCACAGAATCGGGAGGTCTGCTGGAGGTTAATGGCACCAGCGGTTCACCCGGTTCAGTGGCTGTGAACCCGGAGAACTCCACCGGCACAGTGAGGGCTGCAGGTGACAGTGCAGGCATAACGTCTGTGACCATCAGGGAAGCTGCAGCAGAACTTGTAAAATACATTGAAACCTACGGTAAACTGCCGGCGACGGTTTCAGTGGGTGGTCAGAAGCTGGGTACCGCCCAGTTCCTTGACCTCATGCTGAAGGACCTTCTGAAACTTGCAGGGTCCACAGTCTCACTGACGCTGCGCACAGTTAGCAACGCACCGAACCCTTCAGGTTCAGCCACAGGACAGCTCTCAAAGTCAGCTTATCTCAAACTGGCATCCAGTGTACTTAAATTCATAAACAGCAACAGAAGAGCACCCAATTACGTGAGTTCGACCATAGGGAAGATATCCAGTGACAACCTTGTCTACGCGGTTGCAAGGATCCTCAAATTCCAGAAGGACAACAGCAGACTACCAAACTACGTCACCATCAAAAAGATCAGTGCATCAACAGCACCCACAGCATCACTCAGGAACAGAGCCGAGAACGATCCCTTCACCGGTGAGAGCACCTCCCAGTACCTTGCTGCAACAGCAAACTGTCAGGTTAATGATCCGGCAATTAAATCACTGGCAGCAAACCTGACTGCAGGATTAACCGGTGCATGGGATAAGGCGACAGCGATATTCAACTGGGTGCGTGACAGGATAAGCTACAGTTTCTACTACAACACAAGGTACGGTGCCACGGGTACACTCAAATACAGGACAGGTAACTGTGTGGATCACTCGCACCTCCTGGTGGCCCTCTTCAGGACCGCTGGTCTTGCCGCCAGGTACGTGCATGGAACCTGCACCTTCACATCAGGTAACACCTACGGCCATGTGTGGGCACAGGTGCTTGTGGGTGACACATGGTACGCTGCAGATGCCACGAGCTCAAAAAATAGCCTCGGTGCTGTGAACAGCTGGAACACTGCAACAGCAAAGATCAAGGGAATATACGCCAGCCTTCCCTTTTAATGGTGGTCCAGCACCACCATTTTATTTTTTTTTTAGGATTTAAAATTAATTTAAGGGGTTCTTACTGACACCGGAACCTCGCAAGGAGCAGACTGTTTGTTATAACAAAAAGGGAAAGGCCCATATCACCCACTGCAACAGCAACCCATAGTGGTACGAGGCCAGCGACAGAGAGAACAGCCAGGGAAAGCTTCACTACAACGGTTAACCCTGTGTTAACCCTGATGATATCCATGGTTCTCCTGCTGATGTCAATGAGCTCATCTATCCTTTCAAGGTCATCCTCCACCAGGGTTATATCTGCGGTTTCAATGGCCACGTCCGATCCCCTGACACCCATGGCTATACCCACATCCGCCGCTGCAAGTGCCGGTGCATCGTTAACACCATCCCCCACCATCACCGTGATCTTCCTGGAGCTCAGTTCACGTATTATCCTCATCTTATCCTCTGGCAGCAGGCCCCCACGGTATCTTTCAGCACCGATCTCAGCAGCCACCGCCGCTGCAGAGTCCTCAGTGTCACCGGTGAGCATCAGAGTACCGATACCCCGCTCCCTGAGCCTCCCTGTGATCCTCCCTGCGGATTTCCTGATGCTGTCCCTGAGTCTTATGACGCCTATAACACCCTCCGGTCCTGTTAGCTGAACCTCCGTACCTCTATCTGGATTCCCACCTCCAGTTTCCGGGCTTCCAAGGGTGTACCTCACACCCTCTATGTAACCTGAGACACCCCTCCCCGGGATGGACCTGAAGTCTGTCACGTCCACTGTTCTGCCACTGTATGAGTTCACTATGGCCTCTGCGATGGGGTGTCCGGATTTCCTCTCAAGGGATGCTGCTATTCTGAGTATCTCATCCCTCCTCTCCTCCGGTTCAACAGCAATCACCTCTGGTCTTCCCTCGGTGAGGGTCCCTGTCTTATCGAATATGATGCATCCGGTGGAGGCCATCTTCTCCAGGAACTCTGAACCTTTGATGAGGATTCCCCTCCCGGCCGCAGCTGTCATTCCCGAGACCATGGCGACCGGTGTTGATATGAGGAGTGCGCATGGGCATGAGATGACCAGCAGCACCAGGGCCCTGTATATCCATGTGAGGGGGTCGCCTCCGGTGAGTACCGGTATGAGTGCTGTGAGGGCTGCAAGACCAGTTACCGTGGGTGTGTAGATTGATGCGAAGCGTTCAATGAATCTCTCCCTCCTGGACCTCCTGAGAGCAGATCTCCTGACCGTTTCAATGACACCTGCGAGTACGGTCGCCTCGGAGGTCCTTGTGACCTTAACCTCCAGGTACCCGTCAAGGTTCTGTGTACCTGCAAATACCTGGTCACCCTCCCCCACGGTAACAGGGAGGGACTCACCTGTTATGCTGGACTGGTCAACCTGTGAGGTCCCCGATTTAACGGTTCCATCGAGGGGTACCGTCTCCCCTGGTTTTATCCCTATTGTGCTTCCTTCCTCAACATCCTCGACCCCCATGATCCTCTCCCCTCCATCAAGGACCCTCGCGGTTCTGGGCCTGAGTTTTATGAGGGATTCCACGGATCTGTGTGATCTTCTGTGGGCATACTCCTCGAGGTACTCTGCTATGTGGTAGAGGACGGTCACGAGGGCCGCTTCAGTGTAGTCACCCAGTGCGATGGCACCGATGACTGCGATGAGTATGAGCACGTGCACCGTGAAGTGGCCCCTGAGTACTGACCTGACTGCTGCCGGGAATATCCTGTATCCTGCAGCTACAACCGCTGCAATGAGGAGGGGAACTGATATCATGCTTCCCTGGAGGTCAAGGAGGATCCCTGCTGCAAGGAGTGCTGCCGATGCTGCCATAACCAGTATTTCATTACCATTCCCTGATGGGGAACATGAGCTGCATTCACATCCCATAGGATTCACCTGAACATATGAATACACATTCATGTGTGTTCATATCATATAAATGTTTCTTAATATTGTGCTGAGATATGACCCAGGTGAGACTCTGAACCCACAGACCAGTTTTTTCAGTGAGCAGGAAAACTGGTGAATCATGGACCTCCAGGTTATAAAGGGTGCCGGTTTCTGGCAGAAGGTAGAGTGAGAAGGAGATAATAAAAAGGTATGGCATCAGATGGCTAGGCCCCATCATGATATTGAATCATCATTACAGGGGAATACTGTGAGAAAAGGAAAGCAGCCATGGCCCCTGTTTCATGATTTTTTAAGGTATTCTGCGATGAACCTTGCAAAATTGTTTATATCATCCAGGTTGTTTTGCAGGTATCCATAGACCTTTTCAATATCTATTTCTGCGTACATATGAACCAGTATGTTCCTGAAACCTGCAGCTGGGGCGAATTTATCCACAAAATCCTCTGGTAAAACTCCTATTTCCCCGAGTATCTCTATTACCTCTCTGTAGGTTTCTGGTTTTTCTGGCCCTTTCCTGTGATATGATCATTTCTCCAATATCAAGGCAGGATTCTATGGAAACCTCCAGGTATCTTTCAACAGCTCCCCTTAAAGTGACGTCATTTTTCAAATCTTCCAGGGTATGGGATTGATAACCCCTCAATATTTTCAGGTATTCCCCTAATCTCTCTAATTTTGATGAGATCTCATTTTTCATATTAATCCCTGCTGGGCTATCCCTTTGATGGCTATTCTCGCATGCCTGTCCATATAATACTTCCTATCCAGATACTCTGACATGATATTTTTCTCAAACTTTATCCTTTTTTCCTCATCATCTTTCAGGAGTATTCCCTCTTTTATGATATTATAATTTAATGAGAGTGGTGCATCATTCATGATAATCAAATCAACCTTATCTGCTTTAAGCAGGGATACAAGATCATCAAGCAATTTCAGTTGAAACTGTAACATCCCCTGTTCTTCCAGGGGCTCCCGTAGTAGAACTCCAATGTCAAAATCACCCAGTTTCCCCTTATCCCCTCTGGAAGTGGAGCCGAAAAGATAGGCTAAATCCACTTCATCCTTCTCTTCAAAAAATTCCGCAAGTTTCTCTAGCACTTTAATCTCCATTGCCCCTGAAACACAAACTTTTTGATTATCAGACTCTAATACCTGCAGGAGAGTGGTTCCTCAAGAGTATTATGGTGAAAGAGGGTAATAAATCTTACAGGGTCATGGTGGTTAAGAAGGCTTCAAAATCCATTCAACCATTAGATCCGGGATTAAATAGAACTCAGCACCACAAGATGATCCTGAAGACGCGATTAGAGACTCGAGTTCATGGATCAATATGGGTACCAAGAATAAAGAGAGAGGAACTATTCCGCAAGGGCAGGCTAAAAGAATAGTGGAGGCACCTAAACAGACAGACAGAACATGGCCACTGGGTATCATAAGAGAAACATGATCTCCAAAAAGTTATAGGGGTGGGTGATTATTTCCTTGCCCTTGCAATCTTCCTTGCAATGACAAGTTCACCTATGGCTATCAGGCCCACAAAGAATTTTTCAAGGCCACCTGTTGCCCATATGGCCTCACCGAAGGTTGAATTCCGGATCCTCTCCTCATACTCCTTCGGTTTTATCCTCTTACCGGTGCGCCTCCTCGTTATTATGGCAGCTGCCTCCATGAGTTCATCCCAGCTCACACCCTTGAGCTCCCCGTTCATGGCCTCGAATATCTTGGACACCTTGATCTCATAGAGCTGGGAGAGGGTCTCAACGATGTCGAATGACCTCACAACCCCCACA
>Ga0116168_1002029_pt1 | contig 13752 bp, 10 predicted proteins | sample AD_UKC129_MetaG_FD_89795 | JGI IMG/M metagenome (GOLD analysis project Ga0116168, IMG submission 89795) | Active sludge microbial communities of municipal wastewater-treating anaerobic digesters from Canada - AD_UKC129_MetaG | ecosystem: Engineered > Bioreactor > Anaerobic > Digestate | place...
CAAGCGACCGTCAGACCCCGTTGTCCGCCGAGGGGAGCACCCGTCCGCACCCGAACGCCGCCCCGCCCACAGCCGCCCGCCCCGCCGCCGAGAAAATCCCCCCCGACACCAAAAAAACCGCCCCCAACGGGCGGGCAGAAAAACAAAACAGCGGAAAACTCCTAAAGGAATTCTCCGCTGTAATCCTATTTCTTTAATACCTTTTTAAGAAACTCGCCTGTAAAGCTGTTGGGGTTTTCGGCTACCTGCTCGGGCGTGCCGGTGGCAACAATCGTGCCGCCGTTATTGCCGCCGCCGGGACCCAAGTCAATAATATGGTCCGCCGTCTTAATCACATCCAGATTGTGCTCGATTACCACAATCGTGTTGCCCGAGTCGCAAAGGGTCTGAAGCACATCAATCAGCCTGTGCACATCGGCGGTGTGCAGTCCCGTGGTCGGCTCGTCCAGAATATAAAGGGTTCTGCCCGTGGGGCGCTTTGAAAGCTCCGTTGACAGCTTGACCCTCTGAGCCTCGCCGCCCGAGAGGGTGGTCGCGCTCTGACCGAGTTTTATATAGCCCAGTTCCACATCGTAAAGGGTTTTCAGCTTATTTTTAATCCTCGGCTGACTGTCAAAGAACTCCAGCGCCTCCTCGACGGTCATGTCCAGAATGTCGGCGATGTTCTTGCCCTTGTATTTTACCTCAAGGGTCTCCCTGTTGTACCTCTTGCCCTTGCAGACCTCGCAGGGGACGAAAACATCGGCTAAAAAATGCATCTCGATTTTCACAATGCCGTCGCCCTGACAAGCCTCGCACCTGCCGCCCGACACATTGAAGGAGAACCTGCCGGGAGCGTAGCCCCTGATTTTCGCGTCGGTTGCGGAGGCGAAAAGATTTCGAATATCGGTGAAAACACCCGTATAGGTGGCGGGGTTTGAGCGGGGAGTTCTGCCGATGGGCGACTGGTCGATATTGATTACCTTGTCAAGATGCTCAATTCCCAAAATCGCCTCATGCTTTCCCGCAAAGGTTTTAGCCTTGTTGAGGTCCGCGGCGAGACGCTTATAAAGAATCTCGTTTACCAGCGACGACTTGCCGCTGCCGGAAACGCCCGTCACGCAGATAAATGTGCCCAGCGGGAACTCAACATCAATATTTTTAAGGTTATTCTCCGCCGCGCCCTTTACAATCAGCTTTTTGCCGTTGCCCTTTCTCCTCTTTTCGGGGACGGGGATTTTCTTTTTGCCGCTGAGGTACTGTCCCGTAATGGACTCCTCGCACTTCATAATGTCCTCAGCGGTGCCCTGACAGACAAGGCGTCCGCCGTGAATGCCCGCGCCGGGGCCGATGTCCACAATGTGGTCGGCGGCTAGCATGGTGTCCTCATCGTGCTCCACCACAATAAGGGTGTTGCCCAAATCCCTGAGTTTCAAAAGCGTCTTTAACAGCTTCTCATTGTCTTTCTGATGGAGTCCGATGCTGGGCTCATCGAGGATATACAAAACTCCCATGAGTGATGAGCCTATCTGCGTGGCGAGGCGGATTCTCTGGCTCTCGCCGCCCGAAAGGCTGCCCGCGCTTCTCGCCAGAGTCAGATACTCAAGACCCACGCTTGAAAGGAAGGAGAGCCTTTCCCTAATCTCCTTTATAATCTGCCCCGCAATCATCATTTCCCTGTCGGAGAGCTTGAGGCTGCTCATGAAATCCAGAGCCTCAAGCACCGACATTTTTGTAAAGGCGTCTATGTTTATGCCGCCCACCGTCACCGCAAGAGCCTCCTTTTTGAGCCTTGCGCCCTTGCAGACGGGGCAGTCGACGGTGGACATATACTGCTCAATCTCGTATCTCATCCAGTCGCTGGTGGTCTCCCTGTACCTGCGCTCAAGGTTGTTCACAACGCCCTCAAACTCGGCAAGGTACCTGCCGCTGCCGTACTCCATGGTTCTCTCAAGGTGGATTTTCTCGCCCTTTGTGCCGTAGAGGATGATGTCGATAATCTCCTTGGGCAGCTTTTCCACGGGAGTGTCCAGCGAAAAGCCGTAGTGCTTTGCAAGACCCCTGAAATACATGGTGGCTATGGAGCTGGGGTCCGCGGAGTTCCATCCGCTTGCCGTAATCGCGCCCTCGTTTATGGAGAGCTTTTTGTTCGGTATAACAAGGTCGGGGTTTACCTTCATCTGAAAGCCCAGACCCGCGCACTCGGGGCAGGCTCCGAACGGGCTGTTGAAGGAGAAAAGACGGGGAGTCAGCTCGTCAATGCCCGCGCCGTGAATGGGGCATGCCCAGTTTTGGGAGAACATAAGCTCCTCGCCGTCCACAATGTCTATGAGCACAGTGCCCGACGCGAGTTTGGAGGCAAGCTCCACCGAGTCGGCAAGCCTGCTTTTAATTCCTTCTTTAATTACAAGCCTGTCAACAATAATCTCAATATTATGCTTTTTGTTCTTGTCGAGCTTAATACTCTCGGACAAGTCATAAATGCTGCCGTCGATTCTGGCTCTTACATAGCCGCTTTTCTTCGCGCTTTCAAGCTCTTTGGCGTGTTCGCCCTTTTTGCCGCGAATAATCGGCGCCATGACCTGCAGCCTTGTGCCCTCGGGGTAGGAAAGTATCCTGTCCACAATCTGGTCCACGGTCTGCTGTTTTATCTCCCTGCCGCACTCGGGGCAGTGGGGAACGCCGATTCTGGCGTACAAAAGCCTTAAATAGTCGTAAATCTCCGTAGCTGTGCCAACAGTGGAGCGGGGGTTTTTCGAGGTTGTTTTCTGGTCGATGGAAATGGCGGGGGAAAGCCCGTCAATATAGTCCACATCGGGCTTTTCCATCTGACCCAGAAACATACGGGCGTAAGCCGAAAGCGACTCCACATAGCGGCGCTGACCCTCGGCGTAAATTGTGTCAAAGGCAAGGGACGACTTGCCGCTGCCCGAAAGCCCCGTAAAAACCACCAGCTTGTCCCTGGGGATAACCACATCAATATTTTTAAGATTGTGCTCTCTGGCACCCTTTATAACAAGATTTCTCTGCATAAAAACCTCTTTCAGTCTTTTCCCTGCCTTAGTCTTTCTATTCTGTCACGCAGATAAGCGGCATGCTCGAACTCGAGTATCTTTGCGGCCGCCTTCATCTCCGCGGTTAGCTTTTCGATAAGAGCCTTTCTCTCTCTGGGGGAGAGCTTTTTGCCCTTTTCTTCCTTTGTCTCCTTGGTGGAGATTTCGATAATATCCCTGATATCCTTCTTGATTGTGACGGGAGTAATGCCGTGTTCCTCGTTGTATTTTCTCTGAATCCTGCGCCTTCTCTCGGTCTCCTTAATCGCGGTTTCCATGGAGGGGGTGACGGTGTCGGCGTACATTATGACCTTGCCGTTGGCGTTTCTCGCCGCCCTGCCTATGGTCTGAATCAGCGATGTCTCGGAGCGGAGGAATCCTTCCTTGTCCGCGTCAAGAATCGCCACCAAAGATACCTCGGGAAGGTCAAGACCCTCGCGCAAAAGATTTATGCCCACAAGCACATGGAACTCGCCGAGCCTTAAATCCCTTAAAAGCTCCATGCGCTCGATTGTGTCAATGTCGTAGTGCATGTATCTGACCTTGATGCCGAAGTCCTCAAGGTATTCGGTCAAATCCTCAGCCATCTTCTTTGTAAGGGTGGTGACAAGAACCCTCTCGTCACGCTGAACCCTTATATTAATCTCGGAAATAAGGTCCTCAATCTGACCCTCTGTGGAGCGAACCTCAACCTCCGGGTCAAGAAGGCCCGTGGGACGAATGAGCTGTTCGGCAATCTGCGCGCTGACCTCCCGCTCAAAGGGTCCGGGAGTCGCGCTGACAAAGATTTTCTGCCCCGCCTTCTGATAAAACTCCTCAAAGGTAAGGGGTCTGTTGTCATATGCGCTGGGGAGGCGGAATCCGAAGTTTACGAGAGCCTCTTTTCTTGAGCGGTCGCCGCCGTACATGGCTCTGACCTGGGGGAGCGTCACATGGGACTCGTCAACAAAAAGTATAAAATCATCGGGGAAATAGTCAAGCAGCGCAAAGGGAGCCTCACCCGGCTTTCTGCCCGACATTATCCTTGAGTAGTTTTCAATGCCCTTGCAAAAGCCTGTTTCTCTCAGCATTTCCACATCGTACTCGGTGCGCTGCCTTATCCTCTGAGCTTCAAGGAGCTTGCCCTGACTCTCAAAGAACTTAACCTGCTGCTCCATCTCCTCAAGAATCTCCTCGATTGCGCTCTCCAGCTTGTCGGGGGAGATTACATAGTGGGAGGCGGGGTAGATGGCCACATGGGAGACCACATTTTTAATGTCGCCCGTAAGGGGGTTAAACTCGCAGATGCGGTCCACCCCGTCGCCGAAAAACTCAGCACTGATGGCGTACTCGTTTGGATAGACGGGGTAAATCTCCACCACATCGCCCCGCACCCTGAACTTGTTGCGGGTAAAGTTCAGGTCGTTGCGCTCGTACTGAATGTCAACGAGTTTTCTTATCAGCTCGTCGCGGGATTTGGTCATGCCCTGTCTGAGAGATATGACCATGCTGCGGTAGTCAATCGGGTTGCCGAGGCTGTATATGCAGGAAACGCTGGATACGATTATGACATCTCTCCGCTCCGACAAAGCAGAGGTGGCGGAGTGGCGGAGCTTGTCTATCTCGTCATTGATAGCCGAGTCCTTTTCGATATATGTGTCCGTGGAGGGGATGTATGCCTCGGGCTGATAGTAGTCGTAGTAGGAAACAAAGTACTCCACGGCGTTTTCGGGGAAGAACTCCCTGAACTCGCTGCAGAGCTGAGCCGCAAGGGTTTTATTGTGGGCAAGCACAAGAGCGGGGCGGTTAAGCCGAGCGATAATGTTTGCCATGGTGAATGTCTTGCCGGAGCCCGTAACGCCCAGCAGAGTCTGCTCTTTGTATCCCTTTAAAACGCCCTCCACGAGAGCGTCTATTGCCTGGGGCTGGTCGCCCGTCGGCTTATAATCGGATACCAGTTTGAATTCGCCCAAATAAAAGCCCCCTTTGATGAACTAAAATTAGTATACCAAACCCGACCTGGAAAAGCAAACATTTGTTTGCACAAATTTAGGATTTTTTCCCTTCTGTTATGTGTAAAATTTTACTCTTTACAGCATTTGCGCAAAGTGATTGTTCAAAGCCACGCCGCTGACGAGAATACCCGCCGAGCCGCACCTGCCGCCCCCTGCTCGCTACTGACCGCCGAGCTGCCCTGCCACCGCCCCGCCGATTCGCCACCTGCCCGCCGCACCCTCACCGCCAAGGGGAGTGTGGTCCGCATTTTTTATTTTTCTCCCGCCGCCCTGCCGTTGGGGGAGCAACGCCGCCCGCTCCGCTGACCCCACTGCCTGCCGCAACGCTCTCACCCCGCAGCTGGGGGAGTGCTCCCGCCCCCTGCGAACGCAAAAAAACCCTCCCGAAGTGGAGGGCGGCAAAAAACCCGCCTTGAGCGGGTTTTTTATTTGATTTCTTCAATTATTCCGCAGGCTATTTTTTCGCCCGAGTTGCCGCTGGGCTGGCTTGTAAAATCGTCGGGCTGCGCGTGAATTACCACCGTTCTGCCTATAATCTCGTCAATCTTAAAGCGGTTGGTCAAAAAGACCGAAAATGCTGTGCCGTCATTTCCAAAGAGGGGCGGCATATCCCCGCTGTGGTACGGGTGCGGGAGATTGTCCGGATTGTAGTGCCCCATGGTCTCAGCAAAAGGCTCCTCGGGAGTTCCCGCGCAGGATTTGCCCTCGTGGATATGAAAGCCGAAAACTCTCCTTTCCCCGCCGTTGGGCAGACCCTTTATAAGGCTTATCACCAGCACCCCGCCGTTTGCCTGCACAAAGTTTACCCTGCCTCTGAGCAGCGGATAGCGGCTGCCGCCTCTTATTCTCGCCGTCGCCGACGGCCGTCTTTGACAAAGCGTCTTTATGTACTCGTTATTGTAGAAATTTAACTGCAAAAAAATCACCCCCGTATATCTTATGAAGAAGGGGTGATTTAGGTGCTTAATCTATGTCTGCGCCGAAAGGCAACAGCGACAGCGCCGCCAGCTTAAAGAACTGAATTCCGAATGGGATGCCGATAATCGTACAGCAAAGGGCAACGCCAATCGCAAAGTTTAAAGCGCAGGTTTCAATGCCCGCAAGCAGTATCCAAAGGATGTTCATCAGTACGCTGCCCGCCCCGAATTTGGGATAGACTATCTCCTTTCCGAATGGGGCGAGGGACAGCCTTGCCAGCTTAAAGCACTGCTTGCCGAAGGGGATTCCGATTATGGTAATCGTAAACAACAGCCCGTAGAGAGCGTACACCGCGGCGATAATAAAGCCGCCTAAAAAGAACCAAAGTATGTTCATAAGAACCCTCCCTTTCCTCGGGCAGCCCCTTAATATTATAAGCGGATTTCTTCCCGTTATGTCAGTCCGACAGCTTGTGAATAAAGAGACCCGAAAGGAGCTTGGGCTCAAACCATGTGGATTTGGGAGGCATTATCAGCCCAGCGTCGGAAATGGACATCAGGTCGTCAATGGTGGTGGGGTACATGGCGACGGCGGCTCTCCAGCCGTTTTCGTCAACCCTCCTTTTAAGACCGTCAAGACCTCTTATTCCGCCCACAAAGTCAATTCTGTCGTCGGTTCTCGGGTCCTCTATGCCGAAAACGGGAGCGATGAAGTTCTTCTGAAGTATTGTTACATCGAGGCGGTCAACAGGGTCGTTCTCGTCAAAGGTGCCGTCCTTGGCTCTCAGCTCATACCACAGCCCGTCAAGATACAGCCCGAAGGTGTGCTTTTCGGAGGGTCGGAAATTCTCCGCGCCCTTTTCGGTTACATAGAAATTCTTTTCGGAGAGCCTAATAATCTCCTCGGCGCTGCGGTTTTCGCTGTCTTTAAGGAGTCTGTTGTAATCCATGAGTTTAAGCTCTTCGCACTTGAACACTACCGCAAGGAAGAAGTTGAACTCCTCCTCGCCCGTATAGCTGCCCAGCTCTTTTCTGCGTTTTAGTCCCACATGAACCGCGGAGGCGGAGCGGTGGTGACCGTCCGCTATATAAAGGCTGTTTATCTTCTTAAACTCCTCAATTATTCTATTGATATCCGTTTCGTCGCTTACAATCCAGACTATCTGCCTTACGCCCTGGCAGGATACGAAATCGTACTCGGGCTCGGTCTTTTCGTACTTTGCGATGATTTCATCAATTGAGCCGCCGCCCTTGTAGGTTATGAAAATCGGGCCGGTATGAGCGTCGCAGGTGTCCACATGGCGGAACCTGTCAACCTCTTTGTCAGCTCTTGTAAGCTCATGCTTCTTAATAACATTGTTCACATAGTCGTCAATCGATAGGCAGCCGACAATGCCCGTCTGGGCTCTGCCGTCCATAATCTGCCTGTATATATAAAGGCAGGGCTTTTCGTCCTGAATGAAAATCCCATCGTTTATATAGCTTTCAAGGTTCTCCTTAGCCTTTAAATAAACCTCGTCAGCGTACAGGTCCGTGCCTTCGGGGAGGTCTACCTCAGCCTTGTCGATTCTCAAAAAGGAGATGGGATTTTGCTTTACTATTTCCCTTGCCTCTTTGGTGCTGAGTACATCGTAAGGGAGGGCGGCAACCGCCGCGGCCTTGTCTTTGGTGGGTCTTATTGCTTTGAATGCTCTTAAAACTGCCATGATAACTCCTTATTTCTTGTCTGTAGCTTTGATAAAGTAAACATCGTCAATCGACGGGTAAAAATATATTCCGCTGACGGCTTTGTGAACCGCCAGGAATCTGCTTTGGCTGAATACGGGGAGAACGACCGCCTCGTCTGTGAGGATTTGCGCAAGTTTCTCGGCGTTTGACTTGAAATCCCCCTCAAAGCCGTCCGAAAGCAGTCTCTCCACGCCGTTAATAAAGGCCTTATTGAAGCAGTATATGCCGTCCTCGCTCTCAACGGCAAAGCTTCTTAAATAGGAGGATATATCCGCCGTGTCGGGCTGAAGGGGATAGAGAGCGGCTTCATAATTGCCCGACTGTACCCTCTTTACAAGTTCCGCCCTCTCAAGGGGAATGAGGGATACGGAAAAGTTTACGCCGAAAATCTTCTGCCATTCCTGAAGCTGAAATTTCAGCATCTCCTCGTGCTCTTTAATGCACAGAACGGAAAAGCCGCTAAGTACCGCGCCGTCTTTCTCAGCGTCCGCCTGAGCCTTTTTGAAAAGAGCCCTTGCCTCCTCCTCGTTAAAGCTGAGGAGAGCGGGGTTTTTAAGCCCCTCCGCCTCGGCGATAGACACGGGAACGGGGGAGAGAGCCTTTCCTTTCATGTCCTCGGGCACGGGGAATGAATCTAAGTTGGTGGAAAGGACGAAAGCCTTTCTCATTTCCTTTACGCTGAAAGGCGCTTTAGCGGAGTTGAACACAAACGCCCAGAGTATGTCCGTCTTTTCCGTCAGCTTTAAATTCTTGGGTTTCTTGATGTTCCTTGCGTCAGCGGCGGTTATTATTCCCGCGGAGTAGTCGCCGTCTGTGACCTTTTCCAAGACAGAGGCTGTGTCGGGGTTAACAAACAGCCTTACCACATCGGGCACAACGGTGCGCTCGCCGCTGTAAACGGTGTTGCGGGTCAGTCTCATGGAGCCGCCGGGATTCCATCTGAACAGAATAAATGGGCCGTTGCAGATAATGTATTTAAGGGAAAGACCGTACCTGCCGCCGCATGCGTTGAAAAATACCTCGCTGCAAGGGGAGAACACAGGGTCGGTCAGCACCCTTAAAAAATCCCTCTCCGGGTGAATGAGGGTGATTCTAAGCTCGGTATCAGATACAGCCTCAACGCCAAGCTCCTCTGCGGCCTTTTCGCCGTTTAGGATTTGGGCGGCGTTCTTAATGGATAAGAACAGCTCAGCCTTCGGGCAGGCGGTTTCGGGAGTGACGGCTCTGCGGAACGCGAAAACAAAGTCATGGGCGGTGACCCTCGTGTCAAAGTTTTCGGGCAGGCGGTCGGCGAGAGCCTGTTTCGCCGTATTTGTCAGATACCACCTTGCGCTCTCTCTGATTTTAAAGGTATATGTAAGCCCGTCGTCGGAAACGGTGCAGCTTTCGGCCGCTCCGGGTATGATTTTGCCGTCGGAATCAACGGTCACAAGCCCCTCAAAGGCGTTGCGGGCGAAAATCCGCTCGCTGAAAAGACGGGCTATCTGCGGGTCAAGGCTTTTTGCCTCCTCGGGCACGGGAAAGCTAAGGTCCAGCTCCTTATTGGGCAGGGAGCAGCCGGATAAAGAAACGGCAAGTAAAGTGAGTATAAGCAAAAGGCATTGGAATCTTTTTCTCACTGTCACCCACCCCGCATGCTGAATTTCAAACAAAGGTATTATAACAAAATTACATTGTCTTTTCTACACAAATATAAACTTATTTTGGCGTTTTAACACATTCCGCACACAAGAATGCAAAAAATGAACGGACGCATGAAACCCTTTGCGGCAGCTTTACCAATATATGCTTGCATTTCCACATCTCAAAGTGCTAAACTACACTTTAAAGGAGGATGCTTAATGAAGTTTGATTTCACAGGTTTGTCTATCGCTGCCGTCACCGAGGAGGAGAAGAAGGCGGCTGAAATATTAAAGGATGAAATAAATACAAGGACAGGTCATGCCCCCGCCGTTTCGGAAAAGGCAGAGGGCAAAGCCGTTGTGTTTAAAACCGATAATGAGGGAGAGGTTCCCCATAAGGATTCATATAAACTGAGCCTTTGCGGCGAGACCCTTTATATCATCGCAAAGGGCATAAGAGGCTTTATTTTCGGCATAGGCTATTTCCTCAGAAAAACTGAGTACAAAAACGAGAAGATTACTCTCATTAAGGATATATCTGGTCTTTATGTCCCCGACAAGAGAATCAGGGGTCATCAGCTTGGCTACAGAACCACGCCCAACACCTACGACGCGTGGACTTATGACGACTATGTAAGGTATTACAAGGACATGATGTTCTTCGGCTGCAATATGTGCGAGCATATACCTTACGAAAAGGCGGTCTCCAACAGAAACCACCTTATGAAGTACGATGAGGAGGAGTTCCTCATTGAAGCCTCCCGCCTTGCGGACGAGCTTGATTTGGATGTTTCCATCTGGTTCCCCAACTGCGAGGATACCCTGGAGGAGGCTGTTGAGAGAAGAAGGGAGCTTTTCAAGAAGATTCCCAGAATCAACGCCGTATTCCCGCCCGGAGGAGACCCCGGCGACCTTGAGGCAGAGGAGTTTGTAAGGCGCGCAATAGCATTCGGCAAGGTGCTCAAGGAGTTCCACCCGAATGCGGGTATGTGGCCGTCGGCTCAGAAGCCTAAGAAAATCCTCAGCTGGGGCGACGACTTTATTGAGGAGATGGAAAAGCTGCCCGATGAAATCGAGGGCATCGTAACGGGACCCAACAGGGCGTTCCCCCTCCACGAGCTAAGACGCCTCCTCCCCACCAAATACCCCATCCGCCTTTATACCGACATCACCCACAATGTAAGGTGCGAATACCCCGTCCACTACCCCTATGACGACTGGCACTACTCCTTAACCTCGTGCCTCAGCCGCGAGAGCGTAAACCCCCGCCCCGCGGAGTACGAGATGATTCACCGCCTTACAAGGGGCTATATAGTCGGCTCCGTCAGCTACTCCGAGGGAGTAAACGACGACCTTAACAAAATGGTATGGAGCAACCTTGACTTCTTCCCCAATGTTTCCATCAGGGAGACCATAGAGGACTACGCAAGACTCTTCTTCCCCGGCGCTCCCGCCGACCTTGTGACCGAGGGTCTTTTGGGCTTTGAGCACAACTGGATGGGCGATCCCGTCAACAATCCCGGCATAGAGGCAACCTTAAAAATCTGGCAGGGTCTTGCAAGCGACTATCCTAAGCTCATGGACAACTGGCGCTTTGTAATGCACCTTTTCAGAGCCGAGTGCGACGCCATTGTCCGCAGACGCAGAATCTTTGAATTAAACCTCATCGACGACGCGCTTTATGTTCTGAATAAAGAGGGTCTTGAGGCAGCTCTCAAAGTGCTTGAGGAAACCGAGTTTGACGACGAGTACAAATCCCTCAGAGAGCATATCGAGGTGCTTGCCGAAAAACTCTTTAATCTCATCGGCATGCAGCTTGATGTGGCCCGCTACGGCGCCAACAGCTGGGAGAGAGGAGCGACCCTTGAGACCATCGACCTGCCCGTCACCGACAGGGAGTGGCTCATCGGCAGATTCAAACACGCTCTGACACTGCCCGAGAGCGAAAGAGACGGCTTTGTTCACAGAGTGATTAACAGGAACAAGGTAGGTCCCGAGGAGTTCTACTACTCCTTTGCGGAGCACGGCTTTGATATGCTGGGCGTCAGACAAGAGGGAGAAGTATATATCAACTTCCAGGGCGACAGACCCGAAAACCGCGGCAAAATGCCCATGTCCATGCTTAAGGTTTTCGACAACCTGACCTTCAGGTGCAAGCTGGGCGGCTTTGCCGAGAATACGGACTATAAGCTCAGAATCACCTTCAAGTCCGACAAGCACCCGATTTTCAACCGTCACTATATAATTGCAAACGGCGTTGAAATCTACAAGGGACCCCAGTTCGGAGGCGAAAGGGACGAGAAGTTCGACGAGGAGCTGCTTGCCCCCGGCTTTGAAACAGCAACCTACCTGCTGCCCGCCTCGGTATTCAAAAACGGCACCCTTGAGCTGGAATTCGGCGAGCCCTTAATGGGAGTCATGATGTGCGAATTCTGGATTACCAAGGCATAAAGAAGGCTCAATTGCCATAAGGCTTAAACTATAAATTTGATTTCAGGGGGATAAAACAATGAAGAAAAAGACGGCTGCGATGCTTTCCGCCGCAGCTTTTGCCGCAGGCAGCGCGCTGACCCTAAAGCTTCAGCAGGAGCTTAAAAAGGACGAAAACAAGCGTGTGCTTTACGACAAGGGCAACAAAACATTCTACGGCGCCTTAAAGGGCATAGCCTCAGTTCTGCCCGAGCCGCCGATGGTCCATTTGGTTGACTATGTAAGCGAAAATTTCTATAAAGGTCACGATGAATTCATCGACAAGCCGAAGAAAGGCGCGAAATGGCGTCTGGGCTTTGCCTGCGACAGCATAATTCCCGACGATATCTCCACCGGAGAATATTATATGGGCGGCTATCTCAGCATCCCCGCGAACAGGGTGGAGGGAGTGCTTGACGGACTTATGTTCCGCTGCATAGCCGTTGACGACGGAAACGGCAGAGGCACCGTGGTTTTCGGCGTTATAGATTCCATAGGCCTCAGCGCCGGCGATATAAGGGAAATCAGAAAAAGACTTTCCGACTTCGCCAAAGAGCACAACATCATCAGCATCAACATAAGCGCGAGCCACTGCCATTCCGGCATTGACACCCAGGGTCTTTGGGGCAATCTCAAAGAGATTTTCCCCACCAACTACAAGGCGGTAAAGAACAGGGAGTTCCACAAGCTCAAGAGCGGCAAGAATCCCAAGCACATGGAAATGATATTCAATATCGCCGTGGATTCCATCAAGAGAGCCGTAGAGAGCATGGAGCCCGGCACCCTTTACAGCGCCACCGTCCCCGGCAGAGGCTACGCAAGGGACAAGAGACCGCCCAATGTGGTTGTCGACGAAATCACCACCTTCAAGTTCGTGCCCGACGACAAGGACAAGAGGCCCACAAGGCTGGTTCTCATGGCAGCGCATCCCACATCCTTCCCGGACAAGAACAAGATGGTCAGCGGCGACTATCCCTATCACATCTGCAACAAGCTGCATAAACTGGGAGAGAACGCTGTATTCTTCCAGGGTCCGCAGGCTTCCATCGCCAGCAACAAGTCGGCGTTCACAGCCTCCGACTCCAAAGAGGACGACCCGCCCTACAAGAAGATGGGCGAGGGCGTAGCGGAATACCTCTACAACCTGCCCGAAGACGAGTATGAGGAAGTAAAGCCCATACTCAACATCCGCCACAGAGAGGTAGTCCTGCCCGTCACCAACTATCTGTATCACATCCTTGGAAAATTGATGATAGTAACCACCATAATGGTAAAGACATCGGGCAGAAAGGACGACCTGGCGGTCATTACCGAGATAGGCTACGCAGAGGTGGGCGACAAAATAAAGTTTGCCCTCATTCCCGGCGAGCTTATGCCTGAAATCTTGCTTGGCGGCTTCTACTCTCATGAAGAGGCATACACCAGAACCGACTGGGCAATGCCGAGCCTTAAAGATATTGCGGGCGAAAAGCTTATCGGCATAGGACTTTGCAACGACGCCATCGGCTACATAGTCCCCGATAACGACTACGGCAGCATTTTCGCTCCCTATCATTATGAGGAATCGGTATCCGTCGGCGAAAAAACCGCTTCGACCATAGTCACCGAATTTATGAAAATGGTTGAAGAAGTCAGGGGTTAATTCGTCATTTGTCCAAAAGCCGGTGAATTTATGCTAATATAGCAAAAGGAACCAGCTTTAGGTTATTAAATACAGAGCTTCTTTCCCCGGGAGCTTTAAAGCAACCGGGGGAAATTTTGCATATTTTTTTCGGGGGAATTTTTGCAATGAAATACCTTTACGAAATGCACCTGCACACTTCAGAGGTCAGCGGCTGCGGCAGAGTTTCGGGTGCGGACTCCGCAGTTATAATGATACCAGAAATTAAGACAGACAAAACAACCAGAATTAGTTAGAATGGAACTATGGAAAAGAGAAGACATTTTACACCTGAAGAAAAAGCAAAAATAGTAATCGAGGTCTTAAGGG
>Ga0116168_1002036_pt1 | contig 13728 bp, 18 predicted proteins | sample AD_UKC129_MetaG_FD_89795 | JGI IMG/M metagenome (GOLD analysis project Ga0116168, IMG submission 89795) | Active sludge microbial communities of municipal wastewater-treating anaerobic digesters from Canada - AD_UKC129_MetaG | ecosystem: Engineered > Bioreactor > Anaerobic > Digestate | place...
CTTCAAACAGACACATTTTCCTAGGGGTACCCTCTATTGAGGGCTGGGATATAATAAACTTAGAGTGTAAGAAGTTTGTTTCAATCTCTATTGTGGAGGGTAATGTTATGGACCTTCTGAAAGAATTGCAGGAATTGAAGGAGTGTATTCAACAATCTTTGGCTGATGGAAGGATTACGGTTATTGAAGCTTTGGAGATTACCAAGGAATTGGTGGACGTATTGAGGATCATTATTCCATTAGTTGTAGAAAGGAAGACGCAAGATGATGACAAGACTGGTAACTAGTATTCTTGTTTCATTCCTTTCAGTACAATGTTATGCACAAGTCTTTGAGACTGAGAAGACTTTCAACATTCCAGTACTCGAAGGGAAAGCAGTTGGATTCTTTGTATCCCAAACTCGATTGGGAATTGTATGGGTAAAACAAGATTCCATTATCATCACTTTCAAGGAGCTGGTGGATTCAAATCCAAATCCTGATCCCAATCCAGATCCACTTCCTTCCAGGGTTGTGTCTATGTTCTGGGTTGAAGAGACATTGGATAGAACCCCAGAACAAGCTTCAATGTTGAGTTCAAAGAAGGTCAGGGAAGCTATCGTTCAGAAGGGATTGACCTTTCAGGTTGTCGACAAGGACATCAAGAACGAGTATGGTCAAACCCCATCGAACCTTGTTCCCATTATTTCAAAGGTCAAGAATCTTCCATCGTTAGTATTGATGGATGAAGACGGAAGCTTAACGGTTTATCCAATTCCGACTTCCGAAGAATCCTTCATCAAATTCTTGGAGAACATAAAATGATACCCCGAAGGCCAATGTTGGGTGGAATGGGTTGTAAGTCAAGAATCGCTAAGGTTGGTTCTCTCTATCCAGTATTTTCTCCGATAGAAAGAGAATTATGGAAGCCAATAGACTTGTCTCACTTCGTCCCAGAAGTCCTGGATCAAGATGGGCAAAACTCTTGTAATGCATTTGCGTCTATTCAAGCCGTCCACGTTAGTCGGATGTTCATGGGGCTTCCTTACGTTAGGCTAAGCCCAGGAAACTTGTATGGAAGGATTAACGGGGGAATAGACAGGGGAAGTTATCTTTCCGACGCATTGAAGGAATTGCAAGAAAACGGAGTTTGTAGGGCTGATATTGTTCCCATGATGGAATGGAGAAAGGATAGATGGCCTCCAGAATGGAAAGAAGACGCGAAGAAGTTTCGACTGATTGAAGTCTATGATTGTCCTACTTTCGATCATTTGGCTTCTGCTATTCTCCAGGGGTTTGCCGTCAATCTTGCGATCATGGTTGGAAGGAATTTCAATGTAGAACCAGATGGATGGTTGAAAGACTATTCTGGCGGTTATGGAGGTCATGCGATGTGTGGGGTAGGTTTGGATTATCATCCCTCCAGGAAAACATGGGGTATCAAGGTTGTGAACTCGTGGGGACAAGATTGGGGTATGAAGGGGTTTGCCGTTGTTCCAGAAAGCTATTTCAAGTCCAATTGGTTTAGTGACGGATGGGCCATCAGAGTAGTTGTTGATCCAGAAGGAAAAGAGTAAATGACCGGGGATAGCAAAGAAGAATTTATCACCAAGATGTTAGAGGAAGTTTTGGAGATAAAGTCTATTGTGGCTGAAATCAGAACGATATACGATGCACAACAGAAGAGAATTGATCGATTGGAGAGGTGCTTGTTTGGGAATGGGAAGATAGGCATTGCTCAACAGGTTGCATTGATAGTTGCTTCGGTCAATTTCGTTTTGTTCGTAGCAACCAATCTTGTAATGACTTGGGTATTTAAATGAAACGATTTGTCTATTGTAATCGGTGTGGGAAAAGCCATAGGGTAGGTGAATGTCCTAACAAGCCGGCAGCTAAACAACCTTCCAACAAAGGTTACGATTCACGTTGGCATACATTGAGGAATGCTTTCCTTAAGCTACATCCTAATTGTAGGTGCGGAAGGGAAGCAGTAGAAGTCCACCACATCCTTCCCATGAGAGATTATCCTGAACTGAAGTACAGTTGGGAAAACCTAGAAGCTTTGTGTAAGGTTTGCCATGCCCGAATACACAGCAGAAGAAAGAAGAAGAGAACTGGTTAAGTTGTTTGAAGAAGCGTTGAAGCATATTAAAGCTGAGGGACTCATTATAGAGTTTCCAAGACGAAATGGAAAGGCCAAGAGAACAAACCCTGCACTTAGTGCGCTTATAAGCATTGATAAGCAGATAGCATTCTTGGACAAGACTTATGGGACAAGTGATCAAGAAGCGTTGCCAGAATTCATTGACAAGGGATTGGCAGCAAGTCCTGGAGCATTACTGCGAACAAGTAATGAACGGCGCAGTAAAGGCCAATCACGTAACAAGAAAAACAGTTGAGAGATTCTTCAGCTTCCACGATAAGTACGAGTTTGTTTCTGAAGAAGTTGACAAGGCAATCCGATTCTTTCGCGAACTGAAGCATGTAAGAGGCAGTCATGCTAACAAGAGTTTCAATCTTCTTCCTTGGCAAGTCTTCTTAGTTGCTAATGTATTTGGTTGGCATCATAACGGCAACAGGCTTATTCGGAAGGTGTTCGTATCGGTTGGAAGGAAGAATGGAAAGTCTTCTCTAGCCGCAGGATTAGCCCTGAAGCTTCTCTTGGCTGATGAGGAATTAGGTCCTCAAGTCATGTGTGTTGCTACAAGTCGGGAACAGTCCCGTATTGTCTTCCAAGAAGCAGCATTGATGTTGAGGAAAAGCAGGATCCTTAATCGGTTATGCGAGGTGTATAAGACAGAAATACGCTGTCCAGGAAACAATGGGCTATTCTGGGCTTCCTCTGCGGACTATTCTGGTCTGTGGGGATACTCTCTCTCAGGAGCTATCATCGATGAACTTCATGCTCACAAGTCTAAAGGGGCTTGGGAAGCCACCATTACATCTATGGTTGCTAGAACTAAGCCCCTGCTCATTGTCATCAGTACTTCGGGTCAAGACGAAGCTAGATTATTCTCAGACTTGAGAGAGTACACGGAATCAATATGCTCTGGGACCATTGTTGATGATACCTTCTTTGGTTTGGACTATTATGTTGAGGATGATGATTGGAAGGATTCATCCAATTGGATTCAGGCAAATCCTTCCTTAGGACACACCCTCACTATAGATGACTTACAGAGTATTAAAGCTATTTGTACTGAGAGCGTTTTCCGAAGGTATCACTTGAATCAGACCGTTACTAACTCAAACATCTGGATCAGTCTTGAAACCTGGAGGAAGGGAAATATCGAATATCTTCCTTCGCTAGAAGGACAGTCATGTTATGTGGGGATAGACTTAGCATCTACTACAGATTTGTCCGCTGTGGTCTTAGTTTTTCCTCAACCTGATGGAACGTATCTTGTTGACTATAAAGCATTTACGTGTCGGCTTGCTCTTGAAAAAGGAAACAGATGTAAGCTTTATCAAAGGTTCGTTGAAAGGGGGGAATTGGAGGTCGCAGGCGAAGATGTTATTAGCGATAGAGCAGTAGTGGACTATCTTGTTAGTTGTTTTGAGCGATATAATATCTTAAGAGTATATTATGATCCTGCGTTATCTTCAGGGATGATCCAGAGATTAGTAGAAAATGGAGTACCAGAATCGGACTTAGTCGCTGTACCCCAGAACAGTGTTACGATAGATCCACTGATAAGGGAAACTGAGAAGGTGATATTGAATGGTAATGTTAAGCATAGGCCTAGCGAATTATTCGAGTATTGCGTTACCAATAGCGTCGTGACAATGAATTACATGGGATACAGAAAGCTTTCAAAAGCCAAGAGCACCGGTCCTATCGACTTGATGTATGCCTTGACGCTAGCATTAGGAAACTGTCGGAATATCGCCCAGAAAGAAGTGGGTGTTATATGGATTTGACGAGTTTGCTTCGACGAATTGGTTTGGTCAAGAATATCGATGAAGCAGGACTTCTAATAGACTGGCGTTCATTCTTTTTCCGTACACCAAGCTACTTGGAAGCTTTGTCTCATCCAGCGGTTTGGAAAGCATGTCAACTGTTGTGCTCTGATGTTGCCAAGATTCCCATTGATTTGTATCGAACGAATGATGATGGTTCTCGGGAAAGGATAAAGGACCATCCATCCATTGTAATTCTAAAAGGGAAGGCCAATGTTGGATTGTCGGGATTCACCTTCCGCAAGACATTAACGTTGCACGCTCTGATAGTTGGGAATGGTTATGCCTGGATTAAACGCAATCCTCGCACTTATCAACCTCAGCAAGTAGTGGTTTTAGACCCAGTTTTGACCAAGAAAGTTGATGTGAATTATTGGGAAACTACCATCAAAGATTCCAAGATAGTGATCAAAGAAGACGATATTTTGCACATTAAAAACCTCAGTTGGGATGGAATTTCTGGGCTAGATCCACTCAAAGTTATGGCTTCCGCTATGCAATTAGAACTAGGAGTTTTGGAATTTGCCCAGGCTTTCTTCAAGAAGGGATATGCTCTATTCGGATTTTTGAAGTCCGATAAAACTCTATCCCCCAAAGAAGTCGCTAGAATTAGAGAAGAATTTAAGCAGGGATACTCTGGATCTAAAGGATCTCACGAATTCGGAATTCTTCATGGCGGTTTACAATTCCAGCCATTGACAGTAGAGCCAGAGAAAAGCCAGCTGGTTCAATCCCGTGATGCAGGATTAAGGAACATTGCTAATATGTTTGGGGTGCCTAGTCATAAGCTAGGTGATCCCACAAGGACTTCTTATGCGTCTATCGAAGCTGAGAACGCAGACTACCTACAGACCAGTTTGGATCCATGGTTAGTGGAATGGGAGTCAGAGTGTAATCTCAAACTCCTCAATCCTGAAGAAGATGTGGACATGTATTTTGAGCACAATAGAAATGCTATCATGAGAACCAAATTTAGCGAAAGGGTTGATGGATATGGGAAGCTTATTGGAATGGGTGTATTGAGTCCAAATGAAGTCCGTGAACTAGAGAATCTTAACAAGAGAGAAAATGGAGATATTTACTATGTACCAGCGAATTGGATTGAGGCAACTGGTAAACCTTCTTCAGAATCCACCCAAGTTGAAAGTCAAATCTACTGAGGATGAGAAAGTCATTACACTATGGGTGTATGGAGAAGTAGGCGTTGAAGCCAATGCAGAAGAGATTGTTCAGATGATTGATAGTTTCCCCAAGGAAAAACCAATCCTAGTGAGGATCAATTCCTTTGGGGGATTTGTCCACGATGGATTAGCAATCTATGCCGCATTGAAGCAAAGGGGAAATGTCATTACAAGGGTTGATGGTATAGCAGCTTCTGCGGCATCTGTTATTGCTATGGCAGGATCACCAGTACAAGTCTTTCCCCATTCTCAATTATTCCTTCACAGGGCTATTATCGGTGTAGTCGGCAATAGCAAAGCCTTGCGATACGCTATTGATTGGCTGGAGAAGATTGATCATAGCATTGCAACAATCTATTCACAGAAGACGGGAAAGAGTTTGAAAAGGATTGAGGAGTATCTTGATGGTGAGTATGATGGGACAATCTTTACTGCGGATGAATCAATGAAGATTGGATTAGCCGATGTAATGCTAGCCAATGAAGAATCAGAGGAACCTGAAGAACCAGAACAAGTCGCTGTCCCCAAGAATTTTATTCCCGACAATCCTCCAGGGGGCGAAGGGGAAGCAATTGAGGGCGATTGGGAAAATCCTTCGCTCGAAGATTTCACGGATAAAGCTTGGGAAGAATTGACAGAAGAAGAAAGACAAGAGATTGCTAAGTACTTTGGATTTGTAGAAACTTTAGAATCGTATGAGGGCTTGAAACTTCCCCATCACTTCCCACCTAATCATGAATATGCAGGCAAAGCTTCTTTGGAGGGAGTTGAGACCGCATTAAATTCCTTAGCGGATGATTCCAGTATTCCTGAAGAGGATAGAAGCTTGATAGAAGAGCATTTGAAAGAGCACCTTCCAGAGGATGTTGAGGAAACTGAGACTGAAGAAGAACCTGAGGAGGCAAAAGTCAAAGATGAGCTGGACGAAGTACTAGCCCTACTGTTGGAAGTCTAATATAATTCCGGTAGAACCTTTAGTAAGTATGGAGGATCTGTTATGAGTAACAAAGAAGAACTGATTGCGAAGTTGGTGGGTGAAATATCGGCTAAGGTTAGTGAACGACTTGCACCAAACATCCCTTCCTCTGTTGTACAGGATTACAAGGGATTGAGTCCGGGGATTAGTCCTGTCAGGGCTTGGTTCAAGTATCAAGCCAAGCTCCCGATGTCCAGTGATGAGATTAAGACCTTGGACGCTCTTCAATGGGCAACGGACAAGATCAGTATCCCCCTGAACTTGACAGGTCAGATTACCAGGACAGCTCAAACTAGTAATGTAATCCCTACCAGAATCGCAGAAGCGTTTGTCGAGCAGTTAGGTGGATGGAACGCAATCCGTGATAACTGTAACCTGATTCAGACTAGCACTGGAGAGAAGATTCGAGTACCCCAGGTTGACGATAGAAGTAATACCGCTGCTTGGTTAACAAGTAGTGGTATTGATATGACTACTTCTGTTTCTCCAACGATTACTGGGGTTACACTGGATGCTCGAACAGTTTCATCTAAAGCAATTGTGATCGACAATACGCTTGTTCGTGACTCAACCATTGATCTCGAAGGATTGTTGGGGAGGATCATTGCTGAGAGAATTGGACGCTTCGCCAACAACAAAGCTACGGTTGGGTCAGGAACAAACGAACCTTACGGGATTGTGACCGCTAGTCCTTCTCAACAGACTGCTGCTTCAGGTACAATTGCCTATGATGACCTTGTGGGTTTGATCTACTCCATCGAAGAACCATACCGAAGCAGTGGTAAGTTCATGATGAACAAATCGACCATTGCCCATGTTTGCAAGATGAAGGATGGTCAAAACCGTCCATTGTTCATTAGTGATCCTTCGGGAAAACCTGGTGGAACAATCCTTGGCTTCCCGATTGTTGAAAACAGGGATATGGCCGATGTTGGGGCTAGCAATAAGCCAATTATTTTTGGTGACATGAAAGTCTATGCGTATCGCGAAGTTTCTACCTTGCAACTGGCGATTCTCAAAGAACGATTCATCGAATTCAATTCACTGGGGTTTCTGGCGTTTTATGATTTCGATAGTGCTATGCTCGCAACGTCGACTACCAATGCGATTAAAGCATTACAGGTTAAAGCATAATCATGAAGGTTAGGTTTTTGCAATCGGTTATAGTTTGTGTTGGTACCGAAGTCCGATCAACCTTCGTGGGCGAAGTTGTTGATTTGGTTCCAATACAAGCTAAGGACTTGATTGACAAACAGATAGCTGAGGAAGTCAATGATAAAAGTAATCCAAGAAAACCTCAGCAACCCAATAACCCTTCAGGAAGTAGCCGACTACATAGGGTTGGCAGACCACGCAAATCCCGTGCTGGGGGCGATTCTTGAAGGTGTTATTGACGACATTGAAAAGACAACAGGGATAGGAGTAGGCATTCATCAAGTTTCTGTTGATGTATTACCCCCTGTCCCTTCTGTCTTGCTTCTTCCTTTCAGTCCAATTGTCTCAATAACCAAAATTGAAAGATATGATCCCATCACTCTGGATAGTTGGGAAGTAACGACTAATGCGTACTTCCGCAATACGATTCCAGATCAGTTTTGGTTGGACAATTCTGGGTTTTCTTCAGACCCATATGGATTGATAGTAACATACACTGGTGGGTTTGAGGAATTGCCTACAGAGTACCGATTATCAATCCTTAGGAACTGTATGGCTCGATGGGAAAATAGACAATTGAAAACTCTCTTAGACGTTATTCCAGTCATTGATGAGAGGTACTTGAAGGTATGGTGCTGAAAGCAGAAGAATTGAGAGACAGAGTACTGGTTTATGAGAAGGTGAGACAACCAGACGACAATGGTCAAATGATCGAAGTATCAAGGAAGTTGAAGTGTGAGTTTCTCTCCAAGGTAACCCAATCAGGTATGAGAGAAGCTTCGTCAGGGGAAATATGGGATAATAGTGAGAGGTGGGTTATTGAAACTTGGTTTTGGCCTAGTGTAGTGAGGGATGACGTATTGTACATTCCAGAGTATGATGTTTGGGTGGACATTGATACAATCCTTTACTCGAAGCCATTCATGCGCTTAGAAGGCAACAGTCGTGAATCCGTATGAAGCGTTGAGAACAATGATTGTGGAAGCTGATCAACAAAACTTATTATCACAACGGATTAGACCAGACATTTCGTATGGAGAAGATCAGTTTCCATTGGTTGTTCTTTCCCTTCAGACTTCTGAACCAGTTGATACATTGAATGGAGAAATAGCTAGCCTGTATCGTTTTCGATGTAACATCTACGCTCAATCAAGAGAACAAGCGGAACTGATCGTTCAGGACCTTCGGGGATTAGACGGTTATGAGTTGGAAGACAGCGGGAAAGTATGGTGTATGTTTGTAGAATCGCAGAGCAATTCTTTTGTCACGGAAGATGAGACAGGTAATGCTTACTATCAGGCTAGCTTAGAAATACTGTTGTACATCCTGTAGCATGGAAATTAAAGTAGATTCCAACGTTAATGAGCTCGCACCGCTGATAGGGAAGATGGCGGAAGAAATAGGTTATGAATTCACCAACAAGGTCCTTAAAAGAGCGTTGGCCTTGGTTGTTAAGGACTTGAAGAAAGATATAGCAGCCACACCCATAAGCAAGAGATTGAAGAAGGCAGCTAAGCAAACCGCAGGATACAAGCTTGTATTAAAGAAAAGGGATGTAAACGGAATCATAGTCAAGGTCCCAGTCGTTGCGAAAGTTGGTTTAGGAGTAGGAAAGAGAAAAAAGCCCCCACCACGAACCAGATCAGGAGTAGGTGTGAGTAAACAGAACATTCATTGGTTTGTATTGGGAACTAAAGAACGTGTAACGAAAACAGGAAAACCAAGAGGAAAGATTGAGCCCATGCTTTCGGGAATTGTTGGCAGAAGGTTGAGTACATTGTCTGAGAAGATTTATCAAGGCATGACGGATGTATTGAAGCAACAAATCAAGTCATTGGAATCGAAGAACAAGAAGACGAGGTGAGGTATGGCAGTCTTATTAGGCAAAGGAACAGCTGTATCGACAACGATTTCAGGAACATCAACCCCAGTCCCTGATGTAGAATCCGTGACACTGGGAGAAGTTTCAACCGATGTTGAAGAAGTTGAAATGCTTTCGGATACTGGGACTTATCCCAGCAAAATCCCTGTAAAGAACACTTATGGGGATATCACGATTGTAGTGATCTATGATCCTTCTGTCCATTCAGTATTGGATGCTGCAGCAAAAGCCCTAAGAAGTCCAGGTCAAACATTCCAGGTTACTGTTGGGACCTTTGGTTCATGGGATTGTGTCGGTGTAGTAGCTGGTGATGTAGCCATTGAGAAGTCCAAGGTGATCAAGCGTCAGTACCGGTTTATCGTACAGAATGAACATGAGTCATGAAATGTAAGATTATCAGAAGGGTTCCAGGATCAACTTGCAATATAGGGAACATCATTGAATCCCAATTTTGTTGGTATCTTGTGGACTTGGGATATGCTGTTCCATTAGACTTTGAATGGAAGGTCGATCCTGTAAAAGCAGCTAAAGCAAGGATCAAGTTGGAGAAAGCGTATGAAGGACCTAAGAAAGCTAAAGCAACGAAAGCTATCAAAGGTTTCCGTAGAAGTTGATTCTGAAGTGATGGACTTCTATCTGAGAAGTCTCACTGCTAAGGAATGGATGGAAATTACTGCGTCTAGCTTCGTTGATGATCAAATCCAACCGGAAGCTATGTCGCGTTATGTTGCTTATTCATTGGTGGACGAACAAGGCAATCCAATCATGGACAATGAGGAAGGAGTTGTGGAAGTATCTGAATGGCCTTACTCATTGGTGAAGGAATTGTTCAACGAAGTCCAAAAGCTCAATGGTTTTTTCGTCCAGCAATAAACAAGGATACAAAAGATTTCGTTTATTGGTTAGCGTATCTACTGGGTTATGCTAACCCCCAGGAAATGTTGGACGAAATGGAGCCCTATCAAGTAGGGGAATGGGCGGAGTTTTTCAAAGAGCATGTTAAAGAAATACTATGTCCACGGATCTTGTAATCAAGGTGATTGCGGATACTCAGAAGAGTATCAAAGAATTGGGCGAAGTCCAGAAGGGATTGACTGGAATCGCTCGACAGATACGCAATCTTCAACTAGTCTCAATGGGATTGGGGGTTGTTAAGTCCGTTATTGGGACTGTAACAAACACCGTCAAGAATCAACTTTCTGTTATCTATTCCTGGATCCAAGCCTATGAAGAGGCAGCTGTAAGCCAAATCAAACTAGCTAGCGCAATCAAAGCAGCTGGTTTGGATGTAGGCGATACAATGAAGAAGTTTAAGGATTTGGCTGATGAGATAAAGTCAACAACTAGCTTTGCAGGATCAGCGGTTGAAGCATCTGCACGCTTGTTTGTAGCAATGGGAAAGAGCGCAGATGAAGTTGAGACGCTTACAAGAGTTTCAGCAGACCTTGCTGCAGCATTAGGTGTCGACCTTCCCGTAGCTGCGGAACTGTTAGGCAAATCGCTATTGAATCCCCAAGCAGGTCTGAAGAAGCTGGTTCAAGCAGGGGCTATTCTTGATAAGGAACAGATTGCGCTTCTGGAATCTCTTGCGAAGACTGGTGATCAAGTCCGTTATCAATCCACCTTGATAGATGTACTCAAGTCTAATTACGAAGGTTTGTCTCAAAGACTTGCATTATCTACCAAGATGATTGGGAATTCTTGGGATGATCTACAGGAAACGTTCGGTAAGTTTGCTACAGTCGTTTATGGGGCTTTAGTAAAGATGATTATTCCTGTCATCCAACAGTTCTCAGATAGCGTTGGAGACAGTAATGACATAATGCAGGGACTGATAGAAGTTGTTGCAGAAGTCCTTTCGGTTGTTCAAACGCTTGCTCAGTTTCTTATCTATGCTGCGCAAGGACTTCTTACCTTCATGCGTAATGCGTTGGGTATTTGGGACAGTGTTCGAAGACTTCTTGGATACACTGGTCCAGAGGTCAGTATTCAGATAGCCAACCTTCTGCGTTTGGATTCAGTTTTGGACAAGCTAGGGACTACAATACAGAATGCTGATTGGGCTGAGAGTTTTCGGCAGTCTGCACAAGAAATAAGGAATCAATTTGAGAATCTCGAGGATGTTCCTGGAAATATTTCCAATGAATTCTCTAGCAGCTTCTCAGAAGCTTCTCAAGCGGTCATGGAAGACATTGATAGCATTCGGAAGGAACTGGAACAAATTGGAATGACAGACATTGAGAAGAAACTAGCTGAGCTGAGAGAGAAAGGCGCGACCAAAGAACAATTGGAAGAAGCCCAGCAATTACTGGAGCAAATTGAGAGCATCAATAAAGCACGTGAAGAAGAGAACGAGAAGATACGTGAAGCACAAAAGATACGGGAACAGGTTGCATCAGAGGAAGAGAAGATTACTGCGGAAATAGAATCGGCTCAGAAGCTATTCCAAGAAGGGTATCTGAGTTTGGATGACTATCTGAAATTCTTGGAGAAGCAGAAGCAAACCATTCAACCAGAAGATCGAGAAGAAACAACAAGGTACGCATCTGCTGTTATGCGAGGTGCTGGTTCATTCTCAGCAATCATATCGGCTATGGAAGCATATCGCAAATCCAGAGATAGTCCTGAAGCTCAGACCGCCAAGAATACTTCCAAGTTAGTATCCTTGATAGAAAGGCTGATCCAAGAGCAAACCAATCAAGAGGTGATTGAGATATGAGCGTTAAAGTGCGGGAAGTTATAGACTCACTATCCGCTCAAGCCCAATTATCTGATGACTTGAAGGGAACCATTACAGCCACCAGGAAGTTTCTAATCTCAAGTGATGATTCGCTTACAGAAGCGAAAGCATTGTCTCAGGGTCCTGCTTTTGGTTCTTCACATCCCAACATTCCCTATGTCTATTGTGTATCCAAGCAAGTCAATCCTTTGAGGCAAGACTTGAAGACTTGGGAATTGGTTTGTACATATAGAAATGTAGATGCCGCCCAGCAGTATAATCCTAATCCCTTACTTCGTCCACCCCAAATATCCTGGTCTTCTGTGTCTTATGAAGAAGACTTCATCAAGGATATAACTGGGAAGGCAGTCTTGAATAGTGCCGGTGACTATTTTGAACCACCAGCTAAAGTTCAACGTTCACGTTGGCAGGTCACTTATACCAGGAATGTTCCAGGTGTTCCACCGTGGATATTCGGTTACATTGACGCTATCAATTCAGATAATTTTAATCTTGATGGAGTATCTGTCCCTAGAGCATGTGCATTCTTGGAATCGGTCCAGATTAGCCCAGTAAAAATTGAGGATAATTATCCATTTCGTGAGCTAACTTTGTCATTTTTGTTACAAGGATACTCATGGCAACCAATGATTCTTGATCAGGGCTTGTACGAAAAAGATGCGTATGGACAACGTAAACGTATAAGAATTGGTGGAGAACCTGTTTCAGACCCAGTTCTATTGGATGGAAATGGAAAGCCATTATTGAATCCTTCGCCATCGAGTGCTCGATTTTTACCATTCAAGGCATATAAGGAACTGCCGTTTTCATCAATCCTATGAAGCTATCCAAGCGTTCAATAGAGAAGCTTGCTAGAATTGTGCGGGAGTATGAATCCACAAGGGGGAGTATCGCAAAAGGGGGACGGGATTCTAAAGGATTATTTGAGCTAATCCCCTTCAAGCTAAAACAAAATTTCCCCAAAGAATTTGGAGCAAAAAGAAAAGAAGCAATAGCTAATCCGCTTAAATACAAAGATGGGGGATGGGTTGTTGATGATTCTATTGAAGTTACTCTTCATGATGAAATAGGTTTAGCCCCTCTTGTTCGTGAAAAAACCGTAGTTTTTGGAATTCCTCTTGGTGGTAATGATTTTCAGATTGTAGCTCCCCCAGAAGGTTGGATCGTCGAAGGAATACTTCAAGGGGATATGACTTGTGGTGGAAGAGCAACCATCACTACGGATGAGTTTGGGAATATTGAGATCAAAGACGAGTATTCAAGAGTTGCGGATTGGAAACAAAGTGATGGATCATTTGTTCCTTCGGGAACCAAAGTTGTTGCAAGGTACGTTCGGAAGCATGGTTGGGTTCTATGGTTTGTTGTTCGTTGTAATCCCGAATGTACGCTTTGTGATCCCTGCGATCATTGCAATTATATTGATTGCCCAGATTGTTCAATTTGCGAACCATCTAATGATTCCTGTACACCTTGTGACCAGGAATGTTCTACTGATACATGTACTGGAGATTGTATTTGTGATACTCCGCGGGATGAAGATTGTACTTGTGACATAGAGTGTAATCCAGAATGTAACTCAGACAGTTGTACTTGTGATGGAGACAATTGTAGAATTTGCGACAACGATAGCGGTTGTTCAACATGCGACTACGACATATGTCAGTACTGCGATGGAGATGTTTGCGCCTATTGCGATGAAGGTTCATGTTGCGATACTTGTGATATCGAATGTTCACAGTGCGATCCGTGTGATCCATGCGAGACGTGCTACACATGCGACGTCTGCGTTGGCTGCGATACGTGTGATACCTGCGATAGCGAATGCTCACAGTGCGATCCGTGTGATCCATGCGAA
>Ga0116168_1002044_pt1 | contig 13659 bp, 11 predicted proteins | sample AD_UKC129_MetaG_FD_89795 | JGI IMG/M metagenome (GOLD analysis project Ga0116168, IMG submission 89795) | Active sludge microbial communities of municipal wastewater-treating anaerobic digesters from Canada - AD_UKC129_MetaG | ecosystem: Engineered > Bioreactor > Anaerobic > Digestate | place...
CCTACCAGAGACCCAACTATATTAAGTTTTGTTTCATCTATATCCATAAGTCTTAATGTGCGCACAGGAAACTCTTCTGCATTCTTTAATATCCCTTCTACCAATTCTGGTGTATAACTGCTTCCACCTCCAATTACTGCCAAAACAATTCCTTCTGTCATAATACTCCTATCACTCAAACTATTTAATTTGAGGTCAGGCTACTTATATTCCGCCCTTTTCAAAGAGTACCTCTCCCAACTGGCGGTTTTTAGATACTCCCCAGTGATATCTTAACCTTTAAGTCCAGTTACCACAATCCCTTGGATGAAATACCTCTGGGCAAAGAAGAATAATACAAAGCAGGGTAGAGCTACTACCAGAGATGCTGCCATCAGCAGATTCCATGCAGTCATTCCATACATCCCGGTAAATCTACTTAAGGCAAGAGTTAAGGTCAATTTGTCACGGCTATTTAAATAGATCAATGGACCCATAAAGTCATTCCAGCTCCACATAAAAGAGAATATGGCGACTGTTGCCAGGGCAGGTTTGGTAAGGGGGAGTATTATCCTTGAGAAGATACCCAGATAACTGCATCCGTCTATCTTGGCTGCATCATCCAGTTCTATAGGGATGGTCATATAGAATTGACGCAATAGAAATATAAAGAAGGCTCCTCCAAAGAAGTTTGGGATGATAAGGGGTTTGAATGTATCTGTCCAATTTAGCAATTTAAAGAGGACAAAGACAGGGATCATAGTGATCTGTGAAGGGATCATCATAGTAGAGAGGAGTATCATAAAGAGGATGTCACGACCTCTAGCTCTAAGCCTTGCAAAACCATAAGCCACGATGGATGACGAGAGAAGCGACCCTACCATAGTAGCAAATGTTATCACACTGGTATTTGTAAAATATCTTCCAAATGGAATAAATGTAAGAGCCCTCTTGAAATTACCAAATTGAGGTTTTTGTGGTATCCACTCAGGAGGGAAAAGATATACCTCAGAGTCCTCTTTTAAAGCGGTAGAGAGCATCCAGAAGATAGGAATCAGTATGATGATACTTGTTACCATGAGAATCACATATACAAAACTCTTTATCAGTACTTCTCTTTTTCGTCTACTCCTTAATAGATACATATCGAGATGTCCTCCTTACCTTTCCCTAGTACTCTCATAATAAACCCAAAGAGGAGAAGATTTGAATATCAGGAATGTCAGGGCTAGTATTATTAGAAACAGGATCCAGGATAAGGCTGATGCATATCCCATACTGAAGAACTGGAATGCATTTTGGTATATGTATAATACATAGAATAATGAGGCATAATGTGGACCCCCTCTGGTCATTACATAGGCTTGAGTAAATACCTGAAATGAGTTGATAATACCCATTATAAGTGTAAATAGTAAGACCGGACTCATCATTGGGATTGTTATATTTAAAAACTTATTGAAGGAATTAGCCCCATCTATCTCTGCTGCTTCATAGAGTTCGGTAGGGATACCTTGAAGCCCTGCCAGATATATTACAATGTCTCCTCCTATTCCCCAAAGACTCATAATGATAAGTGCAGGAATTACCCACTCCTCACTCATAAGCCAGGCTGGACCCTGTATATGGAATAACTTCCAGAGTAAAAAATTGAGAACTCCAAACTCCGGATTGAATATCCACATCCACAGAAGAGCTACTGCTACCCCTGAGATTACTGATGGCATATAGTAAATTGTTCTGAACCAGGTTAATCCTTTTATATTTTGATTCAGAAGGATTGCTATGATTAGAGAGAGTGCTATCCCTAAAGGAACACTTACAAGAGAAAAGTAAGAGGTAACCTTCAATGACTGCCAGAATAAGGGATCAGAGATCAGTCTTTTATAGTTCTGTATCCCAACCCAATTTGGTGGAGTAACCACATCATAATTACAGAAGCTAAAAAATAGAGAGGCAACGATCGGTCCAGCGGTAAAGATTAGAAATCCTGCTATCCAGGGGGAAATACACAGATAAAAATATCGTTCCTCTCTTTTAGCCATAGGACTCATTCTTGTCTTCATACTCTATTCTCCATCATCCTATCTATTTAAGGGGGCAAGGATTTACTTGCCCCCTTAAAAGGGTTGATATTATCTAACAACTATACCCTTAAGATTTTCCTCTATTGCCTGGTTAACCTTCACTATCATAGTATCCAGGACCTCTTTAACTCCCTTCTTTTCTAGCCAAAGAGGATCAGTCTCAGATGTCCAGACAGACTGCAACTTATAAAATCCAAAGACAGTATGCTCGGCATCTTCCTGACAGTATTTGAATGCTCCACTCAATACCTGATCTAGTCCTTGCTTTGTATTTACCATAAGAGGACTTATCTTCTCTATATAGTTCTTCCTTAGAGACTGTCTGGAAGAGATACGGCTAGTCTTTTCCATAAGCTTTTTCTGGGCAGAAGGACTTGCAAGATACTTGATAAATTCCCAGGCTTCGTTTGGATGTTTGGATGTCCTGGCTATCTCCAGAGGGTCAGTATACAGGCATACCTTTTTTACATTAGGAACACTGTATGGGACCGCTCCTATTCCCCATTTATAGTTTTTGGGCATAGCTCCCCATATAGACCAGTCACCACTAATGACCATTCCCAATCGACCTGTTTTTAGAGGAGGTCCCATCTGCTCTATTACCTGCTGGGTAGCAGGTGTCGGGCTCACCTTATCCTTATAGACCAGGTCCACTCTCTTTTGAAGTGCAGTAAGAAGGGCATTATAATTTTTTGGCTTATCCAGGGTAAGCTTCTCCGGTGGATAACCCTTATATACATTGGGGTCAAACATATCCCCACCCCAAGCCCAGGCCATCTCAAAAAGGTCTCTAGTATCTAAGAGTCCGTACTGGTCTATCTTACCGTCTCCATTTATATCTTTTGTTAGCTTCTTAGCTATCCCTACTAACTTATCCCAGGTCCAATTCTTGTCTGTCCAGTTCGTAGTTGGATACTTTATGCCTGCATCATCAAAGAGTGTAGCATTATAGAAGATAGCGGTATAAGCCTGAGCAAATGGCAAACCTTTTAAATCTCCTCTAAATGTAGCACCTTCTATAGCTGCTGGATAGAAGTCCTTAATATTTATAACATTCTTATCCCTGTTGACCAGAGTATCTAATGTGAAATTCATATCTCTAATCGCATGGTCCACATAACCAGACTCGGCTGCACACCAGAAGATATCCGGCGGTGTCCCTGCCGCCCACATAGAAAAGAGTTTAGGGTCATATTCATCATAGGGAACAACAATTGCTTCAACAGTTATATTCGGATGAGTACTGTTAAAGTCTTTAATAATTTCATCCAGGACAGGAACCTCATCAGGGTCATCTCTCCAGAGTATAGTAACTTTAGCCTTCTCGGCATATGAAAGAGAGGTCACCAGAGAACTAAGGATAACACTGGCAATTACCAAAACCACCAAGAAGCACATTCCTCGAAATCTTCTTACCATTTGTTACCTCACCTCCTGAAGAATTAAATAAATTTTGGAAATTCTTATTAAGCTACAGTCTTCTTGATTCTTCTAGAATCTCTATACCCCTTTTCCCACGCACCATCCCCTTCTCGTCAGTTTTGTCTAAATTATATCACTCATTAGAGTGACTTACAACTTATGCGTATCATGAAATTCCTCTAAATCCATACAGTATAGTTTGATGATTTGCTTTAGAAAAGGTTACTTTCTGATATAATATAGAAAATTTTAGGAGGTGATTGTGTTATGAAATTGAGGTGGTGAGGGAGAATTATGGATTTACAATACTATGCAGCGCTGAACTTCAAACCTACAATACTAATTTTTCTGCCGAAGTAAGAACCTATTATGGAAACTTCTATATGGACTTCAAAGGGGAGATAAAAGGGAATAATATCTTAAGATATTCTCAAAGAGACCATTATCTTACGATAAGAGGTTTTGTTGTATATGATAATACTGTATAATATAAAGAAAAACAACAGGAGGTAGAAATGATTGATAAAAAGGTTGCAATAGTAACTGGTGGCGCCAGAGGGATAGGAAACAGTATAGCACAGCAGCTGGCTAAAGAAGGGTATGCAATTGCCATCTTTGACGTTATTCCACCAGAAAATGTAAAAGAAAATCTCGATTTATTCAATGATTATAATGTTCCATTCATCTACATACAGGGTAACCTAGCAGATTCTAACGATCGCCAGCGACTGGTTAAAGATGTGATAGAGCGGTTTGGCAGAATAGATGTGCTGGTTAACAATGCTGGAGTCTCACCCAAGGTAAGAAAAGATATATTAGAGATGGAAGAGGAAAGTTTTGACTTTGTAATTGGAATAAACTTGAAAGGAACATTATTTTTAACCCAATTAGTAGCCAGAGAGATGATACGTCTTGTAAATTCTGATGTTGATATTCAACCAATCATTATAAACATATCCTCGATGTCTGCTTACACATCATCCACATCTAGAGGTGAGTACTGCATATCTAAAGCTGGTATAAGTATGATAACCAAACTCTTTGCTGATAGACTGGCTGAATATGGAATATATGTATATGAAATAAGACCGGGAATTATTATGACTGATATGACAAGTGTAGTAAAGGAGAAGTACGATAAACTAATAGAGGAAGGAGTTACTCTGATAAAGAGATGGGGATATCCCCAGGATATAGCCAATGCTGTATCTGTTTTATGTTCTGGAAAGTTATCATACTCTACCGGAGAAGTAATAAATGTAGACGGTGGATTTCATATAAGAAGACTATAAGGAGGATATGTTCATGGAATATACCCAGGTTCAGTTAGAAGGAACTACCTTTGATGTTTACTCTTTGAATACTGTTGTAGTTGGTTCTGGAGCGGCAGGATTTAACTCCGCAGACCGCCTTTACTTCTCTGGTCAGAGAGACATAGCAATTGTTACAGAGGGATTAATGAAGGGGACATCCAGAAACACCGGGTCTGATAAACAGACATACTATAAACTTACCGTTGCTGGTTCCAGTCCAGACTCGATATATGAGATGGCAGAGACATTATTCCAGGGTGGCTGTGTACACGGAGATATCGCACTTGTCGAAGCTGCTCTTTCAGTTAGATGTTTTTTTAGACTGGTAGATATAGGTGTTCCTTTCCCCCATAATAGTTATGGGGAATATGTTGGTTACAAGACAGACCATGACCCACGCCAGAGAGCTACATCTGCAGGACCCCTTACTTCGAAGTATATGACTGAGAGATTACAGGAAGAGATAGAAAAAAAGGGCATTAAGGTCTTTGATGGATATCAAATAATAGGGATACTTACAGACAGGTCCAAAACAAGGACTGTTGGATTATTGGCTCTTAATCTGAATAACCTGGAGAATCCTGATAAACGTTATGTGTTATTTAACTGTACCAATGTAATATATGCTACAGGTGGACCGGCAGGCATGTACAGGTCATCTGTATATCCGGAAAGCCAGACAGGGTCTACTGGTATCGCCCTGGAAGTAGGGGTCAGGGGGAGAAATTTAACTGAATCTCAATTTGGAATAGCCTCTATAAAATTCAGATGGAATCTCTCAGGAACATATCAGCAGGTGCTCCCCAGATATGTATCGACCAACCAGGATGGTGGCGATGAGAAAGAATTTCTTACAGAATACTTCTCCGACACGGGTAAGATGCTTACCGCCATATTCCTCAAAGGTTATCAATGGCCATTTGATCCAAGAAAAATAAATAACTTTGGATCATCTCTTATAGATATCTTGGTTCACTATGAAAGGGTAGTGAAAGGGAGGAGGGTATTTCTGGATTTTACAAAAAATCCCCTTGATAAAGACTTCAGGTTTGACCTCCTGGAGAAAGAAGCATATGAATATCTGGAGAAGTCAAATGCGTTATTCGGGACACCCATAGAGAGACTATTGCATATGAATCAGCCGGCGGTAGAATTATATAAAAATCACGGGATAGATCTATCTAAAGAGTATCTTGAGATAGCGGTATGTAACCAGCACAATAATGGTGGATTAGCTGGGAATATATGGTGGGAGAGTAATATTAAGCATTTCTTCCCTGTAGGGGAAGTAAATGGCTCTCATGGGATTTATCGTCCAGGGGGAAGTGCATTGAATTCAGGTCAGGTTGGTAGCACCAGAGCAGCAGAATATATATCTGCCTGTTACAGAGAAGACCCCATGAATATAGAAGAATTCTTAAGTACAGTAAAGGACCAGATAGGAAAAAAGGTAGAATTGGGAGAGAGTTTTCTATCCAATTTAAGTGAGGGTAGCAATATCTATGACATTAGAAGAGATATCGGTGAACGTATGGATAGAGTAGGAGGTATAATACGATCTCTGGAGTCTGCTAGGAAGGCTGCAAAAGAGGTTAAAGATACCCTGAATAGAATAAAGGATACTACCAGAATCTCTTCTGTCAGAGAACTTCCATATGCCTATCAAAACTACGACCTGCTTTTAACCCAGTATGTCTACCTCTCTGCAATAGCAAATTATATAGAGAATAGAGGGAGAAGCAGAGGTTCGTATCTGGTATATGATAGGGAGGGAGAGTTACCTCTACCTGTCCTTCCAGAAGCCTTCAGGTTCTCTCTGGATGATGGAAGACTCTCTGAAATTATACAGGAGGTAGCTTATAGGGATGGAGAATGTTATTTTGAATGGATTCCTGTTCGTCCGATACCAAAAGGTGATGACTGGTTCGAGAATGTCTGGAACAATTTTAGAAGAGGAGAAATCTACAGAAAGGAATAATTAACTATGGAAAAGATATCAGTTTTGTTGATAGGGATAGGCGGTTACGGCAATAATTATGTAAGAGCCATGTTAGAGGAAGGAGAGGCTCACAATGCAGAGATAGCAGGCGTAGTAGACCCATATCCAGAGAGTTGTAGATATCTAAATGAATTGAGAAATAGAAGGATTCCCATATTTTCTCGTCTAGAAGATTTTTATGCCAATAACAGGGCTGATCTGGCGGTCATATCATCACCCATACAGTTCCACTGCAGACAGACATGTATGAGTCTAAACTATGGAAGTAATGTATTATGTGAGAAACCTGCAGCTGCAACTGTTCAAGAGGTTGATCAGATGATAGAAGCCAGAGATAAAAGTGGACTTACTGTGGCTGTTGGTTTTCAGTGGGCTTATGACCCTCCATTTCAATCATTAAAAAGAGACGTAATGAGTGGTTTACTGGGCAGACCAGAGAGGCTCAAGACACTTGTTCTCTGGCCCAGGGATACAGCGTACTATAAACGGGTATGGGCTGGAAAGAAGAGGGACAGTGATGGAAGCTGGATACTGGATAGTGTGGCTAATAATGCTACTGCTCATTTCCTCCATAATATGCTGCATCTTCTGGGGGAAAAGGAGGATGCAAGTACCAGACCTGTAGAAGTGACAGCTGAGCTGTACAGAGCCAATCCTATAGAGAACTTTGACACTTCAGCGATCAGGGTTTCAACTGATGCTAACGCTGAGATACTTTTCTATGCCAGTCATGCGGTAAAGAACCTATTTGGACCTGCATTTTTGTATGAGTTTGAAGATGCTATGGTTGCCTATAACGAACCAGGGTTTCCCGAGAGTTCAAATAAACTTGTAGCCAGGTTTAAAGATGGAAGATTGAAGGAGTATGGAAGTCCAGAGCATGGAAGCGTAAGAAAACTCTGGGTAATAATGGATGCAATTAGAGGGTTAACGAGTATCCCCTGCCCTCTTGAATCCGCCAAGGCTCATACCCTCTGTATAAATGGTGCTCAGGATTCAATGCCAGATATAGTGGATTTTTCCAGTGAATTTATAAGGAGAGAGGGAGATCCGGTTATAAACTGGGTGGAAGGTTTAGAAGATGTACTGAAAGGCTGTTACAATAAGGGAACACTTCCTTCTGAAGATAATATTGTATGGGCAAAATCTGGTAGAACGATCTCGTTGATTGACTATAATTATTTCCCTAAAGACGCTGTTGACAAATAGTATCACACTAATATAAACTTATAGAAAAATAGAGAGGTTTCAGATGTACAGAGAGGTAATATTTTTTACACTTTTAGCTTTAACCGTAATACTGGCTCTGCCAAGATCTGCCTTTGCGTGGGGAGGGCATAGGGAGGTCACATATTATACTGTAAAGGATATTGCATGGATAAACAGTTATGGTAAGATAAAAATTACCCCGTTTATCTATGAGGATCAGGGGAAGAGAAAGACACCCTATAGTATACCTTATAAGGAAGGCTATATAGGAGATACTACAGATGCACTGACCATATTAATTACTTACTGTGAAGAACCTGACTGGGAATTAGATAAAGGTATAGATTCTAGCCTTTTTAGAGTTCTAGAAAAGATAGGCTTAGATAGCAATAGCTGGAGACACGGATGCTGGGTAATGTTAGGTGGTCTCTTAAAAGTAGGTGGAGCGACTGAAAGATTCGTCTATTGCTATAATATGAGTCTTACTGCATTCAAGAATAATGACCCATACTGGGGTTTCAGATTTCTGGCAAGAAGTATACATTACCTGGAGGATGTAACACAGCCACAACATACATATCCTGTCCCATTTAGAGTAATACTAGAAAATCTATTCAACACTGGGAAGATAATTCAGATCGTCAGCAATCATCACTTTACCCTGGAAAGGTACCAAGGTTATCAGTATAGAACTGGAAACCCTTGCCTTTACAGAAGTTTCAATCTCAGCGGAACCTGTTCAGGTAACTGATATAAATGCACTCATAGAAGGTGCAATTATGAAGAGCTATAAAAAGGCGGAATCTATATGGACATTACAATCAAAGATATATGGAAAAGATATAGATAAGATAGCCGAATTCCACTGGTATCCAGGGCTAGAAACTGATAATGCCCTGGTCAACCAGTATAATAGTATTATACTGGAACAGATGTCAGACCTGTCTTCCAGAGTAAAGGGATTACTTCTTCATACTGGCAAAATAGTTGAAGGTCTCTCTTATCCCGTCTATGAGAGAAGTTCCAGGAGCCCAGTTAAGCAATTTATTAGCTCTTTCATAACTAAGAGCTATTCGTCTCACCTCTCCAGGTCTAGGCGCCTCATAGACAACAGGAAAATCTAGCCCGGATACAGTCTTTAATATCTTAACCAGATCATTTACACTTGTCTCTTTGCTCGTCCCTATGTTGTATATACCGACAGGAGCTGTGAGTGCCTTTACATTTGCATTTACTACATCCAGCACATACACATAATCTCTGGTCTGTTCTCCATCACCATATATCACACAGGGCTTACCGGACAGTATCCTTTCGGAAAATATCGCTACCACTCCAGCCTCACCAAATGGATCCTGTCTGGGACCATATACATTCGCATATCTCAGGGCAACATACTCTAATCCAAATACAGAATTGTAATATCCGAGGTATATTTCTACTGACCTTTTACTTGCCCCATAGGGAGATATAGGAGCGGTTGGAGTAGATTCATCTGCCAGACCACCAGCATCACCATATATAGCTCCACCAGTAGAGGCAAAGATTATCCTCTTAACCTGATATTTCCTGGATAACTCCAGCAGATTAAGAGAACCGATTATATTCACACTTGCATCATAGACCGGGTCTTCCACAGAGTATCTTACATTTATCTGTGCCGCATGGTGGTCTATAATATCAGGCTTAAAGCTATCAAATACCTCATCTAATTTCTCCTTATCCCTTATATCAACCTCAAAAAACATTGCAGCTGGATTTATATTCTCCCTTTTCCCGCTGGATAGATTATCCACCACTCCAACGGTATGCCCATCCTTTATAAATGCGTCTACAACATGCGACGCTATAAATCCTGCTCCTCCTGTTACTATTATCCTCACATTTTCCTCCTTTTAAGCCCTGGGATGTGACTTTTTATAAACCTCTTTTAATCTTTCCAGGGTGATATGTGTATATTTCTGCGTAGTTGACAGGTCAGAATGTCCTAATAGCTCCTGAACAGCCCTGAGATCTGCCCCATTCTCAAGCAGATGGGTCGCAAATGAATGTCTTATCGTATGTGGACTTATATCTTTACCCATTAGAAATCCATATTTTTCCATCATTCTCTCTATACTTCTACTGGTAAGTCTCGTCCCATACTTGCTTAAAAATAGAGCCTTCTCTCTATCATTTTTCAGTAACTTTGGTCTTGACTCTTCAAGATATATCTTCAGACTTTTAATGGCATACTCACCAAGAAAGACTATACGCTCTTTATTCCCCTTCCCTTTTATCAGTACCTGATTCCCCTCTTTAATATTTGATATATCAAGCTGGACCAGTTCTCCAATCCTTACCCCTGTCGAATATAGACACTCTATTATAGCTCTATCCCTTATGCCAAGAGGATTATCAAGAGGGATAGACGTTATCAGGTCCTCCACTTCTGCCTGGGTAAGAAAACCTGGCAGTGTCTTTATGATTTTTGGAGAGAATAAACTGACCAGCGGATTTTTATCGGTGTATCCTCTCTTTACCATAAAACTATAGAAATGCCTTAACGTGGAAAGCTTCCTTATAATCGAATTCCGATTATACCCTTTCTCTGTAAGAGACGATATAAAATCCCTTATATTATCTTTAGAGACAGATAAGATTTCAACACTATCTTCTCGTATAAAATTGAGGAACTGAAGGAGGTCTTTCTGATAAGCCTTTAATGTATTTCTACTTGATCCTCTCTCAGACTTCATATATCTTAAAAACATATCTATGTACTCTTCAGAGCTCATTTAGGAACCTCCTCAGGCTATCTATCGCCATTTCTGCTATAATCCTCCGTCTCTCCTTACGGGAAGGATGTTTCAACTCTGGCATTATACCATAATTTATACCCATAGGCTGAAAATCTTCTGAACTATGGGTCGTTATATACCTTATCAAACTTCCAATAGCGGTCTCATCTGGAAATACAACCAGTTCTTTCTCTATCAACAGCCTATAGGCATTTATCCCTGCCACAATACCGGTAGCTGCAGACTCCAGATATCCCTCAACACCTGTTATCTGCCCTGCAAAGAATATTCCGGGTTCAAGCTTTAAGCTCAAAGAAGGAGATAAAAGGGTGGGAGAATTTATGAATGTATTTCGATGCATAACACCAAATCTGACAAATTCGGCATTTCTAAGGGCTGGTATAATTCTGAATACCCTCTCCTGCTCTTTCCACCTAAGCCTGGTCTGACATCCTACCAGGCTCAGTAACCTTCCCTCACTGTCTTCTCTTCTTAACTGTAAAACCGCATATGGCATCTTACCGGTCCTGGGGTCTATGAGACCTTTGGGCTTAAATGGTCCAAACCTCAGAGCATCTCTACCTCTTTTAGCTATCTCTTCTACAGGAAGACATGCCTCATAGAAAATGTCCTTCTCAAAATCCTGAAGAGGTACCGTTTCAGCAGATACAAGGGCATCATAGAATGAATTATATGTGTCTTCGTCTACAGGACAGTTCAAATAATCTGCCCCACCATAGTTGTATCTGGAAGCCCAGAAGCATTCGTTCTCATCTATGGACTCCCTGGTAACTACAGGGCTTGTGGCATCGTAAAAGTAGAGGAAATCTTCACCAAGCTTTTCTCTAAGAGAGTTGGAGAACATTTCGCTAGTTAGAGGTCCCGTAGCTATGATAAGAGGTCGATCATCCGGTATGTCTTTACACTCTTCACGTATCACGTAAACATTCTTATTGGTCAATAATCTTTCAGTAATACCCATACTGAAAAGTTCTCTATCGACCACCAGAGATTTTCCTCCAGGGATAGAGTATACCATTGCGGTTTCCACAACTATAGAGTTTAGCAGTCTCATCTCCTCTTTTAATAGCCAGCTGGCATCATATGGGACATTTGATTTCAGGGAATTACTGCAGACTAATTCTGCAAGATATCCTGTCTTATGAATCTCAGTAGAAACGTAAGGTCTCATCTCGTAAAGGATAACCTCTATACCCCTGTTAGCCAGATAATATGCCGATTCGACCCCTGCCAATCCACCACCAATAACAGTTACCCTCATAGATTATCCCTTGGCAGCCTTACCCCTTCTTCTACCCAGCAGCACATAGTCACAGTCAGGATTACTGCATTTCCTGTAAGAATTCCCCTTTTTAGAACGGACCGTGACCAGCGGATAACCACACTTTGGGCACTTGGCACTTGTGGGTCTACCCCAGGCAACAAAATCACAATCTGGATAATTAGAACATCTATAATAATACTTACCACTTTTAGATTTTAACCCTACAATATCTCCTCCACACTTTGGGCACTTCACCCCGGTAGACCTTGTAACTGGTCTGGTATATCTACAGTCCGGGTACCCTGAACATCCAATAAATATACCAAACCTGCTTCTCTTCTCCACCAGAGGCTTTCCACAGATAGGACAATTTCCCAATATATTATTTATCTCTGCCTTTTCCTTTGCCTCTTCTACCTGTTTTTCAAAATCCTGATAGAAATTCACTATCAATCTTTCCCAATCCTCTTTACCCTCTTCTATCTCATCCAGGTCTTCTTCCATATTGGCGGTAAAATTGGGGTCCATTATATTGGGAAAATGCTTGGTCAAAAGGTCAGATACTGTCATACCTACAGGGGTAGGCTTTAAAAAATGGTCATCAATAATTACATAGTTTCTATCCAATATTGTGCTCACTATAGTGGCATACGTACTGGGACGTCCTATTCCTCTCTCCTCAAGTAATTTTATAAGAGATGCCTCCGTATAACGTGGAGGTGGCTGTGTAAAGTGTTGAGAAGGTAGGAGTTCTAATAACTCGACAGGCTTATCTCTATCTAACTTCTCCAGAGGTATCTCATCTTCCTCCTCTTCCTTTCCGCTCACAATCTGATAGCCAGGGAATATAAGCCTGGATGCGCTTGATCTAAAGAGATAATCATTCCCCACGACATCCACTGAGATCGAATCATATACCGCATTCTCCATCTGGCAGGCAACAAATCTCTCCCATATCAGTTTATAGAGGGCAAACTGATCATGGGTGAGATATTCTCTTACCTTCTCAGGTGTTCTCTCAACAGAAGTGGGTCTAATCGCCTCATGGGCTCCCTGGGAGGATTTGGAAGACTTATAAACCTTGGGTTTTGATGGAAGATACTCATCTCCAAAATGCTCTTTTATAAACTTTCTGACCTCTTCTATGGCAAGGTCAGATATCCTTACCGAATCTGTTCTCATATAAGTTATAAGACCAACTATAGTATCCTCTATCTTAAGTCCTTCATACAACTGTTGAGCTATACTCATAGTCCTGGATGGTGAAAAGCCCAATCTCCTAGAAGCCTCCTGTTGAAGCGTGCTGGTTATAAATGGAGGAGGTGGAGATTTTCTCCTCTTGGACCTCTTTATATTCTGTATATGAAATTGAGCGGACTTAAGCTCTTCCACTATCTCTTTAGCCTTAGCTTCGTCAGGTATATCTATCTTATCCTTACCCCTGGAGATCAGCTTGGCACTAAATTTTATATCTTCCTGGAGAAATACTCCCTCTATCTCCCAGTACTCTTTAGGGACAAAGGCAGCTATCTCTTTTTCCCTGTCACAGATGAATCTTAATGCCACAGACTGAACTCTTCCTGCA
>Ga0116168_1002046_pt1 | contig 13633 bp, 14 predicted proteins | sample AD_UKC129_MetaG_FD_89795 | JGI IMG/M metagenome (GOLD analysis project Ga0116168, IMG submission 89795) | Active sludge microbial communities of municipal wastewater-treating anaerobic digesters from Canada - AD_UKC129_MetaG | ecosystem: Engineered > Bioreactor > Anaerobic > Digestate | place...
GCCCATTTCGATGCCGATCCAGCGCCGCCCCATCTTGTGCGCCACCGCCGCCGTGGTGCCGGAACCGAGGAAGCTGTCGAGGACGAGGTCGCTGGGGTTGGTGGCGATGTGGAGGATGCGTTGGAGCAGGCGTTCGGGTTTTGGGGTGCCGAATACTTCACTCTCAAAAAGTGCAACGACTTCTTTTTTTGCGTCTTGCGTGTGGCCCACGTCCTCGTAAGACCACCACGTCTGCGGGACAACACCCTCTTTCACTTCTGACAGGAATCGTTTGACGGCAGGCACATTGTTTGCGCCTCGACCCCACCAGATACGATTTTCCGAGTGAAGTCTCCAAAGGTTCTCCTCAGAAATAGACCAGTAGCGCCCAGAGGGCGGCCCATCAATCCGGCGGCCGCCGGGGCATTGAATGGAATACGTGCCGAGGCTGTAGAAGTTCCGCGCAGAAAGATCGCTTGGCTTCCAAGGACCTCTCGGATCGCTGTCAGGATTCTTGTAAGCGTCATCCTGGCGGTCAGTTCGCGGCATCAAATTGGGTAGCCATGTCTCGCCGCTTTTGGCGTAGACGAGCACGTAATCGTGATCCTCCGAGAAGTGACGCGCCGTGGACTTTGGCGAGTAGTTCTTTCGCCAAAGCACCGTGGTGACGAAATTCCCCCGCCCAAACACCTCATCCATCAACACCTTGAGGTAATGCCCCTCGTGGTCGTCGATGGTGACCCAGATCGAACCATCCTCTCGCAGCAACTCGCGCAGCAGTTGCAGGCGCGGCAGCATCAGGGTGAGCCACTGGGCGTGCTCGAGGTTGTCGTCGTAGTGCTCAAACGCACTTTTCGTGTTGTAGGGCGGGTCGATGAAGATGCACTTGACCTGCCCACGGTAGAAGGGCAGCAGGCTTTTCAGCGCCTCAAGGTTGTCGCCCTGGATGAGCAGGTTGTGCGCCGCATCGGCCGGGTTGCCGTGCGTGCTGACGGGGGTCAGCAGCCGGTAGGGCACCCGGGCGGCTTGGGTGAAGGCGTCTGGGCGGCCGAGCCAGTCGAGGGTGGGCATGGGTCAGGGGGCTTCTGGCGTGAACTGGGTTTCAAACACGCTTTGCACGGTGTCGCGGTGAAACAGGTCGAGGTAGGGCTGGTAACGGTACACGCGGTTGCGCTGCTGGCCGGTGGTTTCGTGCAGCCAGGTGCGCGCGCGCAGGTCTTCGAGCAGTTTGATGGCGGTGGGCATGCTGCAGCCGGTGACCTGGGCGCAGGTCTTGGCGTTGACGTAGGGCTGCTGATACAGGTGGTCGAGCAGTTTCAGCGCGTAGGCGTTGTTGGCCACCGCGGCGCGGTGCGCGGCTTGCAGGGCGACGATGTCGCGCGCGGTCTGGGTGGCGGCGCGCGCGGTGGTGCTGACGCCGCGCAGAAAGAACTTGAGCCACGCCTCCCAGTGGCCGTGCGTGCGGATGGCGGTGAGGCGGTCGTAGTATTCGGCGCGGTGCGCCTTGAGAAATACCGACAAGTACAGCAGCGGGCGCGTGAGGGCGCCTTCCTCGCACAGCAGCAAGGTGATGAGCAGGCGGCCGACGCGGCCGTTGCCGTCGAGAAACGGGTGGATCGTTTCGAACTGCGCGTGCGCCAGTCCGCAGCGCACCAGCAAGGGCAGGCTATGGCGGCCTTGATGCAAGAACTTTTCCAGACCATCAAGCGCATTCATCAGCTCGTGCGGCGGCGGGGGCACGAAGCTGGCGGTGGTCAAGGTGCAGCCGGCGCCGCCGATCCAGTTTTGCGTGCGGCGGAATTCGCCGGGGGTTTTCTCCCCGCCGCGAATCTTGCGGCCACCGCCGTGCATCAGTTCGGCGTGGATTTCGCGAATCAGGCGCAGACTCAAGGGGAAGTGCTCGGCCAGGCGCCGCAAGCCGTGGTTCATGGCGCGCACGTAGTTGAAGACTTCTTCCACATCTTGCGGCGCGTCGTCGGCGGTGGCAGCGGTCTCGAATGCCAGCACGTCTTCAAGCGTGCTTTGCGTGCCTTCGATCTGCGACGACAACACGGCTTCGTGCCGCACATACATGGCGACGAACAGGTCGGGGTTGGGCAGCACATCGGCGATGGCGTCAAGCCGCGCCAGGTCGCGGTCGGCGTTGGAGAGCCAGGTTTGCAGCTCACCATCGAAAACGATCGGCGGTTCGGGCGGCAGCGGCTCGGGCACGAAGGCGCGGTAGCCAGTGGCCTGCTGGACGTAACGGCCGGCGCGGTTGGATGGGGTGGGCATGGGGTGCGTTTAAATAGGAGCGCGCTGGGTTGTATTTTATTTAAAAAAAAGACTCAATTTTTAATAGTAGGAGTCCGAAGGCCAGGCTGTTTAAGTTGTGCGGGCAAAAAGACTGTGTTTATGCTCATGGTTGATCAAGTATGACGTTTTTGCACGCTGTTCAAGCCGACATCACCACGCTGGCGGTGGACGCCATCGTCAACGCGGCCAACAGCAGCCTGTTGGGCGGCGGCGGGGTGGATGGGGCCATTCACCGCGCGGCGGGGCCGGAGCTGGTGTTCGAATGCCGGCTGCTCGGCGGTTGCAAGACGGGCGACGCCAAGACGACGCGCGGCCATCGCCTGCCGGCCAAGTGGGTGATTCACACCGTGGGCCCGGTGTGGCGTGGTGGCGATCAGGGCGAGCCGGCGCTGCTGACCGCGTGTTACCGCCGCGCGATGGAAGAGGCGGTGCGTGTCGGTGCGCGCACGGTGGCGTTTCCGGCCATCAGCACGGGGGTGTACGGCTACCCCAAGGCGGCTGCCGCGACCGTGGCGGTGGCGACGCTGCGGCAGGCGCTGGTGGCACATCCGGGCGCGTTCGACGAAGTGGTGCTGTGCTGTTTTTCAGACGACGACCGGCGCACCGTGCAGGCGCAGTTGGATGCGGGGTGACGCGCGCCGCGCGCCTGTCGCCAGTCAAATGCTTCAAATTTGGTAGCTGCTTGCGCTTGCCCTGCTTGCGCTGGCTGCCCTTTATCTTCGATATCCTGTGCGCATCGCGCTGCCAGCGCCCCCGGTTTGCTGATCCGCCATCTTGACGCCGCTCCTCCAATCACCCGCCCTCCTGCTGCTGGCCGTCGGCACGCTGCTGGGCCTGAACTTTCCGCTCGGCAAGCTGGCTCAAGCCGCGCAGGTGCCGGCGGTGCTGTGGGCGGCGCTGATTTCGCTGGGCGCCAGCTCGCTGCTGGGCGCGTGGCTGCTGCTGCGTCGCCGACCGGTGGTGTGCGATGCGCAGCACGCGCGCTACTTCGTCATCACGGCGCTGGTGTCGTACGCGCTGCCCAATCTGCTGGTGTTGGCGGCCATGGCGCACCTGGGCAGCGGGCCGACGGCGATGATGTTCACGCTGTCGCCGCTGTTCACGGCGCTTTTGTCGCGCCTGGCCGGGCTGCGCGCGCCGGCGCGGCTGGAGTACTGGGGCATCGCCATCGGCTTTGGCGGCGCGCTGCTGGTGGCGCTGGCGCGTGGTGAGGCGGGGCGGCCTGCGGCGTGGCTGTGGGTGGGCGTGGGGCTGCTGATTCCGCTGTTGCTGGCGCTGGGCAACGTGTACCGCTCGCTCGACTGGCCACCGCGCGCCGACGGCACCTGGCTGGCGGTGGGCAGCCACGGCGTGGCGGCGTTGCTGCTGCTGGCGCTGTGTGCGCTGACGGGCGCCTGGCGCGGCCTGCCGGCACTGGCGGGCGTGCCGTGGCTGGCGGCGGCGCAGGTGGCGGCGGCGGTGCTGATGTTTCCGCTGTTCTTTCGGCTGCAGGCGCTGGGCGGGCCGGTGCTGCTGAGCCAGATCGGCACCGTGGGCGCGGGCGTCGGCGTGGCGGTGGGCGCGGGCCTGCTGGGCGAGCGCTATCCGCCGCTGGTGTGGGGCGGCGTGGCGTTGATCGCGCTGGGCATCGGGCTGACGGTGTGGGCGCGGCGCGGGACTTGAAGGGGTTGAAATGCTATTGATGTGGGAGCTGCTTGCGCAGGTGGGACAAGCGCTGGGGCGTGATTTGATTCATTTTCGCCGTGCCGTTGGCCGCGCCGGTCAGGCGGCGCGATCGGCGCTGCGCGGCGTCGCTTTTCTGAGCGGTGCGGCGCTCGTGGCGGTGGCATCGGCGATGCTGTCGGCTTGCGAATCCGCACCCGCGCAGATCGACGAGTCGCCCGCCGTGGTGGCGACCGCTGCCGGTTCGGACCCAGCCGTCCCTGAACGGCCGCGCGGGCTGGGCGATGCGTCGGCGCCGGGCACGGGCGCGGGCGCGCCGTCGTCCACGTCCGCCGCAGGCGCTCAGCCGCCCGTGCCCGCCGCCAGCGCGCCGTCGCCCGAGGCCGCGCCCGCCGCCAGCGCCGCCGCGCCGCCGCCGCCCGCGCGCAGCGAAAGCAACGGCTACGCCATCCACTGGCAGCGCCCGGTGGCGCGCGCGGCGGACGATCAGGTCGAGGCCGTCACGCAAGGCTGGCGCCGCGGCGTGCGGCTGGTGGTGACGTCCAGCGGCGGCATCGGCCAGGTGGAGGTGCGGCCCACGCGCGGCGGCTGGCCGAACCAGGTGCAGGTGGAATTCCGCTACGCGCCCGATCGGCCGTTCGACGCGCTGGAGGGCATGCGCTTTCAGGTCATCAACCCGGCGCACACGGCGGGCGACGAGGTGCCGCCGCTGGTGCCCGACAAGTTCGTGTTCTGGCAGCGCGACGGCCGCTTCTGGCTCGATCTGCCCAGCGGCTGGCTGCGCGGCCAGCAGGGCTTGCGCATCGCGTGGGTGGATCGGTATCGGCGTTGAGGCGATCCGCGCGCAAAGGCGTACGATATGAAAAATATAGCTGCTCGCGCTTGACAGGCAAGCGCTGGGGCCGCAATTTACCTATGGCTGGACTGATGAATAGTCCGACAGCCCATCATCCGTTCGGGCTGAGCTTGTGGAAGCCCGGGTGTGTGGCACGAAGTCCCTTCGACAGGCTCAGGACGAACGGCGTGGGATCGTTTCTTGATCTGCCCATCAATTTTCAGTGGCCGCGCAGCCGGCCACGTTGTGGGCCGCACCGGCCGGGCTTGCACCGGCCGCCAGCGGCGTCCCCTGGGAGAGGGCGCGTCAGCGCCACAGGGGGGTCAAAGCACCCACTTCGCCATCGGGTGCGTGCTGAGCGCGCGGTACAGGTCGTCAAGCTGCTCGCGGCTGGCGGCGGTGACGGTGATGGTCAGGCCCAGGTATTTGCCGCCGCCGCTTTCGCGCAGCTCGATGGTGCTGGCGTCGAAGTTGGGGTCGAACAGCTTGGCAATGTGCGTGATCGCGGTCACGAAGCCGTTTCCGTTGACGCCGACGACCTTGATCGGAAAGGCGCTGGGGTAGTCGATCAGCGATTCGCGCCGCTCGGGCGTGAGTTCGATCGGCTCGCCGTCAGCGGGCATGTCGGGCAGGGGTGGGACGGGTGTGGTCATGGGGTGAACAGCGCCTCCTTGGCGCGTTGGTAGGCGGCGTAAAGCTTCTGGTACACGGGGCCGGGCTGGCCGTGGCCGACCGGCTGGCCGTCGAGCGTGGTAATGGGCAGCACTTCCTTGGTGGCGGAGGACAGCAGCAACTCATCGGCCGCCAGCACCTCGGCGCGCGCAATGCGGCGCAGCTCGAAGCCGATGCCCTCTTGCGCGCACAGCTCGGCGATGGCGCCGTAGCGAATGCCCTCCAGCACCAGGTTGTCCTTCGGCGGGCCCATGACGACGCCGTTTTTCACCACCCAGACGTTGCTGGCGGCGGCTTCGCTCAAGAAGCCGTCGCGGAACATCACGGTTTCGAGCGCGCCCTGCTCAAAGCTGATCTGGCGCGCGAACACCGCGCCCAGCAGGCTGATCGACTTGATGTGCGCCTTCTTCCAGCGGAAGTCGTCGGCCGTGACGCAGGCCACGCCGTTCGCGCGCTGCTCGGGCGTGGGCGGTTTCATGGGCAGACAGGTGGCGAGCACGGTGGGCGTCAGGCCCTCGATCATCGGGTGGTCGCGCAGGGCGACGCCGCGTGTGACCTGGAAGTAGTAGAACCAGTCCTGCGGCAGCGCTTGGGCATCATGTTGGCCGCTGGCGCTTGTCTGTCCTGCGTAAGCAGCTATCAAATCAAGAGCAATCTGGCGCCACTCGGCACGCGTGTGCGGGTTGGGGATGCGCGTTTCGGCCAGGCTGCGCTCGAGCCGCGCCATGTGCTGGTCGAAACGGTACGGTTGCGGCGCGTGGCCGGGGCGGCCGTAGATCGAGATGCCTTCGTACACGCCGTCGCCAAAGATGAAGCCGCGGTCGAAAGGGCTGATGCGCGCCTCGGGCATTGTGGTGATTTCACCACTCACATAACAGGGCAGCGGCGGCAGCGAGTCGGCGGGGTGGGTGGTCATGGGCAGCGTGGCTTTGATGGGGCGCCAATGGGCGAAACGATGGGCGGCGTTCATTGTCGCGCACGCGGTCGCTCCCGGGCCGCGCGCCGTGCCGCGGCCCGCGTGTAGGACAAGCGGCCGCCGACCACGGACAAACCCCTATAATCAGGGGCTTTGCAGTCGTTGCCGGACGTAAACTGCACGTAATTCGCCATGGTGACAATCGCACCCGAACCCGCAAGGGCGCCGAACGGGTTCGCCGACGAGGCAACTGATGCCTCCGACGCCGATTTCAAGCCGATGAGCGCCGATGAGGCGCGTGAATGGCGTGCTGCCCAGCCGCCGATGTCGCCCTGGCCAGTGGTCTGGGTGCAGGCGGCGGCAGGTCTGGTGGTGGTGGCCCTGGCGTGGGCTGTGTCGGCGGGCAAGATGCCCGTTACCCAATCCACGGCCTACGGCGCCCTTGCGGCGTGGTTGCCAGCGGTGTTTTTCGCCCGCCTGGTGGCGCGCCGGATGCGGCTGCAAGCCAACGCCGGCAGTGCCTTGATGGCGCTGATGGTGGGGGAGGGAATCAAGGTCGTGCTCACCGTGGCGCTGCTGCTGGCGGCGCCCAAGGTGCTCACGCAGGTGCACTGGCTGGCCTTGCTGGCTGGTTTTGTGATGACGATCAAGGCCGCCTGGGTGGCTTTGTGGCTGATGTCGGCAAGGCGCCGCGCAGCACGACGGGACTGACGTTGGAACAACTGGTGACATATGGCTGCTGAAACCGCTGCACACGGACCGAGCGCTGGGGAATACATCCAGCACCACCTGCATCACCTGCAGAAGAACTTCTCGTTCGAGAACGTCACGCAGAAAAACATCATCGACTTCAGCCTGTTCAACGCCGACTCGGTGTTCTGGTCGATCCTGCTGGGCGCACTCGCCTGCTGGCTGCTGTGGCTGGGCGCGCGCAAGGCCACTTCGGGGGTGCCGGGGCGCTTGCAGGCCGCGGTCGAAATCCTGTCCGAAATGGTCGAGAACCAGGCCAAGGGCGTGATCCACAACGCCAAGAGCCGCAAGCTCGTCTCGCCGCTGGCGCTCACGGTGTTCGTCTGGATCTTCGCCATGAACGCCATGGACTTGCTGCCGGTCGACCTGCTGCCGCTGGCGTGGCAGGGCGTCACGGGCGACCACCACGCCTACCAGCGCGTGGTGCCGACGGCCGATCTGTCCACCACGCTGGGCCTGTCGATCAGCGTGCTGCTGGTGTGCCTGGTCTACAACGTCAAGATCAAGGGCGCCGGCGGCTGGGCGCACGAGCTGGTCACCGCCCCGTTTGGCGCGCACCCGGTGCTGTGGCCGATCAACTTCCTGATGCAGATCATCGAATTCGTCGCCAAGACCGTCTCGCACGGCATGCGACTGTTCGGCAACATGTTTGCCGGCGAACTCGTCTTCATGCTGATCGCCCTGATGGGCGGCGTATGGGCCTGGCAGTTCAACCCCCTGTCGGGCGGTTTCTGGCTGGGTGTCGGGCACGTGATTGCGGGGACCGTGTGGGCGATCTTCCACATCCTGATCATTACGCTGCAGGCGTTCATCTTCATGATGCTGACGCTGATCTACGTGGGTCAGGCGCACGACGCGCACTGAGTTCTCGCTTTCTTTCCTTTCCCTTAACTTTTTTCTTTTCTTTCTCTAGGAGCAATCATGGAAAACGTTCTCGGCCTCGTCGCTCTGGCTTGTGGTCTCATCGTCGGCTTGGGCGCCATTGGCGCCTCCATCGGCATCGCGCTGATGGGCGGCAAGTTCCTTGAATCGTCGGCACGTCAGCCCGAGCTGATGAACGAACTGCAAACCAAGATGTTCGTGCTGGCCGGCCTGATCGACGCCGCCTTCCTGATCGGCGTGGCCATCGCGCTGCTGTTCGCCTTCGCCAACCCCTTCACCCTCGGTTAATCGGCTTTAGCCTTTCGAGACTGAAAGGAGTCGACACGTGAATATCAACGCGACCCTGTTCCTGCAGGCCGTTGTCTTCGCGATCCTGGTCTGGTTCACGATGAAATTCGTGTGGCCGCCGATCACGAAGGCACTGGACGAGCGGGCGCAGAAAATCGCCGACGGCCTCGCTGCCGCCGACAAGGCCAAGACCGAACTCGCCGCCGCCAACCAGCGCGTCGAGAAGGAACTGGCCACGTCGCGCAACGAGATCGCGGTTCGCCTGGCCGACGCCGAGCGCCGCGCGCAGCAGATCATCGAGGAAGCCAAGGTGCGCGCCACCGAGGAAGCCAACAAGATCGTTGCCGCTGCCCAGGCCGATGCCGAGCAGCAGGTGGTGCGCGCCCGCGAAGCCCTGCGCGAGCAGGTGGCCACGCTGGCCGTCAAGGGCGCCGAGCAAATCCTGCGCAAGGAAGTCAACCCGGCGGTGCACGCGGATCTGCTGGGCCGTTTGAAGGCCGAGCTCTGATTCGTCAGGGCACGCGCAAAGGAAAAACCCATGGCAGAACTCGCCACCATCGCCAGACCGTACGCCGAGGCCCTGTTTCAGGTGTCGCGCGCCGATCTGGCGGCGACGCAATCGTGGCTGGACAGCCTGGCGCGCGCGGCGGGCAACGACGAGTTGCTGCAGTTTGCCGCCAACCCCAAGGTCAACGCCAGCCAGGTGTTCCACATCGTCACCAGCGTGCTGCAAGGCCCGCTGCCTGAGCGCGGTGCCAACTTCCTGCGCGCCGTGATCGACAACCACCGTCTGGCCGCGCTGCCCGAAGTGGCGCGCCAGTTCCGCCAGCTGGCCAACAGCGTGAGCGGCAGCGCCGACGCGCTGATCCAGAGCGCTTTTCCGATCAGCCCGGCTGAGCTGGATTCGCTGAAAACCACGCTGGAAAAGCGCTTTGGCCGCCGGCTGGAGCCGAGCGTGCAGGTCGATCCAGATCTGATTGGCGGCGTGCGCGTGGTCGTGGGCGACGAGGTGCTCGACACCTCGGTCAAGGCCCGCCTGGAACAAATGAAGATGGCCCTCACCGCCTGATGCGTCAGGCAAGAGCCCCTCGATAACCCAAAGGACAAGGAAAGAGTCATGCAACTCAATCCCGCAGAAATTTCAGAACTGATCAAGAGCCGCATCGAGGGCCTGGGCTTCAGCGCCGACGTGCGCAACCAGGGCACGGTGGTGTCGGTGACCGACGGCATCGTGCGCATTCACGGCCTGTCCGACGCCATGCAGGGCGAGATGCTGGAGTTTCCGGCCACCGCCGAAGGCGTGCCCACGTTCGGCCTGGCGCTGAACCTTGAGCGCGACTCGGTCGGCGCCGTGATTCTGGGCGAGTACGAGCACATCTCCGAAGGCGACACCGTCAAGTGCACGGGCCGCATTCTGGAAGTGCCCGTCGGCCCCGAACTGATTGGCCGTGTGGTCAACGCGCTGGGCCAGCCCATCGACGGCAAGGGCCCGATCAACGCCAAGATGACGGACGTGATCGAGAAGGTCGCGCCGGGCGTGATCGCGCGCCAGTCGGTCAGCCAGCCGGTGCAGACCGGCCTGAAGTCGATCGATTCGATGGTGCCGATCGGCCGTGGCCAGCGCGAGCTGATCATCGGCGACCGCCAGACCGGCAAGACCGCGGTGGCGATCGACACGATCATCAACCAGAAGGGTCAGAACATGACCTGCGTGTACGTCGCCATCGGCCAGAAGGCATCGTCCATCAAGAACGTGGTGCGCGCGCTGGAACAGCATGGCGCCATGGACTACACCATCGTCGTCGCCGCGTCGGCCTCCGAATCGGCGGCCATGCAGTACGTGTCGGCCTATTCGGGCTGCACCATGGGCGAGTACTTCCGCGATCGCGGCCAAGATGCGCTGATCATTTACGACGACCTGTCCAAGCAGGCCGTGGCCTACCGTCAGGTGTCGCTGCTGCTGCGCCGCCCGCCTGGCCGCGAAGCCTACCCCGGCGACGTGTTCTATCTCCACAGCCGCCTGCTGGAGCGCGCCGCACGCGTCAACGGCGACTACGTCGAAGCCTTTACCAAGGGCGAAGTCAAGGGTCAGACCGGCTCGCTCACCGCGCTGCCGATCATCGAAACGCAGGCCGGCGACGTGTCCGCCTTCGTGCCGACCAACGTGATCTCGATCACCGACGGCCAGATCTTCCTCGAAACCAGCCTGTTCAACGCCGGTATCCGACCCGCCATCAACGCCGGTATCTCGGTGTCACGCGTGGGCGGTGCGGCGCAGACCGATCTGATCAAGAAGCTGTCCGGGGGTATCCGTACCGACCTGGCGCAGTACCGTGAACTGGCCGCGTTCGCGCAGTTCGCGTCCGACCTGGACGCAGCCACCAAGAAGCAGCTCGACCGCGGCGCACGCGTCACCGAACTGCTCAAGCAACCGCAGTACAGCCCGCTGTCCATCAGCCTGATGGCGGCTTCGCTGTTCGCGGTCAACAAGGGCTACATGGACGACATCGAAGTCAAGCAGGTGCTGCCCTTCGAGCACGGCCTGCATGCTTTCCTGAAGGACAAGCACGCGGCGCTGCTGCAGAAGATGGAAGGCGGCAAGGCGCTCGACAAGGACAAGGAAGCGGAAGGCGAGTTGACGTCCGCCATCGAGGCGTTCAAGAAATCCTTCGCCTGATCCTTCGTCCGGAGGAAACACACTATGGCAGTCGGCAAGGAAATTCGCGGCAAGATCAAATCGGTGGAGAACACCAAGAAGATCACCAAGGCCATGGAAATGGTGGCCGCGAGCAAGATGCGCAAGGCGCAGGACCGCATGCGTGCGGCCCGCCCCTACGCGGAGAAGGTGCGCAACATCGCAGCCCACCTCGGTGAGGCCAACCCCGAATACGTGCACCCCTTCATGCGTTCGAACGACGTCAAGAAGGCGGGCGTGATCGTGGTGACCACCGACAAGGGGCTGTGCGGCGGCATGAACACCAACGTGCTGCGCGGCGTGACCACACGCCTGCGCGAGTTGCAGGGCGAGGGCGTGGCAACCGAAGTCGTGGCCATCGGCAACAAGGGCCTGGGTTTTCTCACCCGGATCGGCGCGCGTGTCGTGTCGCAGGCCACGCAACTGGGCGACACGCCGCACCTTGAAAAGCTGATCGGCCCGGTCAAGGCGCTGCTTGATCAGTACGAAAAGGGCGAGCTGAACGCCGTCTACATCGCCTACACCCGCTTCATCAACACCATGAAGCAGGAAGCCGTGATCGAGCAGTTGCTGCCGCTGTCCGCCGAACGGATGCAGGAAGAAAGCCGCTCCAGCGGCAAGCAGGTGGCGTGGGACTACCTCTACGAACCCGATGCGCAAAGCGTGATCGACGACCTGCTGGTGCGCTACGTCGAGGCGTTGGTGTATCAGGCCGTGGCTGAAAACATGGCTTCCGAGCAGTCCGCGCGCATGGTAGCCATGAAGGCCGCCACCGACAACGCCGGCAACGTGATCAACGAACTGAAGCTGGTCTACAACAAGACCCGCCAGGCGGCGATCACCAAGGAACTGTCCGAGATCGTGGCCGGCGCGGCCGCAGTCTGAAGCAGCGTCAACCGATTCAAATATTGGAGCAAAGAATGGCTCAAGTTCAAGGCAAGATTGTTCAATGTATCGGCGCCGTGGTCGACGTGGAATTTCCGCGCGACCAGATGCCCAAGGTGTACGACGCCCTCAAGATGGATGGCTCGGCCCTGACGCTGGAAGTGCAGCAGCAACTCGGCGACGGCATCGTGCGCACGATTGCGCTGGGCTCGTCCGACGGCCTGCGCCGCGGCACCGAAGTGCACAACACCGGCCACCCGATCAAGGTGCCGGTGGGTCGCGCCACGCTGGGCCGCATCATGGACGTGCTGGGCAACCCGATCGACGAGCGCGGTCCGGTCAGTCACGAGCACATGGCCTCCATCCACCGCAAGGCGCCCAGCTACGACGAGCTGTCGCCCTCGCAGGAGCTGCTGGAAACCGGCATCAAGGTGATTGACCTGATCTGCCCGTTCGCCAAGGGCGGCAAGGTCGGCCTGTTCGGCGGCGCCGGCGTCGGCAAGACCGTGAACATGATGGAACTCATCAACAACATCGCCAAGGCGCACTCCGGTCTGTCGGTGTTTGCCGGCGTGGGCGAGCGTACCCGCGAAGGCAACGACTTCTATCACGAGATGGCCGAATCCGGCGTCGTCAAGCTCGACGACCTGCCCGAGTCCAAGGTGGCCATGGTCTACGGCCAGATGAACGAGCCGCCGGGCAACCGCCTGCGTGTGGCGCTGACTGGCCTGACGATTGCCGAATCGTTCCGCGATGAAGGCCGTGACGTGCTGTTCTTTGTCGACAACATCTACCGCTACACGCTGGCCGGCACCGAAGTGTCCGCGCTGCTGGGCCGCATGCCTTCCGCCGTGGGCTACCAGCCGACGCTGGCCGAGGAAATGGGCCGCCTGCAGGAGCGCATCACCTCCACCAAGGTCGGCTCCATCACGTCGATCCAGGCCGTCTACGTGCCGGCCGACGACCTGACCGACCCGTCGCCCGCCACCACCTTCGCCCACCTGGACTCCACCGTGGTGCTGTCGCGTGACATTGCGGCGCTGGGTATTTACCCGGCCGTGGACCCGCTGGACTCCACCAGCCGCCAGCTCGACCCGCTGGTGGTGGGCGAGGAGCACTACAACGTGGCCCGCGCCGTGCAGGGCACGCTGCAGCGCTACAAGGAACTGCGCGACATCATTGCGATTCTGGGCATGGACGAACTCAGCCCCGAAGACAAGCTGGCCGTGGCCCGCGCACGCAAGATCCAGCGTTTCCTGTCGCAGCCGTTCCACGTGGCCGAGGTGTTCACCGGCTCGCCCGGCAAGTACGTGTCGCTGAAAGACACCATCAATGGCTTCAAGATGATCGTGGGTGGCGAGTGCGATGCCATGCCCGAGCAGGCCTTCTACATGGTGGGCACCATCGACGAAGCGATGGAAAAAGCCAAGAAGATGGCCTAAGGCGGCCTCGAACCAGGAGCGCCACACATGGCCAACACCATTCACGTTGACGTGGTCAGCGCCGAAGAGTCGATCTTCTCGGGCGAGGCCACGTTCGTGGCACTGCCCGGCGAAGCTGGCGAGCTGGGCATCTACCCGCGCCACACGCCACTGATCACGCGCATCAAGCCGGGGGCCGTGCGCATTCAAAAGGCCGATGGCGGCGAAGAATTCGTCTTCGTGGCCGGCGGCATTCTGGAAGTGCAGCCCACCGTCGTCACCGTGCTGTCCGACACCGCGATCCGCGGCAAGGACTTGGACGAAGCCAAGGCGTCCGAAGCGCGCAAGGACGC
>Ga0116168_1002047_pt1 | contig 13617 bp, 11 predicted proteins | sample AD_UKC129_MetaG_FD_89795 | JGI IMG/M metagenome (GOLD analysis project Ga0116168, IMG submission 89795) | Active sludge microbial communities of municipal wastewater-treating anaerobic digesters from Canada - AD_UKC129_MetaG | ecosystem: Engineered > Bioreactor > Anaerobic > Digestate | place...
AAGGGTAATACCTGGATGTATAGCATAGTTTGTTTTTAATTTATTTTTCTCAATCATTTTTGTACTCCTTAGTGATAATCTACAATCTCTAATATTTCAACTATGGTAATTTCTGAATATATCAACATACCATCATCGTTTATAGGTAAAGGATCATTCCCAGGTTTATATATAAGCCTATATGGTTGTACTAAATCACATGCAAATTGACCGTTTCTATCTCCTGTTAAAGGATGATGTTTACCTGGCAACTTCATAAGGATTTCTAAATTTTCAGCGCATTTTATATCATCTATTCTCTGCATAATTTTATCAGCCATTTTAGTTCCATATTTTTTTCTTATTTTATTTTTATCTTCTAATATCTTTCTTAACTTTTTATTATTTACATTTATATCCATATTAAGTATACCTTATTAAAACAAAAAAGTCAAAAAATTTTTAACACTATCTGTTAAAAAAATTTATGAAATTCAGTTTTCGTGCATGTAAATTGAATAGCAATGTCTTATTCAGTAAAGTCATATGAAAGGTATCTTCTTTGTTCCAACTCCATAAAATTTTGCCAAAACGCTTATAAGCATAACTTGATTGCATCGAATATTGTAAATTATATTCGTTATATCCTATACACTAATAACTACATTTCCTTCAACATCATTTTCATTGTTCCTTGTCCAAATCTATTTTTGCCAAATTTTCAAGAATAAGTTTATTAAGCCTTTCCTCCTCTTTCAATTGCACTATAAACTCAGCTTTTAGCTGGGTAAATCGTTCTTCAAAATCAAAATCATCCTCTTCATCAGGAAGCCCAACATACCTACCGGGAGTTAAGACATAATCTAAATTTTTTACCTCCTCTAAAGATGCAGACTTGCAAAAACCTGCCACATCCTGATAATTTCCATCGCTACCTTTTTGCCATTCGTGGTAAGTATCTGCAATCTTTCGTATGTCTTCAGGTCTTAAAACCCTTGTTCTTCTGTTTATAAGTTCTCCCATATCGCGGGCATCTATAAAAAGAATCTGACCTTTTCTCTTCTTATTTCTATTGATAAACCACAAACAAGCAGGGATTCCAGTATTTAAAAACAATTTGGCAGGCAAATTTACTATACATTCTACTAAATCAGCCTCTATCAAGTTTTTTCTAATCTCATACTCTTCTTTTGTTTTCGAAGTTAAAGAACCTTTGGCAAGAACAAACCCCGCCTTACCTTTGATGTTTAAATGATGAACAAAGTGCTGAATCCATGCATAGTTCGCATTTCCTGTTGGTGGTATGCCATATTTCCATCGGACATCTTTTCGGAGCAACTCACCGCTCCAATCGCTATCGTTAAAAGGCGGATTGGCAATAACAAAATCGGCTTTTAAGTCTTTGTGAGCATCGTTCAAAAACGAACCTTCAGGATTCCACTTCACTTGCGATGCATCAATCCCTCTAATGGCAAGGTTCATTTTGCAAAGTCGCCAGGTTGTCTGGTTGCTTTCCTGACCATAGATGGAAATATCATTAATTCTTCCCTGATGCTCTTGTACAAATTTTTCAGATTGAACAAACATACCCCCAGAGCCACAGCAAGGGTCAAAAACTCTGCCTCTATAAGGTTCAAGCATTTCTACCAAAAGTTCAACAACGCTTCTCGGTGTGTAGAATTGCCCGCCCTTTTTCCCTTCTGCCAAAGCAAACTGACCTAAAAAATACTCAAACACATGCCCTAATATATCAGCGCTTCTTTCCTTGGCTTGGTCAAAAGCAATGTTGCTAAAAAGATCGATTAGCCCGCCAAGGCTAATGGGGTCAATATTCCCTCTTGCGTAAACCTTCGGCAGCACTCCTTTTAGCGATGGATTTTCTTTTTCGATTAACTCCATCGATTCATCAAGTATTTTCCCTATTCCCGGTTTTTTGGCATTTTCTTTTAGATGTTGCCATCTCGCATTGGTTGGAACATAAAAGACATTTTCGGCTCTGTACTCATCTATATCTTCCGGGTCGGCACCGGCATAGTCCCCTTCACCTTTTTTCAACTTCTCGTATAAGTTTTCAAAGGCATCCGAAATATAGCGAAGGAAAACAAGTCCCAGCACTACATGTTTATATTCCGCCGCATCGATATTTTTTCTCAATTTATCTGCGGCTTTCCAGAGTTGTTGTTCAAATGATTCTGTTGTATTATTATTCTTTTTTGCCATAATCAAAACTCCATAAAAATATCTTTAATTTTAGGATAGTAATTCAATTTTATACACATCAACCATTTTGTCAGTTTTTTGCCTGGTTTTTTCTTTCGGTTTTATTTTGTTGACCTTTTCATAAATATCATTCACAATTACCATCATTTTATATAACAATATGCGGATAAAGGAAATTATCGAAAGCAAATTTGGAAAAATATTGAATTTCCCTCTTATCCGCTTTTAGCCGAAGTAATGGTTTTAATCTCAATAACACATAAACGATTTTCTAACAATGTGAACAACTATACAGTGTTTGCTTGATATTGCATTAAATGATACACTAAACACATAAAGCATTAATAAGGTGCTATCTATGCCCCCGATACATACAACAACTTTTTCTTTAGAAATTAAAATATAATTATGAAATATCAAACGATAAAAAATCAATATAAAAGGCAAGAACAAGTTTGTCAATAGAGTAAAACCGTATTTAGCATATTCAGAGAAAGAATAAAGAATATAATAGATAAAAAACCTACCGCTTAAATCCCTTACCTATGCCCTATCCGTGAATAACTAAATTAAATTATCATTGATAGGCTCAATGGCGTAAAATTGAGGTTTATGGATTATTTTATAGTAGCGAATGAAATTTGGAGAGGTTGCGAAGTTTCTTCCTCTTTGAATACAATCTAATATGTTTTTCTTTTAATTACAACAAAAAACACAGATGAATTTGTAAGAGTTTCCGGTGTCTTCTCATTTGCTAACATCTCAAATAAAGTGGGAACTGTCCTATTCCCTCCTGAAAAAAGTTTTAAAGGTAGTCTCTTCTCGTTGTATTCCTGAAGGGAAGATTGGGTATGTCCGTGTGGTTGTTGATACTCCTTGCAATCTTCTGGATGAGTTGTCTTCTATTCAAGGGGTAGGGCGGTATTATTGGGCTTCAAGAGATGAACCCTGGGAAATGGCAGGTTGGGGTGAAGCAGATGTTATCGTAGCCGATGAAGAAATTTATGATTTTTCATACGCTTCCGTTATTGAAAAAATTTTAGACCGATTATCTTACGATTACTCTACAGTTCGATATTATGGAGGATTTAAGTTTCTCCCTCTGGACAATCGTGGAAAACGATGGAAATCGTTTCGTGCCTTTCGCTTTGTTGTCCCGCGAGTTGAATTACTGCGAACAGATACAGAAATGCATCTTATAGCCCATGTTATGGGAGGAGATATAGACGGCGGAATGAAACAAATCGCCGCTATACTCGATAATCTTGATTTATGGATTCGAGGAGGTGTTCCCGAAGAAAAGGAACAGGAACCTATTCATTTCCATCACCGATTGGACTGTCCATCAAAAATGGAATGGGTAGAACTTATACAACGCACTTTATCGGAAATAGGTGCCGGTGTATTTGATAAAGTAGTTTTAGCGAGAGAAACTACTTTTGAAGCCAATCGTAGGATTGACCCAGTTCTTCTTTTGAAGTCCATGGCTGAAAAATACAAGCATTGTTACCGCTTTTGCTTTAATCCTATACCGGAAAGAGGTTTCATTGGACTATCCCCGGAACGCCTTTATAAAAGATTAAGCACATACATTGAAACAGAGGCATTGGCTGGAACCGTCGCACGAGGTAAAGAAACAAAGGAAGATGAATACTTAAAATCTTCATTAATGAACAATATCAAAGAACGCAGAGAACATGAAATCGTTGTGGATATGTTAAAGACAAACATGGAACGATTGTGCTCCACTTATGAATATGATGAACATCCTAAAATAATTTCTTTGCCCACTGTGCATCATCTCTACACCCATTTTAAGGGGATACTGCATCCTGCCGTGGAGGATGAAGAAATTCTGGAACAATTACACCCTACACCGGCTATCGGTGGCTATCCGCGCGGTTCTGCGTTAGAATGGATTAAACGGGAAGAGCCATTAGACCGAGGCGTTTATTCAGGACCGGTTGGTTGGATTTCGTTCAGTTCGGCAGAATTTTGTGTGGGAATTCGCTCTGCACTATTGCAAGGGGATAAAATATCTTTATATTCCGGAGCGGGAATTGTTAAGGGTTCTCAACCCGAAGCGGAATGGAATGAACTGGAATATAAAATTATGGGTTATTTAAATGTATTAACCCAAAGTAATCCCTATAAGCAGGACATCGGAGGAGAAAAATGACTTCTATCATCCCATCACCCAATATGAACCATTTATGGGCAAGATTATTGGTTGAAGAACTATATCGAAACGGTGTACATGGTTTCTGCATTTCCCCAGGGTCTCGTTCTACTCCTTTGGCTCTGGCTGTTTCCCGTCAAAAGGAGATTGTTCATCATATTCATGTAGATGAACGCGGTATGGGCTTTTATGCATTAAATTGGGCAAAAGCCGTAGGAAAGCCCATTGCTCTAATCTGCACATCCGGGACAGCCGTGGCCAATTATTTTCCACCTGTAGTTGAAGCATCTTTGTCGCGAGTACCTTTAATTATACTTACTGCAGACCGTCCTCCCGAACTTTTGCAATGTGGAGCCAATCAGGCTATTGAACAATCCGATATTTTTGGTAATTATGTCCGCTGGTCGTTTACTCTGCCCTGTCCGGATTCCGCCATTACTCCCACCGTTATATTAACGACCGCCGGACATGCTGTCTATCAGGCTTGTCGGGCTCCTGCAGGACCTGTGCATATTAATTGTATGTTTCGCGAACCTTTAGAACCCATCGAAATAGAAGGGGATATTCCTGAAGATTATACACAACCTATTGATAACTGGTTGTCTAATAAAAAACCTTTTACACGCTGGAATTTACCCGAACACAGACTTACGACAGAACAGGAAATCTTTGTCCTTGATAAAATAGAAACGGTTCGAGAAGGACTTCTTGTAATAGGCGAGTTACGCAAAGAACAGGAAATCAAATCTGCTTACAATCTTGCTCAATCCTTGCACTGGCCTGTGTTTCCAGATGTCACTTCTGGCTTACGGTTAGGCAACAAAACAGATTTTTCAGTCCCTTATTATGACCAGATGCTCCTTCTTCCTGAATTTTCTGAAAAGTTCAATCCGAAGTTTATACTCCATATTGGTGGCACTATTACTTCCAAACGGCTTCTTGAATTTCTGGAAAAGAGACGACCTGATTATATGCTGGTAACCGACCACCCCCTACGAACGGACCCCATACATCGGGTTACCTATCGCTTTGAAACAGATTTAAGTTCTTTCTCCTCATGGTTATCTCCTGCTATGCGACGACGGGATGTTTATCCCTGGGGATTAGAGACGGTAGAATGGTCTCAAAAATTAGAGCAGGTTATAGACACATGGGCGGAAAAACAGGAAGAACTTAATGAAATTACAGTAGCTCGATATATATCCCAATGGAAACCTGCAGAATCGGATTTATTTTTGGGGAATAGCATGCCTATTCGTGATGCGGATATGTATGGTTCCATTAACGGCACAGGGGGATTGGTCTTTGCCAACCGTGGAGCCAGTGGAATAGATGGCACAATCGCAAGTTCCGCAGGTTTCTCCTTTGCCCGCAAGCGAATGGTTACCGCTGTTATCGGGGATTTATCCGCTCTTCATGACCTCAATTCTATATCCTTACTATCCAGCGAGGGTGTAAAGGTAATATTAATTATTATCAACAACGATGGCGGTGGAATTTTTTCTTTCCTGCCTATTTCTGCATATCCCGAAACATTTGAAAGATACTTTGGTGTGCCTCACGGCTATAATTTCGGAAATGTTGCCAAAATGTTTGGTATTGACTATTCTATCGTTCAAACGCCTAACGAACTGAAAAAGACCTACCAAAATGCTCTTAAAAAAGGTGTTTCGAAAATTATCGAAGTTTCAACCAATCGCCCTGAAAACTTAAAACTCCACAAAGAATTACAAAACCAGATTAGAAAAGAACTCATAAAACTCATTCAGAAAAACCCCTGAATACCTTCATTTCAATTATTCCCCATTACAGATGTGCGGATGAAAAAATACCATCCCCATCATTCATCTTTGCCTTTTTAGTTTTGCAACTCCAATGGAAATCATTTAAAATCTATGAAACTACAATTTCTCCAAAAGAAACTTATTTATTGAAAGGAAAACAAAATGATAACAAGTGATGATTTATCTCGTAGAAGATTTTTATATGCCAGCGGTTCCTTTGTCTTAGGTTCTACCTTATTTCAGAAAGGGCTTCTGGCACAATCGGGAAACAATACCTATCCCCGTTTAAAAAAAGCCGTTCAGTGGAACAATCTCCCGAAAAATTTATCCGAATTAGACCGTTGCAAATTAGCCAAAGATGTAGGTTTTGATGGTATTGAGATACCTCCCTTTACAGATGATAATGAAGCCAATAAAGTTTTGGAATCGGCACAAAAAAATCAATTGGAAATTCATTCCATCATTTACGGCGGTTGGGACAAACCTCTATCCCATCCCAGTCCTTCTGTTGTAGAGGAAGGGAAGCAACGGATTAGCAATGCATTAGAATTAGCAAAACGCGTTGGAGCCAGCACTGTATTATTAGTCCCTGCAGTTGTTAATGAACAGGTTCGCTATCAAGAAGCATGGGAACGCTCCCAACAACATATTCGCGAATTAATTCCTGTGGCAGAAAAAAATCAGGTTATTATCGCTGTGGAAAATGTCTGGAACAAATTCCTTTTAAGTCCCTTGGAATTTCGTCAATACATTGATGAAATAAACAGTCCTTTTGTCCGTGCGTATTTCGATATGGCAAATGTCGTTATATTCGGTTATCCGCAAGATTGGATACGAACCTTAGGCAATCGCATTGTAAAACTCCACATAAAAGACTTTAAACGAAATGGCTATCAATGGTGCAATTTGCCCTATGAAGGGGATATAGATTTTGCAGAAGTGCGATTAGCCTTAAACGAAGTCGGCTATACGGGTTGGGTTACAGAAGAATTTCCTGCCGGTGATGAAAATTACTTGAAAGAACTTTCCCGACGGATAGATTTATTTATTCAGGGAGCCAAGAAAGCATAGCTTGAATTGGTTTGTTAAAAAGGGTTTCTTGTCTATTTGAAGGTTTTAGTAGACTTCTATTTCTACAACCTGAAATAAAGATTGATGGGCAGAATTATATGTAGGAACGATACGCAAATAATGGGCTGTCTGTGATGGGATTATATCTGTCTGCCAATCTCGATACTCCCCTTGTGTTTTATCTACCACGGTATTCCAGTTTTGACCGTCATTAGAAAGGTCTATATGGTATTGATAATAACGCTCATCAAGATTGAAAAGTAATAACTGAACCCGATGGACAAGGATATTTTTTGAAAAGTCAAGAACAATCTCTCCAGGAATACCACAACAGCCAAATCCTGCCGTTCCTGAATAGTTTGTTATATCTCCATCAATCATCCATTCTGGATTTAAAGATAAACAAAAGCCATCATTGGGTTTTATAACCTTTGTGCCATTATCTATATGGGCATAGTTATTACCCTTACGGTCGGGAACTTTATATTCCTCAATCGGCGGTAAATAAGAGGGTGTTTGATACTCCCCATGAATAAAATACGCAATATCTCTATAAATGCTTTTTAACTTATCATCCTGACTATGGGCTAATTTATAAATAGTATCATTTGCCTGATACCATGCTATCGGTTTCTTTACCCATTGGAAATGGGTTCCTGCCTGTAAATATTGTTGAAAACGATATTGATGCGTTTCTGATTTGAAAATTCGGTCATCTAATTCCATTTCTACACCACATTGGAACTCTTGAATACGATAACCCGCCAAAGAAAGACGATGATTTCCTCCCTTCCCTTCAAAAAAATAATTCGGTTGAAGAAACATGTAATCAAAATTAAGGTCTTTCCATAACCAAACATTGTTCCCTGTAAAATAAGGTATCCAGAAGAATTTCAATTTGTACCGATGAATTATTTCCGCCATAGCCTTTATTACATTTTCCCTACCTGCTGGGATAGACTCTGCAAGATAGTAAAATCCTATAAAATTCAAGTGTTCATATCCACCAACTTTGATTTGATAGAGAACTTCATCCATATACCATTGTAATGCCTTTAATACATCTTCCGTCTTTTGAAAATTTAATGGAACTTCAGAACCCGATAATGTTCCAAAGTTTATGCAATTTATATCAGGTTCAGGAATTGTGATGATAATATTTATTTTGTTTTGTATTTTCCCTTCTTTTTTTATTTCACCGACACATTCATTAATTGCATCGAGACATGAAGCCCATCTATTGATAAGCCATTTCCACTGTTCAATAGTTGCTATTTCTTCTTTCTTTTGTCCGCCCCAGAAATACTTACCATCGGAAGAACGATACTCAATTAAAAGGAAAGTATCAAACAAGGGAAATGACTTCTCTATAGAGATATCCGTATAAATAAGATACGGTTTAAAATCTTCTGGCTGCCAGTTTCTTCGTTGGTCTGACCCATGATAAATTAAACAAATATTTTTTATCTCAAAACTACGGATATTTTCCTCTGCCCATAGATAGTTACATAAAAAAAGAATAAAAATATGTATTATCAGAGCAATCTTTGTAATAGTAAATTTTCCTTTCATGGGTATACCTCCCTTCTCACATAAAAACAAAACATGCAAAAATATTTAAGAGACTTTTAAGTGCTTATACTTACTCGACACTTCTCTTATAATTTTTGTTATTAAAAGAAATAAACAATGTTTAAATATAACCGCCTGAAAAAGATTTTTCAAAATTGTATTTTCTTAACCTCGGATTTTTCCTGTATTTTATTGGACAATTAAAATCGCTTAAATTTTTATTTTTTCTCTTGACTTTTACAATATATTGTGGTATTGTAATAATTTGCACTCTATATAATGTGATTTTTGATATAATATTAGAAAATTAAAGATAAGGCGATAACATGAAAAATATATTATAAGGTTTTACATTATGTCACCAGATATTCTTGTAGAAGTGGGAAGAAAAGCAATTTGGATAACACTCATGATTTCTGCGCCGATGTTACTTACGGGGATGTTAGTCGGGCTTGTAATTAGTATTCTGCAATCTGTAACACAGATACAGGAAATTACCTTAACATTTGTTCCAAAAATTTTAGCGGTTTTTATTGTTTTTTTAATTGCGATACCGTGGATTTCAAGTGTCCTGATTGTTTTTACGCAAGATTTGTTTAATCAAATTCTTGAATTTTCGCGACTATGAAGGGTTAACTATGGATGGATGAATTTTTACCGACACGAATATTTGAAGTAGATGTTTTTTTATTCTTCATCCTTGTGTTGATGCGGGTATCGGGGCTTTTTGTTTCTATGCCCGTTTTAGGTTCGCGGAATGTTCCCATGATGGTTAAAGCGGGATTAGCAGGTTTAATAGCCATTATTCTTGTTTCAACAATGTCTCCCTTACCTCAAGGAATTCCCCATAGTTCTGGAGCATTTCTGATTGTTGGTGCTTATGAATTTCTTATAGGTATCGGTATGGGTTTTATTGTATCCCTGATGTTTTCCGCTGTTCAGATTGCAGGTGAAATTATGGACTTACAGAGTGGTTTTGGAATGATGAATATTTTCAATCCTGCTATGGAAACGCAGTTTCCTATTTTCGGTTTTTATCTATTTATTCTCTGGGCCATGTTTTTCTTATGGATAAATGGACATCTTGTGGTATTGCAGATATTAGGAGATAGTTATAAAACACTTCCAATAGGCTTGATGAGCCGAATGGATAATAACTTTGGATGGGAAATAACCCGATGGGGTCAAACGATGTTTATGTATGGGGTTCGTCTTGCGGGACCTGTCATTGTAACAATGATATTGACTTATGCAGTTATGGGAATATTAGGTAGGGCTATTCCTCAGATACATCTTTTAGTCATTGGTTTCCCTATTACCATTGGTTTGGGAATGATTGTTGTTGGAATTTCTTTAGGTGCGTATATGGGGGTTTTTGAGGACATGGCACAGGAAATGGTTCGTGAAGTTCAACTTTTTATACGAGGTTTAGGATAACAATTTATGCCAGAAGATGTCGGAGGTGAAAAAGTATTTCCGCCTACTCCACGAAAAAAGGAGCGGGCTCGGGAAGAAGGTAATGTTACACGAAGTCAAGAATTGACTTCTGCTATCGGTCTGACGGCTGCTATGGTGGCGTTATGGTTCATTGCTCCTCTGACTTTTCAATACTTTCTTTATGTAATAAGACATTACTTTGAAGAGCCCTGGCAACCTATTTATGATGCCTCCGAACTCCAATCTCTGATGCTCGAAATTGGGATTTATATAGGAATATGTTCTTTGCCTTATATTTTAATTATGATGGCAGCAGGTCTGGCAATTACGTATGCACAGGTAGGTTTACTCTGGACTGGAAAACCTCTGATTCCTAAATTAAATCGAATAAATCCCATTTCCGGATTTAATCGGTTTTTTTCTTTGCGTGCTTTGTATGAATTAGGAAAAAACATTGCGAAACTTGCCTTATTGTTAGTTATGGTTTATTATGCCCTCCGTTATCGCTGGACCGAGCTTGTTGTTCTTCCCAATTATTCCATTGTTGATATTTTGTATGTTTGTGGTGAACTTTTTCTTGCCGTTTGGTGGCGTGTGGCCCTGGTTATGCTGGTTTTGGGTATTATGGATTATGGTTTTCAATGGTGGCAACGCGAACAGGATTTGCGTATGACGGTTCGTGAAATGCGGGAAGAAATGAAAGAGATGGAAGGAGACCCAGCCATAAAAAGGCGTGTCCGTCAGATGCAAAGGCAAATCGCTTATCAGCGAATGATGCGTGAAGTTCCTAAAGCCGATGTTATCATAACCAATCCAACGGAATTTGCTGTTGCTTTGCGTTATGATATAAATACAATGCCTGCACCCATTGTTATCGCAAAAGGTGCAAGAATTATAGCCGAACGAATCCGTGAAATTGCGGTCCATCATCAAGTTCCCATTGTGCAGAAACCGGAACTTGCTCGGACCCTGTATAAAACGGTGGAGGTCGGACAATCAGTGCCTGAAAATTTGTTCCGTGCCGTTGCGGAAGTATTAGCCTTCGTATATCGTATTGACCGTAGAGAAGAAAAGCGAAGGGAACGGCAAGAATTTTTATGGAAAGAAAATCGTAAAACAGCATAGGATTAAGATATGGCGGTAGCACCGGCAACACGCGTTCCATCGACAAATATCTGGAGCCTGGCACGCAGTCCAGACATTGCTCTGGCTATCTGCGTAGTCGGTGTGCTGGTGGTGCTTATTATTCCCATTCCTAAAGTGCTGATGGATTTATTACTGACATTAAACATTTCTCTATCTGTTGTAGTGCTTTTGTCCTCTATGTATTTACAAAGGGCTGTGGATTTTTCAATCTTTCCATCGTTATTGCTCATTCTTACCTTATTCCGACTAAGTCTCAATGTGGCTTCAACCCGATTAATTCTGGCTCAGGCAGATGCCGGGTCCGTTATTCGGGCTTTCGGTACTTTTGTTACCTATGGAAATATTTTTGTAGGCATTGATTTTTATCATACTTGTTGTTATTCAGTTTGTTGTGATAACCCGCGGTGCAACCCGTATTTCAGAAGTCGCAGCACGGTTTACTTTAGATGCAATGCCCGGTAAACAGATGGGTGTGGACTCAGATTTGAATGCAGGTCTGATAACGGAAGAACAAGCACGACAGCGACGACGCGATATTGAACGGGAAGCAGATTTTTATGGGGCTATGGATGGTGCTACGAAATTTGTTCGTGGAGATGCTATTGCTGGGCTGATTATTACTATTGTCAATATCTCCGTAGGGCTCGTTATGGGTGTTTTAATGAACGGTATGTCTTTAGCCGACGCAGCCCGAATATATACACAACTTACCATTGGTGATGGTCTGGTATCGCAAATACCAGCCTTGATGATTTCGACAGCTGCAGGCCTGGTTGTTACACGCACCGTATCCGAAGAGAACAGTTTAGGTGCAGATTTTACCATACAATTCAGCCGCTATCCACGAGCATTAGGTGTAGCTGCAGGTTTGTTGGCACTTTTTGGTATTGTCCCAGGCATGCCTTTTGGTCCTTTCATTATGGTTGCTCTTGTTCTCGGATTTATTGCCTATATGTCGGTTCAGGTGCAAAGGGAAAAGGAAGTAAAAGCAAAACAGGAAGAAGAAATCAGCAAAAAAGCAAAAGAAAAGCCCGAAAGCCCCACAGAACGAGCCGAGGCATTGCTCACCATTGACCCTATTAAGGTTGAATTGGGTTTTGCTCTTATAAAATTAGCAGACCGCTCTCAAGGTGGGGATTTGCTTTCACGGGTTCAGAAAATCCGTGAGCAAATGGCGGTGCAAATGGGTTTTGTCGTGCCTGTCGTTCGCATTGTGGATAATCTCCTATTAAAACCCAACCAATACTGTATTAAAATTCGTGAAGCCACAGTTGGCTCTTATGAAATACTCCCTGACCATTACCTTGCCATGAACCCGGGAATTGTTGATGAGAATATACAGGGGATTGAAACTACAGAACCTGCTTTTGGGCTTCCAGCCTTATGGGTGACGGCAAGTCAAAAGGAACAAGCAGAAAGTGCCGGCTATACCGTAGTAGAGCCTTCCGCCGTGCTGGCAACACACCTTTCCGAAATTCTTTCTACCCATGCAGGAGAATTATTAACGCGTGAAGAAGTGCAACGACTGTTAAAACGGTTAAAACAAACATCGCCTACTGTGGTAGATGAACTTGTCCCGAATATCCTTTCCTATGGTGAAGTTCAAAAAGTATTGCAGAATTTGCTTCGGGAGCGTGTTTCCATTCGTAATCTCGAGGTTATATGTGAGGTTTTATGTGATTACGGACCGAGGACCAAAGATACCGATGTGTTAACCGAATATGTCCGTCATGCTTTGGCACGAACTATTTGCGCACCACTTGTAGATGAAAATAATAAACTACGAATTGTTACCCTTTCCCCCTCGCTGGAACAGGAAATATTAGATGCTGTAAAAAGAGGAGAAGGGGGAGAATATATCCCCGTTTCACCTCAACGTTCCCAACAAATTTGTGAAAATACAGCCAAAGCCATTCAGCGTCTTGTGCTGGAAGGATATGAACCTATTGTCGTTTGCACGGCTAATGTGCGTCGTTTCCTATACCGAATTTTAGAACGGAAATTACCAAAAATACGCGTTCTTTCGTATAATGAAATAGATAGTTCCGTTAAAGTAGAGATTGAAGGACAAATCGAGGTGTAATGGGAAATAAGTTTTTTAAAATACGATGCAAACATCTAAGCGAAGTCGCCAACAAAATCCATGAATTGTTTGGTCCACAGGCTATTGTTGTTGGGACACAAGAAGTGTATGAAAAAGGGATACGGGGCTGGTTCGGACAAAAAACT
>Ga0116168_1002052_pt1 | contig 13598 bp, 10 predicted proteins | sample AD_UKC129_MetaG_FD_89795 | JGI IMG/M metagenome (GOLD analysis project Ga0116168, IMG submission 89795) | Active sludge microbial communities of municipal wastewater-treating anaerobic digesters from Canada - AD_UKC129_MetaG | ecosystem: Engineered > Bioreactor > Anaerobic > Digestate | place...
TCATTGACGACCTGAAGATTTACAACTATGCCCGCAGCACGGTCGAGATTGCTCAGGAGTATCTGGCGGTGATGGGCGGGTCCGTCTGCAACCGCGAAATCTACGATATGGGTATGTACGATGCCAACGGCGACTGCCGGATTACGCTGGCGGACTTTGCAGCGTTTGCAGCCCGGTGGCTGGAAGATGACCGGATTTACCGTCAGCAGTAATTTAGCTTGTCTTAAAAGAAGTTCAGAAGTTTTGGGTTTCCGGACGTTTGAACGTCCGGAAACCTTTTTTTGTGGGATGATTCAGGGCAGACTGAGGGATAAGTTTATTTGATAAGAGATGGAACTTTTTTGATTGGATGGGGAAAGCCAAAAGAGTATCGCTTTGGAAATGCTTTATGAACCTCCCCGAGCAGGGGTCGAACCTGCGACCTAGCGGTTAACAGCCAGTGCCTTTCTATGGGCCGCCAAAATCCAGGCAAAAGTCGTAAACCCTTTGCCCAAAAGGATATAACTGTGGGCAGGGGGGGCAAGGTCTTTCTTGCACTTCTTGCAGTGATTGCACCCCATTGCACCCCATTGCATTTATTGCGCGTAGTATACCGCTTTTTGAGAGTATCTACTTCTATGATAAACGAGTCCAGATTGGTGTAATTAGGGGAAAAATATAGGCACTTTTTGTGCCGATTCGTGGGGCAGGGGGATCAGCTCGGCGGCCCATCTATAGCCGGTTTGATTGGTCGCCAAAGGGGCGATTCTGTGGCCCTGGGGGCCTTCCCTGGAACCTTCTAAAAAGTCATCCGTCCGCTTTAGGCCGCCCTCCGGTAGAATTTCAGCAGCCCGCCAAGCCGCTCCTGGCGGATGATCTTGCCGGTGCCTTAGAGCCGATGCGTTCTCTCGGTGTGATTCCGCCGGTTGATCCGTCCGGCCAGTATCATCAGCAGCATTGCATAGGGTTTTGGTTTCATAAAAGCATCCTGGTAATCCGAGCAAAACTGTCCACAATAAACTGTTTCGTGGCAGGATGATAGCCGACAAGAGGTTTGAAGTCGAGGGAATTTCAATGCCATAAAGAATTTAATCCATTGATGTTAAGCGTAGTTGACTTTTTATAAATAATGTACGGGAATAAAATATACTTTCTCTGATAATATTGTGTCCAATATCTCCTTTGCTCAACTTTCGACTCGAGAAGCTCTTATTTTATTTATTGTTTTTTATTTTTTGGGGAGCTTTCTTTAAATTCTGAGGAAAAATCTTCTTTCTTGGGGCAATTATCTATAGAGGATATATCGCTAAAGAAGAATGAAAGTTTTGATAGAAGGTTTTTTAAGAGCCTCTAACAAAATGGAAGTTTTCTGACACTTATTACCGACGTCATGGGTAGTCATCTGGGAAGGAGACTGCTCAGGGCTAAACATTAGATGAACAGTTATGGTTACTTTTAGAACCCCTCATTCTCAAACGCAAACGCCGATTCCGGTATCCCGGACGCAAGCCCATTTCCGACCGGGCGGCTCTGACGGGCATCCTCTTTGTCCTCAAAACCGGGATTGGCTGGGAGTCCTTGCCGCAGGAAATGGGGTGCGGCAGCGGGATGACCTGCTGGAGGAGACAGCGGGATTGGCAGAAAGCCGGCGTATGGGACAAGATCCACCAGATTCTTCTGGCCCAGTTACGCAAGGTCGACCAGATCGATTTTTCCAGAGCGATTGTCGATTCGTCCTCCGTCTGCGCCGTTTTGGGGGTCAAAAAACCGGCCCGAACCCCACAGACAGGCGGAAAGCGGGCTCCAAGCACCACTTGATTCCCGATGCAAACGGGATCCCTCTGGCCCATAAACTCACGGAAGCCAATCGGCACGATGTCACCCAGACCTTGCCGCTGGTCCATGCCATCCCCGCCATCGGCGGCAAACCAGGCCGCCCCCAAAAGCGGCCGGAAGCCCTTCAGGAAGACCGTGCTTACCATAGCCAAACGCTGCGAGAATCCTTGCGAAAACTGGGCATCGTCCCGCTGCTGGCAAAACGCTATACCGAACACGGCAGCGGATTGGGCAAAACACGCTGGGTGATAGAACGATACTTGTCCTGGCTTCACCAGTTCAAACGCCTCCGGCAACGGTATGAACGCCGAAGCGATATTCATGACGCGTTTCTGAGATTAAGTTGTGCTCTCATCTGTTTCAATGTATTACAAAACTCTTTTTGTTAGAGGCTCCTAGTTATTGGGGGGAAGGTTTGGATAAAGCCCCGTAAGGGTTATTTCAATTCGGCATTTATTGTTCAAGGTGGATACCATGAAAATACCTAAGGTTTCCGTGTTCTATATAGGAGTAATAATATTTTTCTCCTTCTCTTTATCATTATCTGCTTCAGCCTGTCCGATTGGTGATCTAAACAGTGATTGCATGGTAAATCTATCAGACCTACTCATTTTCTCGGGACAATGGTTGAATTCTGTTGGCTGTGTGGGATATTATGAAGATTGCTGCGCTAATTTGGACGGAATCGACGGTGTAAATCTGGCCGACTTTTCGCTTTTTGCGGAGACTTGGGGGCATGCCGAGTCTTTTCCTGTTGTGATCAATGAGATACACTATAATCCAGATTTGTCTGAGGAACTTGTCGAATTTGTTGAACTGTGTAATTTGTCAAGTAAATCGATAGACCTTTCAGGGTGGGAACTCACTGGTGGAATTCGGTACATTTTTCCGTCTGGGACTCGAATTGATGCAGGGGGATATTTGGTTATTGCGGAGGATCCGACACCGGCTTATGTGGATGTCACAATTCCTGGTAAATATGGCACACCGACTGGTTTGGTCTTAGGCCCGTTTGCTGGGAAGCTAAGTAATAATGGCGAGACGGTTACCCTAACCGATGCGTGGGGCAGAATCGTTGATAAAGTGGATTATAAACTGGGTTTTCCATGGCCAATGGTGGGCGATGCAGTTTCCGAGCCAGGTACAGGCGCCTCGATTCAGCTGGTTAATCCGACATTTGATAATGACTTAGGTGGTAACTGGCGCAGTGCTTACCCGACCCCCGGAGCGGCTAATGTGGGGGTCTATATGGCCAATAATCCGCCATGCATTCGCCAGGTTAAACATCATCCAAAACAGCCGCGAGCCAATGATGTTGTTACAATTACTGCCAAAGTTACTGACCCGGACGGAGTATCTGCTGTTATACTCAGATATCAGGTGATTGAACCTGGTAGTTATATCCCGATTACGTTGCCGAATCTTTCTACAACGGTGCCGACAGTTCCCAACCCTGAATATGAAAACCCCGTTAATTGGACTGCTGTGCCAATGTCTGATAATGGTCTCAACGGAGATGTCTCTGCAGGGGACAGGGTATATACCGTTTGCGTTCCTGCGGAGATCCAAACCCACCGTTGCCTGATTCGATACCGGATTACGGCCATCGACAATGGTGGCCGAAGTGTTACTGTTCCGTATGCCGACGACTCGCAACCCAACTTTGCATATTTTGTTTACAATGGTGTTCCATCCTGGACAGGGGACGGTGTGACTTACAGTTCCGAAGTGCTGACTTCCCTTCCAGTCTATCATCTGATTGCTAGAAACAGTGATGTGGAAAACTGTTTTTGGAATTCGTCTTGGGACGACGGTGAATATCATTTCGCTGGAACGCTTGTTTATGACGGCGAGGTTTATGACCACATCTATTATCATATTCGAGGCCAATATTCCACATTTCGATGGGGCAAAAATAAGTGCCGATTCCGTTTTAATCGCGGGCATTACTTTCAGGCAAAAGATGACTATGGAAACAAGTACGAGAATAAATGGAAGTATCTGATTCTTGGTACCGGAACTTGTCCCTGGTGGCAGTGGCCCCATCCAGGTTCTTGGGATCAAGGAACTGGCGGAATGGTTCTCAATGAACCGCTTAGTTACCGTCTTTACAATCTTGCCGGTGTTCCGGCGCCTTACACGCATTTCTTCCATTTCCGGGTGATTGATGCAGTTTCTGAGACTGGTCCAACGCAATACGATGGGGATTTCTGGGGATTATTTTTTGCTGTTGAAGAGCCGGATGGACGGTTTTTGGACGAGCATGGTCTGGCAGATGGAAATGTCTACAAAATGGAAGTTGGAACCCCTGATCAGAAAAATCAAGGACCTACTCAAGTCACGGATGATTCCGATGTCTGGGACTTTATCAACGGACAAAATACTTCGTCTACACAGAGTTGGTGGGAACAGAATACCCGTTTGGATTGGTATTACAGTTTCAAAACCGTCGGGATTGTTATCAACAACTCCGATCCGCGGCCCCAGGAAAACTGCTTCTATTTTCATGATCCGCTGACCGGGAAATGGTCGATCCATCCATGGGATTTGGATTTGACGTATGAATGGGCAACTCACTACACCTGGTGGGAAAATATCACCTACTGTTTAAATTACCCAGTTCTGAATCTTGCTTATCAAAACCGAGCCCGCGAGCTGGTGGATTTGTTGTTTGACAATGATCATTGTGGTTGGCGTCAGACCGATCAATTGGTTGATGAACTGGCATCGGTCATAGCCACCCCGTATAACGGGCAACGATTCGTCGATGCTGAGCGAGCTCTTTGGGATAACCATCCCAAGGTTAACAGCTTTTACCGGAATCTCTGGTACGAACACAACGAATTTTTTACACAGCCAGGCCGGGCAAAGAATTGGGACAATATGGTTGCTTACTACAAACAATTTTTAACGGCCGAAGGGATGTCAGGTTTCCTAAGTGGTAGCTACGGACTGCATGAACTGCTTCCGAGTATTGCAGATTTGGCAATTCCCAATAAGCCGACGATTTCCTATATTGGCCAGCCTGGCTATCCAGTCAACAACCTTCTTTTCCAGACTACGGCTTTCAGTGATCCACAAGGGGACGACACTTTTGCCGCTTTGAAATGGCGGATTGCTGAGGTAGAACCCTACTCTCCCGCTGAACTGTCTGAGCCGGGGCAACCACAAACTTTCGAGTTGATTTCAAGAAACGAGATTTGGAAGTACTACAGGGCCGTTAATGGGGAACCCTCTGAGCCGGTGACAGAATGGAGGCTGCTTTATTACGACGATAGCAACTGGCAAAGCGGACAAACCAGCATTGGTTACGGTGACAATGACGACCTGACAGATCTGGCGCTCCAGTCGCCGCCGATGCAGAATAATTACACGTCGATTTATTTACGCAAAATCTTTGAGGTTTCAAATCTTGACGATATCGAGTCATTTGCTTTAAGAGTTTATGTTGACGGTGGTTGTGTTGTCTGGATCAATGGAGTTGAAGTGGCACGGCTGAATTGTTCTAACGGATTCAAAGCATGGAATGCTACGACCGGTGCTGCTTATATAGAACCGGCTTGGTATGATATTATGCTCCCAGCTCCTTACAACTATTTTATTGAAGGTGAAAATGTTATTGCCGTTCATGTCTTGAATGAATCTATCGACAGTTCTGACCTTTCCTTCGACGCCATCCTGACGGGGGAATCGTCAAATTCGGTATATTTTCAGAAAACCAAACGCGGGAAATACGAGATTCAAACTCTTTGGGAGAGCTCTGAGATTACCAATTCAACAGAGACCATTATTCAGATCCCGGCTTCAGGGCTTCAGGTCGGCAAGCATTATCGTGTACGATGCCGGATGAAGGACAATACCGGACGCTGGTCCCACTGGTCTGATCCGATTCAGTTTACCGCCGGCGAGTCTTTGAGCGTCGGCACCCTCGAGCATCTGCGGATTACCGAAGTTATGTACAACCCTGCACCGGCCGATCCGGCCAGAGGAGATCTAAACGTTGATAAAGATGAATTTGAATTTGTTGAATTGAAAAATTGTAGTGTGGATGAAACGCTCGACTTGACCTATGTAGAGTTGGCCAGCGGAGTCACTTTCCGCTTTGCCGATGGCGTCGTGAGCTCTCTGGCACCGGGGGAGTTTGTGCTGGTGGTCCGCAACATTGCTGCTTTCAGTTCCCGATACCCCGGGTCGTCTGGTCGTATCGCTGGAGCTTATTCCGGCAAGTTAGATAACAGCGGTGAGCAGATTACTCTGGTTGATATAATCAACGGGACAATTGCGGATTTTAAGTACAACGATGGATACGGCTGGCCAGTATCTGCTGACGGGGCAGGTCATTCGCTGGTCCCTCTGGATTCGGCCATTCCGAAAGAGACGACCGGTTCCTTAAATTACGGGGGCAACTGGCGGGCCAGTACCTATCGGCATGGTTCGCCCGGAGCGGATGACCCGGTACCCCTCGCTGGAATTGTTATTAATGAGCTAATGGCTCACACGGATTTCAGAGATCCCGTCTATCCGCAATATGACAGCAACGACTGGGTTGAACTATATAACCCGACCAGTTCCACTATGGTCTTGGATGGAAACTGGTATCTGAGTGACAGTCTGGATGATTTGAGAAAATGGGCGTTGCCTGCCGGTACTATTCCGGTTGGTGATTGGATAAGCTTCGACGAGATAACCGGCTTCCATAATCCGATCTCTACCGGTTTTGGGCTGGATAAGACCGGCGAATATGTTTTGCTGTCCTACCTGCCTGGGACCTCCGCCGACCGAGTGGTTGATTGTGTCCGATTCAGTGGTCAGCCCAATAATATCTCCTTCGGCCGTTATCCCGACGGCGGAACGTATTGGTTCTTTCTGGCTACTCCGGGTAGCCGCAATGCGGCCAATGCGGCTCCGCTGCCGAAGGGCGTGCTTATTAGCGAGATAATGTATCATCCAAAAGAAGGCACAAACAATGAGGAATATATTGAGTTATACAACACAACCACTTCATCGGTTTCTCTTTTTAATACAGCGGGAACGTGGCGAATCGCCAACGCCGTATCATATACATTTCCTGCAGGTGTGAGTATTCCCGGCGATGGAAGGATCGTAGTGGTCGGATTTGACCCGGCGGTAGAGAACGCGCGTCTGACAGCCTTCAATACGGCTTATGGCTCTGCTTTGACGGCCGGTATCACCATTTTCGGGCCTTGGGTTGGGGATTTATCCAACAGCGGGGAACGGATTGTGCTGCAGGAGCCGCAGGAGGCCGATCCTCCCCAGATCCTGTCAATCTGGTGGATTGATATTGACCAAGTGATCTACAGTAACCAAGACCCGTGGCCGGCCAGCCTGGATGGAACCGGAACAGCACTACATCGGATTTCTTTAGGGCCAGATGACTCTGGGGATGCCCCAAACAACTGGCAAGCTGATGCTCCTTCACCTGGTCGATGAAAAGAGGGCAATCTTCTGTCCCTTCTCGATATGTCTACAATCTTAACCAGGGGGTTCGAATGAAAAAGAAACACGTGTTTCAGATGAGCGTCCTTTTGGTTGTGGGACTGTCATTCTTGTTCTGATGCGGCTCCACCTGAAGGGGATTGGATACTCATTTGGTCCGATGAATTTGATGGTGCGAGCATCGATCCTGCCAAGTGGAGTTATGGAGCAAAACCATGGGGGACGACCGACAACAGTCCATGCTTGATTACCCCCGAAGATAGTTACTTGAGTCCCTGGGATGGAAGTACGGATGGTGTTTTGGTCCTCCGAAGCCGCATGGGAACTTTTTCCGGCAATGGTAGAACTTATAACTTTTCCTGTGGTTGGGTGTACAGTAAAATATGGATGACATATGGATATCTGGAAATCCGCGCTCAGTATCCTATCGGCAAGGGGCAATGGCCTGCTTGGTGGATGCTTCGGGAGGGCTGGCCACCTGAGTTTGATATTGCGGAATTTCGAGGGGCTAATGGTCCTGACAATGATTATATGACACAAGCGGTATATGACGAGGCAGCTCAGTGGCATAGTCATCACATTGCGGGGGATTTTTCGGACTGGCATATTTATGGTTTTGAGTGGGGGCCTGGATATGTAAAGTGGTATATTGATGGTGTGCTCACTTATTCGGTTAATGATCCTGATATTCCGAATCAGCCGATGTATGTGATTCTAAGCGGCGGATTGGATTCAAATGCGGATGCATCCACCGGTTTTCCAAACTATTATGTTGTTGATTATTTTCGCTGGTATCAAAAAGATTTTACAGGGCCTCCTGCTGCCCCAACCAATTTGACAGCTTCAATAACATCGAGCGGAATTCTTTTGAACTGGGAAGCCTCTGCTGATTGGGATGTGAATTCCTATAATATTTATTCGAGTACAAACCCGGAAGAGCCCAAAGATTTGATTGCTACGGGTATTACTGGGACTAATTATATGAGTATGGAATTGACAGACGGCACTACATATTATTATGTTGTAACATCTGTTGATGAGGAGGGCTACGAATCTATTTCAAGCAATGAAGTCTCCGAGACTGCAATAGCATTCCACCCCGTGACAGTCGAAAATTACAGTTTTGAAGAGCCAGGCATTGGAAAAGTCAAAGGCTGGAACGGTGAAAATGGTACGAATATTCCCGGCTGGAACAGCGATGATTCATCTGTAGATTCCGGTGTGGAACGAGCCAGCACGACCCATCGCTTTTATCGAGGATTTCTGATGGGCAATGACCCCCCGGTTTGGCAGTTGACTTCCGAAGGTATTGCTGCCGGCAAAATATATCTTCTGGAAGCAGATCTGTGGGATACATACGGAGGAGAAACAATGACTATGAGCTTATTTTATATAAATAACATGGGTCAGAAGATTCAGCTTGCTTTAAGGGAGTTTCCTGTGGGTGGATTGGACAGATGGGATGCGATTTTGGGAACGGTTGTTTATCGTGTTGATGAGGGGCCTCTGGAAGCCATTGGGCGGAATCTTGGAATAATGTTTGATAATAATGCCAGTGGCTGGGTGGGAATGGATAATATACGATTAAGCGTCGGCATCGATCCAGAGCTTAAGGGTGATTTGAATAAAGATGGCCGAGTAGATTTGTGTGATTTTGCAGAGTTATCATCGGGGTGGCAAACAAGTTATAACATGACAACATTGGTGCATGTGGCAAGTAACTGGCTTTTAGAAACATCTTCCTTTTAGAAGTCATCCCAAAACCCTCCTTAGGAGGATCAGGATGCAGCCAAGTTGAACCATGGCCAGAAAGTTTTTCAGATGATATTCATAACGGACAACCAAACGACCAAACGACGGTAGTTTTGGAGGCAGGCAAACAGCCGCTTCACCTTCCACCGTTTCTTGTAACGCCGCACAAGGTACGGCCATCTTGTATAGACGTGTAATGTACCCCTGTATTTTGGACTAGCATGATTTTTAACAAAAACAGTATTTTTTCGTTATCTTCTGTATCTTCTGTCGATACTGCACCGGATTCATATATTCCAATGCCTGATGGGGTCGCTTGGTGTTATACCAGTGCACCCAGTGAGCAATTTTTTGCCTCGCCTGCTCGATGCTTTCAACGCGATGGATCCAGGCCACTTCTTCCTTAAAACTGCGGATAAACCGCTCACACAATCCGTTTTCTTCCGGCGTATACGGCGTAATGAATTCCTGTTGCAGACCGTAGTCCTTCGCCGTACTGCGATACAGCTTTGAACCGAGCAACAGCCCGTTATCATGACAAAGCATCAATCCCGCCGGGGCCAGCCGCACATGACCGAATCGTTCGATTAGAGCGGCTTCCAAGGTACGCTCCGCCGTCTTGGCCCGTCCGGTATGGGCCAGTTCCCAGCCCAGGACTTCCCGTGTGCAGCAATCCAGCACCGGGACAAAACTGCACCAGCCGTCTTTCGCCCCGCAAAAGACCAACGCCAGGTCCGTACACCACCGCTGATCCGGATGGTCCGCAATCGTCGTTTTGACCTCGACCCGGGGACGTTTACCAGTCTGTCGCTGCCGGACCGTCCAGCCGTTTCGCCGCATGATTCGAGCCACTTTCTTCCGATTGACGCGTTCCCCCAAAACGTGCTTCAAATAGGCCCAGACACGCCGAATTCCGAAGAACGGGAACGCCTCGATAATCTCATAAATCAGCATCGCACGGCGTCCATCCACCAGCGGCCGAGCTGTCCGCTGACGGGGTTGATAATAGGTCGTACGGCGCGGCATCTCCAGCCATCGGCAGAGTTTTGTGATCGACAGGTCTTTCTGTTCTTGTAAAAGATCATTCCGGACGGCGTTTACGAGATCCCGTCCGGTAATTCCACACCGCAGATGCGGTACGCTTTTTTTAAGACGTCAATGTGCAGCGATTGTTCGCCGATCTTGGCGTACAGCTTCTTCATTTCGGCCTCATGGCGGGCCTCGATGTGCCGCGGATGCGCCCGCAGGTGTTCCTCGCCGCCGGCCAGAAAATCATCGACCCACTGTTCAATCTGGGCCACGGTCAGCGTGCCATGCTGGCGGGCCACAGTTGAGCCGGGGTCGTCTTGCCCTTGATGATGTCCAATCCCGCCGCGGCCTTGCGTTTAGCCGTCCAGCGTTGAACCTCGTTCGCTTCTACCGTGTTTGTTTCTGTGGCTTTGTCGCTCATGCGTACCTCCGTTGGATTTTCGCGATGGATGTTGTCTGCATTTCGGTTCGTCGGCCTGCGGTCGCCTCACCTCCACTCCGCCAACATCCATCATACCTTAACTCCTGTTACCTGTCCAACCCAACAAGGGGACGCTATATTATTTTATCTGAGCTGTTTTAGCAATATCATAGCTATCATCTTTACCATTTCCTTTGACACATCTGGTCTTGTTTTTTCCATAAAAAACCGTCCGAGCAGAAGAATTTCCTTGCCCCTGCCCGAACGGTTCACCTAAGCTGGATTGGTGGAGGTGGACGCTTTAAAAGCAACGATTTTATCTGCTCAAGAGGATGTTGTCTATCTGTGCCCAAGTACCGCTGGCTGTGTTATCGAATTCAACCCCCAATAACTTCCCGGCTGCCCCTGGAACAGTCGATACATTAATCGTTAGGATATAACGATTCATAGCAGATACGTTGAATGTCTGACTAGCGATTGTTATTCGGGAAAGTCCGTCTAAGTACAAGCCATTTCATAACCTCCTGAGCGTTATGATAAGGCAAGCAATATGAAAAAACGCGTTATATACAGTTATATCCCGATCCCAGCGGACCACCAGCCGGCGAAAATTCCCCAGCCACGAGAACGTCCGCTCCACTTTATACCGTCGTTTATAGCGCCGCATCTTCCGACCGTCATAGTACTTCTGTTCCTTATTGTTGCAGCGGTAGGGACAAATCAACTCGATTCCCTTTTTGGCCAGCCGTTCTCGCAACGGGTCGCTGTCATAGCCCCTGTCGGCAATCAGCCGGCGGGGATTCTGTTTGGGCCGTCCCCGGCCCGCACGCGGCACGGCGATCCAGCTTATCGTTTTTTCGAGCAGGTTGCCTTCGTTCGGGGACGCCGAATCCAGGTGGTTTCCCAAAGGAACACCTTGGCCGTCGACCACCACCATCCACTTCGTGCCCTTGCCGCGTTTGGTCTTTCCGACGCCGTCGCCCCTTTTTTCGCCGGGGCGAAACTGCCGTCGACAAACGCCTCGGACCAGTCCAATTGGCCCTTTTCATCCAATTCGGCCAAAAAGGTTCGCCAGACCTGGAGCCAGATGTCTTGCTCTTCCCAGACTCGAAGCCGTCTCCAGCAGGTGGAAGGGCTGGGATACTGTTTGGGTAAATCGGCCCACGGAGCTCCAGTCCGCAGGATCCAGAGAATTCCCTCAAAGACCTTGCGATTGTCCGCCCAGGGTCTGCCGCCTCGCTTGGATTTCTTGAGTTTGGGCAGCAACGGCTCAATTTTACGCCATTGTTCATCGGTCAGTTTCCAACGTTGTTTGGCCATTCTTGACTCCTTAAAAAAACCTGTTTGGGAGTCAAGTGTATATAAGTTCTTTTATACCCTACCCATTGTCAAGACAAAAAACCGGTTGTTTTAAGGTGGACGTATCGCCGTCTGTTACCGCCGTTGGCACGGAGGGAGCCCGAAGGGCGACCGGAGTGCCAACGGCGACGCCATACACCGCCGCGGGGCTGCGGTAGCCCAGCGTCTGGTGCAAACGCTCATTGTTATAAAATGCAAAATATCGACCCAGATAGTACCGGGCCTCCGCAATCGTCTGATAGTCACGCAGATACACTTCCTCGACCTTCACCGTTCGCCACAGTCGCTCAATGAAGATGTTGTCGAATACCCGGCCCTTGCCGTCCATGCTGATCTGGACGCTGGCCTTACGCAACGTTCCGGTAAAGTTCTCCGAGGTGAACTGGCTGCCCTGATCAGTATTAAAAATCTCCGGGCGTCCCTGGCCGAGAGCCGCTTTCAGGGCCGACACACAGAAGTCTGATTCCAGCGTAATCGAAACTTCCCAGCTGAGTACATACCGGCTGAACCAATCCATGACCGCCGTCAGATACAGCCAGCCGCGATACATCCGGATGTAGGTAGTATCCGCCGACCAGACCTGATCGGGCCGGGTAATTTCCACATCCCGCAGCAGGTACGGATAAATCTTGTGCTGGGTGTCCGGAATGCTCAAACCCCATTTTCGACGCGGATAAACCGCCTCCAGGCCCATCTGACGCATCAGACGGCGAATCCGCTTGGGATTGACCGGATGACCTTCCAGCCGCAGCCCTTCGGTCATCTTGTCAATGCCGTAAAACGGAGTTTTGACGTATTGTTCATCGATCAGCTTCATGAGCATCTCATTATATTCCGTTTCGCCTTGGGCGGTGTAGTACAGACTGCTGCGGTTGAGGCCCAGCAGATCACACTGGCGGACAATCGGGATCGTTTTGTGGCCCGGCTCAACGGCCTGACGTTTTTGCTCAATCGTCAAGACCAGATTTTTTTTTCAGCCAGTCCAGTTCTACTTTTAACTGACCAATCTGCTGGTATAACTCTGACGTTAACGCCTCCTGATCCCGCTGCTCATGTTTTCGCCGGCGGGAAAACAACTCCGGCAGCGAATCGAGCAACTGCTTTTTCCACTGCATGATCTGGTTCGGGTGAACCTCATACTCGCTGGCCAGTTCAGCGATAGATTTATCGCCTTTGATTGCCGCCAAGGCCACTTTAGCCTTGAATGCGGCACGATGATTCCGTCTTTTGTTTTTCATAAATTTGTCTCCTGATACTGTATCGTCTCAGGCGACAAATCCACCTTAATTATGCGCCCAGTTTTTGGGGAGTATTATACTTGCCGGGCGCAAGTTTAAATTCTATCAATCTTTAGGTTATGAAATGGCTTGTAGTAAAGTTGTGCTTTCAGAGCAGAAGACCCCTGAGCATTGAATGACAATTTGAATGTCTCATTTCCAAGGATCGTATAATTAGTTGTCTGCCAGATTGCCGGATCGGTATCTTTCAAAAAACCAATCCAGCTTCCATCCGTTGCTGCCTCAGATTGTTCGACTCCAGAATCGAACGGAGCCGTATCGCTGGACCAGCCAGGAATCAGATTCCAATTATTGTTAATCTTTCCTGTGCCGGGTTCTTCAAAGCTGTGATTGATTAATGGAATTGACCTTCCCCCGTTTATAGTACCACTAAGCATTGGAATATCCAGCGTTAAGTAATCCCGCTTCCACCGGCATGCCGGTGGAAAATTCCGTGCATTTTTGGTCGATAAACTCCTCTGGCGTCA
>Ga0116168_1002056_pt1 | contig 13592 bp, 11 predicted proteins | sample AD_UKC129_MetaG_FD_89795 | JGI IMG/M metagenome (GOLD analysis project Ga0116168, IMG submission 89795) | Active sludge microbial communities of municipal wastewater-treating anaerobic digesters from Canada - AD_UKC129_MetaG | ecosystem: Engineered > Bioreactor > Anaerobic > Digestate | place...
ACTAACTCAAATCCTACCTTACCTGCTACTCCATCTCTGTACATTTCTATATTGTCTCCCCTTCTTGCTGTAGCTATAAAATTCAAGCCAATATCGGGTTTTTCCCAATAAATTAAAGAGCCATCAGAATTGGCCAGGTAAATCTGCCGAAACTCATCTCGGTATTCTACCAAAGAACTTACTAAAAGGGGAGAAACCTCTTTTAAAATCCGGTCATATTCTAAAAGAAGAGAAGTCTTGTCTTCAAGTGATTTGAAACGAAAATCATCGGCAAGAGCAACTTTTTCCTCACTCCGAACCGGTGCTTTTCTTACCACCTCAATTCCACTGGAAGGTAAAAGAGATGCACCATTTATGGCTCTTTCTACCTTTTCTCTTAAGCCCTCCCATCGCTGAAAACTTTCAAACCACCAGCTGCCTCGAGGGGTAAGGAGACGGACATAACCTCCCTCGTCCGTCCCCATTCTAATTTTCTCCACCATTCCATTTTGAACCCGGATAGTGGTAGAAAAAATCTTTTCTAGGCGAATTTCCATATATTCCCCCCGTTGGGGAAGATGAATCAACTTCTCTAAATCTTCCATCATGATTAATTCCCTCCACTACTCCGGGAGATTTTCCGATTGAGAAGTCGTTAATTCTTCGCTCTGGGACTGACTTTCCGACTGAGAATCGACTTCTTCAGGAAGATTTTCCTCTATTATGACAATTTCCGCCTGGTTTTTCAGCTCTTCGATCAACTTCTCAAAAGCTTCTTGCTGTTTACGGGGAAGGAGACGACTAGATATTTCTCCCTTTACTTCCCCTAACTCTTTAAGACGAGGATCAATGTGCTCTTCCACCAGGAAAATATGAAAACCATAGCCAGTTTCCACAATATCACTGAATTTTCCCGGGGCAAGGTCAAAAAGGACTTTTTCTAAATCGGATTCTAAGTCTCCCTTTTTCAGGTAACCCATTTCTCCTCCCTGCTGAGCATCAGGAGACTCCGATTTTTCTTTTGCTACCTCTTCAAATGGTCTGCCAGACTGTAATTCTTGTAAAACTTCTTCTGCTTTTTCCTTGGTAGAAGTCATAATATGTTTGGCCTTTACTCGCTCTGGTTCAGTATAAAGAGAAGGGTTAGAAGTGTATTCTTCTTCAATTTCTTCATCAGTTACTTCTACTTTGTCCACAATCTCTCTTTTGATTAACTCCTGTACCAAAAGCTGACGCTTAATTTCCTCCAGCCGTTTTTGCACCACCGGGTCATTTTCTAAGCCTAACTCTTGAGCTCTCTGAACCAATAAAGTTTCTCGAATTAACTGCTCCAAAATGTCCTTTACTCCCCCTGGAAACTGAACTCGATAAACCTCAGGAAGTGCATCCCATATTTCTTGTAAGTCTTCCGCATAAATAGGTTCTCCATTCACCTCAGCTACCACGGTTTTCTCACCGGTTTCTTCCTGAACTTCCTGAGCCAGCGCTCCCCATCCTAAACTTAAAAGTAAAACTAAAATTATCGACCAAAAAACTATTTGCTTCCTCATCAGTATTTTTCTCCTTTCTTTTCAGTTTCTCCTCGTAAGCTATGAAGCGAAAAGGTTTCCTCTACAGTATTATCTCTATTTTCCTTTTTTCCCTCACCCTCTAACCCCAACAAAAGAGTCAACTTATCATTTACTTCTTTTAAGTTTTCTCTCACCTTGTTCACTAAATAATCTAAGTCTTTCAACCTTTCGTTCAACACCCAGAAGAGCAAAAGTCCATACAAAACCACTACGATTAATAAAATACCTAAAAGCAATTTCTCGACCCCCTTTCGACCTAGATTAAAACTTCACCACTTTTAAGCTCTCTCTTGCCACCAAAATGTTCTTCTTTTATTCCTATGCCCACAAGGCAGTTACGGTGTATAACCGTGCCAGCGGGAATCACGCTCCCCTTTCCTACTAAGCTAACCCCCCAGTTTAAAAGATCAGGTCGAGCAACATTGGGAGTAAGATCGTCTCCCCAGCCTACAATAGCTTCTCGTCCCACCACTATATTTTTATCTAAAATACTTAAACTTATCTTGGCTTTTTCTTCCACCACTGTATCATTAAAAATAATAGAATCCACTACTTCCGTCCCTTCTTCCAATACCACTCCAGGGAAAATCACTGAATGAGATACTTTCCCTTTAATGACTGCTCCTTCCCCTATTATACTGGATGATATGTCCACTTTTTCCCACGTGTGGGTAGGGGGATGATGGCCACGGTTAGTAAAAATCATCCAGTCAGGATTATAAAGGTTAAAAACAGGAAGAGGCTCCAAAAGATGCATATTAGCTTCCCAGTAGGCTTGAACTGTCCCTACATCAAACCAGGGATCATTATAGAAATAGGCTTGCATTTTAGCTTTCCCCACGTTTTCAATAATGACATTCCGAACCAGATCAAATTTCCCCTCTCGAGCATTATCTATCAATTTTTCCGCTAAAAATTCCACTCGAAAAACGTATATACCCATGAAGGCAATGTCAGTGCGAGGAACAAGAGGCTTTTCTTCAAATCCGGTAATCCAGCCATCTTCATCCACTTCCATAATACCAAAACGGGGAGCGTCCTTCCTATCTACTCGAGTGGCAACCAAAGTTACATCGGCATCTCTTTCTTGATGGTAGGAAAATAAAGGATTATAGTCCATCAGATAAACATGATCCCCAGACAGAACCAGAAGGTGGGATACCTTTTTACGCTTCACGATGTTGAGATTTTGATATATAGCATCTGCTGTTCCCCGATACCAGCCTCCGGCTGTTCTACCCAGATAAGGTTGTAAAAACTCTATCCCCCCCTTTTTTCGGTCTAAATCCCAAGGACGTCCCACTCCAATATGTTCAATAAGAGAGCGAGGCTGATATTGGGTAAGAACGCCAATATCATAAATACCCGAGTTAACACAATTACTAAGAGGAAAATCGATAAGGCGATAACATCCTCCAAAAGGTACAGCTGCTTTGGCTCTCTCTACCGAGAGAACGCTCAGGCGATCTCCTTTTCCTCCTGCTAAAATCATAGCATATTTAATAGCCAAACTTCTCACCTAACCATTATTTTTTACAAACCGGGAGAAGGATTTTAACCGCTTCTCCCGAAGCTACATAATTATATAGAAATCTATTATACTCCATTCGAATCTCACCATCTCACTCCGAAAAGGCAGAATCAGAACGTACCGGGAAAGAACTTTTCCCCTTCCCTTCCATCGAGCTGATAAGCTTCACACTTCTTTCCTCAGCTATAATAGCTCCTTCCTCTCCAGATCTTTTCTACACTCAGGCATTAAAAGTGACCACTCTCTCAAGGAATCCATTCTTCACTTCCCTCTAAACTATGCAAAAATAGCACCAAAAGTTCAATGGCATGTTCTAAATCTCTCAAATCCACTACCTCCCCTGGAGTATGCATATAGCGGTTAGGGATACCAATCAAACCTGTGGCTACCCCTTCTCTGGTAATCTGAATAGCATTAGCATCAGTACCTGTAGCTCGGGGTTCAGCCTGCACCTGATAAGGAATACCCTGGTCCTCAGCTATTTTTACCATTTTCCGCCAGATATGGGGATTTATGTTAGGACCACGAGAAATTACCGGACCCTTACCTAAAGCTATTTCTCCTACTTTTCTTTTGTCAATGTCTGGGCAATCAGAAGCAAAAGTAACATCAATGGCAACACCTATCTGTGGAGCTATGCCAAAGGCGCTGGTTCTGGCTCCTCGCAGCCCCAATTCTTCTTGCACTGTACTCACTCCATAGATAGCACAGTGTAATTTATCTTTTTCCAGACGGCGCAATACTTCTCCTACCACAAATACTGCCACTTTATCATCAAAACCTTTCCCCACTACTCTCTCTCCCAATAGATGTTCGAATCCTACATCAAAAGTAATAGGATCACCTATGGTAATCTGTTTCAAAGCATCTTCTTTATTCTGAGCTCCAATATCTATCCACTGTTCTTCAATTTTGGCCACCTTTTCTCGCTCTTTCTCTTCTAGAAGATGAATGGGCTTTTTACCTATCACTCCTGGTATCGCTCCTCCTGAAGTATGAATCAGCACTCGCTTCCCGGGGAGAATATGAGCATCGATCCCTCCCACCGAGGAAAAGTGAATGTATCCTTGATCATTTACGTATTCTACCATCATTCCTATCTCATCGCAGTGGCCGGCCAACATAACTTTAACCTTTCCTTCTGGATTAACCACTCCAAAAGCATTGCCATGAACATCCTTATAACATTGGTCTACTCGGTCTTTGATTCGCTCCAAAAAAACCTGCTGCACCTTTTCCTCAAAACCAGAAGGACTGGGAGTATTAATCAAATTTTTAAGAAAATCTAGCTGGTCTTTTTCCATTATGCTCTACCTCCTTAACCTTTCATCTCTATTAATTCTTCGCTAACTAAAGCCAAATCCAAAACTTGATCGACACTTTCCACCAGAAGGAAGTTCATTGTTTTTCTAACTTCTTCTGGCACTTCCTGCAAATCTTTTTCGTTTTCCCAGGGTAGAATTACTGTTCTAATCCCTGCTCGATAAGCAGCCAAAACCTTTTCTTTTATTCCCCCCACCGGCAATACCCTACCAGTAAGAGTAATTTCTCCAGTCATGGCCACATCGCGACGAACTGGTATTTTAGCTAAGGCAGAAATCATAGACACCACCATGGTGATCCCCGCTGATGGCCCATCTTTGGGAATAGCACCAGCAGGAACATGTACATGAATATCGCTCTTCTCGTAAAAATCAGGAGGAATATTCCACTCCCCTGCTCGAGCCCGAACACAAGAGAGAGCAATTTTGGCTGACTCTTGCATAATTTCCCCCATATTTCCAGTTAAAAGAAGATTGCCCTTACCCGGTAAAACTACTGTTTCTACAAACAGTATTTCTCCCCCGCTTTCCGTCCAGGCTAGACCTACAGCTACTCCTACCTCATTTTTCCCCTTCACTACTTCATCCCAAAATCGGCGAGGGCCTAAAAATTCTCTCAATTTTTCCTCATCTACCACAAAAGGACCCTGAGCCCCTTGAGCCACCTCTTTAGCTATTTTCCGACAAATGGTAGCAATATTTCTCTCCAAATTTCGCACTCCTGCTTCTCGAGTATACTCTCTAATTATCTTTTGAATAATATCCGCCCCAATAATAACATCCTGAGGTTGAAGACCGTTCTCCTCGCATTGCTTAGGTATAAGGTATCGCTGAGCAATGGCTATTTTTTCTAAATCGGTATAACCAGAAAGAAAAATAACCTCCATTCGGTCTAAAAGAGGAGGAGGAATGGTGTCCAGAACATTGGCAGTAGCAATAAACATCACTCGAGAAAGGTCAAAAGGAACTCCCAGATAATGGTCTACAAAAGCATAATTTTGCTCCGGATCCAGGACCTCCAGAAGAGCAGAAGCAGGATCCCCTCTAAAATCCATACCTATCTTGTCCACTTCATCGAGCATGAAAACCGGATTATTAGTTCCTGCTTTTCTGATACCTTGAATTATTCTCCCCGGTAACGCTCCTACATAAGTACGGCGATGACCACGAATTTCTGCCTCATCTCTTATTCCTCCTAAAGAAATACGCACAAACTTCCTTCCCAGAGCCCGAGCAATAGATTTCCCCAAGGAGGTCTTACCTACTCCCGGGGGGCCAACAAAACAAAGTATCGGTCCTTTAATATCTCTTTTTAACTTGTATACCGCCAGATACTCTAAAATTCTTTCTTTTACTTTTTCCAAATCATAATGGTCTTCATCCAATATTTTTTTAGCTAAATCTATATCTAAGTTATCTTCGGTGCTAACGTTCCAGGGAAGTTCGATTATCCAATCTAAATAGTTTCGAATTATCGGGTATTCAAAAGAATTAGGAGAGAGGCGGGAAAGTCTCTCTATTTCCTTTTCCGCCTCTTTACGTACCTCAGGAGGCAGATTCAGACTTTCCAATTTTTCTCTCAGTTCCTTAATTTCCGAGCTTTTCTCATCTAATTCTCCCAGTTCTTGCTGAATAGCTTTTAGTTGTTCCCGCAGAAAATATTCTCTCTGAGTTTTAGCCATTTCCTGTTGAACTTGAGATTGAATGCGACTACCAATCTGCAGTATTTCTAATTCCCGAGTGAGGTAAAAGCTTAACCTGGTAAGTTTAGTAGATAAATCGGGAGAGGATAAAAGCTCTATTTTGCTTTCCACATCCAGGTTAAGGTTAGAAGCTATAAAATTGGCTAAACGAGAAGGCTTTTTAATATTTAGAGCTGTTACAAAAGCCTCGCGAGGAAGATAGGGAGCTAACTCCACCACCTGCTGGAAAAGACTAACTACATTCCGTACCAAAGCTTCTATTTCATCAGAATGGGTTTCTTCCTCTTTTAATATTTCTATCTTAGCTACCGGATAAGGCTCCCACCTTACCCACTCCCTGATGCGAAATCTGACTAATCCAAAAATTAGAACCTGTACTGCATTATCAGGAAGTTTTATAAGACGAGATATCTTTCCTATAACTCCTATATCATAAAAATCTTCCGGAGTAAGTTTTTCTCCCTTCACTTCTCCCCGTAGGGGAACTACTCCTAAGATTTTTTTATCCAAAACCACATCGTTTATAAGCCTTACCCACGGCTCTTCTGTTATCACCCAGGGGAGGGCAATCTCAGGAAAAAGAACATTGTCTCTCAGGGGCAAAATAGGTATTTCTTCCGGAAATTCATTTTCTTTATGCTCCCCTAAGGAAGGAGAATCTCCCAAAAAACCAGTATCTTCTTCCTCCGTTAAATCTTCTTGTAAAAGAAACCAGGTAACATCCCATTCCATCTTTATATTCTCCTAAGTTATGGGAATCTTTCTTTCCCGACTATTTTCTCTCAATCCCTCAACAACCAGAAAGCCGTTTAAATATTTAGCTTTCACCTCTTCTATCTCTTCTGGTAGGTCAATTTCCCGGTAAAAAGGACCAAAGCGGATCTCCATCAAATAATAATCCTCTTTGGAGGAATAAGGCAATTCTTTCCTTTCCCCTTTCACAATGAGTTTTTTTCCTTCCACTATAATTTCTACTTCTTGAGGGGAAACCCCAGCCAGCTCTATTACCACCACCAGATGATGAGGGGTTTCAAAAATATCACAAGGAGGTACCCAGGCTTCTTCCCCGAATCCAGCAAATCTCGCTCTTCTTTCGGAAATGTGCTCTACAAACCTCTGCATTTCCTTTTGCAAATAAGCTATCTCTTCCCACCAATTATTAAAATCCATCACGGCTTCCTCCTAAAACACTACCAATAATCTCTGTAAGTAGTAAACTCCTTTTAGCGAATCTACTTCTATCCGCAATAAATTATTGCCTAATTCCAGATAATCAGCAATATAAATTATTTGAACTTCAGTGGGAGCGACCATTCCTTCCACAGCCCTTCCTGAAAGGATCAGCTGATCGTTGAGAAAAACTTTAAGAAACACCTCGTCTTGAGCCTTACCCCACAGATACAGGGCACCACAGGAGAGAGGCCGAGAAAGAGAAAATTCTACCTCTAAAAACTCTCCATCTGGTAGAGAAAGAACATAACCGGGGTTGATAGTCCAGCCAGAAAGCACCTCTCCCCAGTAAGTTAAATAATCAAAGTTAGTATAGGGCTCACCAGAGGTAAAGTCGAGGAAATATAATCCCTCCTTAGCATACACTTCTAACCCACTCACTGTCCCGTAAGCATAATCTTGTGAGGGAAGGAGATCTTTTGCTCCAGCAAAAGAAACCTTGACTTCCACCCTTTCCTGCCCCACTACTTTCGGAGCGTACAAGCGGTTAGTAGTCATACCTGCACTATCGGTATAGGTTATTTCCTCTTCCCAACCGCCAATGCTTGCCTCCCACTGGATGCTTCTTCCTTCTACCGGTTTTCCCCGCAAATCGCGGAGCTCTGCCTGAAAATCAACGGCCTCGCCTCCCGCCACATGAAAGGACTTAGGACTAATAGTGACAGTAGTCTGTATCTTTTCCGGGTTAACCACAAAATAAATTTCTCCTTCTGCTGCTTGATAAACCATATCACCAGGGAAGTTAGCTCTTACTACTATTCCTGTACTTTCCAATACTGAAGGAGCGCTGTACCAAACCTCAGCCGCACCTGAAGTAGAGGTACGGGTTTGGTAACTATCCAGAGCCCCCTGGCTGACTTCCCAGTAAATTGGTCTATTAACCAAAGCATTTCCCTGCTCATCAAACAAGAAAGCCCTGATTTTTAACTTTCCTCCCGCCAAAATCTCACCAGGTACCGGATCAAAAGAGATAAAGGAAGGAGCCAATTCTCTTTCCTTAGCCGATACTTGAATTCTACAGTAATGCAGGAGCACCGGATATCCTATAATCTCCTCTATCCGAGAGGGATTTCTCATTGCTTCCACCAATAAGCGATCTGGTATTATCTCTTCCGAGAGTATCATTAAGAACCTTTCTGTTCCTTCTGGTCCAGAGACCACCCCGTAAATTTTCCGTTGTACCCCCTCTGCAATAGGCTCGTTGTTTTTAATAATGCGAACACTCCCATCCGGAGTATAATCAAATATGCTAACGTAGCCATCCCGAGAACTGCCATACTGTAGAACAATATTTTCTCCAGGATGGTACACCCCCCATTCTCCTCGATCAGGAATCAAAAATATGAAAGGAGAAAGAGGTAAAGAGTCAATCTGACTCATTTCTCTCATAGAAACGGCAAATTCAAAAGGCTGAGCTCCAACCCAGCTATTACAAAGAAAGAAAAGGATTAAGAAAACTCCCCAAGCTTTTCTCATCTTTATCCCTCCTCAGTTTTTTCTATACTTTCACCACTCTCTAAAATAAGAGAGGGAAAATCTTCCTCCTTAATGTCCGCTCCAATACGACAATTTCTACCCACTATTGTCTCGGGGGGAATACGAGCATTTCTTCCTACTATAGTTAAACCACTTCTAAGCATATCGGGAACTTTTTGGTTAGGACGTAAATCCTCTCCATACCCTACCTTAGCTCTGGTGCCTACTACTATGCGCTTATCTAAAATAGCCCGGTCCACTACCGCATCTTCACCTATAAAAGTATCACTCATCACAATAGAATGGCGAATTTCTGCTCCTCTACTTATGTAAACCCCGCTAAAAATTACCGAATCCTCTACGCTCCCATCTACAATAGTTCCACTACCCAACAAGCTACGTTTAGCTCTGGCTCGATAGCTCATTTTTACTGGGGGACGGTCTTCGATAAAGGTGTAAATAGGCCATTGCTTATCATAGAGATTAAGAGCCGGTGAAGGACCGAGTAACTCCATATTGGCCTCCCAATAAGCATCTATAGTTCCCACATCTTTCCAGTAGCCCTCAAAACGAAACCCATAAACTTTTCTCTCCTCCACCATTCGAGGAATGATATCCTTGCCAAAATCAAAAGAAGTATCTTCTCGAAGAGCTTCTTTTTTCACTTCTTCCTCCAGAACTTGACGATCAAAGATATATATCCCCATGTTTACTAAGTTGCTACGAGGATGGGGAGGTTTTTCTTCAAAATCAATTACCCTTCCTCTCTCGTTAAGAGATAGCACTCCAAAACGATGAGCTTCTTCCCAGGGGACTTCTATTACCGCTATAGTTAAATCTGCTTCCCTCTCGCGGTGGAAACGAATCAGATTACGATAGTCCATTTTGTACACATGATCTCCAGAAAGAATAAGCACTAAATGAGGATCTTGATCGTGGATGAAACGGAGATTTTGATACACAGCATCTGCTGTCCCTCGATACCAATGGGTTACAGCATCGCTGATGTAGGGCTGGAGAAGAAAAACTCCCCCCTCCATCCGATCTAAATCCCAGAATTTACCAATTCCAATGTGCTCATGAAGAGAACGGGGATTATATTGAGTCGGAATCCCTACACAATATAGGCCGGAATTTACACAGTTGCTCAGAGAAAAATCAATGATGCGGTATTTACCTCCAAAGGGCACTGCCGGTTTAGCTCTCTTTTCCGAGAGAATATCCAGCCTTTTACCTTCTCCCCCAGCCAGAATCAGAGCTAAAACCTCTCTTTTATACACTCCCGCTCCTCCTTTGCTAAAGTCCACAAAATACTACGTATTAAATACAGAAAGTGCTGGCGAAAACTTTCCTTCTGAAGCGACGGATTATCATCCCCTAACCACCAGAACCAATCGCTTCCTTCTGCCTGATATATAAGATCTTGAATTTTTTCTCGCTCTTCTTTGAGTAAATATTCCTTTTCTCTCCCCCACAGTTCCCTGACTCGCCGCAATTCCTCCCAGGCCCAATTTTTTTCTGGATGTCCAATCCAGGTATCCAAAACACCACCCACCCAGGAACCAGGCACCATATGAGAAATTGGAGGGAGATTAGAGAACTTTTGCAAATACTCCCGGGGAGTGATGGTTACAAAGTCCTCACTTTCACAGAGTGCCTGGTATAAAGAGGTAATAAAAGGTAAACCATTATCTACATAGTATTCCCAGGCGTTTTCTCCATCCAGAATGATAGTTACCAAATAAGGCTTACCTTGAGGAAGAGCTTTTTTTATATTCTTCAGGCGCTGAATCAAATCCTCCACCGCCTCTGCAGGAGAAAAGTGCTGATAACTAAAACTGATTAAGTCTGATAACTCAGTGTCCCGGAAAAATACAGCTACCTTTCTCTCCTCTTTTTCCCAGACATGAGGTAGATAAAGCTCTGGCCAGGCTTCTCCCTTCCTCTTCCCTAAAGAACGGAATAGAATTTCTTCTCCGGTAGCTAACCAACCTACTCCCTCCTCGCCAGCCAAGGAGAGAACTTCCTCACTCACTGCCCCCTCAGAAGGCCACATCCCCATAATATCAGAGCCCCATATATCTTGAGAGAAATCTTTACCCCTTTTTATCTGTTCTCGAGCATCCTCAGGAAAAGAGAAACGGTGGGGCAAAATAGTAGCAGGATTGCACTGTCTGGCTACATCCGTATCTATAAGAAGAGGCAAAATAGGGTGATAAAAAGGAGAAAAAGAGATTTCTATTTGTTTATTTTCTAGCAACTTTCGATACTGGGAAAAAATCTCTCTAAATATTTCGTCGGTAGCTCTCCATATTTTTTCTTTATCTTCTTCTCTATAATTTCTGCCCCGCTCCCACAATTCCCGACCTACCGGATTCTCTTCCCGCCATAGGGGATCAAACCAGATAAGCTGGTAGAGAACTTGCAGGTCCAAGAAATCCTGAGAGGTAAAATACTGCACGGGTTTTTCTTTTAATTCTGCAAAACGAGGCCACTTCTCAAAGGTGCGAGGAGAAACAACTACAAAGAAATTTTCCTTTATTAATCTCTTATCTTCCTCAGTAAGAGAAGAAGCTCTCTTTTTAGCCAATTTCATTATCTCATCTTCCCGACCTTCTAAATAAAGCTGAAACTGCCGAAGCAGAGAAGGACTAAAGTTAAAGGTAACTCGAAGGGAAGGAAACTTCTCCACTAATTTCCCCATAAAAAGATAATCTTTAGTAGCATGAGTTCTCACCCAGGGAAAATCAAAAAAACCTTTTTCCTCATTCCAATAAAAGGGTTGATGCATATGCCAGACAATATTAACCATCAGCTTTTCTGTCATTGATTACACCTCAATTTATTCTTACTATTTCTGCTTCGATTATTTTCCCCTCTTCTACCTCCAGAAAGCCAAAAGAGAAGTAAGGAGCAAATACCCAATCAGTAGGGCTCCCCGGGTTGAAATATAATACACCTTCTCGCCACTCTTTATTTGGCTGGTGAGTATGACCATACACTATTGCCTGAAGCTTCTCTCCTGCAAACAATTTTCCTACTCGCTCTTCTATCCCCGCAGGAGGCCCTCCCCCATGGGTAAGTCCAATTTTTACCCCTTCAATTTCTACAATCTCGCTATCAGAGAGTTTTTCTTTGACCGAAGGAGAGTCCATATTGCCCCTTACTGCCCGCACCGGGGCATATTTCATCAGTTCCTCTAACACCCACCACTCTGTTATATCCCCGGCATGGAGAATAAGGGAAACTCCCCTTAAAAAATAAAGCAAGGGGTCAGGAAGATTATTCCCTCGCTGAGGAATATGGGTATCAGAGATAACCGCCACCTTCATTCTCTTCTCTCACCATTTTAATTTTACCATGGTTTCCCTTTTTCTAAAACACTTTTCTCTGGACCTTGCAGCTCCTCCATGAGATCAAAACACTTTACCAATAAAACTACTCCTTCTCTTCCTGAGCGCTTTTTCGTCCCCAAGCTCTTTCCGCCGCTTTAACCGTATTAGCCATAAGCATGGCAATGGTCATGGGACCTACTCCCCCGGGAACTGGACTAATGTAAGATGCCACTTCCCTAACTCCCTCAAAATCTACATCTCCTACTGTTTTATCTCCTACTCTGTTAATTCCTACATCTACCACCACCGCTCCCTTTTTTACCATATCTGGAGTAATCAAACGGGGAGAACCACAGGCAGCAACTAAAATATCGGCCATCCGGGTATAAGTTGAAAGATTACGAGTACCGGTATGGCACACAGAAACAGTGGCGTTAGCTCCCCTACCTTTCTGCACTAACATCATAGCCAGGGGCTTACCTACAATATTACTTCTACCCACAATTACTACATTTTTCCCCTCGGGGGACAAATTATAACGCAATAACAATTCCTGCACTCCCCAAGGAGTACAGGGAAGAAAAACTGCATCACCAATCATCAGTCTCCCCAGGTTATAAGGGTGGAATCCGTCTACGTCTTTTTCTGGGGAAACATGATACAGAACTTCTCTCTCCTGGATATGAGGGGGAAGGGGAAGTTGAACCAGTATCCCGTGGATATGCTCATCCCAGTTGAGGTTTTTCACCAACTCTATTACTTCTTCTTGAGGAGTATTAGAAGGTAAGCGATGCTGAATAGAATAAATACCCAGTCTTTCACAGGTTCTTTCTTTATTCCGCACGTATATCTGGCTGGCCGGATCATCTCCCACCAAAATAACCGCTATTCCAGGTTGACAACCTTGCTCAGTAAGATAAGCAATACGGGGTTTAAGCTCCTCTCTAATCTCAGCGGCAACTTTTTTCCCGTCTAAAATTTGAGCACTCATCTCTTTCCTCCTTTTCTATTTAAAAATTGTTCTACGTTACCCTTTGTAGAGTTAAGCACCCGATGAGGGGGGAAATCTATCTCTTCCAGTAAATTCTGGGCCTCCCTAAATTCTCCCACTTCTTCGCAGAAATGAGCATCACTGGAAACTACTACCCATCCTCCTTGCCTTTTTACCTCCTGGGCGATCAAGCGGCAATTTTCCTCGCTGCCCCTTCTGCTTACTGCAAAAGAACTATTATTAATTTCTATAACCTTCCCTCGATTAACTGCTCCTTCTACTACCTTCTCATAGTTCAGAGGATAACGAGGATTTCCCGGATGAGCAATGATATCTACCAGAGGATTTTCTATCGCCCGGAGGAGTGCTTGAGTATTTATATCCCGAGAAGCAGGAGGGAAAACTTGAGGATGAAAAGAGACAATAACAATGTCCAACTTCCTCAGTAATTTAT
>Ga0116168_1002057_pt1 | contig 13582 bp, 14 predicted proteins | sample AD_UKC129_MetaG_FD_89795 | JGI IMG/M metagenome (GOLD analysis project Ga0116168, IMG submission 89795) | Active sludge microbial communities of municipal wastewater-treating anaerobic digesters from Canada - AD_UKC129_MetaG | ecosystem: Engineered > Bioreactor > Anaerobic > Digestate | place...
ATCCCCCTTCTCAAAGACCAACGCAAAGGCACAACTGCAAACATGAAGGGGACATTTTCTCCTGAGTCGAAACGGGGACATTTCTAAAGAGTTTTGACAGTCCGGCGAACGCTCCATAAGAAGATCCCCTGGCCCGCAATTGCCGCTCGGCTCCTCGTTACGTTACAGATAGCCGACAACGATCTCCTGAGCATCCTGCAGGCACTGCTTCAACTCCCTCGAAACCCGCGTGCAACCACGTCCTGCTGCGGGTCGCAGACGTCGCAGACTCGCAGGCCCGCGGTCCGGAGCGCGACTCTGCGAGTCGCAGCAACGAGAGCTCGGTGCATCTCACAATGCGCGGACCTTCAGCAGGGTTAATGGTGGTGCGCCCGCGCGCTTGCTGAACCCGGGGTCGCCGGCTTCGTCCAACCGCTGCAACTGGTCCCGCTCTGCGGGACACAGTCGCGCTCCGGGCAGGCGGAATGCTTGCCTCCACTTCATCCTCGGCCATCCTCCCCCCGCTGGACATCCCCTCTCGTCTCTGGAACACTCCGCGCCCGTGAAGCAGTGCCTTGTCACCCTTGATATGGAGGGCGTTCTCACGCCCGAAATCTGGATCGCCGTCGCCGAAAAAACCGGCATCCACGAACTGCGCCGCACCACGCGCGACGAGCCCGATTACGACAAACTCATGCGCTATCGGCTCGACATCCTCGACCGACACGGCATCAAACTGTCCGATATCCAGAACGTGATCGGCACATTACGCCCGCTTCCCGGCGCGAAGGAATTCCTGGATGAACTGCGTTCCATGGTGCAGACCATCGTGCTGTCCGACACCTTCGAGCAGTTCGCCCAACCGCTGCTCCGGCAGCTCGGCTGGCCCACGCTCTTCTGCCACCGGCTCGTGGTCGAGAACGATCGCATCGTGAATTACCAGCTCCGGATGCCCGACCAGAAACGCAAGTCCGTCGCCGCCCTGAAATCGCTCAACTACTACGTGATCTCGGCCGGCGATTCCTACAACGACACTGCCATGCTCGCCGAAGCCGACGTGGGATTCCTGATCCACGCGCCGGACAACGTGAAACGCGAATTCCCCCAGTTCAAACCCGTCGAATCCCACGCTGAACTCCTGAACGCCATCAAAGCGACCATCAGCACGACCCCGTAGCGCAGACATCCTCGCCCGCGGGTTCCGGCGGCGTCCCGCCGCCAGACGCTGAACGTTCAGGGTACCAGCGATGGCAGACTCGGAACTCGGCCTTCGGACTTCTTTCGGATTTCGGACCTCGACTTTCGGACTTCATCAGAGGGGCACTGAGACGGGACGCCAACGCCTGTGAACCACGCCCTCGCGCAGCCCGGCGCTCGCCCAACACCCGCGTCAATCGTCAATCGCAAATCGCTAGTCTTCCGCCTTGAACGCTCTCGAGATCAGCCCCCGCACCGCCTCTCTCGGATCCTTCCCCTCATACAACACCGCATACACTTCGTCCGTGATCGGCGTGACCACGCGCTTCTCGCGCGCCAACCGATGCGCCGAACGCGCCGTCGGATACCCCTCCGCCAGCTTCGGTTGCGACGCCATGATCTGTTCCATCGTCTCACCACGCCCGAGCCGCTCGCCGAGTTCCCGGTTCCGGCTCTGCTTCGAAAAACACGTCAGCATCAGGTCCCCCAGCCCGCTCAGGCCCGAAAAGGTTTCGGGTTGCGCGCCGCACGCCACGCCCAACCGGCGCATCTCCGACAGCGCCCGCGTCACCAATCCCGCCTTGGTGTTGTCCCCGTAACCCAGCCCGTCGCTCACGCCCGCCGCAATGGCAATGACGTTCTTCAGCGCTCCGCCGTATTCCACGCCGAGAACATCCAGGCATCGATAGATCCGGAATTCGGGCCGATGAAACATCCCCTGCACCGTCCTTGCGGTGCCGTCGCTTTCGCTGGCGCACACCACGGTCGTTGGAATGCCCAGCGCCACCTCGCGCGCAAAGCTCGGCCCCGACAGCGCCGCCACGCGGTTCGCCGGCGCGTGCTCGCGCAGAATCTGGCTCATCGTTTCACCGGTCTCATACTCAATGCCCTTCGTCACGCTGATAAAAATCCCCGGATGCCCTTTGAGCCGGGCGGCGATCTCCCGGAATACCCGTGACGGAACGGCCAGCACCAGGCATTCTCTTCCGCCAATCGCCTTTCCAAAATCATCCTCCACCTTCCAATCCGTGGGAAGCGGCACGCCCGGGAGATACCGCTCATTGCGACCCTGACGAAGATCGTCGCGGACGGCGGGATCCACATCCCAGATCGTCACCGAGTTGCCGTTCTCATGAAGGACCTTGGCCAATGCAGTGCCCCAGGCCCCTGATCCAATCACACCAACTCTCACTTCGCGCCCTCCGGATGCGGCCTGCGCTTGCCTATCCGATTCTCGGTTCCCTGGCGCAGGCGCTGAATGTTGTTCCTGTGCTTGTAAATCGCCAGCCCGCTCAGGCCCGTCGTGACAATCCCGAGAACCACGCTGTGGCCCGTCGCCCATACCGCGCCGGCAAGCGCCAGCGCAGCCATGATGGATCCCACGGACACGTAACGCGTGATCAGCACGACCACAATCCACGTGACCAGAGCAATGCCCACCGCCAGCGGCGCCAGCGCCAGATACGCGCCTCCGCTGGTGGCAATGCCTTTGCCGCCCTTGAACCCGAGCCAGACCGTGTAGTTGTGCCCGAGCACGGCCCCGATGCCGCCCACAAGCTGGTGCAACTGCAGTTCGGACGCGGTGTTGATCCCGACGAGCCGCGCCACGGCGGGCCCGAGCCACGCTGCAGCCGCATACCCTTTCAACGCGTCCACCAGCAACACGAACGCGCCCGCCGGCTTGCCGAGCAGCCGAAACGCATTCGTCGCCCCGATATTCCCGCTGCCCGCCGACCGGATATCCATGCCCCGCGCTTTGCCCACCAGAAACCCGGTCGGGATGGACCCGAGCAGATAACAGACAGCCGCTGTGGCGATACAACTGAGAAATAACACGGCGGCTACTGTATGAAGCTGCCCCGCAAAGTTCAAAGACAAAGACCGTAACGCGGGCCTCCCCGCCGCCAGACGATCGATCACGACCAGCCCTCCGTGTCTTTGTGGTGAGCACGCCGCGGACATTGTCTTCAATCCGTGGCTGAGAATGCCGTGACTCGCGTCCATTCGCGCCACTAAGGGAAAGAGTCCTTCAATCTGCGAGATTTTGGGCGGCGATGTTGGTGATCGGATGACGGTTCCCGCCTTCGCCAAGGCTTCGGCGGGCAGGCGCGGGGACCCGCCTTCGCCAGGCTCCGGCGTGGCAGGCGCGGGGACCCGCCTTCGCCAGGCTCCGGCGTGGCAGGCTGCTCGCCCCACCGTTACATCTTTTTTACATTTCTTTCGCTGTTCCATGACAACACTTCGCTCCCGACTCGCCACAGTGCGAGCATGAAGACAACTCTGCTTGCGCTCGCGCTGGCCACCGGCATGGTTTCGAGCCTCCCGGCCGCCGAAACACTTCGCCTGACTCTTGAACCGGACCGCCATGCCCTTCTGAAGGGCTCCACCGAGGAGGTCGTCATCAAGATCGATCTCCAGGCCGCCCTGAACCGAAAGAAAGGCCGGCGCATTCCGCTCAATCTCGCCGTCGTGCTCGATCGCTCCGGATCCATGACCGGCGCCAAAATCGAAAAGGCCAAACAGGCCGCCACTCAACTGGTCGATCAACTCGCCGAGAACGACATCTTCGCTCTGATCAGCTACAGCGAGACCGCGGAAGTCATGGTCCCGGCGCAGAAGGTGGACGACAAGAGCGCGTTGAAGCGGCGCATCGCGCGGATCGACGCCGGCGGCCGGACCGCGCTCCACGCCGGCGTCACGTCCGGCGCCAACCAGTTGCGCGAGCACTTCTCGGCAAAGCGCATCAACCGCGTCATTCTCCTCTCCGACGGCCTCGCCAATGTCGGTCCCAGTTCCACCCGCGAACTCCGGCAACTCGGCCGCGAACTCGCCCGCGACGGCATCGCCGTCACCACGATCGGGCTTGGCGACGATTACAACGAGGACCTGATGGCGGCCCTCGCCGAAGCCAGCGACGCGAATTACTACTACGTGAAGGACACAGAGAAACTGCCCGAGATTTTTGCCAGGGAGCTGGGGGAACTGTTGACCATCGCCGCGCGGGAGGTGCGGATCGAGGTCACCTGCCCGGACGGCGTGAAGCCGATCGGCTTTATCGGTCGTTCGGAACAGTTCGAGGGACAACGCGCGTTGGTGAAGCTCAGCCATCTGACCGCGGGCCAAACGCGCGCACTCTACCTGCGTTGCCGGGTGACAGAAGCGCAACCCGAAATCGCACAGGTCAACGTGCGGTACACCGATGAACTGGACACGGGAACGGAACAGTCCGCCGCCGGCGCCGCGCGCGTGCGTTACACCGCCGATCCCGACACCGCCGCCCGCTCCATCAATGCCCCCCTCGCGGCCGAGAAGGAACTGATCCTCGCGGCCGTGACGAAGGACGAAGCCCTGGCCGCGTGCGACGCGGGGAACCTGGCGCTGGCAGCTCAAAAGCTGGAGTCGCAGGCCAGGGCCCTCGAGGCGAACCTCGCCAATTGTCCGGTCCCGCTCCAGGCCAAGTATCAGGCCGAACTGGAAAACCTCCGGGAGCACAGCGTTCAGTTACAGAAGGGCAATTTCGATGCCTCGGTGCGCAAGCAGATGCAGTCGGAATCCTTCCTGATCCGCAATTCGAAGTGAGCCATCCGGCCTCGGCAAGTCGCACCGTCCCCGGTTGCCGCGCAGGCGTTTCGCCTGCGGGTTCAGACAGCGTCCTGTTTCCTCGCCGTTTCCACCGGGCATCGGGAGGGTCCGGCAATCCGCGCCGGGAGCGACCGCCGCCCGCGCCGGCCAGACACTGCGCTTGAAAACCGCCGCAGGACGCTGAATGCTGAGCCCATGCGCAAGGTCGCCGGCATCTTCATCGTCGCGGTCTTCGTTCCCTGCCTTGTGCTGGCCTGGCTCGCCATCCGCTTCCTTCGCGATCAGCAATTCCTGGTCGAACGCCAACGCTCCCTCCTGCACCAGGGCGTCACCGATTCCGCCGCCCAACAGGTGGCCGGTCTGCTCGCCGCACGACAGCGCGAATTCAGCCAGATCGTCGAAGAATTCCTCGCAGCCAGACCCGCTCCGCAGGCGGCAGCCGCCTTCGATGACCACTTGCGCACAATCTGGCCCGCGTCAAAAGTCGGCTTTGTCGTGACCACCGACGGCGAACTCGTCTGTCCTCAGCGAAACAGCCGTCCCGAAGCGCGCCTTTTCTCCGCCGACAACGCCTCGTTTCTGGCGAACCGCGAGGCCGCGGAGGTCTACTGGATGAACTCCGTGGTTCTCAATGCACAGCAGATGCCCCTGAACACTTCTCTGAACAACGCCCCGGAGAGCGCGGCACAGAGCGCTGAACCCGCAACCGCCTCTGTGACATTCGATTCCACGGCAGGCGCTTCGCCCGCAAAATCTCAGAAGTTTTCAAGCGTCGCGCGCGCGATTACTCCGCAGCAGATGCCTGCCCTGCCCGGAAACGTTGTCGCCGCCGACGCCGGCCTGCAGAACTACTCGAAGGTCGCGCCCGCGCAGGCGGCCTTCCATCAGCTCATCGGCGACGCCGTCGAAGGTGTCGTTTCCCGATTCGTCAATGACCAGCTCAACGTGCTGCTGTGGTACCGCTCTCCGCGCGACGATCGCCACATTTTCGGCGCGCAACTCGATCTCAGCCGTTTCGCCGACGAGTTGCGCGATCGTCTCCCCTCCTGGATGCCGGCGTTGCAGCAGGAGATCTGCCTCGCCATCCTCGACGACCGCGCCAAACCCGTCGCGTTGTCCCACCCCGATTTCGTCGGGAACTGGCGCCACCCCTTTGTCGCCACCGAGATTGGCGAAATCCTTCCCCACTGGGAGGCGGCCGTGTACCTGCTCAACCCGGACCAGCTCAGCCAGTCCGCCCACGCTATCCGCATCACGCTCGGCCTCCTTATCGCCGCCCTCATCGTCGCCGTCGGCGTCGGCGGATGGTTGATCGTCGCCGATCTGAGCCGCCAGCTCACGCTCGCCCGCCAGAAAACCGACTTCGTCAGCAACGTGTCTCACGAACTCAAGACGCCGCTCACCTCCATCCGCATGTTCTCCGAACTGCTCGCCGACGGCCGCGTCTCCGACCCCGCGCGCCAGCAGTCCTACCTCCAGATCATCACCGCCGAAACCGCCCGGCTCACCCGCCTGATCAACAATGTCCTCGACTTCTCCCGGATGGAGCGCGGGGAGAAGAAATACGACATGCGCGACTGCGACCTGGCCGCACTCGTGCAACAGACTGCGGAATCATACCGCCCGCATCTCGAAAGCAACGGGTTCCGCCTCGAATGTTCCCTGCCCGACTCGCCGATCCCCGTCCGCGGCGACTGCGACGCCATCGCCCAGGTGCTGCTCAACCTCTTGTCCAACGCCGAGAAATACTCCAACGGCACAAAGGAGATCGCCATCGACGCCCGCGTGCTCGACGGGTCCTCGCCGTGCGCCGAAGTGCGCATCCAGGATCGCGGGCTCGGCGTCCCTCGCGGATGCGAGCAGAAGATCTTCGAGAAGTTTTTCCGGGCGCACGACTCCTTGAGCGGCGGCATTCAGGGATGCGGCCTCGGCCTCACCCTGGCCCGGCAGATCGCCCGCGCGCACGGAGGCGACATCCACTACGAAGCCCGCGAAGGCGGCGGCAATTGTTTCTCCCTGCGGCTGCCTCTCGGAACCGATCACAACGGCAGCGCATGAAATCCGAAGTCAAACCCAGGATTCTCGTCATCGAAGACGACCCGCACATCCTCCTCGGGCTTACGGAAGTCCTGAACACCGAGGGCTTCTCGGTCGCCACCTGCAATCGCGGCGACCAGGCGCTGGATGCCGTCAGCACCCATCAGCCGGCGTTGATCGTCCTCGACGTGATGCTGCCGGGGTTGAGTGGTTACGACATCTGCAAACAACTGCGCGCGAAGAAGGTCACCACGCCGATCCTCATGCTCACGGCCAAGGGACAGGAGATCGACAAGGTGGTGGGGCTGGACCTGGGTGCCGACGATTACGTGACCAAGCCGTTCGGTGTCCGTGAATTGCTGGCGCGCATCCACGCCCTGCTGCGCCGCGCCGGCCCTGCTCGCGCGATGACATTGCCGGAAACGCCGTTCCGCATCGGCGATGCCGAGATCGATCCCCGGACCTTTCGCCTGACGCGCGGCGACGCCGTGGAGGAACTGACGGCGCGCGAATTAAAGCTGCTTCAGTTGTTTCACGCGCACCGCGGCGAAGTGTTGTCACGCGACCGGCTCCTGAACGAGGTGTGGGGCTACAACTACTACGGCACCACGCGCACGCTCGACCAGGTAATCGTTCAATTGCGCCGCAAACTCGGCGACAACGGGAACAATCCGAAACACCTCCTCACCGTGCACGGCGTCGGCTACAAGCTGGAACCCGCCGCCCCGGCCCGCGAGCGACCGCGCTAGCGCCCGTTACGGCGGGAACATTCAACGCTCAACGCTCAACATTCATTGAGCGTCAAAGGCATTCGATCCGGACAACTTGAATGTTGGGCAGCCTTTGCCAGGCTCCGGCGTGGCAGGCTGCTCGCCCACCGTCCTGCAGATCTCATCCGTGTCCATCCGTGGTTGATCACTTCAGTGTTGCGCCTGTATTCGCTCCGGAACCCGGAACTTGGAACTTGGAATTTCCCCCGTTCTCTCCTTACCTTCCCCGCCGATGACGAACCTGCAGGATTCACTGCTCGAATTGATCCGCCGCACGTCGGCCGAAATCCCGGACGACGTGCACCGCGCCATTCTCAACGCGCTCGAACAGGAAAAGAAAGGCACCATCGCCGAAAGCGCGATGAAAATCATCGACCAGAACATCGCGCTCGCAAAAAACAAGTCCCAGCCCATCTGCCAGGATACCGGCAGCATCCTGTTCTACGTCGATTGCCCGGCAAACTTCGACCAGCTCACCTTCGCCGACACCGCCCGCGAAGCCGTCAAACTGGCCACGAAGAAGGGGTACCTCCGCCAGAACTCGGTCGATTCGCTCACGGGCAGGAACGACGGCACAAACGTCGGCCCCGGCTCCCCCACCCTGCACTTTCACCAGCATCGCTCTCCCGAAATCACCGTCCGCCTTATGCTCAAGGGCGGCGGTTGCGAGAACGTCGGCGCGCAATACTCGCTGCCCGACGAACGGTTGAAAGCGAATCGCGACCTCGACGGCTGCCGCAAGGCCATCCTCGACGCGGTCGTGCAGGCGCAGGGCAAGGGTTGCGGCCCGGGCGTGCTCGGCATCTGCATCGGCGGCGACCGCGCCACCGGTTACGAGTTCTCCAAGCAACAACTGTTGCGGCCTCTCGACGACCGCAACCCGGATCCGAAACTCCAGGAACTCGAAGACGACATCGTCCAGACGGCCAACAAGCTCGGCATTGGCCCGATGGGCTTTGGCGGCAAAACAACGTTGCTCGGCGCCAAGATCGGCGTCCTGAATCGCCTGCCGGCGTCGTATTTCGTCAGCATCAGCTACATGTGCTGGGCGTTCCGTCGGCAGGGCGTCGTTCTCGACTCAAACGGCAACATCCAGCGCTGGCTCTACTGAGGTTTCCATGATCCAACTCACCACACCCGTATCGGAAGCGGCAATCCGCGCGCTCAAAGTGGGCGACGAGGTGGCCATCACCGGAACGCTGTTCACCGGACGCGACGCCGTTCACAAGTATTTGCACGAAGGAGGCAAGCTCCCCGAGGGCGTCAACCTGAAGGACGGCATCCTCTACCACTGCGGCCCCGTGGTCGTGAAGGCCGAGAACGGCGACTGGAAATGCGTGGCCGCTGGGCCCACGACGTCCATCCGCGAAGAACCTTATCAGGCGCAGGTGATCCGGGATTTCGGACTGCGCGGCGTGATCGGCAAAGGCGGCATGGGCGATCGCACCTTGAAAGCCTGCCAGGAACACGGCTGCGTGTACCTTCACGCTGTCGGTGGCGCCGCCCAGGTGCTCGCCGCCTGCATCACGCGCGTGCGCAACGTTTACATGATGGAACAGTTCGGCGCGCCCGAAGCCATCTGGGAGTTCGAAGTCAAAGATTTCCCGGCCGTCGTGACCATCGATTCGCACGGGCGATCGTTGCATCGCGAGGTGCTGGCCGCCAGCCAGGCTGAACTGGCCAAACACCTCTGACGTCAATCGATCAGGTCGATCCGACGCTGGTGGCGTCCGCCGTCGAACGGTTCGCGCAACCACACCTCCACAATCTCCAGCGCCACCTCGAGCGGCATCATGCGCTGGCCGAGCGATATCATGTTCGCATTGTTGTGCCGCCTCGCGAGTCGCGCCGATTCCACATTCCAGCACACCGCGCAACGAATGCCCTTCACGCGATTCGCCACGATCGCTTCCCCGTTGCCCGACCCGCCAAGGACAATGCCGCGCTCGAATTCGCCGCGCGCGACCGCCTCGGCAACCGGACGAATGAACACGGGATAATCCACGGGCTCGGCCGAGTCGGTGCCGAAATCGCGAACGGTGTGCCCGTGTGCTTCGAGCCATTCGCAAATGCGTTGTTTGTATTCAAACCCTGCGTGATCCGAACCGATAGCGATGTTCATAGACGCGCGCCAGCATGCCACGCCGGCTTTGGAATCCCAACGGGATTCCGTCACAAAGCCCAGGGCAGCGTCGCAACGCGAGGTTACCCTGGGTGGATGTTGCACATTCGATCATAGTCCCAGGGGCGCCGTAGCGCAGGCGTCCCCGCCTGCGGGTTCTGGCGGCGTCCGCGCCGCCAGTCGCAGAAACACGCACCGGGGACGGTGCGTGAACCCGCAGCCGGGACGGCTGCGCTACGAAACACTCAACACCGTTGCCATCCATTGAATGTTGGATGTTGGATGTTTTCCAGGAACGCAATCGTTGCGGGGATGGCTTCGAGACCCGGACTTCGGACTTCTTTCGGATCTCGGATTTCGAGTTTTGGATTTCTTTCGGCCTTCGGGCTTCGGATTTCGGATTTCCACGGATATATTGGCCACGCATGAGCGCCGCGCTCCACGTGACACCGCCACCCAAACCCTTGCTGGTGTACGATGGCGACTGCGCTTTCTGCCTTCGTTGGATTCGGAAGTGGCAACGAATGACCGACGACCGCGTGGAGTACACCCCCTACCAGAGTCTTGAGTTCAGACAGCAATACCCCGGCATTCGGCTCGAACGCTGTGAAGCGTCGGTTCAGTTCGTGGGCCCCGACGGAGCCGTTTACAGCGGCGCCGAAGCCGTGCTGCGATCCCTGGCAACGGCATCGCGCGCCCGACGCTGGCTCCGCTGGTATGAACGTTCCCCCCTGTTCGCCCGCTTCGCGGAGTGGGCCTACCGGTTTGTGGCGTCACACCGCACGTTCTTCTCCGCCCTCACGCGCTCCCGCAAACGGGCATGAGCGATTTCCCACACCGACAACTCACCGCACCCGCCGCAACATCCGAGGTCACCATGAAATGTGCACCACAATCGGGTTCAGAAGACAGAGCGGGTTCTTCCGCTTGATCGCCGTCACAATGGAACACGAGATATCGACGTTGCGATACCGGACGACCTCCGGCCGAAAGACGGTGTCCATGGCGCGCCCGAACCGACCCGGCCGGGCCGCCGGCGACTCGACCAACATGGACCGTTCGCCATAGCCCGGGAATTCGGTTGCCACACCGGCGCTCGCCAGGTCCATTCGCTCCTCTGCCCCGCCGCCGCTCGGCGGCCCGGCCAGTTCCAGGCGCGGAGGGTTCGAAACGGACGCCGCTGGTTCAGCGGAGTCCGCCGGCGATTCGAGACGCAAACTCAACGCAGGAACCGAGAACAATTCATCGGGCTGCGCGTTCGTGTTCTCGGCCAGTGCCGGCGCGGACGCGAGCACGCCAACCACGAAAGCACCTCGCAACAGCCAAACCGGCACTGCTCGTAAAGCGACCATAGGCGTTCAGCTCCGCAATCTCCGACATAGGAAGGCGGACGACGTTCAACGCGCCATAAGGAGTTCACCCCACCCGCCCGTGCCCGCCGCCTCGGTTCCGGGCTTTGGGTGAGCACCCCATTTTCTCCCGGCAGCTCGAGCTATATGAATGCCGGAACACGTTATGGACTACCTTGCGGTGGAAGAGACAATCAAAGCCGACTACCGCGCCGTCACCCCTCAGTACCGGCGGGACGACGAGATCGAGGTCACGACCGAAAACCACCGCCATATCAGCCGCAGGCTGAGGGAGCTCTGCGAGTCCTTTCCCCACGCCATCTGCGCACTGGACGTCGGGTGCGGCACCGGGCGCTATTTCCATTGTCTGACGAACGTGCGCGAGCTCACGGGCCTGGATATCACCGAGGAAATGTTGCGAGCCGCCGAGAACCCGGTACGCCAGGAGCAGGTCTCGATTCCCGTGATCCGCCTGGTGCGTGCGAATGTCTATCTGAAGGAGTTCCCCGCCGAATCTTTTCACTTCATCTATTCGCTCGGCATGTTCGGCAACGGCTGCCCGGTAACCACGGCGCTGTGCGACAAGTTCCATACGTGGCTGGTGCCCGGGGGCAAACTCTACTTCAACGCCGTGGACACGACGGGCCTGCCGCTCTGGTTCCGGACACGACGCCAGATCCGCGGCATGCTGTGGCCGCTGCTGCCGGAGCGGTTACGGCAGGGATTGCGCGAGAGAGAAGCCAGGCACCCGTTCTACGGCCTGACGCAACGCGAGCTGGCCAACATCATGAAGAGCAGCCGGTTCAGTCACTTCGAAGTCGCCTCCCGCCCCTGCGCCTCGCCGTTGTGGGAAGGCCGCCACCTCGAATGCGTGGCCACAAAGGCCCCGTAGCGCAGGCGTTCCCGCCTGCGGGTTCTGGCGGCGTTCCCCGCCGCCAGTCACAGAAACACGCACCGGGGACGGTGCGTGAACCCGCAGCCGGGACGGCTACGCTACGAAACACTCAACACCATGTTTGATGATTCAGTCGCCGGAGGTCTTAGCGTCGCTGCAACTTTCCGGGTTGACTGGAAAAGCCAATCCGCTCAGGCACGCAAAACGAAGGATTACTTGCCTGTCCCTCGAACTTGCTGCGTGCTGGACCGCGTCTGTCTGGCGAACAAAACAAGTCCGACAACAGAGAATGTCAGTCCCCAAGCCCAATGCGATCCATCCACGTCCAGACGTCGTGCTGCAATTGAAGCGTCTCCATGTCCGCTGGAGACTCAATAGTCCCCTTCATTGGCCAGAAACCGATCGCCTGATTGAGGACGAACTGCTTGACGAAAGCCTCGCAACTCTTGAGTGATGGTCCAACCACCATGAGCCACGCTGTCTTGCGCTCGGCACGGCGAAACAGCCAGACCGAGGCGAGTATCAGACCGAAATAGAGAATCACCTGCCAGGCAGCAAGGAGGTAGAAATGTGGTGGAATAGTCAGCGTGTCCATTGCGATAACGGTTCAACATTAACCTCGCGCTTATTAAAAGCTGTGCGAGAAGCCGGTCAATCAACTTCTATCCACCGGGCCGCCGCAGCACCGGTGTCTTCAGGCTTTGTATTGAAAGCGATGAAGGCACTCGGAGCCGACTTGTGCACCGTGTTCACCAGGGTCTCGAAAAGCAGCAGGCTCTTCGGAGGAATACGGATGCCGCCCCCGATCACAACGCAATCGTAGGTCGCTGCCGCCAGATGACGTTCAAGAGCAACACTCGCGGACGTATCCGGTCGAACCAGGCATAGATCAGCCTGCCACCCGCGCTCCGACATTTGCTTCATTCCGGCCGCAATCCCGGCACGAATCTTCTCAGCGTCGAGTCCGGGTGGCAACGAAGGATCCGAGAAATCGACAGTATCCGGCTCCTGGCCGACAAATAACACGCGTTTCATCACTCAAGCCCTCCATAAGCATTCGGGTTCAGCTACACACCTGTCGTACCCGCCCAACGCCATTTCTCTGCTCGTTCCAGCGCCACGGGTGCGCGACACCCGCTGCAGCGCACTTGCGGCTGCAACCACAGCGGTGTGCAAACCTATCACCGCTCGACGGCGCGGTCATCTGTCATCAAAGTGAACTGGCGTCATCCCATCCATCCAATTCCGCTGGAATCACCATAAAGAATCTGCACGCTTCACTGTCGTTTGGAACCTTCATCACCGGCCGAAGAAGCTTGTCTGCCCCGCCGTATGCGGCGCCAGACGAATCCTCCAGCGCCGGCCGCCGTGCACGACAGCCCGGTGACCATGTCCAGATCAGGCTCGGCCAGAACTCATGGGCAAAATAGTAATTCGCACCTGCGATGCTCCCTGCGACGTCGTAGCCGAACTCGGGTCGCGGCGGGTCGGGCGAAGGACGACCATGAGGAACGCCAGAACGAAGGCATGAGGTGGACCCCAATGTTCGAACCACTGGGCGCGTTTTTTAAGCTAGCATTTCTCGAGGCTGCTCCGGTCTCTTTTGGTTCTCTGTCTCTTTGCGCCTCATTCATTTTGGAAAGAGAGAACG
>Ga0116168_1002058_pt1 | contig 13582 bp, 8 predicted proteins | sample AD_UKC129_MetaG_FD_89795 | JGI IMG/M metagenome (GOLD analysis project Ga0116168, IMG submission 89795) | Active sludge microbial communities of municipal wastewater-treating anaerobic digesters from Canada - AD_UKC129_MetaG | ecosystem: Engineered > Bioreactor > Anaerobic > Digestate | place...
CCAACATGCAACGTCGTTTCACACTCAAGGCACTGGCCGTGGCCACGGCCCTCGCGGGCGTCAGCGCCCTGCCCGTTCACGCGCAATCCGGCGGCACCATCAAGATCGGCGTGCTGCACAGCCTGTCGGGCACCATGGCGATTTCAGAGACGGTGCTGAAAGACACCGTGCTGATGGCCATCGACGAGATCAACGCCCAGGGCGGCGTGCTGGGCAAGAAGCTGGAGCCGGTGGTGGTCGACCCGGCCAGCAACTGGCCGCTGTTTGCCGAAAAGGCCAAGCAGTTGCTGACGCAGGACAAGGTGGCCGCCGTGTTCGGCTGCTGGACCAGCGTGTCGCGCAAGTCGGTGCTGCCCGTGTTTGAAGAAAGCAACGGCCTCTTGTTCTACCCGGTTCAATACGAGGGCGAAGAGCTGAGCAAGAACGTGTTCTACACCGGCGCCGCGCCCAACCAGCAGGCCATTCCGGCGGTCGACTACCTGATGAGCAAGGAAGGCGGCGCCGCCAAGCGCTGGGTGCTGCTGGGCACCGACTACGTGTACCCGCGCACCACCAACAAGATCCTGCGCGCCTACCTGAAGAGCAAGGGCGTGAAGGACAGCGACATCGACGAGAAGTACACGCCCTTCGGCCACAGCGACTACCAGACCATCGTGGCCGACATCAAGAAATTCTCGGCCGGCGGCAAGACCGCGGTGGTGTCCACCATCAACGGCGACTCCAACGTGCCGTTCTACAAGGAACTGGGCAACGCCGGCCTGAAGGCCAAGGACGTGCCCGTGGTCGCCTTCAGCGTGGGCGAGGAAGAACTGCGCGGTGTCGACACCAAGCCCCTGGTCGGCCACCTGGCGGCGTGGAACTACTTCATGAGCCTGAAGAACCCCGCCAACAGCGCGTTCACCCAGAAGTGGGCCGCCTACGCCAAGGCCAAGAACATCGCCGGCCACAAGGACAAGCCGCTCACCAACGACCCGATGGAAGCCACCTACATCGGCATCCACATGTGGAAGCAGGCGGTGGAAAAAGCCAAGAGCACCGACACCGACAAGGTCATCGCCGCCATGGCCGGCCAGACCTTTGCCGCGCCCGATGGCTTCACCGTCAAGATGGACGAGAAAAACCACCACCTGCACAAGCCGGTGTACGTGGGCGAAATCCGCGCCGACGGCCAGTTCAACGTGGTGTGGAAGACGCCCGGCCCCATCAAGGCCAAGCCGTGGAGCCCGTACATCGAAGGCAACGACAAGAAGAAGGACGAGCCCGAAGGCCGCAGCAAGGCGATGTAAGGCGCGGCGGCGGGGCACCGGTGGCCCCGCCTGCGCAGTCTTGTCGCCATCGCTCTCTTTGTCGCCGCGCGCGCCACCTTCAGCGGTGCGGGCGTGACGCGCCCGCACCCTCTTGCTTGCCCACCATGGTCCGACTTCTTCTTGCCTGCGCGCTGGCCCTGGGGCTTGCCGGCGGCGCCCACGCGCTCACGGCCGAGCAGGCGCGCGCCATCGCTGCCGGTGATTCGACCGAAGCGCGCATCGCCGCCCTCAACCAGGCCGTGCAGACCGCCGATGCGCGCACCGCCGCCTTCGTCGACGCGCTGGCCAACGACGCCGTCAAGCTGGCGGGCGGACAGGTGCTGGTGGTCGAGGGCGAGCGCGCGCACGACCCGGTCACCGGCGCCGCCGCCGCGCTGCCGGCGGATGCCGAAGACGTGATCAACAACAACCTGATGCGCGCCGCGCTGGAGGCCGCGCAGGCGGCGCTGCAGCTGGGCAGCGCCGAAGAACCCGTGCGCCTGGCCGCCGCCCGGGCGCTGCTGAGCGAGCCTGATGCATCGCGCTTGCCGCTGATCGAAGCCGCCTTGGCCAGCGAGAAATCCCCCGCCGTGCGCGCGCAGCTTGAACTGGTGCGCGCCGCCACCTGGCTCGCCAGCGACGACAAAAGCCAGCGCCTGGCCGCCGCCGAGGCGCTGGGCGCGCAGCGAAGCCCCGACGTCAAGCTGCTGCTCAACCAGCGCCTGGCCGACGAGCCCGATGCCGAGGTGAAGGCCGCGCTGCAGCGCGCCATCGCCCACATCGATGCCAGCCTGGCCTGGGGCGAGCGGCTGGGCGTGCTGTTCACCGGGCTCAGCCTGGGCTCGATCCTGCTGCTGGCGGCGCTGGGCCTGGCCATCACCTACGGGCTGATGGGCGTCATCAACATGGCGCATGGCGAGCTGATCATGATCGGCGCCTACGCCACCTACGTGGTGCAAGGCGTGTTCCAGCGCCATCTGCCTGAAAGCGCTTTCGGCTGGTACCTGGTGGCGGCGGTGCCGGTGGCCTTTCTGGCCTCGGCGCTGGTCGGCGCGGTACTGGAGCGCGGCGTGATCCGCTTTCTGTACGGCCGCCCGCTGGAGACGCTGCTGGCCACCTTCGGCATCAGCCTGATCCTGCAGCAGCTGGTGCGCACCATCTTCGGCGCGCAGAACGTGGGGCTGGAGAACCCGCCCTGGATGAGCGGCGGCTGGCAGCTGCTGCCCAACCTGACGCTGCCCTGGAACCGCATCGTCATCGTCTTGTTTGCCGCCGCCGTGGTGGCCGGCGTGGCCTGGGCGGTGGCGCGCACGCGCCTGGGCCTGTTCGTGCGCGGCGTGACGCAGAACCGCCCGATTGCCGCCTGCATGGGCGTGAACACCGCGCGCGTCGACACCTATGCCTTCGCCCTCGGCTCGGGCATCGCCGGGCTGGCGGGCTGCGCCCTGAGCCAGGTCGGCAACGTCGGTCCCGACCTGGGGCAGAGCTACATCGTGGACAGCTTCATGGTGGTGGTGCTGGGCGGCGTCGGCCAACTGGCCGGCACGGTCTACGCCGCACTCGGCCTGGGCGTGCTGAACAAGCTGCTGGAAGGCTGGACCGGCGCCGTGCTGGCCAAGATCGCGGTGCTGGTCTTCATCATCGTCTTCATCCAGAAGCGGCCGCAGGGGATCTTTGCCTTGAAAGGCCGCGAGGCGTGACCGTCATGAGCTATCCATCCGTCAGCCTGCCGCGCCGCGCGCCGCTGCTCTCGCGCGCCGGCTGGGCCGCCTTCTTCACCGCGCTGCTCGCCGTGTGCGCGCTGGCGCCGGCGCTCAACCTGTGGGTGCCCGAGGGCTCGCCGTTTCACCTGTCGGGCTACATGGTCACGCTGCTGGGCAAGATCATGTGCTACGCCATCTGCGCGCTGGCCATCGACCTGATCTGGGGCTACACCGGCATCCTGTCGCTCGGCCACGGTTTGTTCTTTGCGCTGGGCGGCTACATGATGGGCATGTACCTCATGCGCCAGATCGGGCGCGAGGGCAGCTACCAGAGCGAGCTGCCCGACTTCATGGTGTTTCTGGACTGGAAGCAACTGCCGTGGCACTGGGCGTTGAGCGACAGCTTTGTGGCCACCCTGATCCTGATCGTCGCCGTGCCGGGGCTGGTGGCCTTCGTGTTCGGCTACTTCGCGTTTCGCTCGCGCATCCAGGGCGTGTACTTCTCGATCATCACGCAGGCGCTCACGTTTGCCGCCATGCTGCTGTTCTTCCGCAACGAGACGGGCTTTGGCGGCAACAACGGCTTCACCGATTTCAAGCGCATCCTGGGCCTGCCGCTGGCCACGCCGCAGATGCGCATGGCGCTGTTCGTGCTGACCGGTGTGGCGCTGCTGGGGTTTTTTCTGCTGGCGCGCTGGCTCGTCAACGCCAAGTTCGGCCGTGTGCTGCAGGCCATTCGCGACGCCGAGCGCCGCACCATGTTCTGCGGCTACGACCCGCTGCCCTACAAGCTCACCATCTGGGTCATCAGCGCCATGATGTGCGGCGTGGCCGGCGCGCTGTACGTGCCGCAGGTCGGCATCATCAACCCGAGCGAGATGAGCACCGGCGCCTCGATCGAAATGGCGGTGTGGGCCGCCGTGGGCGGGCGCGCCACGCTGATCGGGCCGATCGTCGGCGCCTTTCTGGTCAACGGCGCCAAGAGCTGGCTCACGGTGGCGGCGCCGGAGTATTGGCTGTTTTTTCTGGGCGGCCTGTTCATCGTCGTCACGCTGTTCATGCCGCAGGGCGTGGTCGGCCTGGTCGGGCGGGTTCTCAAGCGAAATCGGCCTCCAGCGCACGTTCAGCAAGCGCCAGCAGCTACCAAATCCGAAGCGTCCGATTCGACAAACGAGGCGAATGCGGCCTTGCAGGGAGCGCGCGCATGACGCCCGAGTTGATGGAAGAAGGCGCGCGGCGGCTGCAAGCCCATGCGCTGAACGCCGCACCGCGGCAGACCGAATCGGGCGGCCGCACCGCCGACTACGGCCGCCCGGCGCGGCCGGGCGAGGTCGACGTGACGCACGGGCGCATCCTGTACCTGGAAGACGTGAGCGTGAGCTTCGACGGCTTCAAGGCCATCAACGGCCTGAACCTGGACATCGCGCCGGGCGAGCTGCGCTGCGTCATCGGCCCCAACGGCGCCGGCAAGACGACGATGATGGACATCATCACCGGCAAGACGCGGCCAGGCAGCGGCACCGTGTTCTTCGGCTCCACCATCGACCTGCTGCGCCACAACGAGCCCGAGATCGCGCAACTGGGCATCGGCCGCAAGTTCCAGAAGCCCACCGTGTTCGAGCAGCTGACGGTGTTCGAAAACCTGGAGCTGGCGCTGAAGACCGACAAGCGCGTGCGGCCGTCGATGCTGTTCCGGCTCGACTCGGCCGCTGAAGACCGGCTGGCCGACGTGCTGCGCACCATCCACCTGGCTGGCGAAGTCACGCGCCGCGCGGGCGACCTGAGCCACGGCCAGAAGCAGTGGCTGGAGATCGGCATGCTGCTGATGCAAGACCCGAAGCTGCTGCTGCTGGACGAGCCCGTGGCCGGCATGACCGACGAGGAAACCGCGCGCACGGCCGAGCTGTTCTTGTCGCTCAAAGGGCGCCACAGCCTGATGGTGGTGGAGCACGACATGCACTTCATCCGCGCCATCGCCGGCGACACCGGCACCGTCACCGTGCTGGCCGAAGGCCGCGTGCTGGCGCAGGGCACGCTCGACCAGGTGCAGGCCGACGAGCGCGTGATCGAGGTCTACCTGGGCCGTTGAATGATCTGTTTTTGATAGCTGCTCGCGCTTGATTGACAAGCGCTGGCGCCCTGTTTGACTCATAAACCACCATGCTCACCGTCAAGAACATCCAGCAGTACTACGGCGGCTCGCACATCCTGCGCGATGTCGGTTTCGAGGCGCGCGCCGGCGAGGTCACCGTGCTGCTGGGCCGCAACGGCGTGGGCAAGACGACGCTGCTCAAAAGCCTGATGGGCCTGGTGCCGATCAAGAGCGGCCACATCGAGTTCGACGGCCAGCGCATCGAGCGCCGCACGCCCTACGAACGCGCGCGCGCCGGCATCGGCTTCGTGCCGCAGGGGCGCGAAATCTTCTCGCGCCTGACGGTGCAGGACAACTTGGCCATGGGCCTGGCCTACCGGCCGGCGGGCACGCCGATCCCGCGCGAGCTGTTCGAGCTGTTTCCCATCCTCGAGCAGATGCGCGGGCGGCGCGGCGGCGATCTGTCGGGCGGGCAGCAGCAGCAGCTGGCGATTGCGCGGGCGCTGGCGCCCGGCCCCAGGCTGCTGGTGCTGGACGAGCCGACCGAGGGCATCCAGCCCAGCATCATCAAGGACATCGGCCGCGTCATCCGCCTGCTGGCCGCGCGCGGCGACATGGCCATCGTGCTGTGCGAGCAGTACTACGACTTTGCCGAAGAGCTGGCCGACCAGTATCTGGTGATGGAGCGCGGCGAGATCATCGCGCGCGGGCCCGGCAGCGAGATGGCGGCGCGCGGCATTCGCCGCCTGGTGGCGATCTGAACTGCAGCGGCGCGCTCACATGGCCCAGATGCGCGGCTCGCTCGCCGGCAGTTGCCAGAACGCAGCGCGCCAGGCGGCGCGGATCTGGCGCCACAGGTCGCTCGCCGGCTCGGTGACCGGCGCCAGCGCGCGCACCACCAGCAGCCGGTCGTTCAAGGCGGTGACTCCCGCGTGCGCCGCCAGCGCATGCGCGTCGATGACGGCGCGCGTGCGCTCCAGTGCCGCTTCGCGCTGCGCGCGTGTCAGCGGCGCGGCGCTGGCGTAGAACAGCGTCGCCAGGCAGCGCTGGCCGGCCAGGCCCAGCGGGCTGTTCAGCAAGCGGTCGTCCTGGCCATCGATGCGCGCGTGCTCCAGCCAGAGGCCGGGCCATTCGATGCGTTGCAGCAGGTGGCCGCGGTCGAACGGCTGCCCGGCAAGCGGCAGGCCGAGCGCCACCACGTCCCAGCCGATCAGCGACGCACCGCCCGCCAGTTCCAGCGTCAAACGGTTCTCGGCGTGGGCGCCGGGGTAGATCAGCGTCTCCAGCGGCAGCCATTCGAGCCGTGCCTGCTCGCCCAACCTGAGCTGCACGTTCTGCACGCCGGGCGCGCCGGCGCTGCGGTAAAAGCGCGTCGCGCCGGGCGTGGTCACCAGCGCGTGCGCGCCGGATTCGACTTCCACCGAAATGTCCAGCACGTCGCCCGACGCAATGCCGCCTGGCGGATGCACCAGCACGCTGTGGCAGATGCGTGCGTCTTCCGGGTGCATGCTCTTGAGCACACGCAACGGCCCCGCGTGCCGGTGCCGCACCACGGTGCGGCCCTGCGCCAGCTGGTAACGAAGATCGAGTGTGGCGTGCCAGGTCATGAAAGAGGGAGGTGAGCAGCCCACCCTACCTCGGCAACGCCAGCAGCCAGTACATGAGCAGCAGGTTGAAGAGCAGGCTGACGCCGAGCAGCAGTTTCCACCATTGCGTCGGGTCGCGTTGCAGCAGCGGCGTGGCCGGCGGCGCGGTAAGCGGGCGCGAGGCACCGCGCTCCAGCGCCAGCATGAACTCTTCGGCGGTCTCGAAGCGCTCGCGCGCATCGCGCGCCACGGCTTTCTGCACGATGTGGTCGAGCCAGATCGGCACCTCCGGGTTGTGGCGGCTGGGCGGCACCGGATCGCGCCAGTAGCGCCCGAGCTGGTACGGCAGCACGTCGCCGTACGGCAGCTTGCCGCGCGCCAGCAGCTGGTACAGCACCACGCCAAGCGCGAACAGATCGCTGCCGGCATCGGCCGGCTGGGCTTCGTGCGCGTGCTGGCCCGACGACGCGCCAAAGCGGTAACCCCATTGCTCGGGATTGATGTAGCTGGGCGTGCCGGCGTGCAGCCGGCGCATCGCCTCGGGCTCGTGCCCCGACAGGGCCACGCCCAGGTCGAGCAGGCGCAGCACGCCATCGGCGCCCAGGTGCAGGTTGGCCGGCTTGACGTCGCGGTGCACCACGCCCTGCCGGTGCAGACCGGCCAGCGCACGCGCCGCCTGCACGGCCCACTGCAACACGTGCGACACGGCCGGCGGCTGGCCGCGCTCCAGCACCTGCGCCAGCGTATCGCCGGCATGCCAGTCGTACAGCAGGTAGAAGGCACTTGGCTCGTGGCCTGGCATCTCGTGCGGCTCGTGCAGCGCGACCAGGTGCGGCGCCGCGGCGCTGGTGGCCAGGCGGCGCGCCAGCCAGGCTTCGTGCGCCAGCTGGGCGCGCTCCTCGGGGTCGTGCGCGCGGGCCGGCAACAAGGCCTTCATCACCAGCGCACGCGGTGCGGTGGCGGCCGAATCGGGGTCTTTCTGGCCGCCAGCGCCCGTCTGATCCCATTCTTCGCTACGGATTTTATAGACCGCGTTGATGCCGTTGTCGGCCAGCACCGCATCGACCAGCCAGCCGTCGATGGCCTCGCCCACCGCCAGCCGGGGCGGCACCGGCAGCGTGGCAGCGCGGCGGCGCTGGTCGTTGAGCGTGTCTTCCTGCAGCCCGCGCACCCGCACCACCAGGGCGGTGGCGTTGTCGGGGCTGCCGGCTTCCAGCGCGGCGGCCGTGAGCGCCTGGCTGAACGCCTGGGCCCCCGCCACGCCCTTTGTGGCGGCGGTGCTGCCGTGCAGCAGCGCGGCCAGGTGCCGCTCGCTCAAGGCGCCGTGCACGCCGTCGGTGAGCAGCACGAACAGGTCGCCCACCAGCAGGTCGCCCTGCGTGTAGTCGACCACCACGCGCTCTTCGGCGCCCACGGCGCGCGTCAGCTGGTGGCGAAAGTCGTGCTGCGCCACGGCGTGGTCGTGCGTGAGCAGCGTGACGCGCCCGCCGCGCACCAGATAGGCGCGCGTGTCGCCCACGTGCGCCAGCGACCAGCCGTGCCCGCGCAGCACCAGCACCGTGAGCGTGGTCAGGCCGCTGGCCGGCGCGCGGCGGCGGTTGGTGCCGGCCAGCCAGGCGTTCTGCGCCGCAATGACGCGATCCAGCGCAACGGTCGAATCCCACGCCGCTGGCGTGCCGTAGTAGTCGCGCACCACGCTGGTGACGCTGGTCTGCGCCGCCTCGGCGCCGAAGCCGCCGGTGCTGACGCCGTCGGCAATCGCCGCGATGGCCCCGTGCGCGCCCTCGCCCGGACCGGGCAGCTGCATGCCCGCGAAGTCTTCGTTCACGCGCTTGCGGCCGGCTTGCGAATCAAAGCCGATGTCGAGGTCGAGGCTCATGTCGACGATGAGGAATGCAGGTTTTGTGCCGCGCTGGTGCATGCTTTTTGGCACACCGCTGCACCGAAGCAGTGCACGTTCACCAAAGGCTGAAAAATATCATTTTGATAGCTGCCCGCGCTTGATGGACAAGCGCTGCGCGGTCTTTTGACGTGAAAACCAAGGCCATCGAGAGTCTGGCACGCCGTTTGCAGCAAGACCTGCGCTGGCGCAGGGCCCGCAGTTAGAGGTACAGCATGAAGAAACCCAGATTGGTGATGATCGGCAATGGCATGGCGGGCGTGCGCACGCTGGAAGAGCTCATCAAGCTCGCACCCGATCTGTACGACATCACCGTCTTCGGCGCCGAGCCGCACCCCAACTACAACCGCATCCTGCTGTCGCCCGTGCTGGCGGGCGAGCAGACGCTGGAGGAGATCATCCTCAACGACTGGGCCTGGTACACCGACAACCACGTGACGCTGCACGCGGGCTGCAAGGTCACCCACGTTGACCGCGCGCGCCGCCTGGTGCACGCCGAGAACGCCGCCGGCGACAAGATGGTGGCCGAGTACGACCGCCTGCTGATGGCCACCGGCAGCCACCCTTTCATCCTGCCGGTGGCGGGAAACGACCTGCCCGGCGTGCTGGCCTACCGCGACATCGCCGACACCCAGGCCATGATCGATGCCGCCGCGAAATTCAGGCACGCGGTGGTCATCGGCGGTGGTCTGCTGGGGCTGGAGGCGGCCAACGGCCTGATGAAACGCGGCATGAGCGTCACCGTGGTGCACGTCTCGCCCACTTTGCTGGAGCGCCAGCTCGACGCCACCGCCGGCCGGCTGCTGCAGAAATCGTTGGAAGAGCGGGGGCTGAAGTTTCTCATCGGCGCGCAGACGCAGGCGCTGGTGGCCGGGCCGGACGGCCGCGTCGCCAAGGTGGTGTTCAAGGATGGCACCGAAGTGCCCGCCGACCTGGTGGTGATGGCCGTCGGCATTCGCCCCAACACCGAACTGGCCGAGGGCATGCGCCTGCATGTGAACCGCGGCATCGTGGTCAGCGACACCATGCAGACGGTGACCGACGGCCGCATCTACGCCGTTGGCGAATGCGCCGCGCACCGCGGCATCGCGTACGGGCTGGTGGCGCCGCTGTTCGAGCAGGGCAAGGTGGTGGCCAATCACCTGGCCGAGTTCGGCATCGGGCGCTACCAGGGCTCGCTCACGTCCACCAAGCTCAAGGTGACGGGGATCGACCTGTTCTCGGCCGGCAATTTCCAGGGCGGGCAGGAGACGGAGGAAATCGTGCTCTCCGACCCGTTTGCCGGCGTCTACAAGAAGCTGGTCATCCAGGACGACAAGCTGGTCGGCGCCTGCCTGTACGGCGACACGGTCGATGGTTCGTGGTACTTCAAACTGCTGCGCGAAGGCCGCAGCGTGGCCGACATCCGCGAGCGGCTGATGTTCGGCGAGTCGAACATCGGCGACACCGGCCACGAAGGCAATACCAAGGCCGCCGCCATGGCCGACACCGACGAAGTCTGCGGCTGCAACGGCGTGACCAAGGGCGCCATCTGCAAGGCCATCAAGGACAAGGGCCTGTTCACGCTGGAGGAAGTGCGCAAGCACACCAAGGCCAGCGCCTCGTGCGGCTCGTGCACGGGCCTGGTGGAGCAGCTCATCATGTTCACCGCCGGCGGCGACTATTCGGCCAGCCCGCGGCTCAAGCCCCTGTGCGGCTGCACCGAGCACGGCCACCAGGCCGTGCGCGATGCGATTCGCGAGCACCACCTGCTCAGCGTGCCGGCGGTGATGCGCTTCATGGACTGGACGACGCCCGATGGCTGCCCCAGCTGCCGCCCGGCGCTCAATTACTACCTGCTGTCCACCTGGCCGAAGGAGGCGGTGGACGATCCGCAAAGCCGCTTCATCAACGAGCGCAGTCACGCCAACATCCAGAAGGACGGCAGCTACAGCGTCATCCCGCGCATGTGGGGCGGCGAGACCAATGCCAGCGAGCTGCGCCGCATTGCCGACGTGGTGGACAAGTACGCCATTCCCACTGTCAAGGTCACGGGCGGTCAGCGCATCGACCTGCTGGGCGTGAAAAAGGAAGACCTGATCGGCGTCTGGCAAGACCTGGGCATGCCCTGCGGCCACGCCTACGCCAAGGCGCTGCGCACCGTGAAGACCTGCGTGGGCAGCGAGTGGTGCCGCATGGGCACGCAGGACAGCACGCAAATGGGCAAGGATCTGGAGCGCGCCATGTGGCGCATGTACGCGCCGCACAAGGTCAAGTTTGCCGTCAGCGGCTGCCCGCGCAACTGCGCGGAGAGTGGCATCAAGGACGTGGGCGTGATCGGCGTCGATTCGGGCTGGGAGATCTACGTCGGCGGCAACGGCGGCATCAAGACAGAGGTGGCGCAGTTTCTCGTCAAGCTGAAGACCGCCGAGGAAGTGCTGGAACACACCGGCGCCTTCATGCAGCTGTACCGCGAGGAGGGCTGGTACCTGGAGCGCACCGTGCACTACATCCACCGCGTCGGGCTCGACCACGTCAGGCAACGCGTGGTGGACGATGCCGATGGCCGCCGTGCATTGTGGGAGCGGCTGCAGTTCGCGCTCGACGGCGAGCCCGACCCCTGGTTCGAGTTCGACCAGGCGCGGGTCGACACGCGGCAGTTTCAGCCAGTGGCAGAAGTCGAGGCCGCGAAGACGGCCGTGGCCACGCCAGTGGTCTAGCTCCAGCCCCGGAAATATCGATCAAATGTGCCGCTGGCGCTTGAATACATTGCGCGAGCAGCTATCAAGGATGTAGCAATGAACGAGTGGACTGCGATCTGCCGGGTGCAGGATATTCCGCCCTTGGGCGCGCGCCGCGTGGCCAGGCAGCGCGGCCTCGACGTGGCGATCTTTCGCACCAGCGGGGACGAGGTGTTTGCCCTGCTCGACCGCTGCCCGCACAAGGGCGGTGTGCTGAGCCAGGGCATCGTGTTCGGCCGCCAGGTGGCCTGCCCGCTGCACAACTGGACCATCGGGCTGGACAACGGCGCGGCGCGCGAGCCGGACGAAGGCTGCACGCCGAGCTTCGCCGTGCGGGTGGACGCCGGCATGGTCTACCTCGACGCCGACGAGCTGGCCACGCGCGCCCTCGAGCCCACGCGGCCGGTGGCCGGGCCGTGCCACCGGCACGTGGCGCCCACGTGACGGCTGATCGCGTCCGTAGCTGAACACGCCGTGATGCCCGAGACCAAATCCACCTGCCCTTATTGCGGCGTGGGCTGCGGCGTGATCATCGAATCCGACGGCGCCGCGATCACCGGCGTGCGGGGCGACCCCGACCACCCCGCCAACTTCGGCCGCCTGTGCAGCAAGGGCAGCACGCTGCACCTGACCGCATCGCCCATGATCAACGCCACCGCCCGGCTGTTGCACCCCATGCGCCGCCCGACACGCGGCGCGGCGCCCGAGCGCATCACCTGGGACGACGCGCTGGACGAAGTCGCCACGCGCCTGCACACCGTCATGGCGCAGCACGGCCCCGAATCGATTGGCGTGTACGGCAGCGGCCAGCTGCTGACCGAGGACTACTACGTGCTCAACAAGTTCGTGAAAGGGCTGCTGGGCACCAACAACCTCGACACCAACTCACGCCTTTGCATGAGCAGCGCCGTGGCGGGCTACAAGGCCACGCTGGGCGCCGATGCGCCGCCGGCGTGCTACGACGACATCGCGCACGCGCAGTGCCTGTTCATCACCGGCAGCAACGCCGCCTGGGCACACCCGGTGCTGTTTCGCCGCATCGAAGACGCCCGACGAGTCAACCCGACGCTGAAGATCATCGTCGTCGACCCGCGCCGCACCGACACCTGCGAGATCGCCGATCTGCACCTGCAGATTCAGCCCGGCACGGACGTGCTGCTGTGCCATGGCCTGCTGCACCTGATGCTTTGGGAGGGCTGGGTCGATCACGACCACATCGCCGCGCACACCACCGGTTTCGGCGCGCTCAAGGCGCTGGTGCGCGACGCCACGCCCGAGCACGTGGCACGGGTGTGCGGCGTGTCGCCAGAAGACTTGCTGACCGCCGCGCGCTGGTTCGCGGGCATCGGCGACGACGGTGCCCGAGCGCCCACGCTCAGCCTCTACTGCCAGGGCTTGAACCAATCGACCAGCGGCACCGCCAAGAACGCCGCGCTCATCAACCTGCACCTGGCCTGCGGCCAGATCGGCAAGCCGGGCGCCGGGCCGTTCAGCCTGACGGGGCAACCCAACGCCATGGGCGGGCGTGAGGTGGGCGGCATGGCGAACCTGCTCAGCGCGCACCGCGATTTGGCCAACCCGGTGCACCGTGCCGAGGTGGCCGCCTTGTGGGGCGTGGATTCGGTGCCTGAAAAGCCCGGGCTCACCGCGGTGGAAATGTTCCAGGCCGCGGCCGATGGCCAGATCAAGGCGCTGTGGATTCTTTGCACCAACCCCGCGCAAAGCCTGCCCGACCAGAATACGGTGCGCCGCGCCTTGCAGCGCGCCGAGTTCGTGGTGGTGCAGGAAGCCTTTGACAGCAGCGAATCCTGCGCGTACGCCGACCTGCTGTTGCCCGCCGCGCCCTGGGGCGAGAAAGAAGGCACGGTGACCAACAGCGAACGCCGCATCAGCCGTGTGCGCGCCGCCGTGGCACCAGCGGGCGAGGCGCGCGCCGACTGGCGCATCGTGCAAGCCGTCGCGCAGCGGCTGGAGACGGGCCTGCGGCCCGGCAGGGCGACCTTGTTTCCGTACCAATCAGCCGAGCACGTGTGGAACGAGCACCGCGAGAGCACGCGGGGACGCGATCTTGACATCACCGGGCTGACCTACCGGCTGCTGGATCAGCGCGGGCCGCATCAATGGCCCTTCACCGAAGCGGACGCCGTAGGAACACCCCGCCTGTACGTAGACGGCGTGTATCCCACCGCCGATGGCCGCGCGCGCTTTCACAGCGCCCCTTTCGTGCCGGTGGCCGAGCCGCGCAGCGCGCACTACCCCTTCAGCCTGATCACCGGCCGGCTGCGCGACCAGTGG
>Ga0116168_1002066_pt1 | contig 13557 bp, 13 predicted proteins | sample AD_UKC129_MetaG_FD_89795 | JGI IMG/M metagenome (GOLD analysis project Ga0116168, IMG submission 89795) | Active sludge microbial communities of municipal wastewater-treating anaerobic digesters from Canada - AD_UKC129_MetaG | ecosystem: Engineered > Bioreactor > Anaerobic > Digestate | place...
AGATACACAATCTCCCTACTTGAATTTGCTTTCGGAAGAGGAGTTGAAAAAATTATCCGTTGAAGAATTACAGGAGATAACAAAAAATTTATTGAATTACAAACATCATATTTTTTATGCCAGAACACTAAATCATAAAGAATTAACAAAACTTTATAAAGGATATCTAAAGAAGGAATTTAAGAAGCAAAAGGACTTTTCCGGGTTAAAAGACACACCTTCCTATATATATTTAAAATCAAGAAGACCCGAAAATACCCAATTGTATGTTCTGGATAAAGAGACGACACAGGCAAGTGTGCGAATAGAGTTCGGGTTAGAAGAGTCAACAATGGAAGAAGAACCAGTGATTGAGGTCTTAATTCATATTTTGGTGGAGGTATGGCAGGAGTTGTATTTCAGGAATTACGAGAAGCCCGAGCATTAGCGTATGTCGCAGGAGCCCAATATATCGGGGGATATAAGAAAGGTGATGAAGATTTAATGGTTGGCGTTATCCAGACACAGCCTGACAAATTAAAAGAAGCATTGGAATGCTTTCTACAGCTATTTGATAATTTGCCTATATCCGAAGAACGGTTCCGTTTTGCTAAAGAATCGGTGCTAAATGACTATCAGACAGACAAGGTCACATTCCGAAGCATATTAGGGCGTGTTTATGGTTGGTATCTCCATGGAATTGAAGATGACCCTCGAAAACAATGGTATAAAGGTATCCAACAACTAACCTTGCAAGACCTGCTTCAATTCCATGAAAAAAGAGTTAAATCCAGTAAACGGCTTATCAGCGTTATGCTACCATTAAATAGAATAACCTCTGATTCTCTTGCACAATTCGGAAGTTTGCGTTTTGTTACTATAAACGATATTTTTGTGAAATAGAAACCCGATAATACCTCTGCACTACACACCTATATTATTTATAATCCACTCAAAATAATGTGGATATTTATAATGTATCGTATCTTTACATCCTCCAATAAGATTACTAAATATCGAGATAAAGTAAGGGAAGAAACCTACTTACTCAATATTTTCTTTTTCTTTATATATCGCGATATAATACCTACTATAACTTTGCTAAATTAATTCATAACCATAAGGATTAAGATTATGAAGAACTTTTATGTTTCGTCACTTTTAATTACATCCATTTTTGCTATTCTTTTATGCTCAACTGTTTTTGCTGTGGACAAAGATAAAGATATGCTGTATGTTGGCTCTGCTAAACGCGTTGTTACGCCAGACCCCTTGCTTCCAGTATCAGGTGGAGTGGGTACACCGGAACCTGTAGAAAAAAAGATTGGAGATTTGTTTGCCCGTGCGATGGTTATGAAAAAAGGAGATATAGCCGTAGCTATTGTCAGCCTTGATTTTTTAGGTTGGTCATCTGTGCTGGCGGATAAAATCCGTTTAATGGTTCCCCAAATTCCGCCTGAGAATATACTGGTGGGTGTTACACATACGCATAGTGCCCCAGAAACTTATGGGTTTGTTGATGAAAAAGGGAATTGTTCGGCGGATTTGAAATATCTTGATTGGGTATGTCAACAGGCAGGTGAAGCAATTAATGAAGCATATAAAAATATGAAGCCTGCTTATTTAAAAATTGCTATGGGTGAGGCAAAAGGGAAAATTGCTTATAATTACTATGCCGATGAATTGTATGACCATCGTTGCAGTGTATTACAGGCTGTTTCTGCGGAGAAGAAAAAGGAAGGAAAAATTCTTGTAACGCTGGTAAATTATGCTATTCATCCGGAAGTTATTGGAGATAGTCAAAAGATTTTATCTCCTGACCTATGTGGTCCTTTATATGATAAGATTGAAGCGGAAACGGGAGGAATGGCTATTTTCATGAACAGTGCTCAGGGGGGTATGGTTACAGCAGATTGTCGTGGACCTAATGGAGATATTCAGACATGGGATGAATGTATTCGTATTGGAGAATTGTTAGCCAGTGAAGCATTGCGTATCGTGAAGGATGCTCCTGTTCAGAAAAATCCCACATTGTATTGCACTAATACCCCTGTTGAGTTTCCCATTGATTCTCCGTTACTTCGTATGGTCTTAAAAAATTCACCGATTAAATATCCTATTACAGAAAAAAATACAATACCTACCCGAATTAACTTGATTAATGTTGGAACTGCTCAAATTGTAACTATTCCTGGGGAAGCCCTTCCCAATATTGGCTTTTACCTAAAACGAAAAATGCCTACTCCCCATCCATTTTTGTTTGGATTGACAAATGACGCTTTCGGTTATATCCTTACCAAAGTGGACTGGAACAGTTTTAAGAAGTATGAATATATTTCTCGCACTGGATTGGGAGAAATGACGGGAGAAATTCTTATTGATACGATATTAAAATTAGTCAATCAGTCGCCCAAACCCGACCCTGTTGAAAAACAATAAAAGGTAAATGAAATTATCTGATACAGAACTGAAACACGAAAATCAGAAACAGCCCTATTTTTCTGCTGTTGATACTTTATCCCTTCTGACTATTCTGGTTATAGGTTTCATTCTGAGAAGTTATCGTATTGGCTCACTCTCTTTATGGTTTGATGAGTTTATTACCACATACAAATTGTATCTCTCGCCATCATTCGATGAGTTTCTTTCTATTTTTAGTGCCTACCACTCCGACCAAGTTCCCTTATCCCATTTAATTTTTTATTCTATATTCCGTTTATTTTCGATATCTCTTTCAAATATTGAGATACTTCGCTGGGTCTCTGTATTCATTGGTGTAATTAATCTCTTGTTGTTCTTCATATTTGTAAAACTTTCTTTAGGTAGGCGGACTGCTTTATTGGCTACTTTTCTATTTGCTCTTTCACCGTTCCACATTTTATTTGCACAGATGATAAGACCCTATATCTTTTATGAATTTGTGGGTTTATGTTCTTTGGTTGCAACAGCCTTGCTTTACAAAAAACTTTCGTACTCCCGCGGATTTTTCTGGGTATTAGCAAATATCACTATATTTATCTCACATTATACAGGGCTTCTGCTTATTCTTATCGAAATATTTTTCTTATCCCTATATTTTGTAAAAGAGAAAAGGAGTGTTTTCTTATTATTTTCTGCTTGTTTAGGTGGAATTATCCTCTGTATCTTCTTTTTCTTCACACCCCACTCCATTCCTATATATACCCAAGCAGATGATTTTGTTATGGGTGTTCCGTCTGTTTATAAATGGTTAACCGATTTATTGGCTGATGATGCTATCCTTACAAATGAACCTTTTTTTCATCAAGGACCCACAAGCACTTTTATTACGCCTTATTGGATTAATGAGATTATAGGATTACATTTATGGTTCGATACCCTCCTCATTATTTTTTCTGTTTTTTCTCTTACTTATGTTTTATTTGACCTGTATTCAAAATGGAAAACTGAATGTACTAAAAAAGGACAAATACCATTTTTTTATTTGTTCCCTTTTTGGTTAATCACATCACAACCGATTATTTCTTTTCTATTAACGGTTGTTATAGCACCTGTTATTATTCTGACCTTCCTTTCACTTCTTGTCTGGCCCTGTATGCAAACAAGATATACCCTTTACAGTTCTTTTGCGATGTATTCTATGCTTGCTTATACACTTTTGAATATTGAACAGACCAAAATCAGAAGAATATTGATAGCATGGCTTTTAATCGCTTTTTCTTATCAAACTTTCGTTTCTGCAATATCTCAAAAAACAACAGATTTTAAGACTGCGGGAAAAATTATTTCTCAAAGTAGCAAACCTGATGAACCGATACTTACATGGGGAATTTTTTATATTTCCATTCCGATAACAAATGAAATGCTTGCCTACTATACAGAAACCCCGAACAAAGATATAATCCCTGTTTATAGTTTTTTTGATGTTATGAACTGTTTGAAAAGGATTTTTGTAGATAAAGAAAAAGAAAGTGCATGGCTGGTAATAGAACGGTTTGTGTTTCATTTTCCTGATGAAAATTTTATAGAAGCATACTTTTATAAGGCAGGGATAAAATTTGAAAAAACCTTTTTACCCGGGATGAATGGTCTTTGGTTATACCACTTAAGTAAAGAGGCGTTCTCTTTTAATGAAATGGAAAATATTCCTGAATGCATAGACTATAGCCCCTTTATAGAGATTTTGAAGAAAATAAATGCCCCTGATAACATTCGGGAAGAAGCCCATCATGAACTACGAAATTATATTGATTTTATTCATCCACCTACCCCTATGATTTGGAATTACATAGCATGGGCTGCTCTTAATAGGAATAAACCCGAACTTGCAGAATGGTTCGCTAAATGTGCGATATACCTTCAACCGCAGACACCCTGGGGATACCATTCCCTGGCTATTAGTCTGATGGAACAAAATCGCAAACAAGAGGCTTTGGACACATTTTACCAATGTATCGAAAAAGACCCAACAGGTATTCACAAAAATCATTATCTCCCTATTATTCGTGCTATATACATAGATGAGAATACTAATCTTGCAAAACAATTGATAAGAGAAATAGAAGGAAAAGGTGGTTTTATTAATCCAATTTATAAAACAAGAGCCGGGATTTTAAATATACTTAATTAATAAGGGACGAGATTATGAAAGGATATTTGATTTCCTTATTGTGTATTTTTCTGAGTGTTTGTTTTATCACTCATGCACAGGTAGAGAATAATGATAGACTTTTCCCAACAATAGAAACATGTGGTGTTTCTATTCTTAAATTCGGGGCTATTGGAGATGGGAAAACATTAAACACATCATTTATTCAAAAAGCCATTAACACTGTATCAGAACAAGGAGGTGGATTTGTAGTTATTCCACAGGGGAAATTTCTTACAGGGACGATTGTTTTGAAAAACGGTGTATTTCTCTATCTAAGTCCAGGAAGTGTATTAATAAGTAGCACAGAGATTGAAGATTTTCCCGAGATAAAACCTTCATATCGCTCTTATACCGACAATTATTCTCAAAGGTCGCTCATTTTTGCAGAACAACAAAGAAATATTGGGATTGTCGGCTATGGCAAAATTTATGGCCAAGGCGAACAATTTATAGAGGATAAAAACAGAATATACAAATTCCGCCCTTACCTCGTTCGATTGATTGAGTGTAAAGAGGTGAATTTAGAAGGAATAACTTTTGAAAATGGTGCTATGTGGACTGTTCATTTACTTGCATGTGAAAATATACGCTGTTCTAATGTGAAAATAAATAGCCGTTGTAATCGGAATAATGATGGTATTGATATAGATTCCTGTGAAAATGTCATTGTTAGTGATTGCCATATCGTTTCTGGTGATGATTCTATCGTTCTTAAAAGCACCTCGCCAAAACCCTGCAAAAATATAACTATTACAAATTGTATTTTAAGTTCCCTGTGCAACGCATTGAAAATGGGAACAGAATCAAATGGTGGTTTTCAAAATATTTCCATTAGCAACTGCACTATTTACGATACCCGTATATCTGGCGTAACGATTCAGACCGTAGATGGAGGAATAACGGAAAATATCGTTATTAATAATATTTGCATGCAGAATGTAAGCAATCCTATCTTTATTCGTTTAGGGAATCGTGCACGCCCTTGTTGTCCAGGACAATCTGTTACTTCTGTAGGAACGATGAAAACAATAATCCTTACAAATATAATCGCCACAGGTGCCGATTCTATCGGCTGTCCTATTTCGGGACTACCGAACCATTATATAGAAGAACTTACATTGCGTGATATTAATCTTTCATTCAAAGGAGCGGTAGAAAAACAAATAGATGTTCCTGAGGAGAAAGAAGATGCTTATCCGGAATACCGGATGTTTGGAACACTACCTGCCTATGGTTTTTTTATAAGACATGTTAAAAATATCCATATGGAGAACATTACCATACATACGGGAGAGAAAGACATCCGACCTGCTCTTTTTTTAACAGATGTTCAGACACCTGTCATCTCTAATATTCACTTATTTGACAACAACAAAAAAGAAAAACACATTGTTTCTGAAAACACATCCGATATTATTCTGAAAGATATATACTTAAACGGAAAAGCAAAATAATTGTTGTAAAATGTGTATTTATTTTTCGGAGAAGGAGGAGGGATGTGAACCAACGGCAATAATACTGCAAGCGTAGATGGGATTTAATCCAAGTTGTGTTGCTTTTTGCATAAGTTCTTCGTCTTCGGCACCGGGGTTTATGTATAGTTCGTTGTGCTTTTTTCTGGCAATGGAGGGGAGAAGTGTTTTGCCGATTTGAGGTGGAACATATACGCTGATACGGTCAATAGGTTCGGGAACATCTTCAATGGATTTATAACAGGGAATCCCTTCAATTTCTTTGATATTGGGATTCACGGGGTAAACAGTCCATCCTTTTGCAATATATGCACGGATTGCCTTATTACTGTATTTGTTACGGTCGGCAGATGCACCAATGATTGCTACTGTTTTAGGCATTTTTTTATTTTTCTTTTTTAGGTTTGGAGCGTTGTAATACTTCGTCAATTAGTCCATAGTTTTTTGCTTCGTCTGCACTGAGAAATAAGTCGCGGTCGGTATCTCTTCGGATAACTTCAATGGGTTGTCCTGTATGTCTGGCGAGGATTTGGTCAATAGTTTCACCTATCCGAACAATTTCCTGTGCCTGAATAGCGATGTCAGTAGCCTGTCCGCGAACACCCCCCATTAATTGATGCAACAGGAAGCGAGAATAAGGAAGCGCATAGCGTTTTCCGGGAGTTCCTGCGGACATAAGGACTGCTGCCATACTGGCTGCCTGTCCAAGGCAGATGGTTGTAATTTCGGGACGGATAAACTGCATGGTATCGTATATTGCCAAACCTGCTGTAACACTACCACCCGGGCTATTGATATAAAGATTTATGTCTTTATCGGGGTCTTCTGCTTCTAAATAAAGTAATTGGGCAATGATATAGTTAGCAACATAGTCGTCAATAGGCATACCCAAAAAAATAATTCGGTCTTCAAGCAATCGGGAGTAAATATCGTAAGCCCTTTCTCCCCGACTGGTTTGCTGATATATTGTTACAGCCTGAGGGTTAATAGGATTTTCGGAATAAGGGTTAATTCCATGTTTGAACAATTTTTCTATTGCTTCATGCATAGTTTTTAATTCTCTTAATCAGATTTTTTTTCCCATTCTTCACGGGAAATAGTTTTTGTCTCAATTTTGGCACTGTCTAAAATAAGTTTAACTACTTTTTTTCGAATAATGGTATCGTTTACATCTTCTTTGCCTTGTTCCTGAATATAGTTACGAATGGTTTCTATATCTATCCCTGTTCTTCCTTGTATGTTTTGTGCTTCGTCCTCGTAGTCACTATCTGTAATTTCTATCCCTTCTGCTTCGGCTATTTCATTTGCCACAGTATACCACTTAATTGTTTTTTCTGCTTTTTCTTTAGCATCCTTTTCCAACTCTTCGCGTTGTTTTTCAATTTCCGACACAGGGATACGCATTTGTATCATTCGTTGGATTTGTTCTTCTACCTGATTTTTGGCTACCTCTTCAATGAGTGATTTGGGAATTTCAAATGTGCTGTTTGCAATAACCTGTTCAATTGCATCTGTCTCTAATTGATAATCAGTTTCTTCCGATATAGCATCTTCCAGTTCTTTCTTAATTTTTTGTTTCAAGTCTTCAAGATTTTTTGCCCCGGCTTGTTTTGCAAATTCATCATCTAATGCAGGCATTTCTTTCCGTTTGATGTCTTTAATTTTAATTTCGAATATTGCTTTTTTACCGGCAAGGCTTTTGTTCGTGTAATCTATCGGAAATTCAACTTCGCAGGTTTTCGTTTCACCAACTTTAGCACCAATAAGTGCTTCTTCAAATTTACCGAAAAATCTCTTAGAACCGACTATGTAAGGATAATTGTTGGCAGTTCCACCGGGGAAACTTTCCCCATCTATAGTTCCATTAAAATCAATAATTGCCTGGTCACCATTGGCTATTTCTGCATCAGGAATAGACTGATAAATTGCAAAACGGTTCCGCAAAAGTTCCAGCCGTTCTGCAATCATATTTTCATCAGGTTCAAGGACTTTTCGTTCTAACTCAAGCCCACGATACTTACCTAATTCGCATCTTGGTGCTACTTCAAAAGAAACCTGAAAAGATATATCCTTATCTTCTGGTAATTTGTCAAGTTCTTCTAACCCTTCAAATTGCGGGGTAGAAAATGCCCGTAATTTATTGTCTTCCATTAATTTTTTAACGGATTCGGTTATAACCTTATCAAGGGCTTCTTTTCGAGCTATTTTGCCAAATTTGTTTTCAACTAACCACATGGGGGCTTTCCCTTTACGAAAACCGGGCAATTCTGCATGTTCTTTTACTTCTTCCAGATTTTTATTTATCTGTGATTTAGTATTTACCGCAGGAATAGAAATCTTTACGGAATATAAACAGTCTCCTTTGTAATCAATTTCATATTCGGGGTCTTTTTCAAATTTAAATTCTTCTTCGGCTGTATCATGGGCATGGTGATGGTGTTTATGCTCATGCAATTCCTCTGTTGTTGTTTGTTCCGAAGTAGTTTCCGTTGCATTTTGCAACTCATCTTTTTGTTCTGATTCAGAGGGAGTAATGTTATTTTCGTTGTTGTTTTTTTGTTCCATCATGATTATTGACCTATATTTAAGTTGTTTTATGATTCATTAATTATCTATTAAAGTTCAATAGTAATGTGGGCGAGGCGGGAGTTGAACCCGCACACCTCGCGGTACTGGATCCTAAGTCCAGCGCGTCTGCCAATTCCGCCACTCGCCCCTCATGCTAATAAACATTGGGGTTTAAAAGATTACCATAAATCCACAATTTTTTACAACTTTTGAATTTAATAAGAATTTTCAGGAATATTGTATGTTCAGGACATAGTGGGTACATGCGTATGTTGATTTATCTCAAAAATTTCAAGTACTTTATCAGATAATTCATCAACGGTTAGTCCAAACATTTTTAATTGTTCTTCACGAGAAGCATGTTCACAAAAAACATCCGATATCCCTAAACGATATATCTTTGTCTCTTCTATTAAAGAACTATCATTGAAGTATTCAAGGATAGCACTTCCAAAGCCACCTATTAAAGTATTTTCTTCGACCGTAAAAATACGCGGGGTAGAAAGTTTTTTCAGTATCTGTATATCGAGGGGTTTTACCCATCTCATATCAATAACACCGATAGATATCCCTGCTTTTTGTAATTTTTGGGATACTTTCAGGCAGGTATGGACTTTGGTTCCCACGGCAAGAAAATAGCCATCAGTTCCTGTTGAAAGGACATCTGCTCCCATGTAATTCCGTTCTGTCGTTGACCCTGTAAGTATAGATTGTGCTTTGAGATAACGAATTGCAATGGGTCCTTCTTGAAGGAGGGCTATTTCTAAAAGTTTTTCTAAATCAAAGCCATCGCGAGGTGAACAAATCTTTAATTGGGGTATGACCCGCAAAAAGGAAAGGTCAAAAGTCCCCATGTGAGTGGGACCATCTTCACCAACAAGCCCGGCACGGTCTATAGCGAAAATAACGGGCAAATTTTGCAAACAAACATCATGAATAATCTGGTCATAAGCCCGTTGTAAAAAAGTCGAATAAATAGCAACCACAGGTCGAAATCCTTTACAGGCAAGCCCAGCGGCAAGAGTTACCGCATGCTGTTCGCATATTCCTACATCGAAAAATCGTTGTGGGAATTTTTCCGCAAAAGTAGTCAATCCCGTACCTGCTGGCATTGCGGCAGTTATAGCAACAATTCGATTATCTTTTTCAGCGAGTTTACATATTGCATCGCTAAAATGTTCTGTAAAACTTTTTCCTATTTCTTCAACAGGTTGGGTTAATAGAATTCCATCCCCTTCTTCATCGGATTTGTAAATTTTTTTAGGTTTAATTCCGTGATATTTTTGAGGGTCTTTTTCCGCCTCTTTGTATCCTTTCCCTTTTTCCGTTCGACAGTGAAACAAAACAGGACCCGCAAAATACTTCAGATTTTGAAAACATTCCATTAATAAAGGTAAATCATGTCCATCGGCAGGACCGATATAATTAAAACCCAATTCTTGGAATAAGGAACCTTTTGTAATAAAGCCTTTTACCGATTTCTCCAAATCCTGAATGGTTCGGGTAACGCGTTCTCCTACAATTCGTTTTACGAAACTTCCAACATCTTCTTTTGCCCTTTTATAAGGGTAAGCCATAATAAGGCGATTAAAATATTTTGCTAAAGCCCCTGTATTGGGAGCGATAGACATTTCATTATCATTCAATATTACCAGCAGATTTGTTCCAAGGTGCCCCGCATGACTTAATGCTTCCATTGCCATGCCCCCTGTCATGGCTCCATCTCCAATAACTGCTATAACATGATTATTTTCTTTTTCTATATCACGAGCAATAGCCATCCCTAATGCAGAAGATATAGATGTGGAACTATGACCCGTGCCAAAAAAATCAAGGGGGCTTTCCTCACGACGCGGATAGCCACTAATTCCCCCTTTTCTTCGGAGTGTATCAAAATTGTGGTTTCTTCCCGTAAGTATTTTATGAGCATAAGATTGATGTCCGACATCCCATATAAGAATATCTTTACCGATGTCAAAAACATAATGTAATGCAATAGTCAGTTCCACTACTCCCAGGGGAGATGCCAAATGCCCCCCATTGATTAAGACCGTAGAAATAATTTTTTTGCGAATTTCTTCCGCCAATAGTTCTAACTGGTCTAAAGAAAGGGTTTTAATATCTTTAGGTGAATTTATATTTTCAAGAATAGCCATATTTTAAATTTCCAATAAAAACCTCTTCACTCTTGCTAATATAATAACATAGATGTCTCTTAAATATCCCACTGTAAGAATTTTATAAGGTTGTGTTATAATAAAACACAGTTTAAGTTCATTTTAATTCATTATTTAATACATGTAAAGTAAAGAAGTTTTTATGAAGTTTATAAAATCTTTCCCTATTTTTATTTTGGTGGCTAATTTTATATTTGTTGTTGTTAATATTTTTGCTGATGAAATAGCGGAATCAGGTAGAAAAGTCTTTCAACAATATGCCTCTTCTGTCATTACAGTTAGAGCCAATTTATTAATTACCTCATCGGATGGAGATGAAGAAACTGTTGGACAATGCACTGCAGTGTTGGTAAAGCCTGCTGGTATGGCAATTCTTGCTCTTTCGGCACTTGACCCATCAATATTGTTAGACCAGGAATTACGAAATACAATTAATATCCGTATCGCTTCTATAAAGATGATTTTGAAAGATGAAAAAGAAATTCCCGCTGAAGTGCTTTTACAGGATAAAGAACGCGATGTTATGGTTATCCGAGCCAAAGAACCAATTCCAGAAGATTTAGTCAAGGTATCCTTAGAAAAAGATGATATTGCGGCACCCCAATTATTAGACCCCTTGTTATTAATTATGCAACATGGGAAAGTGGCTCGTCGCACTCATAGTGCAACCGTATTGAGAGTAGAGAGTATTATTGAAAAACCTTTTCTTTTTTACACATTAAGCCAGAGCCGTTCTTTTGATATTTTGAGTTCGCCTTTATTTTCAATGGATGGGAAATTTGTGGGTATGGGGACTTTACGGGTAGTGCAGGAATGGAAAGATGAGGTAGAGACTAATTCATTAATTATTGTTTTACCCGCAGAACAAATTGCCCCTCTTGTAAAAGAAGCTGTAGATTTAAAACAGGGAGATACTATCAACAAACCTGAAACTGCTGAAACAAAACCATCTATTTAATTTGTTCGTCTGTTGAAATTTCTTGATTTTGTTCAAACTCGTTTATAACGCTGTTCTCTGACAGTTCTACACCGCTTTTGAATGCAGAACGACTAATACAATGTGCTGCAACAGGTGCCGTAATAAGAGTAAATAGGATGGGTAACATAGCACGCACTGTAATTTCTGTATCCCAAAAATAAAGAGACAATGCAATTAAGGCTCCTGTAACACCTAAAGTTCCGCTTTTTGTGGCAGCATGCATCCGAGTATATACATCAGGAAAACGCAGTATTCCGAAACCGGCTAATAACATAAAAAAACCACCCAAAAGTAAAAATAGCGAGGTGAGGATTTCTTTTATCATGGTTTCCCTCCAATTCCTAAATAATAGGCAAAGGTTACTGTCCCTAAAAAGGAAAGAATAGTAATTGTTATTGCATCAATCAGGTATGTGGAGTTTGATATGGCAATGGAATAAACAGCGATTATGCCGACAATTTGAGTTGTTATCAGGTCTAAAGCCACTACACGGTCTGCCAGAGTAGGACCTATAGCAAGTCGTATCAGGGCAAAAATTATCCCTACAACAACCATAATTGTAAATATAACTATACTCGAAAAAATCATATATCAGTTAAAAATTGTGTTTAATGGTTTTTCCAATTGTTCTTCAATATCTTTTTTCAATTTTTCAGGATTATTAGCAAACAAAGCGTGAATATAAAGAACCTTATTGTCTTCTGAAATATCCACGCTTAGGGTTCCGGGAGTTAATGATATAAAATTTGCAAATAAAGTTATTTCCAACGGATTGGTAGAATGAAGTTGATAAGCAATAATTCCGGGGGCGGATTTTGGACGAATGCGAAGCACCTCAATGGCTACTTCAATATTTGATAAAAATAATAGCCAAATAAAACGAAATGCAAACAAAAAAATACGAATGACTTTAAGAAAATAATCTGCTTCTTTGCCATATATGATAAATAAAATCATATATCCAATAACAAATCCCAATAGGATACTTGCAAAAGACAAAGTACCTGAGATAAAGGCCCAGATTAAACTTAAAAGAACATTTGCCAGAAACAAGTTGGAATTCATACTAATACTCCATAACCTTTTCTATATAAGTCAATGGCTGAAGTAAACTTTGAGCGGACTTTTCGGATATATCAATAAAAGTTTCTCCAAATACACCCAATAAAACAGTCAGTAAAGCAAGTATTATCACAGCACTGTATGCAAAAAATAAATTTTTCTCTGGTTCAGTGGAAATTTCTTTTTTATAATTTGATGTTCCCCAAAAGGTATATATCCATATTTTTGTCATTGAAAATAAAGTAAGGAAACTTACAAGTATGGATATGAAAACAGTAATATAAGCACCTGCATGAATACCTGCTATTATTAATGCCAATTTACCGACGAAACCCGACAGAGGAGGTAAACCAGCAAGAGATAATGCGGAACAGAGAAAACAAGCCGAGAGCATTGGTAGTTCTTTATATAGATTTCCTTGCGATTTAAGGTGATAACTGCCTGTTTTTTCGTTAATGATACCGCTTATAAAGAATAGATTTGATTTAGCAACAATATTGTGGACAATAAAGTAGATGGCACCGGCAACTCCTAATGTAGTCCATAAAGCAAGTCCCATAAGCATATAACCAATCTGAGATATGATATGAAAGGAAAGAATACGCCGAATTTCATTTTGAGATACAGCACCGAGAACTCCTATGAGCATGGTAAGACTGGCAATTATCAAAAGGGTATTCTGTGTGGGAG
>Ga0116168_1002068_pt1 | contig 13548 bp, 11 predicted proteins | sample AD_UKC129_MetaG_FD_89795 | JGI IMG/M metagenome (GOLD analysis project Ga0116168, IMG submission 89795) | Active sludge microbial communities of municipal wastewater-treating anaerobic digesters from Canada - AD_UKC129_MetaG | ecosystem: Engineered > Bioreactor > Anaerobic > Digestate | place...
CGTAGGCGGGGAGGCGGGCAGTTGCTTGTCATTTGACTGGCACGTGTCAGACAAATGACAGTCATCTGACTGGCACGTGTCAGACAAATGACAGACACTTGACTGGCAAATTTCGATATAATTTCCAGTTGACACTGTATCGCCTTTCGCATACTCTACGCGGCGTTGGCTGGCCTCTGGCGGGGATTATGACCAACGAATGAAGAAACTGAAGGCAAAGCCTGCGCGAGAAATCTCACCGCAGCGCCAAGTAGTCGTCGATCTCCTCAAGAAGTTCCCAAAGGCCGCCACTCGCACGCTCGCGAGGATGGCCTACGAGAAGCACCCAGAGGTATTCACCGACACCGAGGGCGCTCGCTCCGTCATAAGGTGTATTCGCGGGGCAAGCGGCGCTGGCAAGGCATCGAGTGCCATACCCGAGTTCAATCGAGGGCCGCAGCCCTGCAACGTCGCGCCATTCCCAAAACTGCCGGAGGGCAAGCGTCATTTCGACGACAGTGCTGCGCTGAAGATCCACGGACCATCCCGCGTCTTAGTGCTGGCTGACGCCCACATTCCCTACCACGACAAGAATGCCATCGTGGCAGCCTTGCAATACGGCAAGCGGAACGGCGTTGACACCATCCTCCTGAACGGCGACACAGCCGACTTCTTCGCGGTGTCTTTCTGGGAGAAAGACCCGCGCAAGAGGAATCTCGCCGAGGAATTAAAAACCGTTCAGGCGTTCATGGAAACCCTGCGCGACGAGTTCCCGAAGGCGCGGATCATTTTCAAGGTCGGAAATCACGAACTGCGGTGGCAGAGGTTTATGTTCGTCAAAGCGCCGGAATTGCTAGGCGTCCCGGAGTTCGAGCTTCCATCGCTGCTGTCGCTCAACAGCGACGACGAGCTCGTGGACAGCCACCGCCTCATCCAGCTTGGCCACCTGAATGTCCTGCACGGCCATGAATACCGCTTCGCAATCAGCAACCCCGTGAACCCCGCGCGCGGCCTGTTTCTGCGGAGCAAGGCGTATGCGATGTGCGGCCACTTCCACCAGATTTCCGCGCACTCAGAGAAGTCCGTGGATGGGCAGAAGATCGCGACGTGGAGCACGGGCTGCCTCTGCGACCTGCGCCCAGACTACTCGCCCTACAACAACTGGAGCCACGGCTGTGCGTTCGTCGAAGTGTTCAGCGACGGCAGGTTTCAGGTGGAAAACAAACTTATCAGCGGCGGAAAGGTGTTCTGACCTATGCTCACAGCATCACCAGCGCGGAAGCCCCGACTTCAGTCGGTGGTAGTTGACCAATCTGCGCAACGCAAACCGATGAGACGCAAGAGCCTCAAGATGCAGGAATCCGACTGGCGGCGGCTGGAAGAATTGGCCGCCGCCACCGGCTCACTCTACTCCGGGCGACCAAGCTGGCGGCGCATGATCCTGCGCATTGCGCGGGGCGAAGTAACCGTCCGAGCAACCAAGCGCGTGGCCCGGCGTGCTAACGATGAAGTGAGCCACACGCGCCGGGAGAAACCGTGAACGACACCGCGAACATTTTAACTGAGGCGCAGCCACGAAACGGAGAGGCGGGGCGCGCCAGAGTGGGATACCGCGCAGACGTTCAGGAAGGACTTCTGGGAGAGGCTGCCGGTGGTTCAGTCCACCCAAACCCAAGCCCCATCACCCGCGCCCAGCAACGCTTCTGCGGACTCTGAGCCGCAAGCGGAACAAAGCACCAGCACCCCGCCTGCTCATATTCCCCCACCCACTGACCCACTGTCCCGCACGTCCGGTCCTTCGGATTGAACATCGGGCATTTCCGGCACTGGCGGTATCTCTGCCCCATCAGGCTCATCCTGATACTGCGGCTCGTCTGGCGAATGTGGTTCAGTTGTGATGCGAGTCGGAGGAGGTCTAGGGGCAGACGGACGCACGCGGCCACGGGATACTTTCGGAACCATGCGCCAGCGATTCTTAGGCATAGCAGTATCCACGTAGCCGACCGGCTTGCTCGCTTTTTCCAGCCACGCGCCAAAGACTTCAAGGATTTGTGCATTGAGTTTCCTCCCCACAAGTGACGCCCATCGCCGCACGTAGGCGTCAGGCGTAGATTCTTCCAGAATGCGCTTCTCTGCGCGCTCGATGGCCCGTAGCAGCCGTTTTTCTGGCACAGCTTCGATTGTCCACCCGAACGTCTCCGGGGTCTGCATTTCGATCAGGTCGGTATTGGCCATGGACTCCGTGAAGCCAATCGCATCCAGCGCATCTTTGCGGCAGCGTTTCCTGCGAAACACGCCAAGGATTTCCGGCCATTGCGCGTGCAGCATGGCCTTCCAGTTTGCGCGGTAGGGCACGGCGTAAAGCGTCACGAAGCCAAGGCGCAATGGCTTGTGGTGTTCCAGCATCCATTCCGTGGCGCGCTGACAGAACATATTGAAGAACAGCCTGGCCATCGGCAGGTTCGTCTCGCCGGCGAGGTTGCAGCAATAGCGCACAAAGTCGTCGGCTTCGAGGGCGAAGTCACAAAAACTGTCGTCTTTTTGTGACGCCGACCGATTATCGACCGATTGTTCACCGGAATCGCCATTTTTACCGTCCGGTGAAATACCCCATTTCCGGTAAAAACTCGGGGTGCAGCCCTTGCACGGAAACACGGTGCCAAGGCTGTCGAAGCTCTTCTTGCGAATCAGCCATGCGCGGTGGCTGTGATCAAACGCCACCTTGTTCAGCCGTGACGCCACCCACTTCCATTGCTCGACGTGCTCGGCGGGTAAGGCGAGTTCGACAAGCAGGGCCTCGCCGTCGCCAACGCGAACAGGCGTGACGAATAGCGGCCACGAGCGGTCCTGGCCATCGGAGGCGTCGGCCAGGCGCCAGAGCTGCTTGTCGTCTAAGGGGGTGAAGGTTCTCATCGGACTCGGACTTTCAGTTTTCGCAACTGCCGCACGACGCCATCCACCATGTGCGATCTCCATTGGTTGCAGGCGGGTGGACCTCTGCGCGAAGCTGGCGAATCGCGTTGAGGATGTAGCCCTTGACTGCGGGGTATTTGTCCAGGAACTCGTCCCCGGTGTCGAGCAACCCCAACAGGTAAATCGCGGGGACGTTGCGCATGATCCTGCCCCGGTAAGGGCCGGCTGGCATTTCGTCGAGGTCAGTGAGTGCGTTCATGTTATCCTGTGGTGATGATGCCGGTGGCGACTGAGGGGGAGACTTCGCCATCCATCTCGTAGGGAATCTCGGAGCTGATGCAGTACGAGTCCGCATCGAACTTGTGCTTGAACTCCATTGTGGCCTGCGACACCGGCTGGTTTTTCGCGCGCCCGGGTTTCAGGAATCGCGCCCACGAGATAGCCCATTTGCAGTGTGCGGAAATGAATGCGCGGTCCTCAAAGAACAGGCGGTTGAACAATCCGATGCGCTGCATGATCGAACCCCTGCCCTTTACAACCGGGCGCAACCCCATGCCCCCATCGCTGACATCCCAGAAGATTTGCGCGTCGTTGTTGTTTGCGGTGCTGCTGTAGTTCCAGAGCGAGGAGTCCGCCCAGAATCGCCACTCGGGCGGCTTGGCAAGCCCGTAGGTTTTCATCATCCACTCGTTCCAGAATTTCACGCGCTCCCAGACTTGCTCCGCGAACGAGCGAATCGACACCGGCTTGTCGATTGAAACCACCTCATCGAAGGCGTCGTAGCAGACCAGTCCGCGAGCGTCTGTGCGCGACACCCAGAATCCGGCGGCGTGCGAGAGCGCCCCGGTGTCAATTCCTACGAGCAGCGTGCGCGCATTCTTGTGGGGCGTGATGACTTCCCACTTGCTGCGGTCAGGGTCGTCTGCGTTTCCGAGAATCAGGCGAGGCCCAAAAGTCTTGTCGAAGTGGCCCTCTGCTGTATCGCGAACCCACTCCCCGAAATAGAAGCGTTTCAGCTTCACCGGGTCCGACTTGTACGTGTTGTAAAGCTCCTCCTTGTCCCTCGGGTCCAGCAGCGGGTTGTCGTCGATGCTGAAGTCGTAGGACGAAAAGTGGTCGTGGTAATCGGGCCGGTAGAACTTCGTCCCCTCCACCTTCGCCTTCTCGAATACGTCGTGCAGCCAGTGATCGGTGCCAGTCTCCGGCGGGTTTGCATCCATTCCGCAAACGTGCTCCTCGCGCGGTATCCCGAACATCTCCATGCGGAGCTGCATGAGAAGGATGCGGTAGGTGTCCACCGACATGAATTGCTCAGCCTGACTGAACCAGATTGCGCTGAACCGCAAGCCCATCACCTGCGCCTCAATGTCAGGCTCATGGTTAACGGAGTGAAGCTGCGCCTCGCTGATGCCGCCGTGCTTGTTTCGGATTCTAACGAACGGCATTTTCGTGCTGGCGTTGGTGCCGCGCTCGATGACCTTGAATCCGATGTTGGCGTACTGCCAGCCGGGGAATACAAAGTTCACCAAGTCGTTCCACGCCCCGCCCATGCCGTTTTTCATCGTGCGGGCAAACACCCCACCCACAGCGCCGTCATTCTCCCACAGGTGGCGCGTGAATCGGTTCGCGAACGAGATGGTCTTGGAGCTTTTCCGGCAGCCCTTCAGGAGGATGTTGCGGTGACGATCATTGAACACCAGGTAGCCCTTGGGGGTGAGCAGCGGCGCCCACTCGCCATTGGTGATTACGCCGCGCTGCCACCGGAAAGTATCGTCGGATAGCGGGGGCTGGATGTCCCAGGTATCCATTGGGGGTGGCAATTTGAGTGGCATCGGGTCTTAAAAGATAGTACTTGCCAAGAGCCTTTGGCGCGTTTAAGTTCTACCGCATATCGTAGCGCGTTTGCTATACCCGTCAACCCATTGTGGCCATGAACCAGATTTCGCTCGACCTGACCAACCCCGACCTCGCGCCGCTGGCGAAGAAGAAGGCGGGCGAGGAATGCACCCTTTCCGAAGTCACCATTGTCGTGACCGCCAATGATGGCGAAACCCTGACCGGCGACATCGTTGAAGCCGAGCTTGGCGAGGACTACGGCGAGGACTACGAGTCCGAGGAAAAGCCCGGAGAAAAGGGAAAGCCCATCGCCGTCATCGCCATCGGGGTCGGCAAGAAGTCCAAATGACTCAGGAATGGGCGTGGAAGGACAAGCCTCGCTCCCTCAAGGTGGTCCGCTGCGAACTCACGCTGGACCGGCGCGGGCGCTTGGCGTTTGCCTTCCGCGCCGAAGGCCTGGTGGCGCGCGAAGTGCCCGGTCGTCGCCATTGGAGCCTGATGGAGTTGCTTGGCCGCTCGAAGTTTCTTGTTTCTGTGGATGGTGTGGAGATGCCGGTGAACCTGATCCTGAAGCTGATTCCGAAGATGACGGTGCTTCAGGCTCAACGCCGCCACTGGGGCGAACTCCACAAGCTGACTAACCGCAAGACTCATGCAGGACATTCAATATCTCGAAAGCCTCGGCGGAAAAACCGACGAACTCCGAAAATTATTTACCGCCAAGCAGCCGAAAGACGGCATAAAACGCTTACAGGAGCATCACTCCTCAAGGCTTCGGAGGGCGATTGAAACCTGCACGCAGGAGGCCCCTATCTATGGCGGGATCGACAAGGCGCTAGCCGCCGCCGAGAAGAATGTGCTCGGGATTCAGGCTCGCGAACTCGCTGCGTCCGGCAAGTCGAACGAGGAGATCATGGAGATGTTCAAGGCTTTCGGGCTGGAGAACATGCTTGAGCCTCTGGTGCAGGTCGTTGACGGCGTGGAAAAGCAGGTCTTTGCAAACATCGGCGGCAAGAACGAGCCGGTGCTGACCTTCAACAAGCCGCTGTTCGACGAGGTTTTCATTCCGCTGGTGGCGTCCTATGCCGACATGCGCGCAGGCAAGCTGTTCAACGACCGGAATACATGGCCGCGCTACAAGTACACCCCGCCGCGCATGACGCTCCGGGACACGATGGTTGCGGACATCGTGACTTCGCGGGTTCAGCGCATGGCATCGGAGATGGGGTACGCCGACGACGACAAGCAATCTTTCAAGCAGATGGCCTACTACGGCATTTGCTTCAACTTCCCGCAGGAAGCCTACTACCGCGAGGAATACGAGACAAGGACCGACGATGGCAAGGTAAAGCCGATGATCCAGCGCGAAGGTGTGCGCTTTGTCATCCCGCACCCAACGCGGCATTTCTGGGACCGCAGCAAACCGCTTCACACGCTCAATACCGACACCGGCGTATCCTATTGCGGGTATTGGGACATAGTGAAGTGGCGCGATGTGAAGCGCAACAAGGCGTACTGGAACACCGACCGCATCACCTACGGCGGCTATGATTTGTTCACCTCGAACACGTGGAAAATCTACACGAAGTTCTACCCCTGCCAGATCGTCACCCCGAATGCGTACAAGGAGCTGGAGCGGTTGAGCGGGCCAGACCGCATCGCCAAGGAGCAGTCGTCGTTTTTGAAAGACGAGGACGACGCGACAATCACGCTGGCGGTGCTGTTCGACAAACTCGTGCCGAGCGAGTGGGGGCTGTTCGATTACGACAAGCCGGTGTGGATGCGATTCATTTACGCGAATTTCGATTGCTGCATTCACGCCGAAGTCCTGCCTTATTCGCCTCCAGCATACGTGTACCTCGACCGCTATGACGCCAACAAGACGGTGCCGCAGGGTATTGGTTTGCAGCTCTCGGGCTTCCAGCAGTTGCTGGGGAATTTCCTGACGCAGCACTTCCTGTCGGTAAAGCAGAACATTATGCGCGTGGCGTGGGTGGATACAAATCTTGTCCCGGAAAGCCAACTCCATTGGATTAAACGGCTCAAGGATAAACTGTATCAGGGGATTACGTGGCTGACCTACAAAGGCGACCAGAAGCGGTACATTCTTCCCGGCAGCGGCAAGGCGTCCATGAGCGACGCCATTACCTACATGCAAAACCCGCAGGTCAGCACTGCGGAACTCGCGCAGAACATCAACCTGACGCTCATGGTGCTCGAACGGTTGCTTGGCTTCACGGCGCAGGAGATTGGCGCCAGTGCCACGCACGAGCAATCCGCGACTGAGCACACCATACTCGCCAGAAATTCCTCGGTGAATCTTGAGTTCATGGGCACCGGCATTGACTCAGCGTGGGCGGCGAAGAAGCGCCTGCTTTACACGGCGTTCTATTGCTACGGGGCCGACGAGGTGTTCGCCGAAGTCGCGGACCTGACGCCTGAGCGCGAGGCTGCGTTGAAGGAATTGGGCTTTGAGGTTGAGAAGGGCGAATACGGCTCCACGCATCACGGCGTCAAGGGCAAAAAGGGGCCGCTGACTCTCGACTCGTTCATGTCAGACCGCGAGGGCGTCAACCGCCTCAGTGACTCGAAGCTCGGAATCGCGATGCTTCAGGCGCTTGGCGTGGCGATGCAGCAACCCGAGTTGTTCGCCGCGATTGGCGTGAAGGGCATCGTGGAGTTGCTGAACCGCATCTGGAAGCTGATTGGAATGCCTGACGACTTCCGCATCAAGATTGATCCGAACGCGCCAACCACACCGCAGGCGCAGCAAGAGCAATTCCTGCAAGTCATCGACGCCATGAAGCAAAAGATCGTCGAGGAAGCCGTGACTGTCGTTGGCCAGCAAATGAAGCAAGCCGTCATCGACCCTGTGACCAACGAGTTTATGACGCTCAAGCAAACACTGGAAGGAATGCAGGCGCACGACCAGCTCGTGGACGAGGCTATCAAGCGCATCCTTCCGGTCGTCGAGCTTATCGAGGCGCAGCAGCAACCGCTGTTACCGCCTATCGTCCCTGAACCCCAACCCCCAATAGACCCTAATGCAACTGTTCCAGTCGGACCCGCAGCCGTTGCCACCGCACCAATCGGATAAGCTGGCCAAATTCTTCAACTCAGAGGAATGCATACTTATCAGGCAAATGGTGCGCTCGAAAATCGCCATGAATATCGCCGCGCTCGCAGACCATACCGCCGAGAGCGCCGAAGCCTTCCTCAGCGCGAGGGCGGTGAACGAGGCCAGCGAGAACCTTCTGCGCGAGAACGCACGCCTGACGCTGTTCCTGAACACCCTCGACGAGATCGAATCCACGGTGCGCGGCAACAGGGCCGCAATTCTTAAATCCCTGCCATTAACCCAGACCACGACCTATGCCTAAAGAAACGACCCCGACCGAACCCGAAGTCAAGCCGACCGAAACGCCCGATATTGCCGATGCCGCCCGCGAAAGCGATAGCATTGCGGCGATGCTCGGGGTGACGCGCAAGAAAAAGGACAAGGCCCCGAAAGAGCCTGCCGAGACGCCCAAGGATCCCGCCGTGGCAGCGCCGGAACCGCCCGGGGAGACGCCGAAAGAACCGAAGGCATCCGAGCCCCCCGTCGCGCCAGAGACGCCAGCAGCGGCTCCTGAGGGTAGCGCGACCGCTATGCCGACTGCGCCCGAAAGGCCCGCGTTGAAGGTCAAAAAGCCGAAGAAGTCCTTGTCGCCCGAGGAAATCGCAGAGATCGCCGCGCAAGCCGCCGCCAGGGTCGCTCCGCCGCAGTCCACGAAGCAGCCCGACACCCCGGCATTTGAGTTACCGCCTGAACTCAAGCCAATGGAGGACGTGTATTCAGAGCTTGAGAAAATCAACCCGCAGAAATACGCGGGCATTGCGCGCAAGCAGGCCGAGTTCATGCAGAAGGAGGTTGCCTACGCCGAGCAATGGGAGCGCGAGAACCCTGGCCGCCAGTACGACCCCGATGACCCGGAGCACGCTGGCTTCTACAAGCGGCATCAGCCCGACATCGACCCTCGCGACCTGCACCGCGCAGAGATTCGCGCCGAGGCTCGCGGGTTGCTCAAGGCCGAAGTCGAGCCGAAGGTTCAGGAGTACGAAAAAGCCGTGAAGCTGATGCGGGCCGAGCCTGAAGCCGACCGCATGGCGCATCAATTCAGCGTGCAGGTATTCAGCGAACTCGCGCCCGACGCCAAGGACAACGAATCCTTCGCGGAGTGGGCGAAAAAGAACCCTATTCAGGCCGAATCCGCGTACGAAATCGTTACCGCCAGTCTGCCGATCGCCCGCGCCGCATCGTTGCTGTGGGACGACGCCGTGAAGTTCAACCCCATCGACCCGTCGCACGTCCGCGCTGTGCAGTTGTTCAATGAGATGGAGCGCCGGTTGATCCAGCGCGACGAGCCGCTTGAGGACGCCGAGGGGCGAACCTGGCTGCCGCTTCATCGCTACAACGCGCTCCCGCCCGAGAAGAGGGCGCGGCATTTCACGACATCAAAGAGGGATGTCATCGAGTTCATCAGCCGCTGTGCCGCCGAAATCGCGAAAAATGTGGCGCAGGAACGGCTTCAGTATGCCGAACGGTTCGCGCCGATGCTTGGCTACGTGAAGCCCACGGCGACAAACCTGCCGCAACACCAACAACAGCCAGCGCCATCGAAACCCGTGCCAGTATTGAACTCTCCGAGCGTTTCGACGGGTGGCCCCACTACCCCGACGGCGGGCACTGCCCCGGCTCCGCAGCCCGAAAGACGCAGCGCAATAGCAGCCGCGCTGGGACTGAGATAGGCTGATTACACGTAGGCACGCGCACCTCCACGGTTGGTTGTTGCGCTTTTCCAGCGACGCGCCGGTAGTGCGTTCCGCCTACACATAATCGCCTATGTCAGACACCAGTATCTCAGCACATATTATCGGGAAGTGCACCCCGGCGATGTCGTACGACGCCTCTCGCGTTGACGGCATGACGCTCCTTTCCATCGAACCCACCAAGCCTTCGCAGCTTGACGCCATCTTCCGCGACAAAGACAACGCCGAGTGGCGGCTTATTTCGCCGTTGCTTGAAGCCGACTTTCGCGGCAAGGCGTGTCAGGCCAAGGTGAACGGTTTTGCCGAGTGGCTGAAAGGCTCCTCGCGCATCGTCTCGCTGGACAAGATGGTGAAGCAGTCGCTCAAGAGCGACCTGTATTACGTTTGGCCCTACGTGAAGATGGAGGTCGAGAACCCCATCAACAACGTCTATTGGAACGTCACGCACGGCACGGCTGCCGGTGCCGGAGAAATCACGCCTAACCTCGGGGCGACCTTCCAGTGGAAGTTCGTTGTGGCCAGCCAAAGGGGCATTCCCGCCGACGTGCGCTGGTTTGGCACGCGCAGCACCGTCACGGTCACTGGCAAGGCTGAATCGGGGGGCAAAGTCACGGTGACTTACAAGGTGAAGGACGCCAACGTGGACGATGACGGCGACCTTATCATCTATCTCGACAACATCGGCGCTCACGCCGACGACCCGCTGTACGCCTACGACGAGACGCATTACAAGCGCGGCAATCCGGTGTACGGAGTTTTGGTTCGCGGCCTTCCGAACGTCACCACGGCGGAAGCGCATTGCGACAACATCCCCGGAATCAACCCGACTCAACTGAAGCCTTTCTGGCTCCAGCAAACCCGGCGCACGATTCGCGAGGACAGCCAGTATCTCAAGTACGTGGAACTCATCGCCGCCGACAATCCGCTGTTCCGCAAATTCGGCGACATCGACTCCGTGCGATATGCAAAACAGGTCATGGAGGATTACGACCAACGCCTTGTTCACACGTTCCTGTCGAACCCACCGCTGATAAACCAGACGCCCGAGAAGGTGGACCAGCTGGAACTCGTGCCGTGGTATTTCGGAAATGCCAACTCGCCGGACTACGTTTGGGAAGGCCGGTATCAATGCCGACGCGCCAACGCCGTTGGGCTGTTGGAGCAACTCGCCGAATGCACCGACGAGGACGGCGATCCCGCGCTGATCGACAAGCTGGGCGGCAAGCTCTCGCTGGCCGAGATGCACCGGAAGTATTACCTCATCCAGAAGGTCCGCAAGGCTCGCGGGATGGACGGCAAGGTGCTCGAACTGTGGCTGCCGTCGAACTTCCGCAAGGTTCTGATCGACCGCTATATCAAATACTTCAAGGCGAAGTCGGATTCGACCCTGAGCATCAATATGAACGCGCAGAGTAACTCTCTGGGCTTCGATTGGTACGACATCAAGCTCGACTGGCCGACGGTCACGCTGCGGCTGGTCTCGCATCAGGCGCTCGACGACTACGTTGACGCGGCTCGCGACGCCGGTATTGCCGGTGGGTTGAGTGCCGAGCAGGCGGAAACCTACAAGTTCATTGGTTCGCTGGCGTTCTGCCCGGACTGGACTGCCTCGTATCGCGGCATCCTGGATTCCGGCACGGTGATCCGCGAAAGCGGAACGCCGGAGGAAATCGCCCGCGTCGATAGCGACCTGCTCTGCGGTCCCATCCACGCCCCGACCCAGCGCGTGAAGCACTACTACGAGACGTTCACTCATATCGTGGAGTGCGGTAGCTCGCAGGTAGCGTGGGAGAACTTCGACCTCACCGACGTTGATTAACGCCAGGATTTCGGTCGCGTAAAGCACCGACAAATGGCGGGCGCGGAGTCCGGGTCTGACCCGCGCCTGCCTCTCCTTAACCAGACCCAATGACCCAATGCTTATGGCCGAAAAGTCCTATTTCCACAAAGTCGCACTGACAACGAGGCTCCGGCTGTCCGACGGCACGCCCGTTAGCTGGACGCCCGTGGGCAACAATGTTGGCGTGCTCGAAACATCCGACGAGAAAATCATCTCCGAACTGGACGCCTTGATCGCGCGCGGCATCGGTGGCGTTACCAGGATTGACAAGAAAGCCTTCGACGACGCAAAAAAAAATTCCTCGAAGAACTGGGGAAGAAAGCAGTCATGGCATCCCACCATCAGCACGGACCCAAAGAAGCTGAGCCCGTTTGGAAAACTGCCAAAAGAAAGCTCCAAAAAATCACCCGCAAGTGCTGCGGCGGATAAGCCCGCCGAGAAGCCTGCCGTTGGTGAGGGGCCTGCGCTGGCCACCGGTGTCCTGCCGCCTGAAGCGCCACTGGTGTGACCTACGCCGAACTCATAGATAAAGTCATCGAGAGCGCGTTTCCCGAAGGTTATGCCGACAACCTGCTGGCGCTTTACCGGAAGCGCGTTCTCGACGGCCTGATTGAATTGCAGCGCGCTGTGCCATACCTGCGCAGCCGCCAGATAAAGCTCTACCCTTTCTCGTCCACCTACTACAAGCAGGGCCTCTCGCTGCTCTGCCGCCCCGCTGGCAAGGTTCGCCGACTCGCCACGTTTTCATCCCGCACGCTCAAGGACATCGTGTATTACGACCCTTGCACGCGGGAGGACATTGAGCGGCTGACGCAGCATCGCGCTCGCGTCCAGCAATACCCCGAGACTGCCAGCAATGAGTTTGGTGCGTATTCGCCATCCAGCGACCTCGACAAAGGTTACCGCGCAGAGCGCGGGCTATTCTGCATAGACCGCGACCAGATCATCGTCTTTCCGCACCTTGAGTCCACAGAGCGCGTGATGGTCGAGTGGGAAGGCTCTGTCACCGCCTACGACGACAGTGACATCGTGGATTTCGGCAAGTACGAGGCGCAGGTGTTGACCGCGCTTGAGAACTACGTGCGCTGGAAGTCTCTCGGCAAGGACGACCGCTCCGCCGGGGATTACGTGCTTATGGAGAAGGAGTGGGTGGAGGCCGTGCGCGGGCTTATCATCGACACGCAGGACGACACCGAGGCGGAAATCACGGTCAGCGACATTGGCTCTCTGTCTCGCACGCTCATGCCGGCGGCACCCGATGTCGTCTTCGGGTTGGGTTGCGATTACGACCCCAGCGATGCCTTCTTCTCGAATATCTGGATGTTCTGCGAGGGCGACGGGAAATTCTACAACCTGTCACTGCTGATCCTCAACAACACTGCCGTCCCAATTCAGGGCGACGAGGCCGAGGCGTCTGCCGCAGAGTCCACCTACGAAACCATTACCGCCGACAAGCTCTCGCTAAAGGCCGACAATGGCAAGTGGTATGAGTATGGGCCGCGCACGCTCGGGGGGCAGGTCGTGGGCACAACCGGCTCCGTATCGCAAAGCACCTGCAACAAGACTCTTTGCACCAACGACATTTCGTGCCGCTACCTGAAGCTAAAGAACCCCGACGACGGGCTGTATTACATCTACGAACTGCAACTGCTGGATGGCGTGCCGGTGCCGACCATCGTTGATGTCGAGAGGGAGTGCGACGAGGGTGGCGATAGCCTGATCCCCGAACCCACGGAAGCGCCAGAGGCCCCGGTGCTCAGCGCGCTGGCGGACTCCGACAGCATCAACCTGTCGTGGAATGCCGTGGACGGAGCGGAGTTCTACGTTGTGCGACGATCGACAACGCCCGGAGGGCCATACGTCACGCTCAGCGACAACCTAGTTGCAACTGTGTTCGACGACGATTCCGTGCAGGTGGGAACCACCTATTACTATGTGGTGGTTGCCCATGGGGTTGCCGGCGACAGTGATCCGTCGAACGAGGCATCTGCAACGATCTTCCAGCAGGCACCGGATGCGCCAACCAACCTGGTGGCGACAGCGGATACCGATTCCATCGTGTTGACGTGGGATGCGGTGGCTGGGGCTACGAGCTACAACGTGAAGCGGGCCGAGGTGTCTGGCGGGCCCTACACCACCATCGCGGTCGTGGCCGAGGAGACTTACGATGA
>Ga0116168_1002072_pt1 | contig 13526 bp, 8 predicted proteins | sample AD_UKC129_MetaG_FD_89795 | JGI IMG/M metagenome (GOLD analysis project Ga0116168, IMG submission 89795) | Active sludge microbial communities of municipal wastewater-treating anaerobic digesters from Canada - AD_UKC129_MetaG | ecosystem: Engineered > Bioreactor > Anaerobic > Digestate | place...
CGGGGCACCGGCCGAGCCACGTACGCATCGATGAAGCTGATGCCCATGCCCATCACCACCACCTTGCTGTTGGTCTTCTCGTTCTCGCTCGCGACGATCACCGAGAAGCCGTTTTCCATCGCGGCTTCGCTCTTGGTGAACGAGCTGTCACGCTGGCCTTGCCGCAGCGCATCAAGAATCCGCGACAGATCCGAATCCGCCCAGACGTCCTGGATACTGGCCGGCACTTCCAGCACCGGCGACACCTTCACGCCCTCGGGCAGGCTGTCCGTCGCCACCACCGGACACACCTCGGCCATGAGCAGCCGGCGCGCCTTCAGCGGCTTGCCGATCGGATGGTCGGTGAAGTGGTTGAGTGGCATGAACGACCACTGCAAGAGGTCGATGTGGAAGTGGTCGGGACGCTGCTTGTCGCGAACGCCGCGGATCACGCGGTAGTCGAATCTCACATCCACGCCCCACTCATCGCGCAGCATGTCGGCATAGGCGTAGCTCGGCGGCGGCTGCCAGGGCATCTGACGCGGCATCGCGTCGGAGAAGGCCAGGAACACGCCTCGTCCGCCGTCCGCCAGAACCTTTTTCACCTGCTCGATCTGCTCGGGCCCAAACTGCGGACCCTGCTGCGGCATCATCGGGTTGGACGGCGTGGAGTCCGCCGGCGGCAGGAAGATGTAGATGGGCTTCGTGCCCTCTTCCGGCGCGGGCGGCCCCTTCTTCGCATCCTCGCCCGACGCCCCGAGATTCCACTCCTTGACCGCGAAGTTCGCCTTCTCCAGCCGCGTCTTCAACACGCTGAGCTGGTTGAGCGCAATCGGTCCGGTGTTCGACCGCTGCATCTGCCGCATGTGCGGCGGCGGCTCGGTCTCGAACGCCGTCAGAATCACCGTGGCCACCTTCTTCGAAGCTATCAGCGTATTGATGGCCGAGGAGATCGCCCGGTCGCCGTCAAACACGCGGCGAAGCTTGCTTCGGTCTTCCATCATGGATGCGGCGTCGGGAGCGGCCGCGGGCCAGACCTCGTCGAACGGTACGATCCGCACCGCCGTGTCGGTCTCGACCACCACGATGTTGTCTTCCTTCATCTTCTCGGCCACCTCGTCCAGCTCGAGCTTGGGCAGTTCGTTGATCCGGCTGTTCAAGTCGCTCAACTGGGCCATGATGCTCTTGGTCTCGGTGGATTCGCCGCCCGGCTGCGTGGCGGGCACGGGAGCCGCGAACAGCTCGCCCGACACACCGTTGGCCAGGAAAGCTTTGCTCGACTCGTCGATCTTGCCCGCCTCACCCAGGACCGCGTTGACGTTCGTGGCCCATACGTTGAGCATCTTCTCGATCTGCGCGACGTTCTGCCGCAGCTGGACGGCCACGTTCTTCTTCGTCAGCTCGTCCACATTGCCCGCGTCAGCCACGATCTTGCGGACCGCTTCGACGCTGCCGCCCAACTGTTCGGCCGTGCTCTGCAAGAGTGCGTGCAGTGGCATGCTCTGCTCGAAGATGGCGACCTGCACCCGCACGATCCATTTGGGATGCTGCTCGAGACCCGGGTTCTCTTTGATGAAGGTGCTAACCCGGTTGTACTCATCGAACAGCCAGCGAGACAAGGCGTTGGCCGACTTGGCATACTCCTTCATCAAAGCCACCGGGTCGGCGACGTCGCGATCGTTCGGATCGCCCACCGCCTTGCGCATATTCAGCACCAGCCCCTGCATCACGCCCAGGTTCTCTCGCGACTTGGTTGCGAACTCGGAGTCGGCCTGGCTCAGCACCTTCACCAGTTTCTCCGTCTCGCGCATCCAGGTCTGCGTTTCTTCCAGGTGCTGCCGGAACTTGTCGTTGGCGTTGCGGATCTCGGTGTTGGCCGCCTCGTAACGAGGAATGCCCTCGCCACGCACCAGGTCATCCACGCTGCGGCGGACCTCACCGAGCTCCTCCAGATCCTTCTCCAGTACGGCGGAAATGTTGGCCATCGTCGTGAACTGGCTCAGCCACGAGTTGGCTCTCAGTTGTTCGTCGGCTTGAGCCTTCACGCTCTCCATGACGCGCTGCAGGTGTTCCCAAACCCGCTCGGTGGAGTCCACCACCTGCTTGTAGGTCTCGGCCGCTTCGCCGAACTTGCTCTGCACGCGATTGCGCAGCTCGAACCGCTGCTCGCCACTGTACAGATGCTGCACCTTGACGTTCCGCTTGGTCTGAGCCAGCTCGGCCAGGTAGTCCTGGAGTCGCGGCAGGTACTCCTTGCGGTTGGAGTCCGGTTCGTCCGACGTGTACACCGTGGTGATCGTCAGATCGCCCGGGTACTGCTCCAGAATGGTCTTGGTCCGCTCGGACACGCGATGCGCGGCCAGGCCGCCGGCCAGGTCCTTGCGGATGTTCTTGCGATGCCCGATGTAATTCACACCAACCAGCACCACGAACGCCAGGAGTACGACCACGAGTAGGTTGGCGCCGAAGAACAGCCGGCGGCTGGTTGAACTCGTCATCGTGGTCTCGTTGTTTACCGCCATCGTCGAGACTCCATCACTTTGGTGGCCAGGAAGAGGAAGAACACGCTGCCCGACACGAAGAAGATGATGCTCTTGGAATCCAGGATGCCCTTGCTGAAATCGGCGAAGTGGCCGAACACGTTCAGGTAGGCACACACCTCACGCTGCCACATCTGGCGGCCGTATTCCGCCCCGTAGTCCACCACGAACGTGAAGACGGCCAGAATGGCCATCGCGATCACCGCCGCCAAGAGCTGGTGCCGCGTGCAACTGCTGGCGAAGATCCCGATCGACAGGAACAAACCGCCCAGCAGAATCATCCCCACATAGCCCGTGAACACCGTGCTGCCCACCATGGTCGGGGCGTAACGTCCCAGCAGGAACAGGTGCGGAAGCGTGGCGACCAGCAAGCATCCGTAAAACAGCAGCGCGCCGAAGAACTTGCCCACCACGACCGACACGTCCGAGACCGGCGCGGTCATGAGCGTCTCGATGGCCCCGCTGGAGAACTCGTCGGCGATGGACCGCATGGTGAGCAACGGCAACGCGAAGACGAGCACGCCGGCCATCCGCTCGAACAACACCCGCATGCTCGCCTCGTTGCCCGGCACCAGCGTCTCGGAAACGAAGTAATACCCCGTGAGCAACAGGAAGATGAACCCGACCACGTACGCGATGGGCAGGTAGAACAGCGAGCACAGTTCCCGCTGTGCGATCACCGCCGCCGCGTTGAGGGTCCCGCCCCCATGCCCCGCCGACGCCGCCTCGCGGGGCGGGCTGGCGACGGCCACTTCAGATGCCTTGACCTGGATGTCTGCTGACATATCCGTAATCCTCGATCAGATTGGTAATCCGTCTTGTCTCCCCTACGGGTGAAGTCTTGGTCCGCCGATTGCGGGAATCGCGACTCCTGGCGTCTTAGGCGGTCGCCGTCGCTGCCTCGGCCGTGATCTGCGTGAAGAATTCTTCGAGGCTGCCCACTTCCAAACGCAGCTCGCGCAGGCCCCAGTTCTTGCGGGCGCACAGGCTGCTGATTTCCTCGCGGACGTCCTGGCCTTCAACGCCGTCGATGTGCAGGCGATTCCAGCCGTCGACCGCTCGGCCTTCAACCCGCCGCACGCCGTTGAGCGAAGAAATCGCCGATTCGATTTCCTGCTTGGGGCCGCGAATCTCGGCAATCAGTCGCGACGCTCCCTTGATCCGATCGCGAATCTGGCTGATCGAGCCGCTGGCTCGGATTCTGCCGCCGGCGATGATGATCATTCGCTCGCAGACGGCTTCCACTTCAGGCAGGATGTGGGAACTGAGAATGATGGTGTGACGTTTGGCCAGATCGGTGATCAGCCGGCGAGTCTCGCGAATTTGGTTGGGGTCCAGACCAACGGTCGGCTCGTCGAGCACCACTACGTCCGGATCGTGCAGCAGCGCGTCCGCTAACCCCACGCGCTGCCTCATACCTTTGGACAACTGGCCAATGGGCCGATCGATGAAGTCGCCCAACCAGCAGCGGTCGCTCACCCGTTTGATGCCCGCTTCACGCTCCGACCGGTCCATCCCCCGGAGCTTGCCGCGGAAGTTGAGATACTCACGAACCCGCATTTCCGGGTACAGCGGATTGCCCTCGGGCAGATAACCGATGCGGCGACGAACTTCCATCGACTGGGTGAAGACGTCGAAGCCCGCCACCCGGGCCGTGCCGCGAGTCGCCGGCTGATAACAGGTGAGGATCCGCAGCGTCGTGCTCTTGCCTGCCCCGTTGGGTCCCAGGAAGCCGACGATCTCCCCGGCCTCGACCTTGAAGGAGATGTTGTCCACGGCCAAAACCGGGCCATACGATTTGGTCAGGTTCTTGACTTCAATCATCAGATTCCTCGCTGATCACAGTGCGGTTTCTCGCCGGTTCCAACGGAACCCTCCTGAGCCCACCGCCCCACGGGCTCTCCGCAATCATCGTAACTTTTGTCAGTGTAAGAACTTGGCTTGAATCGGCCGCCGCAGCGCCCTCACGACACGGTTCTGGGTTTCTCGCGACAGCTTGCTACGACACAGCCCGCGCCGAGGTTCGCGCAAGTCTCGGCCATTACTGGGCCGTCGCCACCTACGGGCGCGGATTGCTCCTGATATCAAGTTGCTGCGCGCGTGTCAAGAAACCGTTTTTCACAGCATCCGCACTTTGTGCAGCGTCAGTTGCATGCTGTCGGCCCGTCCGGCACGTCTCCGATCCCAAGCCCATCAACGCGCAACCTCGAACACTCGAGTGCGCGATTCAGCTTGGCCCCCGATCGCCAACCGCGCGGACATCGACATGCTTCCGTGTGCCCACCTCCAAGATGCTGCAACGAATCCGCCTCACACCAAGCCATTAACCAGAACAACTTGAATGACTGGTTCTCTGGCTCACAGCCCACAGCTCATCGCTCATAGCTCATATCGACATGACGCATTTCCGTCCTGTGCGACGCCCTGACCGCCTGGATCCGCGAAGGGCTTCCCATAACCCCTGAAGTGGACGATAATGACCACACGTGAAGAGGAACGGGCCGATGTGCCTTGCGGACAGCCGGATGGCGCGCCGGTTGTGCATTTCACAGGGCGATCGGTCCAGGGTACGACAGCCGATGGAGCGATCGCCACAGCCAGCTTCCGTGGCGGCCGGGCACACCGACGTCCCCGCCGTCAGCGTCATCATCCCCACCTATGACCGGATGGAGATGCTCGGTGCTGCGCTGGACAGCGTAGCCGCCCAAACCTTCCAGGATTTCGAAATCGTCATCGTTGACGACGGATCGACCGACGGCACCCGCGAGTACGTGGCGTCCCGGTCCGAACGCATCCGCTACTTCTGGCAGCCCAACCAAGGCGTGGCCGAGGCCCGCAATCATGGCCTGCGGGTGATCCATTCCGAATTCGTGGCCTTCCTCGACTCCGACGACCTGTGGAAGCCTGAATTCCTCGACAAGACCGTCAGCTGGCTCCGGCAGAATCCGGACCTGGCGCTGGTCTATACCCGCTTCACCAGCATGGACGCTGCCGGCCGCGTGTTGCCTCGCCACAACAAGACGCCATTCGCCGGCGACGTGACGCTGAGGCTGTTCGCCAGCACGTTCATCCATACCTCCGCCGTCGTCGCCCGCTCGCACGTGATTCGTGATGCCGGCGGCTTCGACGGCCGCCTGAGTCACAACGAAGACTACGATCTGTGGCTGCGACTCTCGCTGCGGCATCGCTTCGGGCTGATCCCCGAACCGCTCTGCCTGCGGCGCTGCCATCCCAACAGCCTGGCCCACAACGGCTGCACCCCCGAAGTGCTGCTCCGCAAGGCCAACCTCCTGCACCGCTTCTACGAACACGGCGGCGGCAAGCCCAAAATCGACGCCCAGGTCGCCAATGACCGGCTGGCCAAGGTCTACTACACCGCCGGCAAAGCCCTATGCCGCGCCGGCCGCTCCAAGGAGGCCCGCGACGCCCTCCGCCGATCGCTCGAGTTCGACCGCGGCCGCCTCAAGACGTGGCTGTGGTATCTGCGGTCCGGTTTGACTTCCTGACGCCGTTGGCTCCCACGAGTCGCTCAACTCGCGCCTCTCACTCCGGCAACGGATCACCCTTGCGAAACACCGTGCCCTGAAACTGCGCAACGACTGCGTCCTGCTCGTCGGTGATGCGAACCAGGTACGTTGCCAGCCGGTTGCCCCGCGACACTTCTTCCGCGCGGGCGGTCAGCGTGCCCTGCGTGACCGCTCGAATGAACGAGATGTTGGCGTTGATGGCCACCGCAACGGTTCCGTGTGAGTTGGACGCGACGGCGAAGGCAAAGTCGGCCAGCGTGAACAAGGCGCCGCCGTGCACGATACTCACGCCGTTGTAGTGCTGCTCGCGCACCGTCATCCGCACTGTGGCCGACCCCGGCGCATAATCCACCAGCTCGATACCCAACAACGCCGCCAACCGGTCCTGTTTGAAGAACTCTCGCAAGTCTCTCATGGCGATGCCTCCCGCGGCGGATCTCATGGCGATGGGAACCCCGCGAACTTATCTCATGATGTGCAGGCCGTCCAATGACAAGAACGCCACGGTCGAACCTCGGCTCGACCGTGGCGCCCCGTTTGAATCGCACTCAAAGTCCAGAGAATTGTATCTCTGGGATCGCCACCGGGAGAAACCTCCCGATCACGCGCTTACTTCTTCTTGGCCTTCGCGGCCTTCTTGGCCGAGCCCTTGGCCGTCTTGGCCTTGGCCCCGGCGCCCTTGGCAGCCTTGGGCGCGTTCATTTCCTCAACCACCGCCTGAGCAGCCGCCAACCGAGCGATGGGCACGCGGTACGGCGAGCAGCTCACGTAGTTCATGCCCGCGCGGTGGCAGAACTTGACCGACTCGGCTTCGCCGCCGTGCTCGCCGCAGATGCCGACCTTCAGGCCCGGACGCGTGCCGCGGCCGCGTTCGATCGCGATGTTGATCAGCTCGCCCACGCCCGACTGGTCCAGCGTCTGGAACGGGTCGGCCGGCAGAATGCCCGTCTTGATGTAGTCGGGCACGAACCCGCCGATGTCGTCGCGGCTGAACCCGAAGCTCATCTGCGTCAGGTCGTTGGTGCCGAAGCTGAAGAACTCCGCCAGCTCGGCCATCTCGCCGGCCTTCAACGCCGCCCGCGGAATCTCGATCATGGTGCCGAACATGAACGGGACCTTCTTCATCCCGAACTTGGCCGCCACTTCGTCGTGCACGCGATCCACGATCTTGCGCTGATGCTTCAGCTCGTTCACGTCGCAGGTGACCGGGATCATGATCTCGGGCTGAGCTTTCTTGCCTTCCTTGATCAGCTCGGCCGTCGCCTCGAGGATCGCCCGGATCTGCATCTCGCTGACCTCGGGATACGTGATGCCCAGACGCACGCCGCGGTGACCCATCATCGGGTTCACTTCGTGCAGGCTTTCGGCCCGCTTGGCCAGCGCTTCGAGCGAAACGCCCAGCGCCGACGCCAGACGCTTGCGCTCCTCCTCGTTCTGCGGCACGAACTCATGCAGCGGCGGATCCAGCAGACGGATGGTCACCGGCAGACCGTCCATGGCCGCCAGCGTGGCCTTGATGTCGTTCTTGACGTGCGGGAAGAGCTCGTTGACGGCCGCCTTGCGCTCCTCCTCGTTGCTCGCATGGATCATCTTGCGGAGCTTGAACAGAGCCTCTTCCGTGCCCTTGCCGTAGAACATGTGCTCGGTGCGGAACAGGCCGATACCGGCAGCGCCGAACTCGCGAGCCTTGGCCGCGTCCTCCGGCGTGTCCGCATTGGCCCGCACGCCCAGCTTGCGGAGCTTGTCGCACATCTTCATCAGCTTCTCGAAGTTGGCGTCGCTCGCCCCGCTGATCATGCCCAGACGACCCTTGTAGACGATGCCCTTCGTGCCGTTCAGGCTGATCCAGTCACCTTCCTTGAGCACTTCGCCGTTCACGCGGACCTGCTTGTTGCGCACGTCCACGTGCAGATCGCTGGCGCCGACGATGCAGCACTTGCCCCAGCCGCGGGCCACCAGCGCCGCGTGGCTGGTCATGCCGCCGCGAGCCGTCAGGATGCCGTCGGCCGCCCGCATGCCTTCCACGTCCTCGGGGTTGGTCTCTTCGCGGAGCAGGATCACCGTCTTGCCTTCTTCGGCCCACTTCACGGCCGCGTCGGCGGTGAAGACGATCTGACCGGCCGCACCCCCCGGACCGGCGGGCAGACCCTTGCACAGCGCGGTCGCCGAAGCTTCCGCCTTCGGGTCCAGCACCGGGTGCAGCAGCTCGTCGAGCTGAGCCGGCGTCACGCGCATCACCGCCTGCTCGGGCTTGATGAGCTTGGCCTCGGCCATCTCCACCGCGATCCGCACTGCCGCCCGGCCCGTCCGCTTGCCCGTGCGGGTCTGCAGCATGTAGACCTTCGTGTCCTCGATGGTGAACTCGATGTCCTGCATCTCGCGGAAGTGCTTCTCGAGCTTGTCGCGGATGCCGACCAACTGCTTGTAGGCCTTGGGCATCTTCTGCTCGAGGCTCGGCTCGTGGTTGCCTTCAGGACGGGTGGCCTCGTTCAGCGGGCTCGGCGTGCGAATACCGGCGACCACGTCTTCGCCCTGGGCGTTGACCAGCCACTCGCCGTAGAACTTGTTCTCGCCCGTGGCCGGGTTACGCGTGAAAGCCACGCCCGTGGCGCTGGTGTCGCCCATGTTGCCGAACACCATCGCCTGCACGTTCACCGCCGTGCCCCAGTCGTCGGGGATGCCTTCGATGCGGCGATAGGCGATGGCTCGCTTGCCGTTCCAGCTCTGGAAGACGGCCCGGATGCCGCCCCACAGCTGCTCCATCGGGTCGTCCGGGAATTCCTTGCCCAGGCTGTCCTTGATGATCTTCTTGTAGGTCTCGCACAGGGCCTTGAGGTCCTCCACCGTCAGGTCGGTGTCCGACTTGTAGCCCTTGGCGTGCTTGACCTCGTCCATCGCCCGCTCCATCTGACGACGGACGCCCATGTCCTCTTCGGGCTCGATGCCGGCGGCCTTCTCCATGACCACGTCGGCGTACATCTGCAGGAGCCGGCGATAGCTGTCCCACGCGAACCGCTCGTTGCCGCTCTTGGCCGCCAGCCCCGGCAGCGTCTTGCTGGTCAGCCCGATGTTCAGCACCGTCTCCATCATGCCCGGCATGCTCTTGCGGGCGCCGCTACGGCAGGAGAGCAGCAGCGGGTTCTTCGGGTCGCCGAACTTCTTGCCCATCACCCGCTGCACGAAGGCCAGCGCCTTTTCGACCTGCGCCGTCAGTTCGGGCGGAAGCTTCTTGCCCCGCTTATAGTACTCCGTGCACATCTCCGTGGTGATGGTGAAGCCGGCCGGAACGGGCAGCCCCAATCGTGCCATCTCCGCGAGGTTCGCGCCCTTGCCGCCCAAGAGGTTGACCTGATCGCCTCTGCCTTCACCCTTGCCGTTGCCGAATGTGTATACCCACTTGGTTGCCATGCTCTGACATTTCTCCTGGGCCATGCCCCGTAAAACGAAAACCCGAACCAGCGACACGCGGATTAACTTACGTGCGGGTCTTTTTGCAGGCGTTGACGGCCGTCGCGACGCCCGGCGGGGCGCCCGGCTCTTCCCCCGGCCCGCGCGAAAGACGACCGCGCTTCCCGCGCCGGGCCAGAGGAGCCGAGAGCGTACGATTCATCGGTTTTCGTGTCAATATTTGAGAACACCCGCGCGCACGCTCGAACGCACACGCGCGAGCGGCGGGATTTAACCCCGCCCTCCACCTGAGCGACTTTCAACACCGCGGGACCTGCCCCCCCACCGTTCCCCGCGCCCCCGGTGTTCACCCCCGCTCTCTGAACCCTGGGGCCTTCCCGCCTCGGCGGAGTTCCGTCCTCCCGGCGTCCAGGAGAGCCCTCCCGATGGATCGCCCTGAGGTGTGCGGCTGGCCGTGAGCCCACCGACCGAAGCGGTCTTCCAGTCACCCGGCCGACCCTGCCCGCCCGACCGGTACAACGGGCAACCTCGTGCTGACGAGGAACAGCACCCGCCCCACCATCCGACCGGTCACAATTCCGGCAACTCACCGTCTCTGGAACGACTAGAGCGTCGGTTGTGTTTTCAAGAATGCCCCATCTGTCTGCAAGCCGAAGTATACCCCTATCAGAAGAATACTTGTCCCTCTGCTTCCGGGTAGTGCGGGCGGCTCATGCGATGAAGGAGCGGCACATGCGATGAAGGAGTACGAAAGGCCAAGGCTGCTCGAGACGGTGGAGTGGCTGGAAGAGATCAATCCGTCGGCGGCGCATCCCTGCGCGAGGGTCTGGAAGAAACGCTGACCGTACATCGGCTGGGCCTGCCCGAGCCGCTCCGCAAGAGTCTGCAGAGCACCAACCTCACAGAAAGCGCGATTCACCACGCCAGCGCTGACGAATCGGGTGAAACGCTGGAGGGGCAAGGACATGCGTTTACGTTGGTCGGCCTCGCGGCTGCTGGCAGCGGAGAAACGCTTCCGGCGCGTACGCGGCTGCAAGCTGATGACCTCCTTGATTGAATCGCTGGACACAGCCGATGCCGTCATTCTAGCACAACCGGAGGCAGCGTAGAGTAATGATTCTTCAGCGGAGAGCCGCTCGAAATTCAACTACGAACGGGACAACTTCGGCCTCGGATCTCAGCCCTATAGCCTACGAAGGTCGATAGGGGGCGACGACTTGCCGCGTTCGAACGCGTGATGGCCGAGACGCAGGCGCGGACGGCCACGCGGATTCGCTGCCCTTGCGTGCTATCCAACCAGTGACGCATGTGCTGTGGCCGCATGCGGGCCCCCAGGCCCCAGGGGAAAGACGTGAAAAGACTCCCGCCCCCTTTATATTCCGATCCGTTGCCGCTTGCCATTAGCCTTGAAGTTCTCGATCTCGATTGCGGTAATCATGTCACATTCTCTATTGGCCAGTTGCTACGCGCCGGCTTCGCCGCGACCGCCTGCGGTGCTGGACCAGCACCGGTGTTTCGCCATCACTTCCAGAGGCATCGTTCGCTGACCCCTTTGCCTACCTCCTCAATCTCGTCTGTCGGGAAGCACTCCCGAAGCAGATCCTCGAGGGCGACTTCCAGCACCTCGCCTTGACTCTGCTGCGAGCCCTGCTCAGCCTTTCGTTTCAGCTCATTGATCTGCTTGAGAAGACGTTCGATCTGCTGATCTTTCTCCTTGGCCTTCAGCTCGTACTCCTCGTCCGCCTGTTTGCGGGCAGCCTCACGAGCCCTCTGCCGCTCGGCTTCCATCCGGCGAGCAGTCTCCAACTCGATCTGCTCAGCCTTCAGCTCCAGTTCCTGCTCCCGCTTTCGCAGAGCCAGTTCCATTTCTCCGGCCGCTTTCAGCTTCTGCCTGAGTTCAGCGACCTGGCCGTCACGGGCCTTCAGCTCGGCGGCCATTTCCTCGCGGGTACGCTTGGCCGCCTCAGCAGCGATTTGCTCTCGCTGCCTGGCCAGCTCCTGCTTAAGCTGGTCAGCCATCTCCGCACGCTCCTGAACCAGCTTCTGCTCAGCCTCCTGCAGCTCCCGTTCACGCTTCCGCCAGGCGAGTTCCCTTTCCTGCGCAGCTTTCAGCTTGTCCTGGGCTTCCTTGAGCTGCTCAACCCGGTCCTTCAGTTCGACCGCAAGCTCATCGACTGCCTGCTTGCGGGCCTTGGCCAGGAGCTGCTGGCGTTCGACTTCCAGCTGCTTCTTGACCTGCTCATTGATATCGCGAGACCTGGCGTCCACTTCCTTACGCCGCTGCTCCAGCGCGGCTTGCTCTTCAGCCAGCTTCGCCCTGCCTGCGGCGAGCTCGGCGTCCAACTCCCTGCGGACCTTCTCGGCCAGCTGGGCTTCCATCACCTCCGTGATCTCGATCTCATACCGGCACTTCGGACACGTGATCGTGTTGCTCATGACTCTTCCCTCTTAGATGGGTGCCAACTTGACGTGCACTTTTACTCTACACCGCCGACCACATGGCTGCAATCTCCTGGCAGGCAGCCTCCAGGTCATTATTGCGTCGCCGCCAAGCCCGGGGAGCGGTGAGGACTTGCTGACCGAAAAAGGGAAGCATCTGGGGTCAGAGCGCCGTTAGGCGTTTAGCGTGCCCGCCCGGACCGAAACGACATATGTGAGTCGCTCTTGACCCGCCGGTCACCGGGCGGTAGGCTCACTCGGCATGGCCCGTCCCTTGCGGATCGAATTCGCCGATGCCTTGTATCACGTCATGTCCCGCGGCAACGACCGCCGGCCTATCGTCCGGGACGATGCCGACCGGCAGCGGCGGTGCGCCTGGCTGGCTCGCACGGTCGAGCTTTACCGCTGGCGGGTGCACGCCTTCTGCCTCATGACCAACCCGAGCACCTGTTCGTCGAGACGCCCGAGCCCAATCTCTCGGCCGGCATGCAGCATCTCAACGGCAGTTACACCAGCTACTTCAACTTGCGCCATCGGCGCGTCGGCCACCTGTTTCAGGGCCGGTTCAAGGCCCACCTCATCGACAACGAGGGTTACTTGGGCGATCAGCCGGTACATCCATCTCAACCCCGTGCGGGCCCGCCTGGTCTCGCGGCCCGAGCGGTGGCCGTGGAGCAGCTATCGGGGCTATCACCGGGTGTCGATGCAGTTGCCGTGGATCACGTACAACCGGGTGCTTCGCGAGTTCGGCCGCGAGGCGGACGAGGCTCGGCGCAAGTATCGACAGTTCGTGACGGCGGGGCTCGAGGCCAGCCTCGATCCGCCATGGGCGTCGGCGGTCGGCGGGCTGATCGTGGGGAGCGAGCGGTTTGTCGAGAAGCTCCGGGGCATGCTGAGCGGCCGGCCGCGGGATGGATCGCTGCCGATGGTGCAAGCATTGCGGCCCCGGCCGACGCTGTCGCGCATCATCGAGGTGCGGCGGCTGTCCTGATCAGAGAGGGACGGCAACTGCACTACAACGAGATTACCAGTCGTGTGCTGCGCACCGGTCTCACGAACTTGACGCGGTTCGGCGGCACTACGCCCGAGCAGACGATGGGAACGGTGCTTCGCGGGACAAGGGTCAACAGGCTGAACGTATTCAAGCAACTGGGCGAGGGCTGGTACACGGTGAATCCCATCGCCGCGCGTCAGCCCGAGGTACAACAGGCAGTTCGGGCCTTGAACAACCCTGGCTCGCAGAAAGCGATGCCACCCAGGCCGGGGAACAACGGCGAAGCCGAGCGATATAAGGCCCGGATTGCGGAGCTTGAGAGGCAACTGAAACAGGCTTTGGAAGAAAAGAATGCCCTGGAGAAGCGACTGCACCAGATTGTCACGATAGCAGTCGGGCGTGCTGGATAGGCACGACAGTCGCCAAGATGTGTGATTGGCGGCTGTTCCGCACAAGTCACACGGAAAAGGGAGGACGATAAATGGAAGGAGGTAGTGTCAACTCCTGTGTAAATTGCCTCGGGGCATCCTGCCGGTCCTCTTCCTCACGCCACCTTCGATTGCTTCTTTGAGGATGAAGACGGAAGTGGTACCGTCGGGCACAGGTGTGCCGACCGCAGTCGCCGCCATCCCTTGCTCA
>Ga0116168_1002073_pt1 | contig 13522 bp, 17 predicted proteins | sample AD_UKC129_MetaG_FD_89795 | JGI IMG/M metagenome (GOLD analysis project Ga0116168, IMG submission 89795) | Active sludge microbial communities of municipal wastewater-treating anaerobic digesters from Canada - AD_UKC129_MetaG | ecosystem: Engineered > Bioreactor > Anaerobic > Digestate | place...
GCCCCCAGCCGACGAGCTCCAGCTCGAGCCGGTCCTTCTGTACATCGACACCCGCCGTCAACACGACCGCGCCGTACGGCACTGCCGCCCGGTAGTGCTCGCGCCGCGCCATGACCGTCGCTTGGTCGACCGTGGTTTCCGCCGCATCGTCCCAAGGTTCGGCGAGCACCGTGTTCACAAACTCGCGCAACGTCTCGATCGACTTCTTGTCGGCGAGGAACTTCTTCGCCAGCGCGCCCCACTTGCGCCACGGCGAATAGAGACCGTTGATCCAGAAACCTGCGATCTCGGCCACCTCCGGCCGAGCCGCGCGCCACTCGCCGGCTTTGAGCATCTGGTGCTTTTGCCAGTCGGCAATCAGCTTCGAGCAGTGCTCGCAGCGGTACTGCGCCTTCTCCGGCGCTTCCTTCGGCCAGGCCAGGTTGCCCCACGCGAGCACCTGGTAGGCGCCGCAGTGCGGGCACGGCACCCAGAAGCTCTGCTGGTTCGAGTTGAGCCAGGCTTGCTCGATGCGCGAGGCGCCCTTGGTCGTGGGCGTCGAACACAGCACGATCTTGCGATTCCAGAAGTTGGCCGTGCGCGTGATGGCGAGGTTCACCGGATCGCCTTCACTGCCCGCACTGGCCGGATAGCGGTCCACCTCGTCGAGCAGGCAGTAGCGGATCGAGCGCATGGCCAGGCCCGCCGGCGAGTTGGCCGCCGCGAGCGTAATCGAGCCGCCCAGAAACTTCTTGTGCAAGATCGTGTTGTTCGAATCCCGCGCGCGCGCATCGGCAACCTTGCCGCGCAGACAAGGCGTGTCGCGCAGCATGGGAGCGAGACGGTCCTTCGAGAAAGCCTCAGCATCCACCTCGCGCGGTTCCACCAGAAGCACCGGCCCCGGATCGAGCTCGATGATGTAGCCGAGGAAGTTCTCCAGAAGACTACTCTTTCCGCTCTGGGCCGCCCACATCATGACGACCGTTTCATACGCGCTCGCCGGGCCCATGGCATCCATCACCGCCCGCTGGTACGGCGCGCGGTCCGTACGCCACTCGCCCTTCTCCGCGGCCGACTCCGACGACAGCCGCCGGTTCTGATCCGCCCATTGCGACACCGTCAGATCCGGCGGCGGCAACAGCACATCGGCCGCCAGGATCTGGATCTCGTCAACGCGCATGCTGGACGGCTCGGTGGGCATCGTGCAGAAGGATGCGCGCCTCGCGCATCAGCACGTCCCACACCTGGCGTTCATCGGTGAGCGGCGCAACTTCCGGCGCGACGCGGTTCGGCCACGCCATCACGGTCTCCTTGATCACCACGAGGATGGCCTCGATCCGCTGGCGGAACAGATCGGTCTCCATCAGCTTGCCCATCTTCAGGTCGTACTCGATCTTGCGCAGCCGGGCTTTGAAGACCATGTCGGCGGTCTTGGCCTGGGCAAACGTCGTCCCCGTGGATGCAGTGTCAATCGGAGCGGCTGCCACGCGTTCGGAGACCGGCTCGGGCCGGTCATCAAGCACCGCGTCCGACGCCGGCGCATCCACCTTGCCGCCGCGCATCACCAGCACGCCCGCCTTGGCCAGCCGGCTGATGTACTGGCGGCTCTTGCCACGGTGCCGCGCGTACTCGGCCTGGGTCATCAACCTGTCCGACATCTCCGGCTCTATCTGTTTGAAACGTCGCGAGATTCAGTTGTTCGATTCTGCTTGATTCGTCCGCGCCCCCGAGCGATGAATGGAGTCGCGATGAGGAACACCAAAGCACAGACCACCAAACAAAACGCCGCCGGCTGCTACGCCGAGCGGCACGCCGAAGCCCAGGACCTGCTCGAGCGCATCGCCGAGCGACTGGCCGAGCACAAGCAGCGGCAGGCCGCCGCGCCTGCCGATTGGGGCTGGGCGGGCGACCTCGGCCGCATCACCGAGCAGCTCGCCTGCGTGCTTGCTGACCTGGGCGATGCGAGCGCGGTCCGTGCCAAGGGCCTCGAGTACTGACCCGCAAGGAGACCCGCCATGACCACACAACCCTACATCGAATGCTCGCTTTGTGATGAGGCGAAGCCGATCCACCGCGAGCTTGTCCTCACCAACCGCGAGGGACTGCTCCTCGACAGGGCCCAGTTCTGCCGCGACTGCTGGAACGACATCCGGCAATCGGTCGAAGATGCCTCGGGCCTGATCGACCGGCGCCGGGAGGAGGACTGACGCCATGGCCATCACGCGCGACGAACTGATTGCCTGGGCCAGGCGCAACGGCTGGAAGCTCGACCGCTGGGGCCATCTGAAGAAGGACTTCCCCAACGGCGCGCACCGGCTGAAACTCAGCCGCATTGCCGCCCGGCACGAATTGCAAACGCCGCACGGCTGGGTCCGAATCGCCAGCGGCTACTTCAAGAACTTGCACCTCACCGCCGACGATCAGCTCGCCGGCATGACCCGATAGAAAGGAACAGCACCATGACGACATTTGCCATCGACAGCGACAACACGATCACCGCCTACCTGGCCGGGGAGACGATCCCGGAGGATCACGCTCGGTTCGCGAGCGAGAAGGAGCTTGCGAAGCTCGCCGCCAACTGGCCGGCCGAGCGGCTGGTCGAGATCTGGAACAACTTCGCCGGCGTGCCGCCGTTCGGCGAGCTGAAGCCGGTCAAGAAGTTTACCGACCGCAAGACCGCCGTCGCGCGGATCTGGCGCGCCATCCAGGCCCTCGCGCCCCAGGCCGCCAAGGGCGCGCCGAAGCAGGCCAAGGCGGCCAAGGAGACCACCCAGACCAAAGACGCGCGCGAGGGCTCGAAGAAGGCCATCGTGCTCGAACTCCTGCGCCGCCCCGAGGGCGCCACGCTCGCCGACCTCATGTCCGCCACCGGCTGGCAGGCCCACAGCGTCCGCGGCTTCCTGTCCGGCGCACTCGGCAAGAAGATGGGCCTCGCGGTCGAGTCCGCGAAATCCGCTGCCGGCGGCCGCGTCTATCGGATCGTCCCGGAGCGCTAACATGAGCAGCGTGACTCACTCCATCGATTGGCTCCTCGTCGTCGCCGAGGCCGAGGACGGCGGCTACGAGCCGGTGGCGCTGGCCGCGACGCCGCTCGAGGCCGAAGAGCTGGCGCGCGCGGATTTCGCCCGCCGCCTGCGCCGGCTCGAGCAGGACGAGGATGCCGGCCTCTGCCCGCATCTGTACCGCATCTGGGCCCGCCGCCAAGGCCGGTACGAGCCCGCGGGCGAGATCCTGCTCTGATCATTTCCTCCACCCTGCCGCCGGTCAATCGCCGGCGGCTTCTCTCTTCTGCCGTGCAATCCCCTCGATCCGTTCCTCCAGCAAAGCCTCCCGCAGGTCAGCCTCGGCCCTCCGGAGGTACAGACCGTTCAAGCGCAGGATGATGCGGTTCTCCATCTCGGCCAGCTCCTTGCGCACCTCGGCCAGCAGCGCCCGGTTCTGAAGGCTCACGTAGGTGGCGATGAGCCCCGAGACCAGCCCGATGGCCGGCACGATGGCCGTCAGGATCCGCTCATCCATTGCCCGCGTTCCCGTTTGAGGATCCGCAACTCCTGCGCCCAGTCGTGCAGCGCCAGGCACAGCCCCGCAACATCCGGATGGCCGGCGCGCAGCAGCGCTTCTGCTTCGGCCATCTCCCGTTCGCAGCGGGCGACGTCACGCCGCCACTGCTCCTCGCTCCAGGGCGATCTCTGCGAACCCCCGTCCGTCGGAGGCGAGCACGGCGCGCTTGCCGGAGAGGTCTTCAAAGCGGCGGATGATGACATCGCAGTACTTCGGATCCAACTCGATCAGCCGCGCCTGGCGGCCCGTTTTCTCGCAAGCGATCAGCGTCGAACCCGCCCCAGCGAAAGGATCGAGCACCGTGTCGCGGCTCTTGCTCGAATTGCGGATTGCCCGCTCGATCAGTTCCACGGGTTTCTGCGTCGGGTGGAGTTCATTCTTGGCCGGCTTCTTCACGAACCACACATCGCCCTGGTCGCGGGCGCCGCACCAGTAATGCTGCGAGCCTTCCTTCCAGCCGTAGAGGATCGGCTCGTACTGCCGCTGGTAATCGGCGCGGCCCATCGTGAACGTGTTCTTGGCCCAGATGAGGAACGTGGACCAGTGGCCGCCCGCTTCAGTGAACGCCTTGTGCAGCGTGTGCAGCTCCGACGAGGACATGCAGATGTAGACCGCGCCCTTGGTGACGGCGAGGATGTTCGTACAGGCGTCGCGCAGGAACGGCCCGAAAGCGGAACCCAGATTGTCGTTGGCGATCCGGCGATGCTTCTTTCGAAGCTTATCTTTCATCGTCACGCCGTAGTTGACGTTGTAGGGCAAGTCCGACCACGTCATGTCAGCCAGACTGCCGGCCAGCACCTTCTCCACAGCATCTATCCGCGTCGAGTCGCCGCACAGCAGGCGATGCTCCCCGAGCACCCACACATCGCCCGGCACCGTGACTGCCGCCTCCTGCGCCTCCGGGACGGCATCTTCGTCCGTCAGTCCCGCGGACTCGCCTTCGTGCTCCGCCAGCAAAGCCTCGATCTCTGCGTCTTCAAAACCCAGCAGGTCGAGGTTGAATTCATCCTCGCGGAGCGCTTCGAGTTCCACTCGCAGCATCTCCTCATCCCACCCGGCGTCTTAGGCAAGCCTGTTGTCGGCGATGACCAGCGCGCGGCGCTGCGCCTGGCTCAGGTGATCGAGCACGATCACCGGCGCTTCAGTCATCCCGAGCTTCCGCGCGGCCATCACGCGCGCGTGGCCGGCGATGATGACGCCATCGGCTCCGACGAGAACGGGGTTGACGAAGCCGAACTCGGCGATCGACGCTGCGATCTGCGCTACCTGCTCCTCGGTGTGCGTGCGCGGATTCCTCGCGTAGGGAATCAGCCGCTCCAGCGGCCAGCGCTCGATGTGGAGGTCCGGCTTCACTTCTTGGTATAGGGGGCCTCGGCCGGCGTGCCATCGGGGTTGGCGAAATGGGCGATCACGGCCGTGAGACCCTGCACCGCCGACAACGAGACCATGGCCCAGAACTTGCCGCGCCCGGGCAGCAGGTCGATCGAGGCATTCAAGCCCTGCGCCACCAGCGCCAGCATCTGAATGGCGACATTCAAAGAGAACTTCATTTTCGTCAGCTCCTGGAATTGTTTGACGAGCGGCCGCAGCCGCCACCACAGCCGCAATTCGCGGGTCATCGGCAATGATTGGTCGCGGAGGCGGGAATCGAACCCGCGGCCTGCGGATTATGAGTCCGCTGCGCTGCCACTGCGCCACTCCGCATCGGAATTCGAGTCGTGAAATAGCGGGGCGGTCCGACACGGGGATGCCGAGCCGCCCCTTCCTTGCGCCCTTCAGGAGAAAGACTACTTGCCCTTGGCCAGCGCGTCGGCCACCGCAGCCGCGACCACCGCGCCGATGGCCTTGAGCGAGACGTCGTCGATCGCCACCGCCCGCGCCGTCAGCGTGTCGCCCGCACCTTGCTGCACGGGATTCCATTGGCCGTCGATGGCGATGTCCGAGTGACGCACGGCCTGCTTGGAGACCAGGTTGGCCGTCTCGACGGCGTTCTGGAGCGCCTGCGAGGCGATCTGGTTCAGCCGCGTCTGCTCGGTCAGCGCCTGCCGCGCGGCCTGGATATCGAGGTCCTGGTAGACGTCGTAAGTGCGCTTGATGTTGGCGAACGTCACGCGCTGGTTCTCGCTGTGGGCGGCCCCGGCGGTGGCGCTCGTGTTCTTGAACGATTCATCCGTCCCGGTCTCGAACTCGCGTTCGGCCTGGTTCGGCGTGGCTACTTCTGGCATGGTGATTCACTCCTTCACGTGTGGGATGGAAATGGTTCCCCCGTCACCGCATGGACGGGCGCGAGCTTCAAGGTCTCTTGCATGCGGCGCAGGATCACGTCGCAATAGGCCGGGCTGATCTCGACGCCGAAGCCCGACCGATCGAGCAGCCCGGCGGCGACGAGTGTTGTGCCGCTGCCCGCGAACGGATCGAAGATCACATCGCCGGCATCGGAGAAGGCTTTGATGAAGAACTCCGGGATCGCGCGCGGAAACGGCGCCGAGTGGTTCCCCTGCGAGGACTCGGTCTTGGCTTCGATCACGTTTGAGGGCCGCGCGAGGCCTCCGTGCCGGCCCTCGAGATCGTTCGCGTTGCGGCGCGTGGTCTGCCAGGCCGCATGGTTCTTGCCCTTGTCGGCCGCCGCGCCGCGCGGCCCCGTGCCGAGCAGTCCGCTGCCCGAGGTCGATTTCGGATTGTCGGGCGAGTAGTCGAAGCAGTCGTCGGACCAGTGCGCTACCTCGCGCGGCCGGAACTTGATCTTGCGCTCGCGCGAGAAGTGATAGACCGGCTCCCAGGCGTTCTTGAAGCGGTTCGACCAGCCGCCCGGCACGCCGTCATCGGTCTTGCGCCAGCAGAACTCATCGACGAACCGCCAGCCCCACTGCCGCTTGTGCGCGAGCACCAGGTCCATCACATAGGTGTGGCGCTCGCCTTCGTCGGCGTGGGCTTTGATGTTCAAGAAGTAGGAACCGTCAGGCGCGAGCACCGATTCAATCGCTGCGGCCACGTCCCGGAACCAGGCGACATACTTCTCGGGCGGCACGGGTTCGAAGCCGCTCGACGGATCGTACTGCCGCTGCGTGGCGTAGGGCGGCGAGGTGATGACCACGTTCGCCTTCCGGCCCTCGAATAGCTTGGCGATGACGCTGCGATCGCGGCAGTCCCCGCAGATCAGCCGGTGCGGCTCGATCAGCCACAGGTCGCCGGGTTTCGTGATTGCCTTGACCGGGGGCTCCGGAACCACGTCGGCGACCTCTTCGGCTTCGACCTCCACGTCCCGGTCGAGCGATGCCAGGAAGTCGTCGATCTCTTTCTCATCGAACCCGGCGAGCGTAGCGTCGAACCCGGCATCGGCCAGTTCCTTCAACTCGAGCGCCAGCAGTTCGTGGTCCCATCCGGCCAGCTCCGACAACCGGTTGTCGGCCAGCAGGTACGCTCGCCGCTGGTTCTCATCGAGGTGATCGAGCACGATCACCGGCACTTCGGCGAGCTCCAGTTTCTTCGCTGCCAGCAACCGCCCGTGCCCGGCCACGATGCCGTCGCGCGAGTCGACCAGAATCGGGTTGCAGAAGCCGAACTCCGCAATCGACGCCGCGATCTGCGTCACCTGCTCCTCGGAATGCGTCCTGGGGTTGCGCTGGTAGGGCGACAGCCGCGCGAGGGGCCACAACTCGATGCGCCTCGCCATGGCTGGCGTCACGCGATCAACTGGCATAGCTCGGCACCCAGGTCCAGTAGGCGACGATCAACCCTTCGCCCGCCGTGTTGGCGTCGACGAAGTAGTCCGACGGCCGCAGATCCCCCGCGGCGGACTCGAGCACCAACTCGTCGGCCACGCCGCCGCCCGCCCCAGTGGGCCAGAACTCCTTCACCACGCCGGCGCCGGTCGCCTTGTTCATGCTCTCGACGCCCAGGAACACCCGTCCCGTCTCGCCGATGACAACGGCGAACCGGATCCGGTGGGCCCGGATCGAGGTGTCGGAGGTCACCCGGACGGGTGTTCCCGGCGTTGGGACCGCGATCCTTCCCAGCGATCGCGGCTGGAGGGATGGAAAATCAGCCATGGCTTGCTGGATGCCTCAACGGAGGAAGTGACAACCGACCACCTTTCCCGGCGCGTGACGCAAGCGAAATTGTGCCACCCGACCACCCGCCGCCGAAACTCTTTTTTCAGGTCCCAGGAATTGATTCAGGCGGCAGTGCGGACAAACCTCTCCAGGTACAGCGCAACCACTCGCGCCCGATGCTCCGGTTCCACACGCTCGATCCACTCCGCGTAGTCCAGGCGAGCCTTCCGCGCGTTGCAGTCTGGGCACACAATGACGATGTTGCGAAGAGAGTGCGCGCCACCGAGTACCAGCGGGATCATGTGGTCCGTCTGCTTTTCTTCGAGATGGCAATCACAGTAGGCGCAACGCGTGGAGTCTTGTTTCAGCTTTGCAATCGCTGCTGCTGTAGCCGTTCCGTCGGAATGGTCAAGAAGTCGCATGGCGCGTCTTTCGTCCTGCGCCAGCTTGCGATCCCAATGCGCAGCTTTGTATCGTTTGACGCGCGCCCGTTCGGTCACCCGCCGGCGGGAATAACTGCTGCGATACTCTGCCTTCACCCGTTCGCGGAAATCAGGATCTGTTTGGTACATCTCCCTCTCAGACAGCCGATACGGCGCCAACCACTCCAATGCCCAAAGCTTCCGGATCTGCCCAGCAAGCCGTTCTGCTCGAAGCATCGCTCCTTGCCGGTTGCGTTCGGACTGCGGCAGATACGGAGGCAGTGCTCTGCCCTCCTTGGCCGCATCAGCTTCTCGTTGCAGGCGCTTATACTCCGGCGTGGCCGACCAACCGTAATAGCCTGCCTCTCTGGCGACCTTGTTCCGTTGCCGCGCTGCTTCGTTCTTTTCGTCGCAACACGGGCACAGTGCTCTCAGCCGGCCATTGTGGGAGTACCGCCCCCAAGTCTCGACTGGGCCGGCACATTTACAGCGTCTGCACGTCGGCACGGGATTACAACTCCTGGGGTAACTCTGCGTGGCTTTTGGGCTTTTCATTGGCCCGCATCTTCGGAATTTCCGAAGATGGCTCAGAAAGTCCTGCGCTAAGCTGGTTGCGCCTGGGTCCGTCTCCTTGCGGGTTGCGTTCACCCTTTCAACATCGACGGCGACTGCAAGACCAGCCGCGGCCGCTCAGGCAGCTTGACCTTCAGAAAGGCCCCACGCACCTTGGCGATCCAGCGCGCCCCGACCTGCTTCTTGCGCTGCTTCATCTCGCCATGCACTCCCGCACGACTTGCAGGAAAATGCCTCGCGTCGACACGGGCACGCCGTCTTCATCGCGACGGTCGAGCCGCCGCAACTTCCAGCAACGGCCGTGCTCGAGGTTCTCGAGGAAGCTGTACTTCGTTCCGGCCCGCACGCTCGGTTGCACCGGATTGCCGCCGTCTTCCTGGCAGCGCCAGATCGCCTTCAAGTGCCCCTTGCGCCCGTAGGAGGGCTTCACATAGCCGTCTGCGATGAGACGCCGGGCAGCTTCCGGGGTGCGGAAGCCAAGCGGCGTGCCGTCGGCGGCGTAGATCGGGATTTGCTGGTTCTTGGAAGACATCTGGAGTGTGGCAACCGGAAGGGAAGGAGTTTCGCGAGAGTCCCGTCTCTCGTTATTCGCTTACTATGTACGCTCGTTCGCCCGTGAGTGTCCGAACAAAAAGTTGTGTTTTTTTTCTCGGCCTGGCAGCGAGCACGGAACCGCGCATTCTGACAATAGATACTCACGCAGCCCGCAAAGTGTCTCACTCTGATCTCACTCGCCGGAGCCAGGGCTGCTCGACGTCGGGGTTGTAGAAGCGCTGGCGCACGCCATTGGGAAGGATGATCTCGATCGATTGCCGCGTGACCTCGCCGCTGCGGTGAGTGGGTTTGAGCAGACCCGCCAGCCCACAGGCTTTTCCAAACCGCGCGCGCGTCGAGTTGCCCGTCCCGTACAGGCTTTCCATCGTCCAGCCCAGCGCGAGCGCCTGATCGCGGATTTGATCGACCATGGCCACGGCCTCAGCCGCGAAGGTCTCGGCCGCGCGCACGGCACGAACGGACCTGTCATCTTCGGCGACGGGCGGCGCGTAGTTGCGCGCATCGAGATTGCGAATGGCGTCCAGCAGCACCGCTTCGCCGAAATGCTCGATCGCCCACTCGTGCACGGCGTTGAACTTCTGCCGCAGTTCCTCGAACGCGTCCGGGCTGATCTGACCCGCGGCGGCAGCGTGCTTGGCCAGGTTCATTCGCGAACGGAGCCAGGCGTAGTATTCGGGGTCGAGCCGCCGATACGCCGTGTCGTTGATCTGGACATCGCGGGCGAAGAGTTCCGGATTGTCCGCCAGCCAGGTGTCGAGGCTGGTCGAAACGAACAGGCGCGAGCCGGCCGCCGCACTCGAAGAAACAACCGCCGGCGGCGCGCTCATGACTGCCTCCCGTTGGGTGGCTCGGGCCATTCGGTGAAATCGGCGAGGTCGATGCGTGTCCGGGTAGGCGACTTGGGGATGTGAGGCGCGTTTGGGGATGTTTTGGGGATGTTGCCTTCCAACATCCCCAACCCGTTCGTGCTTTCCTCACAATGACTTACAGACATTTTGGGGATGTTGGGGATGTTGGGGATGTTCCCGCCGTCCTCAATACACGCGTGCGCGCGTGTGTCTTCGCATGCGTCTTCAGCCGCATTCGCGCAAAAATCCCTCTCTACACGCGGAGGAACCCCCTCAACATCCCCAACATCCCCAAATGGTTTGTAAGCGGTTGATTCCGTGTCATTTACCTCTTGGGGATGTTTGTCAGCAACATCCCCAAAACATCCCCAACATCCCCAATTCGCGGCACCGTCGGCAGGGGCCAGGGCATACATGGTTACGCCCTTATGCTTCGTGCCGCGATCCGCACGGACTACGCGCAAGCCGTTAAAGGATCTGTCGCGGCAGCTGCTCAGGGCGCTGCCGAGCCGGATCTGCTGCGAACGCGCCGAGCCGTCTCCGCGCAGCCGCAGCATGAGTTCCCGCTGCTCGCAGAATTCGTTCAGCTCGCTCACCTTCTTCGGCTCGCCCCGAAACGCCTGCCACCAGGCCGAGGTGAACTCGCGCCACGCCTGCCCTTCGACATCGGCGGCCTCGTAGAGTTCATCGAGGTTGGCCAGGAAGCCCGGTATTCCGGCGACCTCGAGGATGCCGCCAAGCATGGCCGACCAGCGTTCGAACGAGCCAAGCCGTCCGCAGCCGAGCGGCTTGCCCGCCGCCATCCAGGCCCGAATCAGCGTGAGGACGGAGGCGACCAGCGCCGCGCGGTTGTCCTGTGCCCATGTGGCGATCTCGGGGTGCTTGAACGAGGTGCGCTTCCAAGGACGGTCCACTCTCGGGTCGATCCGAATGCGAATGCAGCGCCGCGTGAGTTCCAGGTGCAGATTCGGGTTGTTGGCCGTCATCAGCCAGACGGCATGATTGGGCACCGAGGCCATGGCCGACTCGCCCAGCTTGCGATCGGTCCAGCGGACCGAGGTCAGCACCGAGGCCAGCGCGGAGGAGTGCAGTTGCCTGCGGTCGTTGGCATTGTCGAGCAGGATGATCGGGCGGCCCTTCATCAGCTCGGCGGTGAGCATCTTCCGAATCTCGTCCTCGCTTTCAGGCAGCGTCCGGGCTTCGCAGGCGGCGCCGGTCGCCGTGATCGAGATCAGATTGGCCAGCAGTCCTTTGCCCGAACCCATGGTGGGCGCCTCGATCAGGTGCATCGGCGTCGGCCCGTCGACCATGCGCCGGATGAACGGCAGGATCAGGGCCGCGACCGCATGGGCGCGGTCGGATGCATCCACGAACGGGAAGTCGATCAGCAAATCGTTCAGGAGCAACTCCCGAGCGGCAGCGACGTGCTCAGCCGCGGGGGCCTCCCCAACCGCCCCCAAATCGAGATTGGAGTCGCGGGCAAGCCATAGCCGGTCGTCCGGGTGATAACCCTCGGCGAAGATCAACTTCCCCTGGCGGCCGAAGACGGGCGTGCGGATCACGCTCTCGAGCACCGGCAGGTGCAAGTCCGGGTAGGCCAACATGTCGCGCGCCGCGTCCCGTGGCGGGGAGGTTTCGACGTCGGCCTCCTCGGTGGCGCGGTGCCAATCAGCCGTGCGCGCCAGCAACCCGAACACCGCGTCCTCGTCCATCTCCTCGATCTCCGGGCCGAACTCGCCCATGACCAGGCGCACGAGCCGCCCGGCGCGGTGAAAGAGGAACGGCGTGTGAGGATAGATCTGGCAGCCGTGCTGGTTGGCGTGGTGGATGGCGCCCCAAGCGTCGGAGACGATCTCGCGGAGCTGGCGGTCGTTGATCTGAATTCTGGGAAGCGACTCCTTGCCGTGGGAGCCGCCGCCAACGGTCCGTGCCTTTTTGCCGAGGTATTTCTCGCGCGCTTGCCCGTCGAGCACGGCCACCTTCATCTGCTGGCGCAGGATGCTGACCGGCAGCTTATTCTTTCCGCAGCGGGTCTGGATCAGCCGCAGATGCCGTTCGCGCTCAATCGGACCCATGCGCGCCACTTCGGCGAGGATAGGCGCGAGCACTTGCTCGAGTTGCTCCTCCGGCGTGTTGGCCTCGATCTTCGCAATCGCCATCTCGAGCGGCGTTTGCGCCGCGGCGAGGATGGCTTCGAAGTCGGCCGCGGTCTTGCCCGAGGCAAAGAACTCGTTGACGTCGATCTTGGCGTCAGCGCGAAGCGCATCGACCTCCGGAGAATCTTCCGGAAGTTCGCTGAGCTTGGCGCGCGCGGCGATTTGCTTCTCGCCGAGCGGCAGCACGGCCACGCGCGTTTGAATCCCGTGGCTGGCGAGCGCCCGCGCCGTCTTGAGCGCGCCTTGCATGCCGGCCTCGGAGACCTCGTTGTCCTGGCAGATGTAGACCGTCTTGACGCCCGCCAGCTTGGCAATGAGCCGCTCCCAGTCGGCCTCGCGAATCCGCACGGTGACCGGCGAGACGGAGGCAAAGCCATGCTCGATGAGCGAAATGCAGTCGGTCACGCCCTCGGTGATGACGACGCGCTCAGGCCGCGTGAGCAGGACATCCTCGTTGTAGAGCACGTCGTTGCGGATGCATGCGGCCACGTGGGCGTGGTTGCGGTCGTTGCGCACGGCCAGCTTCTTGTACTTCGGCTTCTCCCAGTCGTTGTCGGGCGTCCACGGCGTGCGCCGGCCGATCAGGAAGACGACATGGCCGCGGCTCCAGTAGGGAAACACGATGCGGCGGTCGAAGAACGGCACGATGCCGTCTTGCGCTGTGGGCCGGAAGGCCGAGGTGGCCGCGAGTTCGCGCGGCGTGAAGGCTTGGGGCCCATCCATGAGCAGGCGCGCAGTGCTGGGCGTGCCGTCCTCGGCGTAGCCGATCTTCAGCCGCTCGATCATTTCATCGCCGATGCCGTACTTGGCGCGGAACCACGCAAGAACTTCGGTGTTCGCGACAAGCCGCTGGTGATAGATTTGAGCCACCGCCGTGAGCGCCTCGCGCACGCGCAACGAGAGGCGGTGCTCGGCCTCGGCTTCTTCGGGCGACGCGGAGGCGAGCTGCGCCAGTGGCGGAAGGCCGGCGCGCGCGGCGAGAAAATCGCGCGCCTGGCGGTGGGATTCCGGCATCGGCCCCGACTGGCCGCGCGTTACCCGGCCGAAGCGAACGAACTCAACCAGTTGCAGCACGTCCCCGCCCACGCCGCAGCCGAAGCAGTACCAGCCCTGCTTGTCGAGCATGACGTGGAGTGAGCGGCGCGACTGGCTCTTGTGGTTCGGGCAGTCGCAGAACAAGGTGCGCGGCGTTTCCTCGACGATGCGCCCGGCGAGCAGCTCGCGGGCGATCCCGCCAATGTCGATCTCGGTGATCTGGCGGTAGTAGGCATGGACATCGATCCCGCGACTCATGCGCGCGCCTCCGGTTCGAGCAGGAATGAGAGAAAGGTGTTGCGGCGGTCGACCTGGCGCCGTGCGGCGCAGTTGAGATCGGA
>Ga0116168_1002075_pt1 | contig 13510 bp, 14 predicted proteins | sample AD_UKC129_MetaG_FD_89795 | JGI IMG/M metagenome (GOLD analysis project Ga0116168, IMG submission 89795) | Active sludge microbial communities of municipal wastewater-treating anaerobic digesters from Canada - AD_UKC129_MetaG | ecosystem: Engineered > Bioreactor > Anaerobic > Digestate | place...
ACTCCGTTCCTTCTGACTCATCAATAACGTCTCCATTCAGAGGCAGTTGCTACCGCAACTGCCTCCCAAAGGGGACATTTTCATCGAGTCAGAAAGAGGACATTCTCAAAGAGTCACGACACGGTTTCATTCTGGAGTTGCCATGAAGGCAGTGTTTTCGAACACTATGGCCGCGATTGATCGCAACTATGGAAAAGAAACGATTGGTGGAGAAAGATCCGCCGCTGAAAAAGGACGATCTGCTGGTGATTACTGGCGCCGGCGGATTCATTGGAGGCAACCTGGTCCAGTATTTCCGCAAGAAGGGCTTCACCCGGATCCGCGCCGTTGACAAGAAGCCGCTCTACGAATGGTACCTGCGCGTGCCGGGCGTCGAGAGTCTCAGCTATGACCTGAGCCAGGAGGACAACTGCCATCGCGTGTGCGAAGGCGCCGTCGAAGTGTACAACCTCGCCGCCGACATGGGCGGCATGGGCTTCATCGAACGGTTCCGCGTCGAATGCCTGCGCAGCATTCTCATCAACACGCACATGATCGAGGCCGCGTACCGCGCGGGTGCGCGGCGTTACTTCTTCTCGTCCTCCGCCTGCGCCTACAACACCACGCTCCAGCAGGATCCCAACGTGCGCGCGCTCAAGGAATCCGACGCCTACCCGGCCATGGCCGAGCGGGGTTACGGGTGGGAGAAGCTGATGAGCGAAATGTTCTGCGAGGAATACTGGGCCGAGCGCGGCCTCAAGACCGCCATCGCGCGCTTCCACAACGTGTACGGCCCTTACGGCACGTGGGACGGCGGACGCGAGAAGGCCCCGGCAGCCATCTGCAGGAAAGTCATCGAAGCGATCGACAAGAAAGATCTCCGCATCACGATCTGGGGTGACGGCACGCAAACGCGCAGCTTCATGTATATCGACGATTGCGTGAAGGGTATCGACATGATCATGCACTGCGATGAGTTGATCGCCACGCCGATCAATCTCGGGTCCAGCGAACTGGTGTCGATCAACGAACTGGTTTCGAGGGTGGAGAAGATCGCGGGTGTGAAGTTGAAACGCGAGTACGACCCGAACGCGCCGCGAGGCGTGGCGGGGCGGAACAGCGACAACACCTTTATCCGGAAGGTGCTCAAGTGGGAACCCAACACGCCGCTCGATAAAGGTCTCGCGATCACCTACAAGTGGATCCGGGAGCAGTACTACAAGCGCAAGAAGGGCCGGCACGTGGTCGAGTAGAACCGATCGGCACGGAGCGTTTCTCCGGATCCAGGAAGCGTCAGGGCAAGGCTGCCACTTTGCCTGAAAAATCTCGATTGGACGTGCCCCGTGCCTTTCGGAAACCATTTGTCACGCCGCGTTTCCGGCTGTAGCTTTCGGCGTCGGAATGGCCTGTCCGCGGCAGGCCGGACTTCGCAGGCATGCACGAATTGTCCATCATGCACAGCGCCCTCCAGCAGGCATTGACCGAGGCCGAACGGGCCGGAGCCGTTCGCGTGCATGAAATCCGGCTGCGCGTCGGCGCGTTGAGCGGTGTCGTACCCGAGGCGCTCCAATTCGCGTTCGAGGCGCTCTCGTCCGGAACACCCGCGGAGAACGCGCGGCTTACGATTGAATCCGTGCCCGCGCGCTTCTGGTGCCGGAGCTGCAGCAGCGAGTTCGAGCCCTTCGGGCTGCTGCCCGAATGCCCGTCCTGCCGGACCCCGAGCCGCGAACTGCTCGCCGGACGCGAACTTGAACTGGCTTCCATGGAGGTGGACTGATGTGCACTGAATGCGGATGCGGTTTGCCTGGAGAACGACCGGCGGGAATATCGTCTGAGTCTTACCACCACGATCATGGTCATCCTCATGAACATGGCCACCCTCATGATCATCATGACCACCACCATGATCATGATCACGAGCATCATCATCATGACGGTCATTCCCATTCTCACGCGCACGGAGGGCGTCATGCGCACAGCCACGAGCACGGACCGGCGCAGGCGCATGGCCGGACGATCGAACTGCACCGGGCGATCCTCGACAGGAACAACCGCCTGGCGGAACGGAATCGCGGCTTCTTCCGCGCGCGCGGCCTGCTTGTCCTGAACCTCCTCTCCTCACCCGGCTCGGGCAAGACCACACTGATCAGCGAAACCATCCGCCGCCTGGCCCCACAGCTGAAGACCGGTGTGATCGTCGGCGACCTAGCGACGGACAACGACGCCCGGCGGCTGCGCGAGACAGGCGCATCGGTGGTGCAGATCACGACCGGCACTGTCTGTCATCTTGAGGCGGAGATGGTCGCCCGCGCGCTCAGTCAGATGGATCTCACCGGGCTCGACCTGTTGATCATCGAGAACGTGGGGAACCTCGTCTGCCCGGCTTCCTACGACCTTGGCGAGGACCTGCGCGTGGTGCTTCTTTCCGTCACCGAGGGGGAAGACAAGCCCTTGAAGTATCCGCCGATGTTTCAATCGGCCGGCGCTTGTGTTCTGACGAAGACCGATCTGGCGCAGGCCTGCGAATTCCGCCGCGAAACGGCGCTGGCGAATCTGCACCGGCTCTCGCCTGCTGCCCGTGTCTTTGAACTCTCGGCGAAAACGGGTCATGGCATGGATGCCTGGTGCGCATTCATCGCCGAGCGTCACGCTTCCGTCCGGCAACGCGACCTGCTCAGCTCGTAGAGCAAGGCGGCCCGGATCGCGACCTTCAGGCCGCTTCAACGCGTGTGTGCTTCACCAGGCCACGATGACTGGATCAGGACATCCGCATCGGACCGGAACGGGCATGCTGCCGCGCTCCGAAGAGTTCCCCGTTCGTTGAATGTTGAGGGTTCGACGTTGAATACCCAACATTCACGCCGTCCACAGGCCTCATGCCGTCTGCAGCGCCATGCTCCTGTAACGCGGCGTGAGGGGCTCAGGCACCCCGCTCGAGAACGCGAGGTAAAGGAAGGCCAGAAAGTTGGTAATCGGCAGAATCATCAGGATGCCGACCAGAACACTCTTGCCGCGCGCTTTGGCGATGTTCAACGCCCAGAGAATATGAGCAACAATGTTCAGGATTGGAACCCAGACAGCCAGGAACCACCACCCGGACATGCCCGCAGCGCGGAATAACGGAATGAACTGCAGGAAGGGAATCCAGACCAGCACGCCGCCGGGGCGGCGGGCTTTGATGCAGATAAGATGACAGCAGTAAGAATAGAACAGATAAATCAGCACAAATCCGGCAAGCACGCCGTAGGCAAGAGCCGGGTTGCTGTTCAACTGCTTCCGGCTTTCAGTGATGCCGACGCGCCACTTGTTCTCGATCGGCTTGATCTTCGCCTGGACTTCAGGCGTGAGCTGGCGGGCCAGCACAGTGTTGATCTTGTTTCCTGCCGGCTCTTCTTCCTCTTTTGCATAGCCCAGTCGCACCTGGGCGTCCCGGGGCAGCTCTTCGATTTTGACGCTCGCCATGCCGGCGGAGTGGTGGATGAAGATGTATTTTTTGGACTTCGTGGTCACAACCACGTTTGAATACGTGCCGGACCGGGTCTCGAGGACCGGAAATGTTTCTTCCACGGCGCCGGCTGTTGACACGAACAGACCCAGCCCCGCTGCCAATGGAAACAGGCCAAGTAACGGTTTCACACGTTCAATTGCGTCCGCGAATAATCTCATAAGCATCTACCGGCGAGCCCGAAACAGGCTTCAATACAGCACGAAGCATGCCAGCATCAGGCCCGCTTCACTCGGCGCCAGGGGCTGTGCCACTTTGACAACGTGTCCGACAAAGGGATTCGTGCGCCTCCCAAATGACCCGGCCGCACTCGAAGACGCCTCTCCTTGCGGAATCGATTTCAAATGGGGTGTCTGTCGGACAAACACCTGCCGCACAATCAGCCGGGCGCCGAATGACAGTAGAATGCTTTCAGCAGATCGTCTGCGCGTGAACTTGAAAGCAAGAAGCAACAAGCCCGTGTTGCCCATCGGGCGCACCGCGAGAATCGCCTGTCAACTCGAAGCGTTGCGCGCGGAATGCTGCAAAGCCGGATTCATCCTCGCTCAACAGAAACCGTTGAACGAGCCGGAACTGGAGGATTGCGCGCGTCTGGACGACGCCCTCGCCGAAGCGCACCGGCTGCTCAGGAGCATCGTCGGCCGGATCATCATCAGCCGCCTGCGCCGTCGCACCCGGGACGGCAGCCTGTGACGCAAAAATTGTCCAGTTTCTGGAATCGCGCCTTCCCTTTCAGGCCGAAGCTCGCGCCGTCAATAGCTCAGAATCCGGATCAGTTCGGCCCGGATCTGTTCCAGGCGGCGGCGATCTGTTTCGCGCTTGTTGGCCAGGACGCTGGCCAGTTCGGGTGTGGTTTTGAGGCGCGATTCCTCGCGCTGCTGCAACTTCAGATCTACAAGCTCTTCAAGCAGTCGAACAAAGCTTTCCGGCGTCATAGCCGGAAAACAGCAGTTACCGTGCTGAAAAACGCGGTTACTTGAGCTTCTCCAGGGTCGCCTTGATCGCCTCAAAATTCGGAAGATCCTTGGGCGTCGGGGTCTGCTCGCTGTACTGGATCACCCCGTTCTTGTCCACGACGAACGCCGCCCGGGCGCTGACCGATCCCAACCCCAACAGGTCCGGCAACAGTGTGCCGTAGGCCTTCGCCGTCTCCTTGTTCAGGTCGCTGGCAAGCGTCAACGCGATGTTTTCCTTTTGAGCCCAGGCCTCCTGCGCGAAGGGACTGTCCACGCTGATGCCGATGACGTCCGCATTCAAACCGGTGTAGGCGTTCAAACCGGCGGTGATATCGCACATCTCCTTCGTGCAGACGCTCGTGAACGCCAGCGGAAAGAAGAGCAGAACCGTGTTCTTCTTGCCGAAATTGTCGCTCAGCTTCACGTCCACCAGACCCGATGCTTGTTTGGACTTGAGTGTGAAATCCGGTGCCTTTGTGCCGACGGGAATTGCCATAATGTCTGTTGCTGTTGATTAATTGGTCCGGTGTATATAGACATCCGCGCCGAGGGTGTCAAACCGGCAGTCCGCACTTTTGTCGTCCAACAAAAGTCCACGGGACCGGCGGCGCGCATCCTGACCGTCTTCCTCGTTCTCATTCTTGTCCCCGGGGAGGGTCAGGGAAGAGCCAGCTCCGTGATTGACAAACGAACGCGCTCCGACAATCTTCATCGCCTGCGAAGTTGCCTCGGTAGCTCAATTGGCAGAGCAGCGGACTCTTAATCCGTTGGTTGAAGGTTCAAGTCCTTCTCGGGGCACCAAAAACCTCCGGTTGATTTCAGGATCCAACCGGCATTTTCCCTTCGGACGTTTTCCGGCAAAAAAAAACCGCCCCTCCCTGTTGGCGGTTGAGAATCTGTTGGCTTGCCAATTAGAAACTATCCCATGGAGCCGCAACATGGGGAGAACACCCCAGTTCCCTCCCCTTCGACAATCCACGAAAAAAGGCGGCTCCACTCAGAGCCGCCTGAACCTAACTAACCACCATTACAAGGAACCTCGGCAATCTATTGTGCATGCCTTGATCGGCAAATGGGGTCTTCACCCCAGACCATTGCTCCTGTTTCCCAACCGCGATCAAAGCTGATCCGGATGCGCCAACAACTCGGAAACGCGCATCAACAGCCTGCCGGCGGCACCGCCGTCCAGCACACGATGATCGAAGCTCAGGGTCAGGTTGGCTTCCATCACGGGCACAAACTGCTTCTTGCCCGCATCCCAATGAGGCGCGCGCCGCGCCGCGCCCAGGCCCAGAACCAGCGTCTGCTCCGGAAGCGGAATCGGCGTTGCCCACTCCAGCCCGAACGTGCCGAAATTCGTCACGGTGGCGATAGAGCCGCCCGTTGCGTTGGCGGGCAAACGCCGTTGCCGGGCCATCTGCACCAGTTCGTTGTAGGGCTCCACCAGATCGGCAAGTCGCTGCTTGTCCGCGTCGCGCACGACAGGAACCAATACGCCGTCCTCGACCTCAACCGCGAAGCCGATGTCGATCGAAGGGGGATGAACGATCTTGTTGCCGACGAGGCGTCCGGCAGGGGCGCTGTTTTCGGCGAGAGCCACTGCGAGCGCGCGGAGGGCGCACAACGCCGGGCCGGGCTTCGGCCTGGCTTTCTTACGATGCGCAAACAGCGGGTCCAGACACACGGACAATCCCACATGCGCCAGTGGCCGCGTCCAACTGCGCCTCATGGCATCCGCCACGGCGACGCGCATGGGCGAGGCCTGGCTGAGCTGGTGCCGCTCGAGGTCGGCAATGAACTTCTCGAAATCCTGGATCGTCACCCGGCCCGCCGCGCCGCTGCCCGCGACGCCCGCGAGGTCCGCCGCATGCAGTCCAAGCTCGTTGATGCGGGCCTTCATGCGGGGCGACATGTAGCTGGCCCCGGCTGCGTTGGCAGGCACGGGAAGGCCCCGCACAGTGGGGACCACGACTTTGCGCGGCGGCTCGGGCGTGACCTTTGCTTCGGCGGGAGCGCGTTCGTCGCCGCCGTTCTTCTCCGGGGAAGGATCCAGACCCAGGCGCACTGCGTCTTCGGCTTTCGCTTCCACGTAGCCGAGCACGGCGCCCACGGGATAGCTTTCGTTCAGGTGCACCAGGAAGCGCTGGATAACGCCGGGGCACGGCGACGCCACATTCATCGTCGCCTTGTTGGTTTCCACTTCGATGATGTCCTGGTCGGCCTCGACGGTGTCGCCGGGTTTCACCAGGAAGTTGACGATAGTGGCTTCGGCGATGGATTCGCCCAGTTGCGGCATGATGATCGGGATCTGGGGCATAAGCCGGGATGCGGATCAGAGACTCAGAAGGTTTCGCGCGGCGGCGGCGATTCTGCGAGCAGTGGGCCGGTGCGCCGCCCAGAGGTTCGGGTGATACGGCACGGGAGTGTCCTTTGCGTTGAGGCGCTGCGGCGGGGCGTCCAGAAGGCCGAAGCCTTCCTGCGCCACGCGCGCGACGACTTCCGCGGTGACGCCTCCCCATGGCCAGGATTCGCCCACGCACAACAGCCGCCCGGTGCGCGCGACCGACGCCATCACGGTATCCGTGTCGAGCGGTTTGATGGAACGAAGGTCCACCACTTCGATCTGATAGCCTTCCGGGGCCAGTTCATCCGCGGCCGCCAGAGCCTCGTGCAGCATGGCGCTGTACGTGACGATCGTCATGTCCCTTCCCTCCCGTGCAATGCGCGCCTTGCCCACAGGCAACGCTTCCGTCGGAAGGCGATCCGCCTTCAAATGGTAATACAACAGTTTGTGCTCGCAGAAGATCACTGGATCGTCGATGGCCACCGCCTCCAACAGCATGCTGTAGGCGTCCTCCACTGTTCCTGGCGTCAGCACGATCAGCCCCGGGTAGTGCGCGTAAATGGCCTCCATGCACTGACTGTGAAACGGGCCGCTGCCCGACGTGCCGCCAAACGGCAGACGAACGGTAATCGGACACGGCACATTCGTCCGCCAGAACAACGTCGCCGCCTGGTTCACAATCTGGTTGAACGCCACCGTCGAGAAGTCCGCGAACTGCATCTCGATGATCGGGCGCAACCCTTCCATCGCGGCCCCCACGCCAAGACCGATGATCGCGTCCTCGCTGATCGGCGCGTCCATCACACGGCCAGGATGCATCGCACTCAATCCCTTCGTCGCCTTGAATGCCCCGCCGAAGGCTCCCACGTCCTGCCCGTAAATGAACACGCGAGGATCTTCCGCAAGCGCCCGGGCCTGTGCCTCGCGAATCGCATCCAGATACGTCACGCTCATAGTCGCCAGTCCGACATCAGCCGCAAACGTCCGGGGACAAAGCTTCCCATGCCATCCGCCGCCACCCTAAAGTTCATACCCTTCGCTCAAGTGACGTGAACACAGCGCGCACCAGTTCTCGGCGTAGGGATCCGGAGGCGATTCCCGCGAAACGGTCGCAACCGCCTCATCCACCTTTTGCATCGCTTCCGCCCGCCAGGCAGCGATCGTTTCCGGTCCCGTCCAGCCCCGCCGAATCACTTCCTCTTCCGCCGCCTTGAGGCAATCCCTCCCCAGCCGTGAGGCCTTGAGCTTCGGATCGACGTAGCTCGAATCGTCGTGCTCTCCGTGACCGCACAGGCGCAGGAGTTCGGCGACAACCATCTGCGGTCCCCGGCCGGACCGGGCCCGTGCCACGGCCTCGCCCACCACGCGCAAACACGCGCCGAGGTCGGTGCCATCCACCTCATGTCCTTCAATGCCGTAGCCCACCGCGCGGTCCACCAGGGACCTGCACGCAAACTGCCGGTGGTTCGGCGTGGAATACGCATACTGGTTGTTGGCAACCACCATAACCAGCGGGAGCTTCTCCACCGCAGCCTGGTTCATCGCCTCATGAAACGCTCCTGTCGAAGTCGCTCCTTCTCCGATGGACGCCACGCCCACCACGTTGTCCATCCCGTGAAACCGCCGGGCCAGCAACGTCCCGTTCACCACCGAAATCATCGCGCCCAGATGACTGATCATCGGCAAAATGCCGTCCCGGATCCGGCCGCGGTGCACATTGCCGTCGCGGCTGCGCATCGGCCCCAACGGCGAGCCCATGTAGGTGCGCACGGCATCCAGAATGGGTTCTCCAAAAGCCAGCCGGCCTGCCAAATCCCGGATGAGCGGGGCAAAAACATCTCCTTTTTTGAGAGAGACGCCGATAGAAGCACTGAGGGCCTCCTGCCCGCGACCGAGGAAAACGCCGCCGTGTATTTTTCCTGCCCGGTAAAGACTTGCGAATTTTTCATCCAGGATCCGCGACAGGAGCATGAAACGGAACGCTTTCAAATAGACCTGGCTCAGGGCAGAGGGTTCCTCTGCTGTCCCAGGCTTGAGCGCGGTTCGAACCATGGGTGGAAATTAAGCGTCTTTAGTCGCCTCACGCAACGTTTCTTTGGCTCAACTCGGGCTGTCCCGCCGGGTGCAAGATCCGCTTTGCAGGCCGCACGCTCCTGTCTTGATCGGCAACAACTTGTCCCGTTTCGGATCAAAATCCACCGCCCTCGATCCGCGGCCTCCGGCGTGCACCCCTGGACCCGCGCGTCCCGCCCTCGCCCCGGACCGGCAAATCGCCCTTTTCAAGATGGCTTCACTGTGCCAGTTGGTGTTGAATGTGCTTGATCTGAACCGTTTCTGACGCGAATTGCAGCAAAGATGACTATTAATCAGAAACTATGAGTCTGCCTCCTTCGCTCGTTCTTTTGATCGAAGACGATCCCAGGATGCCGGAGGTCCTGACCGCGCTCCTCGCGGGCGACAACGTCTCCCTCGAGGTCGCGTTCACCGCCTCCGAGGCGCTGCAACTCGTTCGCGCCAACCGATTCGACCTGATTCTGCTCGACCTCGGCCTGCCGGACGCCAACGGCTTCGACCTCCTGAAACAATTGAAGGAGTTGCCCGACACCGAATCGATTCCTGTCATCGTCCTCACAGGGTGGAACAGCAGCGAAGACAAGCTGCGCGGGTTCGAGCTGGGCGCCGTCGATTACGTGACCAAGCCGTTTGAGGGGCCCGAACTGCGAGCGCGCGTCTGTCGCGCCCTGGCCACCCAACGCCTCCAGAACGCTCTGACCCGCACAAACCGGGAGCTGCTCGCGGCCCGCGTCGCCGCCGAAACCGCCGCACGCACCAAGGCCGAATTTCTCGCCGTCATGAGCCACGAAATCCGCACGCCGATGAACGGCATCATCGCCATGGCGGGCCTGCTGCTTGAAACTCCCCTTACAGCCGAGCAGCGTGGATACGTGGAGACGATCTACTCCAGCGGCGAAGCGCTCCTGACCATCACCAATGACATCCTCGATTTCTCCAAGATCGAATCCGGCAAACTGGAGCTCGAACGGCAGCCGTTCGATCTGCGGGCGTGCATGGAGGACGCGCTCGACCTGCTCGCCGCGAAGGCCGCCGAGAAGAAGCTGGAACTCGCCTACCAGATGGATGACGGCATTCCGGCCTACGTTTACGGAGACGTCACGCGGCTCCGGCAGGTGCTGGTGAACCTGCTGAGCAACGGCATCAAGTTCACCCAGGCGGGCGAAGTCATCGTTCAGGTGAAAATCCTCTCGGCTCCCGCCGAGAGCAACGGCCACTGGCACCTCCAGTTCTCGGTCCGCGACACCGGCATCGGGATTCCGGTGGACCGCCTCGCCCGGCTCTTCAAGAGCTTCAGCCAGGCGGATGTCTCCACAGCGCGCAAGTACGGCGGCACCGGTCTCGGGCTGGCCATCAGCAAACGACTGGTCGAGCTCATGGAAGGCAAAATGTGGGTCGAAAGCATTCCGCAGAAGGGATCCACCTTCCATTTCACGCTCCCCTTGCAGGCGGCTCCCGCCCCCGAACCGCGCCAGGCCGTGCTCGAATCCAGGCAACCCCAACTCTCGGACCGCCGCCTGTTGATCGTGGACGACAACCCCACCAATTGCCGGATCCTGGCCATTCAAACGGCCAAATGGGGCATGGTCCCGCGCACCGCGGAAAACGCCCAGCAGGCGCTCCAGTGGCTGCGCGACGGCGAGCAGTTCGACCTCGCCATCCTCGACATGCAAATGCCCGGCATGGACGGGCTCATGCTGGCCAGCGAAATCCGCAAGCTGCCGACCTGCGGCACCATGCCGCTCGTGCTCCTGACCTCCATGGGTGTCCGGCCGGACAAAGCCGGGCCTGCCAGCGCCACGTTCGCCAGTTGCCTGACCAAGCCGATCAAGCCGGCGCAACTCTACGAAATCCTGCTTCGCGTGGTTTCCGGAGCCAAACCGGCTCCGAAACCGGCGCCGGTTGCGGCGAAACTCGACCCCACCCTGGCTCAGCGGCTTCCTCTCCGGCTGTTGCTCTGCGATGACAACGCCATCAACCAGAAAGTGGCGGCCCGGCTCATTCAGCAAATGGGCTACAAGCCCGACCTCACCTCCAATGGCGTCGAGGCCCTGGCCGCGCTCGACAAGCAGCCCTACGACATGATCTTCATGGATATTCAGATGCCGGAGATGGACGGCATCGAAGCCACGCGCATCATCCGGCAGCGCCAGCGCGACCGCAACCGAAGGCGCTCCCGCGCCGGAAACCGCGGACGCAGCACCGGTCAACATGGAACGGCTGCTCGATTTCACCAACGGCAATCCCGAGGACCTTCGCGAACTGGTATCGTTGTACCTGCGCCAGACCGGCGAGCAGGTCGAGCAACTCAAGAAGGCAATCGAAGCCAACCAGCCTTCCGAAGTGCGCCGCCTCGCCCACAGTTGCGCCGGAGCCAGCGCCACGTGCGGCATGGTGCGCATCGTTCCCCTGCTCCGGGACCTCGAACGCCAGGGCCACGACGGCAAACTCACCCGGCCCGAACTCGGGCGGGAAGTCGAACTCGAATTCAACCGCATCCGCGCTTTCCTGGAAGAGTATCTCCGGAAGCACACCACGGTCGCCGCACACACTGACGCATGAAGAAGAAAATCCTGCTCGTTGAAGACGATCAGCTTGTTGCGAACGTTTACCGCAACAAGCTTCTCCTCGAGGGCTTTGAGGTTGAGGTCGCTCACGACGGCGAGGCGGGACTCGGGCTGCTCCAGAGCTTTCGCCCGGACGCCCTGCTGCTGGATCTCATGCTGCCCAAACTGCCGGGCGTGGAGATCATCCGGAAAATCCGCTCCGAAGAATCGTCTCGGCAACTGCCTATCCTGGTCTTCTCAAACACCTACCTGACCAGCATGGTTCAGGAGGCGTGGAAGGCCGGCGCCAACAAGTGCCTGGCCAAAGCCAATTGCACCCCCAACCAGGTCATCAGCACCCTCGTCGGCCTGCTCTCGGGAGCCAACGGCACCCCCGCACCCGCCAGGGCCGCCACCGCTCCGGCGACGCAACCGCAGAGACAGGCGAGCCAGCCCGGCGACGACGAATTCCAGCGCGACCTCCGCAGGTCGCTGCTCGAAAGCTGGCCCGCCAGCCTGGCCGCCATCCGCACGCTCGTCAAAGCGGAGAACCTGGACGCCCGCACCCAGGCGATCCAGCAGTTGTACCGCCGGATTCACCCGCTCACCGGCAGCGCCAGCATCGCGGGGTTCGCTCAAATTGCCCAGCTCACCGACGCGCTCGAAGCGCTGCTCAAGGAACTCGGCGACAAACCCGCCAACATCAACGTCTCCACGATGCGCACCGTCGCGTCCGCCATCGACTTCCTCGCCCTTTCGTTCGAGCAGAACGCCCAACAACCGAAGCCGATGACCAACGCCAGGGTGCTGGTCGTCGATGACGAAGCCATTTCCCGCCGCGCCATCATCTACGCGCTCGAGAAGGCAAAGTTGAAGTCGGTCAGCGAGGAAAACCCCGAACGCGCGCTCGAGCTGCTCGCGCACACCCGGTTCGACCTGGTGTTTCTCGACGTGGACATGCCGGACATGAACGGATTCGAGCTCTGCACGCGGTTGCGCGGGCTGCCGGCTTACAAGAATACGCCCGTGGTCTTCGTCACCAGTCTCACCGACCTCGAAAGCCGGGCAAACTCGACGATGAGCGGCGGCAACGATTTCATTGCGAAACCGTTCCTCTTCATTGAACTCGCCGTGAAAGCGCTCGTGTACGTGCTGCGCGCCCAGATGCGGGCGCCGGAGAAATAGCGCGCGTCCGACCGGACCGCTACAGCCTGCGCGCAAGACTCTTAGCCCGGCTGATCCAGACACGATCCCGCCTGCGCTGGAATGCCGGAGCATGCGCGTCGTCCGCGAGCACGTCCTGCAATTCAGCCCGCGCCAGTTCCGGCTGATTTCGGGCGAGGTAGAGTTCGGCCAGTTGCACCTTCGCCCGCGGATAGGAATGGTTTTCGGTCACCTGCTTCCAGACGCGAATCGCTTCCTCCTGCTCGCCCAGGGCCATCAGCGTTTCCGCCAGCGCCATCATCGTGTGCCCGTAGTCGTGCTTCGGATTCTCCGCGATCACTCCTTCGAGCAGCGGACGCGCCTCGGCCGGGCGTTTCTGGCGCAGCAGACACTGGCCGAGATGCGCCCGTGTGTCGATGTCCTCCGGATCCCGCTCCCGAGCCGCGCGATAACACGCTTCAGCCTTTTGGAGTTTGCCCTGCTGAAAGTAGATGTCTCCGAGCTGCGAATAATGGTGCGCCTTGTCGAGGTGATGAATCTGCGCCTCGAGTTCCTTGATCCGCCGGCGATCGTGCGCGCCCGGAAGCTCAAAGCCGCGCGTGGCGGACGGCGTCGCGCGATAAACCATCAGATAATAAAGCAGTGCGGCCAGCCCCCAGCCGATGAAAATGAACACCGCCCAGATCCATTCCTTCTGGCGCACCGCATCCACGAACATCCAGAGCTGGAACACCGAAACGAGCAGAAACCATGGCTGGCTCAGCAGGTAGCCAGGGTTGTAGAGCAGGTCGAGCAAGGAGGCAACCATCGAGACGAAGGCTACGGGGAAGGATCCCGCCGAATCAACATCGAACATCCGATATGTCGTGACTCTTTGAGAATGTCCTCTTTCTGACTCGATGAAAATGTCCCCTTTGGGAGGCAGTTGCGGTAGCAACTGCCT
>Ga0116168_1002080_pt1 | contig 13476 bp, 10 predicted proteins | sample AD_UKC129_MetaG_FD_89795 | JGI IMG/M metagenome (GOLD analysis project Ga0116168, IMG submission 89795) | Active sludge microbial communities of municipal wastewater-treating anaerobic digesters from Canada - AD_UKC129_MetaG | ecosystem: Engineered > Bioreactor > Anaerobic > Digestate | place...
TAGAGCGGCAGCACCTCGGTCGGCCGGGCCTCTTTCGCATACATGCCGCGCACAGCATCCATCGCGTCGCGGATCTCGGCCTCGCCGGGGAGGAAGACGAGCACATCGCCGTCCGACTCGCGATCGAGTTCGCGGAGCGCCGAAAGGAGGGTGTCGACGTCGTCGCTCTCGCCCTCCTCGGCGGCGCCGTCGACGGGGGAGCGGTAGCGGATCTCGACCGGATAGGTGCGCCCTGAGACCTCGACGATCGGCGCCGGTGTGCCCGCGGCATCCGCGAAGTGCTTCGCGAAACTCTCGGGGTCGATCGTCGCCGACGTGATGATGACCTTCAGGTCGGGGCGCTCGGGGAGGATGCGGGCCAGGTAGCCGAGGAGGAAATCGATGTTCAGCGACCGCTCGTGCGCCTCGTCGACGATGATCGTGTCGTACCGGCGCAGCAACCGGTCGCGGTGGATCTCGTTGAGCAGGATGCCATCGGTCACGAGCGCGATTTTGGTGTCGGCGGAGACCTGGTCGGTGAAGCGCACCTTGTAGCCGACGGCGCCCCCGAGGGGAACCTCGAGCTCGTGCGCGATACGTTCGGCGATCGTACGGGCGGCGATGCGGCGCGGCTGGGTGTGCGCGATCTTCGTGCGGCCGAGCTCGAGGCAGATCTTCGGCAGCTGCGTCGTCTTGCCCGACCCGGTCGCCCCCGCGACGATCACGACTTGATGCCCCTCGATCGCGCGCGCGATCTCTTCGCGCGCGGCGCTGACGGGCAGCTCCGGCGGGTACGAGATCACGGGTTCGGGGGAAGGCATAGCCCTCCATCGTATCGTCGGCCGCGCAGGGACGCGCGGCGCGCGCCTTCAGGCGGGGTTCTCGACGAAGCGGGAGACCTCGACGATCGCGTCGAAGTACGACAGCAGGGTGTTCGGGATGTCGCCGAGCGGGGTCGACAGCACGACGAGGGCGAGGTTCTTCGAGTCTGGCTTCGCGTACCAGTACTGCGCGACGAGCCGGCGCTGGGTGAACTCCGCGCCGCCCTCGACGTCGACGGTCTCATCGATCCGGTGCACGCGGACGGTCTCACCGCCGTCGAAGGGTCTTCGCACCGCGGTGGGAGCGAGGGCGGGATCGATCGTCGGCAGGCTCTCTTCGAGCACGCCCAGCACACGGTCGGGGTGCGTGCCGATCGCGGGGCTCATGCGCACCCGGTCGTCGTCGAAGACGGTGAGGGTTGCCGACATGGGCTCCCCGGGGGCGAGCTCGGTCTGCAATAGCATGAGGGTCGCGTGCGCGTCGCGGGCCGACGCGGCGGCCGAGACCAGGTCTTCGCGCATCCGGCGGCGAGCGGTCGCCTCCTGGTCACGGGTGCCGAGCGTGCCGCGGGCGATGTCGGATGCCGAGGCCCGCGCCGCGTCGTCGGAGTCGAGATCGACCCGCCACCACGTGCCGATCAGGCGGAACGCGAGTTCGGGCGCGCGCTGCTCCATCACAGCGGCGTCACAGCTTGTCGAGGTCGACACGGGAGAGGGTGAGGCCACCGTCCCACAGTGGCGTGATGTCGTTGGGGAGCCCCGCGATGGCGGGGGACAGGTCGACGATCTTGTCGTCGTCCTCAGCGTCGCGCGCGATGATCGTTGCGGTCTCGATGACATCGGACGTGTTGTCGCGGATGGCGACGAGCATAGCCGTCAGCGCATCGGTACTGACCGGTTCATCGCCGGAGATCAGCACGACGACGTCGATGGTCTTCGCGGCGCCGGAATAGTAAACCTGGCCGTCCACCTTCTCGATCCGCGGGTCGACGGCTGCAACGGCGGCGTAGAGCGCGCCCATATCCGTCTCCTTTCCTTCTTGCGTCGCAGTGGGTGTGGAACCCGCCGAAAAAATGGCGCAGCCACTGAGGGGAGCGAGGAGCAGAGCCGAAATCAGCGCCACTCCCGCGAGGCGGGCAGGGGTTGAAGGCCGGGCCATCAGTCCTCATTCCACGAGTAGTAGGTGTTCTGGTAACCGTACGCGGACTGGTCGCCGATGAAGTACTCGCTGAGATCATCCTGTGTTGCGGGAGGCACCAGATCGACGTGTGAGGAGAGCGTGCTGTTGTAGGCGGCGGCGTTGTGGATGCCACCCACACCCTGCGCTGCCAGCGGCGAGGTCTCGTGGATCGTCGTCCAGTTCGGCCCGTGCCACGGGTGGCCGAGGACGCCGAGCGACATGTACGAATCGAGCTGCGGCACAGGATCGCCCGCGTGCTGAACCGACACAACCTTCGTCGACGCGGGGATCGGCATGCTGTCGATGGGTGCTCCAGCGACAACGACCGCGCTCCAGTTGTAATCGGAGTTGTAGGCGGCGAGGTGCCCGGCCATGATGCCGCCCTGGCTGAAACCGACGAGCATCACCGGGTCGTCGTGACCGACCCCGGCCTGCTCCATCGCCTGCAGCACGGCCCGCTCATACTGAGAGCGCAACGAGGGTGTCAGCATGAGGGCGAGGTTACTGTCGAGGTCGTTGACCGCGCCCTGGTCGCCGTTGAACCGAGACAGCCATTCCTGAGTGCTCGGCAGCGCAACCCTCCAGCGCACGACACCGTCGGCGTCGATGACCTTGGTGACTTTGATGACCGTCTCGTCGGCGCTTTCCTCGGTGTGATGACCGAGCGAGTCGACATAGCCGGCATCCTTCAGGGCAGTCGCCAGGTCGGTGGGCTCGCCGCGGGACCGGCCTTTCTCGACCGTGGTGAGCTCGTATTCGTGCGGCTTCGGAGTCGGCTTGAGCACGTCGGAGAGAATGCTGCCGAGCAGGAACCCCGCGAGAATGCCGACGACGACCGCCGCGATCAGTGGCCCGATCACCGGGATCATCGAGAGCAGGGTGTAGACGAGCACCAAGATCAACACGGTGCCGAGGATCGCGAGCACTGTGGAGACGAAGCGTTGCAGCTCGTCCCACAGATCCTGCAAGAACTCGCCGACCCATTTTCCGAGGTCGGCGAGCCACGAGCCGACGCCCGCGAAGAAGTTGCCGACGTGGTCGAGCCAGCTTTCGTTGGTCGCGTCGATCGCGCTGTCGATGAGCGACATCGCTCGCTGCGCGGCCGCCTCCATGTCGCGCCGAGCCGCCTCATGGTCGTCGCGAGCGGTGGTGGCAGCCGTGTCGTAGCGCCGCGCCGCGCGCTGCGCGTCGGCGAGGTCGCGCTGTGCGGCCTCGATCGTGCCGACGGGCGCCGCGGCGTCTTCGAGGCTACGGACGTGACGCGTGAGCGCGTTCACCCGGGTGTCCGCCTGGCCGGCGTAGCTCTCGGCCGTCGCCTCGGCCTGGTCGGCGGCGTCCGCTCGGCGGTGCGCGTCGCGGAGGACCGCGGCGTACTCGACGAGGGCGGTCGCCGTGCCGGCGTAGCGGCCGTAGGCCTCGTCGAGGGTGCCCGCGACGTCGCCGCTGCGCTCGCGGATGGCATCCAACGACTTTGCGGTGCTCGTGTAGGCGAGGGCCCGCAGGTCGTCGGCGGCGCGCTGGATGCGGCTCGCGGATGCCTGGTACGTCGAGGCGCGCTCGGCGAGCGCGGTCGGGTTTCCGGGAAGAGCCATCAGTGGTCGCCTCCGTTCGAGGACGGCGGGGTGGGGGCGGGGCCGGGCGTGGGGGAGGGCACAGGCGCGGGCGTGGCCGGAGGGGTCGCCGGGTGCGCTGCGATCGCCGCGTCGATCTCTCTGTTCATGGCTCCGTCGCCGAGCTTCGACTGCTCGAGCGACGCGGCGAGGTCGGTGTCGAGATCGTCGAACGTGTCGACCACGGCGCGCAGATAGTCGGCGATGGTCGTCAGATTCTCTTCGAGCTTGTGGCGCGCGATGTCCCACTTGTCGCCGAAGTCACGCACCTTGCCTGCGAGCCCGTCGTGCCCGGTATAACCGGCGGTCTCGTCGGCGATGCGCTCGGCGGTCGTGAAGTCACCCGCGATGCGGTCGGCGCGCGACGCGCTCGCGGTGAGTTCTGCGACGTCGATCTTCAGGTCGGCCATCATTCCCCCTCGTCGAGTTCACCCTACGAGCGGGGCTGCGATCCGGCGATGGGGAGAACTCCCCATCGCGCCCGCGCGTGGATGCCTCAGACCCAGCCCTGCATCCAGTTGTGCAAGCGGTAGAACTCGTACGGCACCTGCATCGCCGACCACAGCGGATACCAGAAGATCGACAGCGCCACCGCGACGGCGAGAAAGACGATCACGATGCGTTGGCCCGTGGTGCGCCGCGCGATGCTCGCGTGCGCGGGCCCGCTCACCGTGCGCAGCGCGAAGGTGAGCGCCAGCAGCAGGAACGGCCAGATCGCGATCGTGTAGAACTGGAAGATCGTGCGCTCGGGGTAGGCGAACCAGGGCAGCCACGTCGCCCCGATACCGACGAGCACGAGGGCCTGACGCCAGTCGCGATCGATCGCGAACCGGTAGACGAGGTAGAGCGTCGCCGCGATGCTCGCATACCAGAGGAGCGGGTTCGGCATGCTGTAGAGGATGTCGAGGCATCCGGCGTCGCCGCCCGTGCACCCCGACTGGCCGCCCTGCGTGGCCTGCGCGTACATCGAGGTGGGGCGCAGCAGCAGCGCCCACTGCCAGGCGGGGCTCGCGTAGCTGTGCGGCGAGGTCATGCCGGTCATCGAGTGATAGATGGTCTCGTGGTACTTCCAGAGGCTCTGCAGGCTGAGCGGGACCCACGAGAAGAAGCCCGTCGCGGGGTTCGCGTCGGCAGCGTGCCGGTCGTAGCCGCCGTCACTGAGCAGCCACCCGGTCCACGAGGCGAGGTAGACGACGAACGCGACCGGGACGAGCAACACGAAGGATGCCAGTCCCTGCCGCACCGCGTCGGTCGGCCAGAACACGACGCCGAGACGTCGACGCTCGAGCGCGTCGGTGACGACGAGGTAGAGGCCGATCGCCGCGAGCACCCACACGCCCGACCACTTGACCGCGGTCGCCGCTCCCGCCGCCGCTCCCGCGGCGACGATCCAGGGCCGGTTCCAGATGATCGCGCCCCACATCGGCGGCTCGACCCCGCCGTCGGCGGCCGTGCGCTCTCGACGCGCCGTGCGCGCGGCGAGACGATCGAGCGTGCGCGCCCGGTCGAGTGCGACGAACCAGAACGCCAGCAGGATGAACAGGGCGAGGAAGACGTCGAGCAGGGCCACGCGGCTCATCACGATGCCGAGGCCGTCGATCGCGAGCAGGAACGCCGCGACACTCGCGAACACCGTCGAGTTGGTCAGCGTCTTGGCCAGCAGGAACAGCACCAGCACGAGGGCCGTGCCCGCGAGGGCGGTCGAGATGCGCCAGCCGAACGAGTTGTCGGGGCCGAACAGCCACATGCCCACGCCGATCAGGTACTTGCCGAGCGGTGGGTGCACGACGAAGCTCGCGGTCGTCGTGAAGATGTCGGTCTCGCCGGCCGCGAACCTCGCGTCGGCGCCCTCGGGCCACGTCGCGGCGTAGCCGAGGTTCCACTGGCTCCAGGCATCCTTCACGTAATACGTCTCGTCGAAGACGAGGGCGTGCGGATGCCCCAGGTTCCACAGGCGCAGCACGGCGGCGAGCACGGTGATCAGCAGCGGCGCGAGCCAGCCGTACAGCCGCTGCAGGCGCGGATCGCCGGCGACGCGCGCGCGCCACGCGTCGTAACGCGACGGTCGCCCGTCGCTCGTGGCCGGCAGCAGCGGCACCTCCGTCGTGGTCACGGGCACCAGCCTATGCTGGGGCGGTGATCATCCTCGCCGCGACGCCCATCGGGAACCTCGGCGACGCGTCGGCGCGCCTCATCGCGGCGCTCGAAGCCGCCACCGTCATCGCCGCCGAAGACACCCGCACGGCGCAGCGCCTGCTGCAGGCCCTCGGGGTCGCCAACCGGCCGAAGCTCGTCGCCCTGCACGATCACAACGAGCGCCAGCGTGCCGCCGAGCTCGTCGCGCGCGCCCGTGACGAAGACCTGCTCGTGCTGAGCGACGCCGGCATGCCGACCGTCAGCGACCCCGGCTACGCGCTCGTCGCACTCGCCGCGGCGGAGGGCGTGACCGTCACGGCGATCCCGGGGCCGAGCGCCGTCGTGACCGCGCTCGCCGTCGCCGGGCTGCCGACCGACCGGTTCACGTTCGAGGGGTTCCTGCCCCGCAAGGCCGGCGACCGCCGCCGCGCGCTCGCGGGGCTGTCGGGCGAAGCGCGCACGATGGTGTTCTTCGAAGCGCCGTCGCGCCTCGCCGAGACGCTCGCCGCGATGGCGGATGCCTTCGGCCCCGGTCGCCCCGCCGCCGTCTGCCGCGAGCTGACCAAACTGCACGAAGAGGTCGCGCGGGGCGGCCTCGGCGACCTCGCCGCCTGGGCCGAAGACGGCGTGCGCGGCGAGATCGTGGTCGTCGTCGGCGGCGCCCCCGAGCGCGAGGTGTCGCAGGATGACGCCCTCGCGCAGGTGCAGGCGCTCGTCGCAGCGGGCACGCGCCTGAAGGATGCCGCGGCCGAAGTCGCCGCGCAGACCGGGCTCAGCTCGCGCGAGCTCTACCAGGCGGCGCTCGCCGCGCGCTGAGCTCGGCGTGGCGCGGTCACTCGGGCGGTGCCCCCAGTTGGACGAACGCCTCGGGGTCGATCTCTTCGAGAGTCGGTGAGGCCGCAGAGGGCGGCGGTGCGGTGACGCCGGGCAGGGCGAAGGCCGCGAACGACGTCCCCTCGGCGCGGACGCGCACCGCTCCGTCCGCGTCGACGTCGAGCACCGCGTCGCCGTAGAGGCGCTTCGCCGCGGCGGCACCGACGATGAGGGGGGCCTCGACCCGGGCATCCACACCGCCGCGCGTCGCGACGACGAGCACGCTCTCGGCCGCGCTCTCGCGTACGAACACGACACCGGCGTCGTCGACGTGCAGCCAGCGCAGCCCGCCGGTCGACAGTGCAGGGTGCGTGCGGCGCAGCCCGATGAGTTCGCGGTAGAGCGCGATGCGCGCCGCGATCTCGGGCTCGGCCATGCGATCCCACGGCATCGGCGTGCGGCTCATCTCGCCGTCCACGCCCTCGAGCCCGAACTCATCGCCGGCATAGACCACGGGAATGCCGGGGAGACTCATCGACAGCCCGAGCGCCACCGGCACCGCGCCGGGCGAGGCGTAGGTCGCGAAGCGTGCCGTGTCGTGCGTGTCGAGCGCCGACATCGTGCCGCGCTGCACTCGCCACGGGATCTGGCTGGTGAAGCGTTGGAACTGCTCGACGAACTGGCGTGCGCTGTATCGCGGCATGCCCGTCGGCAGCCCGAAGAACCACATGTCGTCGCTCAGCTCGCCGTGGAACCCGTAGTGCGGGATGCGCCGCGGGTCGGCCAGCCACGCCCACACGCCGCGGGTGAACGCCGGGTAGGTCATGCCGCCGTGCCAGGCGTCGCCCTGCAGATCGGATGCCGCGTCGTTGGTCGACTCGGCGAGCAGGAGCGTGTCGGGGTTCACGTCGATCATGGTGCGGCGAAGCGTCTGGCGTACCTCGGCGTTCAGATCGACCCGGCCGAGCCGGCCGGTCATGTTCGCGACGTCGATCCGCCAGCCGTCGATTCCGTACGGGGCACGCAGCCATTGCGCGACGATGGAGTCCGGGCCCTCGATGAAGCGGCGGCGGAGCTCGGCGCTCGACCAGTCGAACTTCGGCAGCGTGTCGGCGTCGAGCCACGTCTCGTAGGTCTCGTTCGCGTCGTCGTGAAAGTAGTAGAACGCGCTCTCCGGCGCCTCGGGGTGTCCGAGAGCGGCACGGAACCAGTCGTGCGCGATGCCCGAGTGGTTGGTCGTGAGGTCGCCGATGATGCGGATGCCTCGCGCGTGGGACGCCTCGATCAGGCGGAGGTAGGCGTCGTCTCCGCCGACGAGTGGGTCGACGGCGTCGAACCGCGAGGCGTCGTACCGGTGGTTGGACTCCGCCGGGAAGATCGGGGTGTGGTACAGCGCGGTGACCCCGAGGTCGGAGAGGTGGTCGAGCTTCTCGGCGGCGCCATCGAGATCGCCGCCGTAGAACTGGCGGCCGCGCCCCGGGTGCACCGGGTCGAGCGGTTCGTCCCATGCCGCGGGGATCGCCCAGTGCGGCGCGGGTCGCGCATCGGCGGCCTGTGAGCGGGCGAACCGGTCGGGGAAGATCTGATAGAGGACGGTGTCGTCCATCCATGCCGGCGGCGGATTCTCGGCGACGAGGGCGAAGTCCTGCCCGTCGAGGGCGTCGACATCGGTGAGGCCGCCCTGGTTGAGGATCTCCACCCGTCCGTCGGCGAGGACCAGATGGAACCGGTAGCCGTGCCGAGGGTTCGCCACGACGATGTGCGCGGTCCACCACTCCCACCCGTCGGCCGCGCCGTCGCGCGAGGCCTCGACCCAGGCGGGTTCATGGTCGGGGTTCGAGCGGACGAGCACCCGCTCCACCGCGTCGTGGCCGTCCGGTACCCGAACTCGTACGGCGACCTCGTCGCCGAGGGCGGGTGCAGAGTGCGAGACGTACAGGGGCGAGCCGTCGTGGTGCGGGCGGCGTGCGGCATCCATCATGAGGACCTTCGGTTGGGTACCGACTCCGACGTCGGCGAGATGCGACGTGGTTGCACGCGAACGTGTGACAGAGCCCCTCAGTTGTGTTGTCAGTCTATCGAGTGCCGTCCGATGCGGCCACGGGCAGGTGGTCGCCGTGGCCCTCGCTTCGGCGAGGGCCACGGGCGCGCTCAGTGGATCACTTCACCGAACCGGCCGTCAGTCCGCCGACGATGAACCGCTGGAGCGATAGGAACAGCGCCATCGGCAGGATCGCGGCGAGGACCGCACCGGCGGCGAAGACGCTCCAGTTGCGCGCGGTCTCTTGCGAGACGAACTGGTAGAGCCCGACGGCGAGCGTCTGCTTCTCGGGGTCGACCAAGATGACCGACGCGATGAGGAAGTCGTTCATCGTGCCGATGAACGAGAGGAGGCCGATCACGGCCAGGACGGGGGCGACCAGGCGCAGGATGATCGTGAAGAAGATGCGCGCGTGACCGGCGCCGTCGATCTTCGCGGCCTCGTCGATCGATGCCGGGACGGTGTTGAAGAACCCGTACATGAGGAACGTGTTCACACCCAGCGCGCCACCGAGGTAGACCATGATGAGGCCGATCTGGGAGTTCAGACCCAGCGCCGGGAACACGTCGCTGATCGCCGACATCAGCAGGAAGATCGCCACGACTGCGAGCAGTTGCGGGAACATCTGCACGAGCAGCAGCGTCAGAAGCCCCGCGCGCCGGCCGCGGAAACGCATCCGCGAGAACGCGTAGGCGGCCAGGGCGCAGAGCACCACCGTGAAGAACGACGTGGTGAGCCCGATGAAGATCGAGTTGACGAACCACGCCCCGTAGGGCCGGAGCGGGTCTTGGAACAGCGCGATGTAGCTGCCGATGTCGAAGTTCGAGAACAGGCTGTTGGCCGTCAGCAGGGTGCCACCGGGGTTGAGTGAGGCCGACAGGACGTAGACGAGCGGGAACGCCGAGAAGACGATCATGACGATGCCGACGAGGTGCCGCCATCCCGTCTCGCGGAACCAGCGGCCGAACGGCCGACGGGGCTCTTTGGCGCCCGGGACGCCGGCGTCGCCCCACTTCTTGCCGGTGCTGCCGCCGTCGCCGGACGAGGACGCGACGGATGCCGCGGGAACCGCTTCTTGGATGCTCATGTCAGTTCAACTCCTCGAGGACCTTGGTCTGGCGGAAGCTCAGGTACGAGATGACGGCGACCAGCACGAAGATGATGATCGAGAAGGCGCTCGCCAGACCGTAATCGCGCTCGGCTCCCACGAACGCGACCTTGTAGACCATCGAGATCAAGATGTCGCTGTGCCCGACGTTGATCGACGCGTCGGGAATGCGGGGTCCGCCGCCGGTGAGCATGTAGATCAGGTTGAAGTTGTTGAAGTTGAACGCGAACGACGAGATCAGCAGCGGTGCGACGGCCACGAGCAACAGCGGGAACTTGATGTAGCGGAAGATCTGCCACACGCCCGCGCCGTCGACCTTGCCCGCCTCTTGGATGTCTTCGGGGATCGATTGGATCGCTCCCGTGGTGACGAGGAACATGTACGGGTACCCGAGCCACAGGTTCACGATGAGGATCGAGACCTTCGCGAGGAACGGGTCCTGCAGCCAGGGGATGGATGCCCCGCCGAGCAGCGTCTGATTGATGAACCCGAAGTCCTGGTTGAACATGCCCGCCCAGACGAGTGCCGACAGGAACGCGGGGAACGCGTAGGGGAGGATCATCACCACGCGGTAGTACTTCTTGCTCTTCATGCGGGGGTCGTTGAAGACGATCGCGAGGAAGAGGCCGAGGGCGAAAGTGGTCGCGACCGACAGGATCGCGAAAGCGAACGTCCAGATCGTCACCGCGATGAACGGACCGCGGATGGACTCGGTGGTGAAGGCGCGGACGAAGTTGTCGAGGCCGACCCACACCTGCCATCCCGTCGCAAGGGTCTGTCCGTCATCTGACTCGAACGAGCCGTTGCCGTTGTCTTTGTAGACGACACCCGTCTCGGTGTTCGTCATGGTGCCGGCCGTCGCATCCCAGGCGAGGGTCGAGGTGTATTGGTAGGCGACCGACCCGTCGCGGGTCTGCAGGGTGCCGTCGTTCGGATCGTCGGAGAACGGGACGGCCAGCGCGGTGATGGCCGACTGGTTGGCGACGATCTGCGCGAAGTTCAGGGTGGTGTAGCCCGGGAGCGAGATGGCCCGGTCTCCGCTGAACTGCGCGTCGTCAGCCGGCTCGAGCGGCCGATCCGCGCCGCCGACGAGCGCGTCGCCGTCGGGATCGGTCACGAGGAAGAAGTAGGAGCCGTTCTGCTCGACGATCGAGAGCGGGTAGGTGGGGGAGTCGTCGACGCGCTGCTGGTTCTGGATGAGCAGCGCGTTGACGGCGTCGTCCTTCGTCGAGACGTGGCCCGACCCGTAGTTGGTGAACGCGATGTAGATGCAGAAGAGCACCACGAAGATCTGGAAGACGAAGAGGAAGACGAGGCCGGGGGTGAGGTACTTCGCCGGCAGGAGTCCTGGCTTCAGATAGATGACGTTGATGAGGAGGATCGCGGCGGCGATCAGCAGCGGCACGAGGAAGCCGCTGCCGATGAGGACGAGGATCGTGTAGATCCCCATCGCGTCGATGATGCCGAGGCAGACGATCTTGACGAGCCAGACCTTCCACCCCGCTCCGGCGGCTTCGGCCCAGGCCTCGGCACGCTTGCGCTTGCGTCGGGCGGCGCGATCTTCAGCAGTGATATGGGGGCGCTCGATGTCGAGCGTGGGGCCGGTCATCGTCGACTCCTATCGGATGAGGGGGCGCGGGGCTGCCGCGGGCCTGGGGAAAGAGTGGAAGAGGAGGGGCGGCGTCCGCAAGGGACGCCGCCCCGGTCAGGGTCAGCCGAGCTTCGCCTGGATGGAATCAGCCATCTTGACCCAGTCACCGGCCGGGTCGGACGAGCCCTTGATGAGCGCGGCCTCGGTCTTGCCCCAGTCATCCCACACCGAACCCATCTCGGGGATGCTCGGCATCGGCACGGCGTTCTGGCCGACGGCCGCGAAACCGGCGACGATCGGGTCGGACTGCGCCGCCTTGAACGACTCGGTCAGCGCGGGCGGACGCCCGCCCGCCTCGAACAGCTTCGTCTGCACGTCGGCGGTCGCGATGTAGTTCACGAGGAACTCGTTGGCGATGAGCGCGTTGTTGCTCTTGGCCGACAGGAAGAACGCCTGCACGCCGGCGAACGGCTGGGCTGTCTGCCCGCCCGCGCTCGGGATGGCGTCGACGGAGACGTCGATGCCGGCCTTCTGAGCGTCGGCGACGTTCCACGGACCCGTCAGGAAGTACGGCGACTTTCCGGCGTTGAAGGCCTCTTTGGCGAGGTCGCCCGACAGGTTGAGGTTCAGCACCTTCGTGCCGGTGTCGCCCTGCGCGGTGAGCCACGCGGCGAAGCCCTGGCCGGACTCGTCACCGATCGTCAGCTTCGACGCGTCGTACGAGCCGTCGGCGTTGCGAGCGAAGACCGAGCTCCCGAAGGAGGTCTGGAACGGGTAGAGGTGGTAGGGGTCGGATGCCTGGGGGTCGAGGCCCACGACGAACGGGTACTCGGTGCCCGCGGCACGGCCGGCGGCGATCATCTCGTCGTAGGTGGCCGGGGTCGACGACGCCAGCGCGGTGTTGCGGAGGATGGCGATGTTCTCGATCGCGTACGGCAGTCCATAGGTCTTGCCGTCGTAGGTGACCGCCTCGACGGCGACCTTCTCGAAGTCGGCGGACTTGTCGCCGAGCTCGACGGGGGCGACGATGCCGTCCTTGACGAACGCGCCGATCCAGTCGTGGCCGCCGATCGTGATGTCGGGGCCCTTGCCGCTGGGAACCTGCGCCGTGAACTCGTCGCGGATCTTGCCGTAGTCCTTGACGACCAGGTTGACCTTGACGCCCTTATCCTGCTCGAACGTCTTCGCGACGTCTTCGAGCGCGCGGGCGCGGTTGGCGTCGACCCAGACTGTCAGCGTTCCGCTCGCGGCGGTGCCGTCGTCGGTCGGCGTGGCCGTCGTCCCGCTGCTCGAGCAGCCCGCCAGGGCGAGGATGCTCGCCGCGACGACCATGCCCGTGGCGAGCATGCCCTTCTTCTTCACCTTCATCGGTGTGCCTCTCTTCATTGCGGCGTGAGGCCGATCGTGCGTCGGCCCCGTCGCCTGGTGCTGTCACCGCGCTGAACGCGCGCAGTGCCATTGTGCGCTCCGTGAGCCCGTCGGTGAGGTGTTCGTTATCGAACTGTGACCGGTCACAGGTTTTGTGGTCTGACCAAGATAGCACGCCGTAGCGGAGGGTATAGTCGGCTGTCGTGAGCACGATCGGCAGTGCGAGAAAACCCACGATCCGCGACGTGGCGGCGGTCGCGGGCGTGTCGCACGGCACGGTCTCTCGGGTCATCAACGGCGGGCACTGGGTTTCTCCCGAAGCGCGCGCCGCCGTCGAAGAGGCGATCCGCACCACGGGGTACACCGCCAACCACGCGGCACGCACCCTCGCGACGGGCAAATCGAACTCGCTCGCGTTCTTGTTGACCGAGTCGCAGCAACTCCTCTTCTCCGACCCGACGTTCGCGCTCCTTCTCCGCGGCGTGACGGCGGCGCTCGCCGAGCGGTCGATGACGCTCGTGCTGCTCATCGCCGACACCGCGCAGGAGCAGCTCAGCGTCGAGCGGTACGTGAGCGCGGGACACGTCGACGGTGTGCTGCTGGTGTCGTCGCACGCATCCGACTCGCTCCTGGCCACGCTCGTCGCCACCGGTGTTCCGACCGTGTGCTCGGGGATTCCCCAGCAGGGCGATGTCGTCGTGCCGCACGTCGCCATCGACGAGATCGAGGCGGCGCGGACGATGACGCGTCATCTCATCGAGCGTGGACACCGCCGGATCGCGCTCATCACCGGACCCCTCGACACGCCGGGCGGACGTCTGCGTCTGGA
>Ga0116168_1002083_pt1 | contig 13461 bp, 15 predicted proteins | sample AD_UKC129_MetaG_FD_89795 | JGI IMG/M metagenome (GOLD analysis project Ga0116168, IMG submission 89795) | Active sludge microbial communities of municipal wastewater-treating anaerobic digesters from Canada - AD_UKC129_MetaG | ecosystem: Engineered > Bioreactor > Anaerobic > Digestate | place...
TCTTCCTAATGGTATGGTGTATGTTCTCTCCATTTTTTATCCACCATTTCTACTTTTTTTAGACTTTTAGTTTGGTTCTTCTCCAATGTCTCATTTTGGGGTGTGTGCGTACTTTACGGTTTGTTTTGAGAAGAACCCATACTGGGACTCTTCTATTCTGTTTTTTAGCCTTTGCTAGTCTTATTTTCCTGGCGACGTGTTTGTTTCTGCTCATCTGACTATTCCTCCTGTTTCCAGCCTATTACCCTTGTCTGGTAATGTACCGGGAAGAATCTTGAAGATTTGCCCTTCCCTTTTATTTTATCAATGAAGTATCTTATTTCCATTTCATAATCTGAATTATTATGGATATCTGATTTTTCCTTTTTTAGTATAAATAATTGTGATGCAAGCCTATTTATTGTTTTATAACCGAAACCTGTAAGATTAATATATTCAATAGAATGCCTATCCTCAAGACTTCTTATCTCATCTATTGTAAGCCTTGGGATTTTATCATCTCTTCTTGTGCCATCAGCTATTATATCATATTCTCCTGCAACAGATTCTAATACTTGCCTGTGAACAAAGTTTATACCATTGTTTGGGAAGCCATCCTCCATTATCCTCCCAGCAGCTTCCCTTAGTATGCTCTGATCTAATCTTAAGATTCTATGTGGGAATCCAAGAGCCCCTGCAGATTTCGCGGCAGGAATCCACGAATCATAAACCCCAAAATTTGCAGTTACAAGTTCCACTTCCAAACCTAACCGTTTCAATAATGTGGCCATTAAAGAGCTGTCTTTCCCACCACTGTAAAGTACACATGCCCTCATAAACATGAAAATAGGATCATCTGCGGACTATCTTTATATCCCTCTTTTTGCCGCTGACTCTCCTTAAAAGCTCCTTCAATTGTTCATCAGTGATCTTTGAACGTATCTGGCCGGCCTGAGCCAACTGTATTAACTGTAATTCGATTTGTTCAACGAATTCTGGTCTTGTAAGTCTTAGGTTCGCGAGTCTGCTCCTGGCCTCGGGGGTTAATATTTTCATGAGTAACTGTCTCTTCTGTATCTCGAATTGTTGGCGTAACTGTTCTTCTTTCTCGGCTTCCACTGCTTGTTGCTGCGCCCTCTGTTGCAATTCTAACATTTTTCTTCGACGTATTTCCTCCAAGTCTGTCAACGTAATAATCCTCCTTTTAGCCCCCCATTAATATCTTTCAAGTTCTTTAACCTCGTCTTTGACTTTGTGCGCGATTTTATCAAGGAAGGATCTCCCTTTGGAAGTTGCAACTCTTCCACCTTTCATTTTTTCTATGAAACCCGCTTCTTCTAATTGTTGAAGAGCTTTCCTTATTATGGCGCCGCTGCCCCTCCTAAACTTTTCCGGTCTTGAACCGCGATCTTTTTTACCACCATATCTCGTCCTCAATCTGTTCACACCTATTGGCCCATCAATGTATATTCTCCGTAGGAGGGCTGCTGCCCTTATATACCACCATTCTGGGTTTTCTGGGCGTCTTTCTTTATGGACGCCGGTTTTGACAAACGGCACCCATTCTGGCGGGTTTATCTTTTTTTCTTTGCGTAATTCCTTTGCAACTTGATTTATGAGTAAATCCGCTGGCACGTCATAGACTGTTGTCATCCTATTGCCTCCTATCCTCTTTTCTTGAATATTATAGCGACATTTCCTCTTAAATCTATGAGTTTAGCATTGGTTTTTCTGATGATTTCATTAATATAGGTTTCTTTTTCACCGGATATGCTCTTTGCGAACTTCAATCTTATCAATTCCTTATCCTTTAATTGTCTTTTAATCTCTTTTATAACCTTTTCATTGACTCCCGCTTTCCCTATCTGTATGGTCATTGTTGATAGGGATCTTCTCATAAGCTCTTTTTTTGAGGGTGTGATATTCAATTTTATTTCTCCTTTTAAACTTTTTTTCCCTTGTATAAGGAAATCTCATTATCCTGCCACATTCCAAGCATTTGTAGTTTATTTTCCCCTTTGATACTCTTATCTTGCAATTGTATCCTGGCTTCAGGAACTTGTAACATTCTTTACAGAATCTTCTCCTCCACTTCCTTGGGATTCTCAGATTATACTTTTTCGAGATCCTCCTTGCAAGTTCAACATAGCGATGGGACCTTTCGGGATGTTTTGAGAACTCCTTATCTGCTAATTGGAAAAGGATGTCTATTCTTTCTTTGGCTATCCTCATTATCCATCCTGGCCTTCTCCCCGGCAAACTAGATCCTCTCAAATTTAGACTAATAGAATAGACTTCCTCTTCTCCTTGCAAATGGAATAACATCACAAGAAGGATATTAATAAAGTTTTATATCTAATCATTTAAAAACTTTCCGTCAAGGAACCATCCCATAAAATCTACACCACCAAATGTGCAAGGTTTTTCACCTTCAAGAACTCCCATAATTTCATCTAACACCTCATCAAGGGACAAGCTAGTAACATCTATTTCATGGACTCTATCCTTATGCAACTGGTAAGCTTCATAGGCACACACCCCAAGAGCCTCTGCCTCCACATTCTCATCCACCTTCCCATGATCATATCCCCTACTTTCTAACCTCCCCCATAAAATGCTCGGATCCAATCTTAAAACTATAACAAGATCGCAGATCCTGCAATAATGCGACAAATGTCCCTCAATAATATTAAAAGAATCTTGGCTTATCACCCTCTCGATCTCTCTACAGAGAGATGGTATATCAACAATCTTATAACCCCGAAGAGCATCCTCACCAATGAAAAGACCACTTTCCTCGGCTAAACGGTTCACCTCGATCAAATTAGCATCTAATCGCTCTTTAAGCTCCTTTGAGACGCTAGTTTTACCCACACCAGGAGTCCCCGTAATGCAAACAACAGAAGCCTTCCTCATACACTTACTCCAATTTTTCCATGATAAGATCAGCCACCCTTTTACCTGAAAGCAACATACCACCAAAAATAGGCCCCATCCTAGGCGAACCATAAACAGCATTACTCGCCATACCAGCCACATAAAGGTTAGGATAAACTTCACGAGTATTCTCAAGCAGACTTGATTCGCCCTTATCAGCCCACATCGGCTTCTCACCCATAACCTTACCAGTCTCTGTACTAAGCCTTGGACCCATCTTCTCCTGGACAACCTTCACTATTTCACAGTCATGGCCCGTTGCATCTATAACAGTCCTTGACCTTATACTCAAAGGGTCAACATGTAATCCTGCCATGTCCACCGCAGTCCAATTCAATACCAAGCCTGTTATCTCATCGTTTCTTATCATAACATCCTCAATACTTACCAAATTAAAGATTTTAAGACCCGCCTTACAAGCCTTTGAACAAATAGTAGAAGTGGCTTCTATAGAATCGGCAACATAATATCCTTTTTCATGTTCCTTGCAATCCACTCCAAATTCTCCTTGAAGGATCTCTCTTCCAGCATCTTGGACCACTATCTTATTGAACATCATACCACCACCCCACATACCACCCCCAATGGAAAGTTTCCTTTCAAATAGGCTCACTTTAAACCCTGCCTTGGACAAGTAATAGCCCGCGGTGAGACCTGAAGGCCCACCGCCGCCAATGGCCACGTCAACCTCAAGGTGGTCTATTAATTCATCCATGTATTCTTCTATTATTGCCTTTGAGATCTTTATATCATCTAGTTTCAATTTTCACACCCTCATCTTCTAGTTATTATGGTTAATATGTCCCCGTCTTTTAAGATATGGTCTATTCCAACCTTTTGTCCTTGGAATTTCACCGAATCACCCCATACTCTTGCGTGGCGGAATTTCCTTATGAAATCTCTGTGGAGTTTCCCGCAGACATCCTTTACAGTTGCACCCTTTTTAATTATTAGTGGCTCTTCATGGTCTGATTCGCCCTGCGGAGGCCTCAAGTAGACCCTTATAAGGTTGAGTTTTTCGAATATTTTTTCTCTAACACTATCGATATTAATTTTCTTCTTCGCTGATATAAATATGGATTCCGGTATCTCCTCTTGGATACTCTTAACATGTTCTTTGTCCACGAGGTCAACTTTATTGAAGACTGTTAAGGAGGGTATGTAAGCCCTGTTAGCTTCCATAACATCTATGAATTGGTCTATTGTGGCATCATCACGTATTAGCAACTCAGCATTATGTATCCCATATTCGTTGAGTATAGATCTTATTATCTTCTCATTGAGATGAGTTAACTGTACTGTGGTTGAAACTTGGATGCCGCCCCTTTTTTTCCTTTTCACTTTAATATCTGGAGGTTTTTCATCAAGTCTTATACCAACATTCCTCAGCTCTTCTATTATAACCTCCCTTTGTTTTGGTTCTAGGATGTCTATTATCATTACAATTAGGTCCGCGTTCCTTGCAACTGATAGAACTTCTCTTCCTCTCCCCCTACCCTTTGACGCTCCTGGGATTATCCCTGGTATGTCCAATACTTGGATCCTAGCACCTTTATATTTCATTACAGCTGGTATAACATCTAATGTAGTGAATTGGTATTCCCCAACCTTTGCCTGGGCATTCGTTATAATGTTAAGCAGTGTTGATTTACCCACAGATGGGAAGCCCACAAGGACTATTGTAGCATCACCTGACTTTTTAACATGAAAACCCTTACCCTTCCTAGCAGTCCTCGAAACAGCCTTATCCCTTAACCTGGACAGTTTAGCCTTCAGTTTACCTATATGATGTGCTGTGGCCTTGTTGTATGGTGTTCTCCTGATTTCGTCTTCGATTTCTTTTATTTTTTCTTCGATGTCCATGGATATCACACATTGCTGAAGTTGGAAGTGCTTAAAAGAATCTCTAAATATAATGTGTGTAGATGTCTAAATTTTTATATAAAGTCTACCATAATAATGATGTTAGGTGTCTTTATGAAAGTGAAAGATGTTATGGTTAAAGATGTGGAAACTCTTGATATTAACAGCAGCCTCGAAGATGTTTTAAAGAATTTCGTGGAGAAGGGTCATGGGAGCGCTGTTGTAACAAAGGATAATGTGAAAGTTGGGATAGTAACCACATGGGATGTTCTCGAAGCCATAGCCGAGTGCGATGATCTAAGCGAAGTGAAGGTATGGGAAGTTATGGAGAGAGATCTTGTAACAATATCCCCAGAGGCGAATATTAGGGAAGCAGCATCCAAGATGGTTACCAATGTCGTTTGGAGACTCCTCGTGGAAGAGGATGACGAGATTATCGGGATGGTTAGCGCCACAGACATCCTACATGCTAAAATGGCGAAAAGATATTAGGCTCTCGTAAATGCAAGAACTCCAGGTTCCTGATGGACTAACTTGAAAGATGTCTGGTTAAACCCGCCTAAAAGGAAAAGTTTTGTGAACATTGAATCCTCAAGTTTCTTATCCATTATTACAGTTACATAAGAATTCTCACTCCCCACCACAAGTAGACCAAAATTACTACTATTATCCACAATCTCGTCCTTAACTAGCCGATTATCCTCAACCAAGATTAAACGGTGAGGTTTTATCTTCTCTGACGTGCCATTGCCACCCATTAATACTATAGTTGCATTAGTCTTATTATCCTTCTTCTCTATAACAACACCCACCATCCCCGAAATGTCATTTACAGTCACAACCCGAGTTACATTATTCACAACCTCTGGTTTTGAAGCCGCTACAGAAGTATAATATGCATAATGTTCCCCATTTTTCTTGTCAAAGTCCCAACTACCAAAGTAACTCCACCATGCAGCCTTGCCCAACATGTCAGAACTTAATATAAGGACAAAAGGCTTCTTTTTATCAGGATGCGAATACTGCAATACATTATCAGCTTGCTGGGATGTTAACTTGTACTTATTTATCATAATATCTCTCGCCCTATCCTTGGGGAGTCCAAGAGTATCTATAAGTATCTTAACAGACAACGAAGTGTTATTAGTATAATTGTCAAGTGTATTATATGCCATATCCCCACTAGTTGACAGCATAGTAAGTATACCAAGCGACAATGACTCATTATCAGTTAAAAGAGCCTTACCAATCCAAAATGCCCTTGGAGTATTCTGAGATCCCCCATCAAACGTCACAGGTCTGTTCGCGGCCACTGCGAAAAGGTGTCCGAAATCCCACCAAGACATTATCACAGTATCATTCGAAGTATTGTTTTTTATCCATGTTAGTGAATTCCACATTCCATCATCTGTCCCAGGGGCAACTGATGAAGTTATTGCATAAGCCCCGCTTACTGGAGCAGATATTATGGCTAATGTAACGAATATCATCATAGATGTGGCTCTGAATTTCTCATTTTTTATTGATGCTACTATAACCACTGCTATTATCCCTACTAATATTTTAGCTATCAATGAAACATTGAATGGATAAATTAGGAGTATGCCTGCGATGAATGAAATAAGGGCAATTGATGTCCTTGTCTTAATATTGTCCCGTAAATATTCTACAAAGTATCCAGTGAATATCCCGGCTGATATCCCAAGTGGTATTGCGAATAATGGCACGAACCTGAAACCCTTAGTAACCGCGTATCCAGTTAATAGGAGCCATACAGATATTAAAGTTAAGTAGGATAAATATTCGCGTTTTTCCTTTCCAATATTATGTGTTTTTGGATATTTAATGAATTTACTCTTTTTACCGGCGCGTTTACCCTTCCCCCTCTTCTCTTTTACTTTAGGCGCCTCTACGGATGCTAACTTCCATATAAGCGCTCCTATGCCAAGTAATCCACATATGAATGGTAATAGTCCTCCAATACCCCCAACTACTGATGTTTGATTAGGTAATAATGGATTGCCTTCCAATAATTTTGGCACTTGTAACTCGGAAACTGAAACATAAACATTAGGATATGCTGTTGTCTGGGCAGTGGCCTGTATCTGCACGGCCGAAAACAACCCTGAAATGGAATTTATAAGCGCTGAGAATCCGTTCAAAAGACCGAATAAGAACCCTCCTAAGACTATGAGAAGGAGGAACATGACAAATTCTCTCTGATTAGCTAGCCATTCAATCTTGCTCTTATAAGTTACCTTTTCCACGCCCATAATATACTTTAAAATGAAATATGCTATGACAAAGACGCCTATAACTACAACATAGAATATGTAACCTACCCAAGCCAGAGAGAAGAGCAGGATTGATATAACTGATGCCAGTGCAAACGCTAATCTCTTCTTAGTAGTATCGGCGTTTATACTCTCAACAAAGAACCATATAAATAATAATGGTAAGATTATGTTGAACATGTCAGTGTCAAAGAACCCTGCATAAGTGTGGGATACATATACTGGTGTAAGTGCTATGATTGTGGCTGCAACTATCCCACCATAATCATTGCTTATTCTCCTCACAAAAAGATAAGCTGGTATTACACATAAAGAACCTATTATAGCGCCTATCCAATAAGCGACAACAGTGAGGGGATAATCCCCGAACATGTTAACCAGCCGATAAGCAAAACTTGTAAGATAAACTATAAGTGGAGGATAATCAACAGCTCGGCCCGGGGGATAATATGAGTGGAGATCCCAGTCTGTTCCGTTAAGTTTTGTATCGCCTAGCATGCCCTTTTGTAGGTAGTTCATTGTTAATCTATAATTGTAGTAAGAGTCCATTTCACTAAAATAGGGAAGGCCGCTTTGATCCTTATAGAAGTCTTTAAGATCTTTGGGCACTCCACCTATATTATGGGATTCCGCTCTAATAGAAAATGCTAATATGAACAAAGCTATAATGATTACCAATGGTTTTATCTTGTCTAAGTTCATTTTGGGGAGGCCACCATATTCTTTTTTTCTGTGATATGATTATGTTATCATATATATTTTTTATTCTTTTTCTTTAATTTCTTCTAGGGATGCTGTGAAACGACATTTTGGGAATCCTTTACAACCTATAAATTCACCATACCTGCCTGAACGTTTTATAAGATCGTTCCCACATTTTGGACATTTACCCACAACTTCTCTCTTCTCAGTCTTATCTTTACCACATTTTGGATCTAGGCAGGCTCTCTGTCTGGGTCTGCCATAGGATATGAGTGGCAGACCACACTTTTCGCATTTACTTTTTAAGATTCTAGCACCCTTTGGCAAAGGGTATACGATTCTACATTTTGGGAATTTTGAACAACCCACAAAACTGCTTTTGTTCTTCTCCGAATACTTTATTATTAAGTTACCTTCACATTCCGGGCATTTTCCAATTATACGCCCCTTCCGGTAGGCCTTATAAAGGTGTTTCCCGATTTCTTCTTTGTTCTTTTCTATTTCTTCTATTATTGATATGATTTCTTCCTTGGCTTCCTCTATAACCTTGTCCTTTGGTGTTTCGCCTTTCATTATCTTTTTTAATTCTTCTTCGAATTGTCTTGTGAGTTCTTCGCTGGTTATCTTTTCACAGTATTTTTTAAGGGTGTCTATTATATTCTCGCCAAGTGGTGTTACCCTGATCTTTTTTCCTTCAATGTATTTACGATCATATAATATTGAGATTATATCAGCCCTTGTGGATTTGGTTCCAAGGCCCCTTTTCTCCATTTCTTTTATTAGTGAGGCTTCGTTGTACCTTGCAGGAGGTTTTGTCTCCTTTTCATCTACTATTATCTTTTTAACTGGGACTTTTTCTCCCCTTTCAAATTCTGGGAATTCTTCATCTTCTATTTTCTGGTAAGGGTATTGTTCCATCCAGCCTTTCCTTGCAACTCTCTTCCTTGAGAGTTTAAAGAGTTCTTCACCTATCCTTAATTTCGCATTCATTGACTCTATAATGGCTTTTTCACTGAATGCACTTATGAATCTGTATACTATCAGTTCATAAATTTTTCTTTCATACCTGTTCAATTTTTTTGGTAGTGCTCCTGTTGGGTGAATTGCTGGGTGCGCTTCATCTTCCTTTTCGCCTTCATGAGCTTTGAGGGGCTTTTTTAACTTGATTATTTTCTCTTTGAATCTAGGATCCTCTGATAGTCCATTGAGGATTTTCTCATAATCTATACTTGGTGGTAGTTTCTGAGATGATGTCCTAGGATATGAAATATAACCTTCCAAATACAAGTTCTGGGCGATGCTCTGGGTTTTCTTCGGGGCTAAACCAAATATCCGGTATGCTTCTGCTTGAAGACCGCCAAGATTGAAAGGTGCCGGGGGCATCCTACTTATCTCGCTTATTTTAACCTCTTCTACAATTGAATCCTTGCCTTGGCATCCATTCAGTATCTCCTCAACCTTTTCTTTCTGGAATATCTTGCCCCTCTGGTTTAGTGCTATTATATCATCCTTAAGCATGGCTTTTATGAGCCAATATGGTTCTGGTTTGAATTTTCGGATGGCTTTTTCCCTGTCTACTAATATTGCAAGTGCCGGTGTTTGCACTCTTCCTGCTGAAAGTTTTATGAACCTGTTAGTTGATTCCTTAACGGATTTCATCAAAGAACGGGAAATGTTAACTCCAAAGATAAAATCTAACACGTGCCGGGCTATCCCACTGTCTACTTGCCCGTAATCAAGGTCTATAGGATTCTTATAGGCTTCTATGATATCATCCCTTGTTAATGTGGAAAATTTCATCCTCGATGTTTTTTGGAGGGCTTCATCTCCACAGATGTGTTTTAGGACATTATAACCTATAAGAGTCCCCTCGATGTCATAATCACAAGCATAAAAATATCTTTTAGCATTTTTAGCCAACCTATCAATGGCATCTATATAATCTCTAATGTAACCTTTACTTTTATCAACTTCTGGTATGGGAGCCCATTCAAGGTCGAAAAAGAGTTCATCACCAGGATTTTTCGGTTTTAAGGTGTAAAGGTGGCCTACTGCGGGGATTATTAAGGTTTTTCTATCCCCATCATTGTTTTCCCAGTATTGTGCCTTTTTATATTTTTTCTTTTTTGCATTTGGGAACAGTGCTTTAGCTATTTTTTCTGATGATCGTGGTTTTTCGCATATGATGACTTCATCCATGATAATCACATTCTATAAATAGAATCCATAAAATTCGCTACAGTAATTGCACATTGGATATTTTCCATAGTGGTAGTGACTTCTGTCATTGGCTTTTATGTTGAATTTTCTCTGGCAGATGAAACAAGTTTCTATTTTCTCTTTTTTGTCCCCTGCTTTCATTTGTAATCTTCTCCTATACTATGTTGTATCTTTGTAGGAGTAATAGTTCGTCCTTTGTAAGCTTTTTACCATCTTTGAATAATTTATATATTTTTTCTGCCTTTTTTCTTTCTATGATCTCCTTTTTCTGGGTTTTGGCAGCGTCTATTTTATCCATTTTGGATCTGATCTTTTTTATCTGTATGTTAACTTCTTTTATTTTTTCCATGATCTTCTTTGATTCTTCATGTTTTTTTGATGCTAGTTTCATGAATTTTATGAATTCGTTGTGGGCTTCGTCTGCCCGGGCCCTTATTTCATCCGTTTTTTGGAAGTGTTCCAACATTTTTTCATGGTATTCCTGGGCTTCATCGGAAAGTTTAACGACGTTTTCATGGTATTTTTCTGACAATTTTTTAAGTTCAAGGGCTTTAATACTCGTTTTTTCATCTTCTTTTAGTTTTGCCAGTTCTCTTCTAAGATCTTTTGCTTTATCAACTAGTTCGTTTTCTTTTTTTATATCTAACACTTGTGTTTCGATTATTTTATCTATCCTTCGAATCTCTTTTTCTAATCTTAAACGTTTTCTCTTGACAGGCGACCATTTTAACTCGCGGATCTTCTTATTGCTTTCGTCTCTCAGTTTTTTGTTCTCTTCCACCATCTTATTTATTTCATTTCTCTTGTCCCTGAATTTTATGGCTAAATCCAAATTTTCCTTGGCTTTCTTGTTGAGTTCGTCTCGCAGTTCTCTTTTTTTCTTGGCTTTCTCGTTGAGTTCATCCCTTTCTTTTAATTTGGCTGAAAGTTCCTTCTCATATTCAATTTTCTTATTAAGGGTTTTTTCGAGTTTTCTAGGTTCTTCAAGCGCTTCTATGAAAGGTATTATCTCTCTAAGATCTTTTTTCTCTACTATGGCGTCTGCTTTTTCTTTGACTATCTGCTTCGCATTGAATGCTATGCCCAGTTTAGCGGATTCTAGCATGGATATGTCATTTGCACCGTCACCTACAGCGACACACTCATCAAAACTAAGATCTTCTTTTTCTAGTAATTCTTTTAGAACCTCATATTTTGTTTTTTCCACGAGTGGACCGCTAACTTTCCCTGTTAATAAGCCCTTGTTGTGGTGTAGCTTGTTAGAGATTATGTAATCTAGGTTCAATTTTTTACCTATTATATCTGCTATGATATCAAAACTGCCTGTTATGGTCGCGACCTTGTAGCCTTTCTCCTTAAAGTATTTGATGGTTTCCTTGGCGCCTTTCATTAATGGGAGGTCCTGGGCCAATTTTTTTATATCATCCACGTTCGCGCCTTTGAGTAGTTTAACTCTTTCTTCTATTGATTCTTTGAAATCCATTTCGCCTTCCATGGCCCTTTTTGTGAGGTCTGTTATCTTGTCTTCAACTCCCATTAGTTTTCCTATTTCATCTATTGCTTCACCGTCTATTATTACGTTATCAAGGTCTAAGACTACAAGTTTAATCAATAATATCACCATTAAATAAGATCCAACTCTGTTAGACGGGCTTTTGCTTTTTCAACGCCAAGTTTAGCATCTTCGGCGCTTTTGGCCCCTGTGCAGACGACTTTACCCGACCCGAAGAGTAAAAGAACAACCTTAGGGTCGTCTAGACGATATACTAGCCCAGGGAACTGTTCAGGCTCGTATTCAGTGTTCTCAAGGCCTAGAGCCACTGCTTCTAGGTTGAGTGGTTTTCCCAGGTTTGCAGAGGCAACTATATTCTGTATTTTGATTTCAAAGTCTTCTGGGATTTCAGGATCCATTGTCCTCATTTTATCTACTGTTATTTTTATGGCCTTTTTTGAATCTTCTATTGATTTTGCACCGGTACACACTAGTTTACCTGAACCAAATATCAAGGCGGCTGTCTTCGGATTCTTCAGTTTATATACGAGCCCCGGGAACTGTTCACGGTTAAAATCAACATCTTTAAGGGCCTTAGACACTTTCATAAGGTCTATTGATTTTCCAAGGGTTGCAGAGGCTACTATATTTTCTATTTTAATATCCACATCATTCAATTATTATACCTCCCAGTGAATTTGAAAATGATATCTCTATGGACTTTTTAAATGCTTAAATATATTAATATTAATGTAATTAAAAATTGATTACTATGAAACACCAAATTGTTATTACCAACCTTGATTTAAAATTCTTTCATAAAATATCCCAAAGACTATTACAATAACATATAAATTATCCAGTTACAATAATAAAAATTACACTAAAAAACAGGAAAAAATAATTTATTTCTCATCCAATAAAAGGATTAGACCGGTGAATACTCTTGATCGAAGTAGAAGTAAAAGCAAAAACAGACCCCAAAATAAAAAAGAAACTTGAACTCCTCGGCGCCCAGAAAATCAGAAAAGAAAAACAAGAAGACATATACTTCAACGCACCCCACAAAAACTTCAAAATAACAGATGAAGCCCTAAGAATAAGAAAAACACCATCAAAAGCTTTCCTCACATACAAAGGACCTAAAATAGACGAAAAAAGCAAAACCCGCCAAGAAATAGAAACAGAAATCCCAGACCCCAAAAACATAACAAAGATACTAGAATCTCTAGGATTCAAAAAAGCACACAAAGTAATCAAAAAAAGAGAAATATACCAATTAAACGAATTCACAATCACCATAGATAATGTTAAAGGCCTCGGAACCTACATCGAAATAGAAAAAGATATAAAAGAAGATGAAGACCATGAAAAAACACTCAACAAAATCCTCAAAATCTACAAACAACTCGGAATCAAAAAAGGATTCCAAAGAAAATCATACCTCGAACTACTACTAGAACCATAAAAAATTTCCCATCAAAAAAATTGGGTGGTAATCACTTGAAATACTTTGTAAGCCCATTCAACAAAAAAATCAAACTAAAATTCCCAGATAACATCATAATCTACGACACCACCTTAAGAGACGGAGAACAAACACCAGGAGTCTGCCTAGGAACAAAAGAAAAACTCACAATAGCAAGAAAACTCGACGAACTAAAAATACACCAAATAGAAGCAGGATTCCCAATCGTATCAAAAGAAGAAAGAAGATCAGTCAAAAAAATCGCCAACGAAGGCCTAAACGCCGACATACTAGCACTATCACGAACAAAAAAAGAAGACATAGAAACAGCCCTAGACTGCGACGTAGACGGGATAATCACCTTCATGGCCACCTCAGACCTGCACCTCAAACACAAACTAAAACTAACAAGAGAACAAGCACTCAACATCTGCATGAACTCACTAGAATACGCAAAAGACCACGGAATATTCGTAGCATTCTCAGCCGAAGACGCCACCAGAACA
>Ga0116168_1002087_pt1 | contig 13447 bp, 8 predicted proteins | sample AD_UKC129_MetaG_FD_89795 | JGI IMG/M metagenome (GOLD analysis project Ga0116168, IMG submission 89795) | Active sludge microbial communities of municipal wastewater-treating anaerobic digesters from Canada - AD_UKC129_MetaG | ecosystem: Engineered > Bioreactor > Anaerobic > Digestate | place...
AACCGACGGGAAGGACCGACGGGGAAGGACTACTGCGCGGCGCGCTCGAGCACGAGTTCGCGCACGCGCGCGGCATCCGCCTGCCCGCGCATCGCCTTCATGACCGCACCGATGACGGCTCCGGCGGCCTGCACCTTGCCGTCGCGGATCTTCGCGAGCACATCGGGCTGCGCGGCGAGTGCCTCGTCGATCGCGGCGATGAGCGCCCCGTCGTCAGAGACCACGGCGAGCCCGCGGGCGTCGACGACCTCTTGCGGGGTGCCCTCCCCCGCGATGACGCCCTCGAGCACCTGGCGGGCGAGCTTGTCGGTGAGCGTTCCCGCATCGACGAGCTGCTGCAGCGCGGCGACGGATGCCGGTGACACGAGCGAGGCCGCATCGACGCCCTCGGCGTTTGCGACGCGCGAGATCTCGCTCATCCACCATTTGCGTGCGGCGGCGGGCGCGGCGCCGGCGGCGACCGTCGCTTCGACCTCGTTCAGAAGCCCCGCGTTGACGACGCCCTGGAAGTCGATGTCGGCGAAGCCCCAGCTCTCTTTGAGACGGCGGCGGCGCACGGCGGGCGGCTCGGGGAGGGCGGCACGCAGGCTCTCGATGAGCTCCACCGACGGCGCGACGGGCAGCAGGTCGGGCTCGGGGAAGTAGCGGTAGTCGTCGGCATCCGACTTGGGACGACCGGGCGAGGTGCGCCCGGTGTCTTCGTGCCAGTGCCGGGTCTCTTGCGTGATCGTGCCGCCGGCGGCGAGGATCGCGGCCTGCCGCTGGATTTCGTAGCGCACGGCGCGCTCGACCGAACGCATCGAGTTGACGTTCTTCGTCTCGGTGCGCGTGCCGAGCGGCGCGGCCGGTTCGCCGGCCGCGGCCCGCGGGCGGATCGACACGTTCGCGTCGCAGCGCAGGTTGCCGCGCTCCATGCGGGCCTCGGAAATACCGAGACCGATGACGATGTCGCGGATCGCGCGCACGTAAGCGGCGGCGAGCTCGGGAGCGCGGTGCTCGGCGCCGTAGATCGGCTTCGTGACGATCTCGACGAGGGGCACACCGGCGCGGTTGTAGTCGACGAGCGAGTACTCGGCGCCCTGGATGCGGCCGGTCGCCCCGCCCATGTGGGTGAGCTTGCCGGCATCCTCTTCCATGTGCGCGCGTTCGATCGGGATCTCGAACCGGGTGCCGTCTTCGAGCTCGACCTCGACCTGGCCCTCGAACGCGATCGGCTCGTCGTACTGGCTGATCTGGTAGTTCTTGCCCAGATCGGGGTAGAAGTAGTTCTTGCGCGCGAACCGGCTCGACGACGCGATCTCGCAGCCGAGCGCGAGACCCAGCGAGATCGAGTAGCGCACCGCCTGCTCGTTGACCACCGGCAGCGACCCGGGAAGACCCATGTCGACGGGGGCGACCAGCGTGTTGGGCGCAGCTCCGTGGTTGCGCTCGTGGGCGGGGTTGGCCGCCGCCGAGAACATCTTGGTCTCGGTGTTCAGCTCGACGTGGACCTCGAAGCCGAGCACCGGCTCGTAGCGCTCGAGCGCCTCGTCGAAGTCCATCAGTGCGTCCTTCGCCATCAGAGGTTCCCTCCCAGCCGGGGCGCGCGGTCGAGCAGCGGGCCGCCCCATTCGTCCACCAGCAGTGCTTCGAGCGCCGCACCGACGCGGTACAGGCGCGCATCGTGCCGCGCGGGGGCGACGAACTGGATGCCGACGGGCAGGCCGTCTTCTTCGGCGAGGCCCGACGGGATCGAGATGCCCGGCACACCGGCGAGGTTCACCGGGATGGTGGTGACGTCGTTGAGGTACATCTGGATCGGGTCGTCGACCTTCTCGCCCAGGCGGAACGCCGTCGTCGGCGCCGACGGGGTCGCGATGACGTCGACCTGCGCGAACGCGTCGTCGAAGTCGCGCTGGATGAGCGTGCGCACCTTCTGTGCGCTGCCGTAGTAGGCGTCGTAGTAGCCCGCCGACAGCGCGTAGGTGCCGAGGATGATGCGTCGCTTGACCTCGTCGCCGAAGCCGACTTCGCGCGAGCGCGCCATCACGTCTTCGACGGTGCCGCCGGGCACGTCGACACGCAGGCCGAAGCGCACCGAGTCGAACTTGGCGAGGTTGCTGGATGCCTCGGCCGGCAGGATCAGGTAGTACGCCGCGACGCCGTATTCGAAGTGCGGCGCGCTGATCTCGACGATCTCGGCGCCGTGCGCCTCGAGCAGGGCGAGCGATGCGCGGAACGACGCCGCGACGCCGGGCTGGAAGCCGGTGTCGGGCAGTTCCCGGATGACGCCGACCTTGAGGCCCTTCAGCACCTCACCCGTCGCGCCCTCGCGCGCCGCAGCGGCGAACGACGGCCAGGGATCCTCGAGCGACGTCGCATCGTTGGGGTCGTGCCCGCCGATCACATCGTGCAGCAGCGCCGAGTCGAGCACGGTGCGCGAGACCGGGCCCACCTGGTCGAGCGAGGAGGCGAGGGCGATCGCGCCGTAGCGGCTCACGGCGCCGTAGGTCGGCTTCATGCCGACGGTGCCGGTGACGTGGGCGGGCTGACGGATCGATCCGCCGGTGTCGGAACCGAGGGCGAGCGGCGCCTCGAAGGCCGCGACGGCCGCGGCCGAGCCGCCGCCCGACCCGCCCGGGATGCGCTCGAGGTCCCACGGGTTGTGGGTGGGGCCGTACGCCGAGTACTCGGTGGAGGAGCCCATCGCGAACTCGTCCATGTTGGTCTTGCCGAGCGGCACGAGGCCCGCGGCGCGCGAGCGCGCGACGACGGTCGCGTCGTAGGGCGAGATGAAGCCTTCGAGGATCTTCGACCCGCTCGTGGAGGGCATGTCGGTCGTGACGAGCACGTCTTTGATCGCGAGCGGAACGCCGGCGAGGGCGCCCAGCTGCTCCCCCGCGGCGCGGCGGCGGTCGATGTCTGCCGCGACGTCGAGGGCGTGGTCGCTCACGTGCAAGAAGGCGTGCACGTCGCCGTCGACGGCGGCGATCCGCTCGAGGTGGGCGCGGGTGGCCTCGACGCTCGAGAGCTCACCGGCGGCGAGGCGCGCGGCGAGGTCGGCGGCGGTCAGCCGGGTGATGTCGCTCACTGCTTCTCCACTCACTGTTCTTCACCGAGGATCGCGGTGACCTTGAAGCGGTCGTCCGTGGCATCCGGTGCGTTCTGCAGCACCTGCTCGACCGTCAGCATCTGGCCGACGACGTCGGGGCGGAAGACGTTTTCGAGCGGGATCGGGTGGCTCGTCGCGGGCACGTCGGGGGTTGCGACCTCCGACACCTTGGCGATGTTGTCGACGATCGCCGAGAGCTGACCGGTCAGCCGCTCCACCTCGTCGTCGCGGAGCGCGATCCGGGCCAGCACGCCGAGATGGCGCACGAGATCAGGGGTGATTTCAGACACCCGTCGATTCTAGTCGGCACGCTCCGACCCGCCCTGCCGAGACGGGGCGCCGTTAGGCTGGCGGGCGTGACCACGAACGACCCGCCACGCCCCTGGATCCGCAGCTACGCCGCTGGGGTTCCCGCCGACCTTGCCCCCGTGACCGGGAATCTGCTCGACATCGTCGAGGCGTCGGCGAGGGATTATCCCGATGCCCCCGCGCTGCAGTTCTTCGGCCGTACGACGTCGTACCGCGAACTGTCGGATGCCATCGCACACGCCGCGGCGGCGCTGAAAGCGCTCGGGGTCAGCAAGGGCGACACGGTGGCGATCGTGCTGCCGAACTGCCCGCAGCACATCGTCGCGTTCTACGCGATTCTGCGGCTCGGCGCGATCGCGATCGAGCACAACCCGCTGTACACCCCGCGGGAGCTGCGCAAGCAGTTCGAGGACCACGGCGCGAAGACCGCGATCGTGTGGAGCAAGGTCATCGAAACCGTGCAGGCCTTTCCCGCCGACCTCGCCGTGACGAACCTCATCAGCGTCGATGTGACGAAGGCGATGCCCGCGACGCTGCGGTTCGCGTTGCGTCTGCCGATCGCGAAGGCGCGCGAGTCGCGGGCTGAGCTCACGACCCGCACGACCGGCTCGATCGCGTGGGACAAGCTGCTGCAGGCACCGCCCCTGCCTGAGTCGTTCCCGAAGCCGGCGACCGACGACGTCGCGATCATCCAATACACCAGCGGCACGACGGGTACCCCGAAGGGGGCCGTGCTGACGCACCGCAACCTGCTCGCGAACGCGCGGCAGGCTCAGGCGTGGACGCCGTCGATCGAGCGGGGCAAGGGCTGCGTCGTCTACGCGGTGCTGCCGATGTTCCACGCGTACGGGCTGACGCTGTGCCTCACCTTCGCGATGTCGATGGGGGCGCGTCTGGTGCTCTTCCCCCGATTCGACCCCGCGATGGTGCTCGAGGTCACCAAGAAGCACCCGGCGACGTTCCTGCCGCTCGTGCCGCCGATCGCCGACCGGCTGCTGAAGGCGGCGCAGGCCGAGGGTGTGTCGCTCGCGGGCACCGAGGTCGCGATCTCGGGCGCGATGCCGCTGCCGCACGAACTGGTCGTGCCGTTCGAAGCCACCACCGGCGGATATCTCGTCGAGGGCTACGGACTGTCGGAGTGCTCGCCCGTGCTCATGGCGAACCCGGTGGCCGACAACCGCAAACCGGGCACCGTCGGGTTGCCGCTGCCGGGGACCGAATGCCGGGTAGTCGATCCCGACGAGCCGACGAAGGACGTGCCGGCCGGTGAGCGCGGGGAGCTCGTCGTGCGCGGTCCGCAGGTGTTCCAGGGTTACTACGGCAAGCCCGAAGAGACCGAGGCAGTGTTCGTCGACGGCTGGTTCCGCACCGGAGACATCGTGCAGATCGACGACGACGGATTCGTGCGCATCGTCGACCGCATCAAAGAACTGATCATCACGGGCGGGTTCAACGTGGCCCCCACCGAGGTCGAGAACGCTCTGCGCCAGCATCCGCACGTCGTCGACGCCGCGGTCGTGGGCCTTCCGAGCGACCGGTCGGGCGAAGAGGTCGTCGCCGCGGTCGTGCTCGACGGGTCGGGCGAGGGCGATGTGGATCAGATTCGCGAGTTCACCCGCAGCATCCTCACCCCGTACAAGGTGCCGCGGCGGATCTTCATCGTCGACGAACTGCCGAAATCACTCATCGGCAAGGTCATGCGCCGTCAGGTGCGCGATTCGCTGATGCAACTCACCCAGCCCGAGGGCTGAATGGGCGTGCTGCCGGCGGTAGCGCACGGACTGCACAGCCGGCTCCGAACACGCCGCAGCGCTTCACGAAGTGGTCAGAAGGGTGCGTTCTCGACGGGCTCGACGGATGCCGGGGTGAACGCGACGGGTGGCGCGGGGGCGTCTTCGCGGTAGGTGCGGCCGGTGGGTGAGGTCCATTCGAGAACGCCTCGCGGGAGTTGCCTGACCCGCCATCTTGTGAACTGTTTCATCGAGTGGTGTCTCTGGCACAGGTGGGCGAGGTTGCTGAGGGTGGTGGGTCCGCCGAGGGCGGCGTCGATGGTGTGGTCGATCTCGCAGCGGATTGCCGCACGCCGACACCCCGGGAACCGGCAATGCTGGTCCCGCGCACGCAGGAACCGTCGCTGCGGCCACGCCGTGCGATACCGGTCGACCGTGACGACCGTGCCATCGATCGGGTCGGTGAGCACCCGTGTCCACGACGGCGCGTGCGCCGCGAGACACCGCGCCGTGTCAGCATCCACCGGTGACCGGCCGACAAGATCAGCAGGCCCGTCATCGGCACCGAGGAGAGTCAGGACCGGGACGATGACCTGCACCTGCGCGCGAATCGCGCCCAGCACACCCGGCGCGTCACCCGCCGCGGTGGGGTCCAGGCTCGGCACACCTGTCAGGAGCAGGTCGGTGAGGATGTCGGCACGGACCTGGTCGATCCGGCGCACATCGGACCCGCCGTCGCCGATGGCGTTCCGATCGTCTGACGTCCGGGCATCGATGACGGTCTGGGCTTGCTGGGTGAGGCGGTCGAGGATTCCGTCGGCGATCACCGTCGGCACCGTCGCGACCACATCCGACATCCCATCGCGTCCCGGCACGACCCGCACGCACCGATTGGCCGCCGCGTCGCGGTGCCGGTCGGTGAACGAGCGGTCCGCCATCCGTTCCGCGAGGGTCTCCACCGCCGCCCGCACCCGGTTCGGGGTATCCCCCTCACACAGACGCACCGCCTCCACCTCGAACCCCGCCCGCAGGCCGGACGGGACCACGGTTCCGGCGTCCACGATCACCCGCACATGCGCCCGCGTGATCCGGCCCGCCTCCCACGCCGTGAGCGCGGACGAGTAGTCCTCGACGATCGTGCGGGCCTCATCGATCCGCACCTGCACGGTCCGATCCGTCACCCGCAGCACACCACCCAGCTCCGCCGCGACCGCCCGCAACGCCATATCGTGCGCCCGCACCCGCGCAGGCGCCCCCGCGGCCTGCCGCTCCGCCAGCTGGCCCGCCCGCGCCAACGCACGCACCTCCGCGACCTGACCCGCCGTCACCGCGGCCGCAGCGGACTCCACCTCGCCCACGATCGAGACCAGCACAGCAACGTCGCCGTCACTGCCCATCGCTCCCGAATACTCGTCCATATCTTCGATAGTAGGAAGGGGATCAGACATTCCGACTCGCCACCGACGGCACCGCACAGGCTCGAATCATGCCGCTCTACGGGATGCACGCGGCATCTAGCGCACCATCGGACACCGTGCCGCAACCGCGAACCCGACAAACCGAACAAGCGCCCCTGCCGGGCCAGCCCCTACCCCGCGTCGGGATCGAGCGCGTCGAGCGCGTCAGGCCCCTGCTCGACGAGCACCCGAAACTGCGCTGCGTCGATGATGCGGATGCCGAGTTCTTCGGCCTTGCCGAGCTTCGAGCCCGCTCCGGGGCCGGCCGCGACGAAATCGGTCTTCTTCGAGACGCTCGACGCGGCCTTGCCGCCGGCGGCGATGATCGCCTCTTGTGCCCCCTCGCGGGTGTAGCCGTCGAGCGAGCCGGTCGCGACGACGGTGACACCCTCGAGCACGCCCCCCGCGGCGACGGCCGCGCCCGGCCCGGGGTGACCGGGGATCTCGAGTCGCGCACCGGCGGCCCGCCAACGCTCGACGATCTCTTGATGCCAGTCGACCTCGAACCACTCGAGCAGCGAGTCGGCGATGATCGTGCCGACCCCTTCGACCGCCGCGAGTTCGTCTCGCGATGCGGCCCGCATCGCCGCAAGCGAACCGAACCACTGCGCGAGAGCGCGCGCCGCGACCGGCCCGACGTGACGGATGCTGAGGGCGACCAAAAAGCGCCACAGGTCTTTCGTCTTCGCCTTCTCGAGCTCGGCGAGAAGCGTCACCGCCTGCGCGGACGGTTGGGGGCCCGTCAGCCCGTCCTTCTTCTCGGCAGCGCTCGGGTTGCGCCGGAACGGCGCGCGCCGCACCGGTTCACCGGTCTTCTCGTCGATCTTCTCTTCGCCGGTCTCGCCGTCGCGGACGATCACCTCGATCGGCACGAGTTCGTCGAGCGTGAGCTCGAACAGCCCCGCCTCGGTCACGAGCGGCGGCGCCTCGGGCACCGAGGGCTGCGTCAGCGCGGCGGCGGTCACCTCCCCGAGCGCCTCGATGTCGAGCGCGCCGCGCGAGCCGATGTGCTCGACACGCCCACGCACCTGGGCGGGGCACGAGCGCGTGTTCGGGCACCGCAGGTCGATGTCGCCCTCTTTCGACGGGGCGAGCACGGCGCCGCACGACGGGCAATGCGTCGGCATGACGAACGCCCGCTCGCTGCCGTCGCGCAGTTCGACGACGGGCCCGAGCACCTCGGGGATCACGTCGCCGGCCTTCCGCAGCACGACGGTGTCACCGATGAGTACGCCCTTCGCCTTCACGACGTCTTGATTGTGCAATGTCGCCTGGCGCACGACCGACCCCGCCACGAGCGCCGGTTCCATCACGGCGAACGGCGTCGCCCGACCCGTGCGACCCACCGACACGACGATGTCGAGCAGCTTCGTGTTCACCTGCTCGGGCGGGTATTTGTAGGCGATCGCCCAGCGCGGCGCGCGACTGGTCGCGCCCAACTCGTCGTGCAGCGCGAGCTCGTCGACCTTGACGACCACGCCGTCGATCTCGTGCTCGACGTGGTGACGGTGCTCGCCGTAGTGCGCGACGTAGTCGAGCACACCGTCGACGTCGTTCGATGTGCGAAAGTACGGACTCGTCGGCAGGCCCCACGACGCGAGCAGGCCATACACCTCGCTCTGCGAGTCGACCGGCGGGTCGGGCCACGCACCGATGCCGTGCACGTACAGCCGCAGCGAGTCGAGGCGCGCGCGCCCGGCCTCGAGCTCCATCCCCGACTTCTTGTCGAGCTGCTGGCGCAACCCGCCGCTCGCCGCGTTCCGGGGGTTCGCGAACGCGGGAAAGCGCCGCGCCGCGCTGCGCTGCGCGCGCTCTTCATCGACGCCGCGGCCGCGCATCTCAGCGACCACGCGCGCCCGCATCGCCGCCTGCAGCGCGTTCAGCTCATCGAATGCCGCGACCGGAATGTACACCTCTCCCCGCACTTCGACGAGGTCTGGATGCCCCGTGCCCGCGAGCCTCGTGGGGATGCCGGCGACCTGCACGGCGTTCACTGTCACGTCTTCGCCGACCCGCCCGTCGCCGCGCGTCGCGGCGGAGACGAGCACTCCGCGCTCGTAGCGCAGGTTGATCGCGAGGCCGTCGATCTTCAGCTCGAGCAGCCACCGCACGGCACGCCCCGCCGAGCCCTGCGTCTTCACGCACCACTCGGCGAGCTCTTCGGGGCTGAAGACGTTGTCGAGGCTCAGCATGCGTTCGGCGTGCTCGACGGGCGCGAACATCGACGACTCAGCCGCGCCGACACTGAGCGTCGGCGAGTCTTGGCCCTGCACCTCGGGAAAAGCCGCCTCGACGGCCTCGAGCCGCCGCATCCACCCGTCGTAGGTGGCGTCGTCGACGATCTCGGCGTCACGGCCGTAATAGGCGTCACGCGCCCCGACGATGAGCTCCGTCAGCCGCTCAGATTCGGTGCGCGCCTCGTCGAGTGTCGCCGGAAGGTCGTCGTGGGTTTCCGTCACCCGGCAAGTGTAAGACGCACCCCCGACACGGCCGGCTCAGCCCGGCGCGCAGCCGCAGGTCGGCCCTGCAGCAGAGCACCGGCTCACGCGGGAACCGGCACCGCCGACACCGTGCGGTCGATCGTGAACTGGCCGATCACGCGCGTGCCGTCGTACAGCACCGCTGTCTGGCCGGGCGCGACCCCGTCGAAGGGCGACTCGGGGGTCACCGTGACCCCGGCATCCGTCAGCACCGCGCGTGCGGGCACCGGGTCGGCGTGCGCGCGGATCTGCACGTGGCATGCGAATTCGTCGGATGCCGGCGCGCGCCCCGCCCAGCTGAACCGGCCGCCGGCGATCTCGGCGGTCGCGAGCGCCTCGCGCGGGCCGACGACGACGGTGTTCGACACGGGGCGCACCTCGAGCACGAAGCGGGGCTTGCCGTCGGCGGCGGGCACGCCGAGCGAGAGCCCGCGGCGCTGGCCGACCGTATAGGCGTGCGCACCCTCGTGGCTGCCGACGACGGCGCCGGTGCGGTCGACGATGTCGCCCTGGGCGGTGCCGACCTTGTCGGCGAGCCAGCCGCGCGTGTCACCGTCGGGGATGAAGCAGATGTCGTGGCTGTCGGGCTTCTGCGCCACGGTCAGACCGCGCGCGGCGGCTTCGGCGCGCACGATCGCCTTCGACGGCGTCTGCCCGAGCGGAAAGTACGTGTGCGCGAGCTGTTCGGCCGTCAGCACGCCGAGCACGTACGACTGGTCTTTCGCATCGTCGCTCGCGCGGTGCAGTTCGCGCCCGTCCGGCCCGTCGACGAGCGTCGCGTAGTGACCCGTGCAGACCGCGTCGAAGCCGAGCTCGATGGCGCGCTCGAGGAGGGCGGCGAACTTGATCTTCTCGTTGCAGCGCATGCAGGGGTTCGGGGTCCGTCCGGCCTTGTACTCCGCGACGAAGTCGTCGATCACGTCGTCGCGAAAGCGCTCCGAGAAGTCCCACACGTAGAACGGGATGCCGAGCAGATCGGCCGCGCGCCGGGCATCCATCGCGTCTTCGATCGTGCAGCAGCCGCGGCTTCCGGTGCGAAGCGTACCGCCCGCGCGCGAGAGCGCGAGGTGCACGCCGACGACGTCGTGGCCGGCCTCGACGGCCCGTGCCGCGGCGACCGCCGAGTCGACGCCACCGCTCATCGCCGCCAGAATCCGCATGCGTCCAGTCTACGAGCGGTCGGCTGTGCGGGATCCGGATGCCCGCGCATACGCTTCGGGCAGGGCCGCGAGCACCGCGTCGACGTCGGCGTCGGTCGAGGTGGCGCCGAGGGTCATGCGCAGCACGGAGCGCGCGGCGCGCTCGTCGCGACCGAGCGCGAGCACGACGTGCGAGGGCTCGGCGACGCCCGCCTGGCAGGCCGAGCCGATCGACACCGAGATGCCCGCCTGGTCGAGCAGGAAGAGCATCGACTCCCCCGCCGCCCCCGGAAAGAGCACGTGCACGTTGCCGGGAACCCGACCGACCGGGTCGCCGAGCAGCTCGGCCGCAGGAATCGCCGCGCGGATGCCCGCCACGAGCCGGTCGGCGAGCGCGCGCAGTCGCGCCCCTTCGCTCTCGAGGTCGTCGGATGCCTCGCCGAGCGCCGCGGCGAGCGCCGCGGCGCCGGCGACGTCGGGCGTTCCCGAACGGAGCCCCCGCTGCTGCCCGCCGCCGTGCAGGAGCGGGGCGAGCGCCGCGTGCCGCGAGACGACGAGCGCCCCGGTTCCCACCGGCGCCCCGAATTTGTGCCCCGACAGGCTGAGCGCCACGAGCCCCGCCGAGCCCGAGGCGCCGCCCCGCCACTGCGCGAACGAGACGGGCACATGCCCGACGGCGCCGACCGCGTCGAGGTGCAGCGGCACACCTGCGGCGGCCGCCGCGGTAGAAAGCGCGGCGGCGTCTTGCACCGTGCCGACCTCGTTGTTGACGACGAGCGCCGTCGCGAGCGCGGCCGGCGGCCCGTCGCCGAGGGCCTCCGCGAACGAGACGGGGTCGATGCGTCCGACGGCATCGAGACCCACCGGGCGGACGACGGCACCCCGCGTGCCGAGCCACGAGACCGTGTCGAGCGTCGCGTGGTGCTCGCCGTCCGGAAGCACCACGGCGTCGCGGCCGGCCGCCCGCGCCCACCACAGCCCTTTGAGCGCGAGATTGATCGACTCGGTGCCGCCGCCGGTGAAGACGACCTCGATCGGTTCGCAGCCCAGGCGCCGGGCGACCGCCTCGCGCGCGTCTTCGAGCAGTCGCCGCGCGGCCTGGCCCGACCCGTGTACCGACGAGGCGTTCCCCACCTCCGACGCCGCGGCGACCCACGCGTCGCGCGCCGAGATGCGCAGAGGGGCCGAGGCCGCGTGATCGAGGTAGATCATCCTCACTACTGTAGAGCGCATGGCCAGCCCGACGCCGCCCGCATCCGTGTCCTTCCAGAGCCCCGTCTACGACGATCTCGGCGTGACCCTCGGTCCCACCGGCGGCACCCTGCGTGTCTGGTCGAACGCCGCCTCGAGCGTCGAACTCGTGGTGTTCGACGACACCGACCTCGACTGGATCACCGCGATCGTGCCGCTCGAGCCCGCAGGCGGCGGCGTCTGGCAGGCGACGACCGACGAGCTGCATCTCGGCACGCCGTACGCACTGCGCGTCGACGGTCCGGCAGGCCCGCACAACACCTTCAACAAAGAGTCGCTCCTGATCGACCCCTACGCGCGCGGCCTCGTGCCGGTGCGTCGTGGAGAATGGCGCGCCGTCGTCGTCGACGAAACACCCGACGAGCCGGCCGCCCCGCGCCCGAACACGCCGCTCGACCGCACCGTGATCTACGAAGCGCACGTCACGGGCCTCACCAAGAGACATCCGGGTGTTCCGGCGGCCCTCCACGGCACGTACGCGGGCCTCGCGCACCCCGCCATGATCGAGCACCTCACCACGCTCGGCGTGACCGCCGTCGAGCTGCTGCCGATCCACGCGTTCGAGACCGAGCCGCGCCTGCTCACCCAGGGGCTCAAGAACTACTGGGGCTACAACACCGTGGGCTTCTTCGCCCCGCACTCGGGCTACGCCACGCTGGCGGCGCGCGAAGCCGGGCCGCAGGCGGTGCTGCGCGAAGTGCAGCAGATGGTGCGCGACCTGCACGCCGCGGGCATCGAGGTCATCCTCGACGTCGTCTACAACCACACCGCCGAGCTCAGCATCGGCGGCCCGCGATCGAGCTTCCGCGGCATCGACAACGCCGGCTATTACCGCCAGCACGACGACGGCAGCTACGTCGACGTCACCGGCTGCGGCAACGCGGTCGACACATCGACGGATGCCGCGGCGCGCCTCGTCTTCGACTCGCTCGTCTACTGGGCGCACACCGTCGGCGTCGACGGGTTCCGCTTCGACCTCGCCCCGACGCTCGGGCGCGGGGCCGACCACGCGTTCGACGCGAACCATCCCCTGCTGCGGGCGATCGTCGAAGACCCGCGTCTGGCGGGCCTGAAGATGATCGCCGAGCCCTGGGACGTCGGGTTCGGCGGCTGGCAGACGGGCGGCTTCGGCACCGGGTGGAGCGAGTGGAACGACCGCTACCGCGATCGGGTGCGAAACTTCTGGCTGAGCGATGTCGACTACACCCGTCGCGCCTCAACGCCTCCCGTCGGTGCCGGCGGGTTCGCGACCCGCCTCGCAGGGTCGTCGAACACATTCAGCGACGAGCGCGGGCCGCTCGCGAGCGTCAACTTCATCACGGCGCACGACGGGTTCACGCTGCGCGACCTCGTCTCGTACGACGTCAAGCACAACATGGGCAACGGCGAGCAGAACCGCGACGGCGCCGACACCAACCGGTCGTTCAACCACGGCGCCGAGGGGCCGACGGGCGATCCGGTCATCCTGGCCACCCGGCGGAAGGCCATGCGGAACCTCATCGGAACGCTGCTGCTGTCGGCGGGCGTGCCGATGCTGACGGCGGGCGACGAGTTCGGCCGCACGCAGCGCGGCAACAACAACGCGTACTGCCACGACTCGCCGCTCACGTGGCTCGACTGGCAGCACGCGCCCTGGCAGGACGACCTGCTCGCCCACGTCCGCCGTCTGGTGCAGTTGCGGCACGAGAACCCGGCCCTCCGTCCCCGCCGGTTCGCGCACGCCGACCGCACGGTGCCGAGCGCCTCGGTGATCGACTGGTACGACGAGCACGGCGACACGATGTCACCCGAGCGGTGGACGAACCCCGCGCACCGGACCCTGCAGTACGTGGCCGCCTCAACGCCCGAGACCGAGGCGCCGAATCGGATCCTGCTGATCGTGCACGGCAACGAGCGGCCGATCGAGGTCACCCTGCCCGTGATCGAGGGCATCTCGAGCTACACCTCGCTGTGGTCGAGCGTTCCCGAGCGGCCCGACGACGAGCATCCG
>Ga0116168_1002089_pt1 | contig 13427 bp, 13 predicted proteins | sample AD_UKC129_MetaG_FD_89795 | JGI IMG/M metagenome (GOLD analysis project Ga0116168, IMG submission 89795) | Active sludge microbial communities of municipal wastewater-treating anaerobic digesters from Canada - AD_UKC129_MetaG | ecosystem: Engineered > Bioreactor > Anaerobic > Digestate | place...
ACCACCGGTGAGTTGCGGTACAGCAGAGCGAGCCGCACCCGCGCGTCCAGGTCACGTCGCTGGGCGAGGGTGCCGCGCACCGCCCAGCGGCACGGCGTGGGGCAGGTCTCGGACACGTCCGGACGTTCGCCGGCCGCGATCGTTTCGTGGTTCATCGCGCACATGGCCAGCGCCGAGCCCTGACGGGAGTGGAACCGGTCGAGGTAGGCGGTGAACCCGGCCACGTCGCCGTCCGCGGCATGTAACGAGCGCTTGGCCGTGGCCCGCATCGCCGAGTCGTGCGGGCAGCTTCGGTCGTCGGTCCCCCATCGCTCCCCCACCCGCTCGGCCATCCGCAGCGGATCGCCGGCGTGGCCGAGCGTCGACTCCCAGGCGAGTTGGGGCAGATACTCCCCGATCAGATGCGCGGTCACGACCACCTGCAGCGGCTCGTGCCGCAGGGCGCGCAACTCGAGCACCTCGAGCATCAGCCGATACAGCGGGACCAGTGAGGCCAGGGCGCCGCGTTGCGGTGAACGCGGCTCCAGCGGAAAGCTGGCGTTGCCCAGTTCTTCGGCCCAATGCCGTCGCGTGAACTCGCGACTGATCGTCCAGTAGTCCTCGGCGTCGAGGTCGAGGACGCGCTTGGCGCAGACTGCCAGGCGCCAGGCTTGTTCGCGCGCCGGTGAACCATGGCCGGCCCGGCGCTCGGCATCGAGCATCGCGGCCAGCGCGTCATACCAGTGCCCCCGCAGCAGGGGCCCGGCATCAAGCGGCACGGGCGTCGCTGGCCACGAACAGATGGTCGGCGACCTGCGCCTCGAACCGGGCGTCGTCGCGCCCGTCGGCGCGCAGCAGCAACGAATGACCGTCCATGGTGGCGTGCAGCTGAGCGCCGGGCGACACCCCGGACGCATCGAACATGGCCAGCAGTTGACGATCGGTCTGCAGGTACTCGCTCAGCCTTCGCACGGTCACCAGGGCCTGCGGATACTGCGCCAGCACCTCGGACAGCGGCATTGCGCCGTCGAGAAACGCCTCGGGGGCTGGCTTGGCACCGAGCTCGGCCAGCGCCGGGATGGGATTGCCGTACGGGGATTCGACCGGCTCGTGCAACAGATGCACCAGGCGCCGCTCCACGTCGGTCGAGATCACGTGCTCCCAGCGGCACGCCTCCTCGTGGGCGTGCACCCAATCGAGACCGATCACGTCGATCAGCAGCCGTTCGGCGAGCCGATGCCGTCGCATCACCCGGGTCGCGAGCTTGAGCCCGGCGGGACTCAACCGCAACTGACGGTCGGCGTCGACGGTGAGCAGGCCGTCACGTTCCATGCGCGCGACGGTTTGCGAGACGGTGGGACCGCTCTGCTTGAGCCGTTCGGCGATGCGGGCACGCAGGGGCGGCACACCCTCTTCACCCAACTCGTAGATGGTGCGAAGGTACATCTCGGTCGTATCAATGAGGTCGCTCACCGGGGCCCTCCTTCGGTCGTGCAGTCAGATTAGGCCATTGGTACCACCCCTGACGCCGCCGCGTCGAAACCACCATCGCCGTGGCGGTCGCCTCGAGGTCAAGGGCCTGTCGCAGATGACCCTGGCCGATTCGCGAGGACCAGCCCGGTGCGTCTGGACGACGAGTCGATAGCGGATCCCGTCCAAGGATGACAGCGGGCGGCGTGGGTACGCCGCCGCGCGGTCAGGGTGACGCGACACGTCATCTAGGCTTCGAGCATGCTGCAGCACCGCCTGTCGATTCCGCCGCAGCGACTGCCGCGCTGGCTGGACGGTTTCGCCCAGCGCCACGGCTCGCCCACCATCGCGGTCGAGCCCGGCCACCTGACCCTGAGCGCTCCCAACGGCGCCGAGGCCGAGGTCGAACTCATCTGGGGGCCGGTGGGCACCGGCGATCCGATCGGCGAGTTACTCGAGCAGATAGCGCGCCCTCGCCGGTTGGGGGCGCTGCTGATCCGCAAGAGTTCGCACGCCGTCGGCGTCTTCGACGGCGAGGCGCTCGTCGCGTCCACGATCGGACGCCACTATGTGCAGGGCCGCACCAAGGCCGGCGGCTGGTCGCAGCAACGCTATGCCCGGCGCCGCGAGAACCAGGCCGAGCGGGCCTACGCCAAGGCTGCCGATGCGGCGCGGACGGTGCTGCTGCCGGTGGTGGACGAACTCGACGGCGTGATTCTGGGCGGCGATGCGCGGGCCCTGCGCGAGGTGCTGGACGATGCCGGTCTGGCCCCCCTGGCCCGGCTCACGAAGCGATTGCCGAAAAGAACGTTGGCCGTGCCTGACCCGAACCTTCGGGTGCTGCGGTCGGCCCTGCCACAATTCGTGGCGGTGCCGATCAGCGTCAACGACGTGGCGCGGTTCGACTCAGCGCCTGCGCAGCACGATGATCAGGCCGGCCACTAGCGACAGCGCGGCAGCCCCGCCGATGGCGATCCACGTTCCGCTCTGATCGGGGGTCGGGTCGGTGCCGTCGTCCTCTGGTTGATCGTCGGGTTCGACATCGGTTTCGGACGCGCTGGCGGTCGGCTGCGGCGACGCCTTCGCGGTCGCTGAAGCGGTCGTGGCTTCGGGTCTCGGCAATGCCGCGCGCGAGGTGGTGGGCAGAGTGAACACCAGCATGATGACGAGTAGGGCACCGATCATGGCCCCCACCCGGCCCAGTTTTGCTGCTGCGGCCATCACGCTCCTTCCGGCGATGCGACGCACAGCCTAGCCCGACCCGCCATGACTGCCGCCGGGACGCGCCCATGAGGAGCGTCCGCGGCCCGGGCGAAGCGACCCGCGCGCCACTCGCCGCCGGGTCAACGAACGAAGAAGGCCCCGATCAGTGCGATCAACACCAGGGCGATCAGCACTCCCGAGACGATCAGGCGACGCGACCGAGGGTTCACCCGTCCAATCTATGTCTGTTGAGTGTGACCGGGCCCCCATCGCCCGCAAGCGCCCTGGTGCTGCCACGTCAGGGGATCCACGGCTCGCCCAGGAACCATGTCCCGGCTACCGCACACCCCGGACGGGCGATCCGAAGACCCCGTATCTGGGCCGGGATGAGGGGTGGTTGTCCTCACCCCCTCACCCTGGACGTTCCGCGAAGACCTGCCCGGTGCGGTTGATCGCAAGGCGGAAGACGAGTCGAAAGCGGGGCCCATCGCCGGCTGCCAACGCAGCGAGCAGGCGCACTGGGGGGCCGCAGCGCGGCCAGGGTCAGCAGGGGTTAGCACGCACGCCCTAGTGGCAGGTACGTTGTGCACATGGGCGAGTTGCGGCTCTACGCGATCGGTGTCGATGAGGTGCGCGACGTGTTCGGCGCTCCGCCGGCGCTCGAGCGACAGTTTCGCGAGATCGCCGCGGCCGCCTTTGTGCCGCAGACCACACCCAAGCAGCCGGGCATGCTGGGCAAGCTCGGCCCCCTGTTCCGGCGTGCGCCCGAGGCCGTCATCGTGCAGCCCGATACCCCGGTCGAGGCCGATGTCGCCGACTTGCTGGCCGCACGGTACATACGTCCTGAGCGCCAGCCCGCAGCGTGGCGACTACTGGAGGCGTACCTGAACGCCAAAGCCTGGAGCACGCACCGTATCGAGCTGGACGTGCAGCGCTTCAACGACCTGGAGTTCGACCTGGCCAGGGCCGGCATGCATCCCCAGTTCGGCTTGGGCAGGCTGGTCAACAACGAGTTGAGCCTGCCGTTGCAGACCTATCGCGGGCTCGCCACCGGGTGCACCAAGCACAGCCAGGCATTGCAGGCGGCATCCGCCTGGCGCAACGTGCTGAACCACCTCTCGCCCGAGAACCGCAGCATCGCCGAACCCTATGCCGCCTGGCTGGCGCAGTTTCACCACTACGCACACGCGGCCCCGCAACAGGGCCGCCCATTGCCCGATCTGGTCGTCGTGTACCGCGCCTGACGACCCGTCCAGGATCCGAAACCGCTGGTCGAGTCCATCGAAACCGCGAACGAGGGGCCCCGACGAGCTCGATCAACGGATCTGGACGAGCCTCTCCACCAGTGATCGCGCCGGTCAGAACAGTGATGGAGGCGTTCCGACGAGCTCAGCAAACGGATCAGGACGAGCCTGTCCACCAGTGATCGAGCCGGTCACGACCGCGAACGAGGGGTTCAACACGCCCAGCCAATGGATCTGGACGAGCCTGTCCGACTTCTCGACAAGCTCGACCAGCCGGGTGTCCGGTCAGCTGATCAGGCCCAGAATGGCACCCTGCGCGAAGTAGACCACGAACAGTGCGGCGACCAGGTAAATCAACCAGTGCACCGTACGAGCCTTGCCGAGCACCAGCTTGATCACCGCGTACGAAACGAAACCCGCGCCGATGCCGGCGGTGATCGAGTACGTGAACGGCATCAGTGCCATGGTGAAGAACGCCGGAATGCCCTGCTCGGGGTTCTCCCAGTCGACGTGCACCACCTGCGACATCATCAGGAAGCCGACGAACACCAGCGCCGGTGCGGCCGCTTCGGAAGGCACCATGTCGACCAGTGGTGCCAGAAAGATGCTGAGCAGGAACCCGGCGCCGGTGACCAGCGACGCGAGGCCCGTCCGAGCGCCCTCACCCACGCCGGCGGCCGACTCGATGTAGGCGGTGTTCGAGGACACCGAGCCCACGCCGCCGGCGATGGCCGCGATCGAGTCCACCAGCAGGATCTCCTGGGTGCGGGGCGGGTTGCCGTCGTCCTGCAGCAGGTTGCCCTCGGCGCCGACGGCGACGATCGTGCCCATGGTGTCGAAGAAGTCGCTCAGCAGCAGCGAGAAGATCAGCAGCAGCAGGCCCAGCACGACCGCGGGGCCGCCCGCGAAGGCCCCGAACAGGTCCACCCGTCCGAGGAGTACGAAGTTGGGCGTTTGAAACTCGCCGAGCGAGGGCACGTTCAGCATCCAGCCGGTCGGATTGTCGTCGGTCTTGCCACCGATGTTCAGCGCGGACTCGATGATCACTGCGAGCACCGTGCCGGTCAGAATGGCGATCAGAATCGCGCCCTTGACCTTGCGGACGAACAGGCCGACCAGCAGCAGCAACACGACGACGAACAAGAAGATCGGCCAGCCCCGCAGCGAGCCGAAGATGCCCAACTGCACGATCGGGCTACCGGTGCGCACAACGCCCGCGTCCACCAATCCGATGAACGCGATGAACAGGCCGATGCCAACCGAGATCGCCGAACGCAGCGTGCGAGGCACGGCGTTGAAGATGGCTTTGCGGAACCCGGTGAGCACCAGCACGGTGATCGCGATTCCCTCCCAGACCACCAGACCCATGGCCTGCGGCCAGGTCATCTGCGGCGCGATGGTGTACGCCACGACGGCGTTCAGGCCCAGTCCGGTCGCCAGGGCGATCGGAAACCGTGCGTAGGCACCCATCAGAATCGTGGTGAGGCCGGCGATCAGTGCCGTGGCGACGGCGACCGCCGCGATGGCGCCGCCCTTGTCGGCGTCGGTTGCGGTGGCGAACGGCACACCCGTGATCAGGTTGCCCGCCTTGTCTGGTGTGGTGCCGATGATCAACGGGTTGAGCACGATGATGTAGGCCATCGTGAAGAACGTGACCAGGCCACCACGCACCTCGTGCGCTATGGTCGAGCCCCGCTTGGTGATCTCGAAGTATGAGTCCATGCCGGACGGGGCCGGGGCGGCCTGGCGGGCCGCCTTCGGAGATGAGTTGACCATGGCGCACAGGCTATTCGCGCGGCAGGCTCACCTTCGGCGTGTCTCGCCACCCGGTGGCGTCACATGAGACGCCCCCAACGGGTGGTCGCCCGGCGGACGACCCGGCCGATGCTCTGCGTCTCGGGGAGCCGGACGACGCCAGTGAGGGGTGCAACCCCAGCCGGTGCCGGGGTACGGTACGCGTCCGGCCTAGAGTGAGGTCCGTGAGCCACGATGAAGCCGAACACCCCCTGCCGACCCTGCAGGCACCGGTCAAGGCCCTGGATCCGCACGGCCTGCAGATCGTCGGTCTCGGCACCGTGGTGTTCGCGCTCGGCACGCTGCTCTGCTGGTGGCAACTGCCGTCGCTGCAGAGCATCGGCAAGGGCTGGTGGTTGTCGACGGCACTGGTCGGCACCGGTATCGGCATGCTCGCGCTGATCGTGCTACTGATCCGCCGCTGGCGACGCCTGCGGAACGGTCCCGCCGTCCGCCGCGGGACGGCCTGAACCGACGCCCGCCCGAGTCTGTGCGCAGATGCCCGACCGACGAAAGGTCGGACTGACCGCCACGCCGTTCGCCGCGGGACGGCTTGGACCGACGTCCGCCCAAGCCGGGCGCAGATGGTCGACCGACGAAGGTCGGACTTACCGCTCGTCCCTCGGACGCCAGTGCACCTCGGTGGGTCCGACGTAGACCTGGCGCGGCCGATAGATGCGCGACTTGGGCTCGTCGTTGATCTCTTTCCAGTTGGCGATCCAGCCAGGCATACGGCCGATCGCGAACATCACCGTGAACATCTCCAGCGGAATGCCGATGGCCCGCAGCAGGATGCCCGAGTAGAAATCGATGTTCGGGTACAACTTGCGGTCGATGAAGTAGTCGTCGGACAGCGCCGCCGCTTCGAGCTCGCGGGCGATGTCGAGCAACGGGTCGGTCTTGTCGAGCTGGGCCAGCACCTCGTCCACCGACTTCTTCAGGATCTTGCTGCGTGGGTCGAAGTTCCTGTAAACGCGGTGCCCGAAACCCATCAATTTCACGCCGTCGTCCTTGTTCTTCACCTTGCGGACGAACTCTGCCACCGGCATGCCGGAGTCGTGGATCTGTTGCAGCATCTGCACCGCTGCCACGTTCGCGCCGCCGTGCAGTGGCCCCCACAAGGCGCAGACGCCGGCCGCACAACTCGCGAACAGGTTCGCCTTGGACGAACCCACCATGCGCACGGTCGATGTGGAGCAGTTCTGTTCGTGATCGGCGTGCAGCATCAGGAAAAGGTTGAGCGCGGCCGACACCTCGGGAGTCGGCTCGAACTGGCGGTAGGGCACCGAGAACATCATGTGCAGGAAGTTCTCGGCGTACTTGAGGTCGTAGCGCGGGTACACCAGCGGCTCACCGATGGACGCCTTGTACGACGCGGCCGCGATGGTGCGCACCTTCGACATGAGCACAGCGGCGGCACGTTCCATGTCGTCGTCGTTCTCGATCTGGGTCACGCCGGCGTCATGCGCGCTGAGGGTGTTGATCATCGCCGACAGAATCGCCATCGGCGGCGCGGACTGCGGAAAAGCATTGAAGTGCTTGCGCATGACCTCATCGATCATGGCCGAATCCGACAGCAGTGCCGAGAATCGGTCGCGCTGCTGCACCGTGGGCAGCGTGCCGAAGATCACCAGCCACGCGGTCTCGACGAACGATGAACGGCCGGCCAGATCTTCGATCGGAATGCCTCGGTAGCGCAGAATGCCGGCGTCGCCGTCGATATAGGTGACCGCCGAGCGACAGGAACCGGTGTTGCCGTACCCGTCGTCGAGGGTGATGAAACCGGTGGTGTCGCGCAGCTTGGAGATGTCGATCGCCCGTTCACCCTCGCTGCCGACGAACGTGGGCAACTCGTACACGGTGCCGTCGAGTTCAAGCCGGGCCACTTCAGACATCTGGTTTCTCCTCGTCGTCGAGTTGGTGCCGCTGGGACACGATAACGGGTGGGCCGCCCGGCGCGTCGAGTGGGTGAAGGTGCCGACATTGTGGCCGCCGGGGTGTGCTCGTCAACGGTGGTCGATGTGGAGGCCTGAAAACCCTGCACCAGTGACGGGGCGCCCGCCTCGCCGACCGACGACCCTTCGCACTGGTGCAGGGTTTTCAGGCCGACTCACGAGGCACTGCAGCCGGGACACGATGGCCTGGCTGCGGGTCTGATTGTGAGCGCGTGTGCTGGGTGCACCGCAGCCCGCGCCGGTGACAAGACGATGCGCGGCGTACTCGTCATCTGGGGCGCGGCTGTTTCGTCATCCCGGGCGCGGCGCACGCGTCATCCCGGGCGCGGCTGTTTCGTCATCCCGGGCGCGTCGCACGCGTCATCCCGGGCTTGCCCCGGGATCTCAACGCACGCGTCATCTCGGGCGCGGCGGTTTCGTCATCCCGGGCGCGGCGCACGCGTCATCCCGGGCTTGCCCCGGGATCTCAACGCACGCAGAGATCCCGGCCTGCGCCGGCATCACAGTTCGCCCACATCTTCACCGGCTGCGGCTTCTCCAAGATCCCGGCATGCGCCGCGATGCCGAGAATCACCACGTCGAGGGAACGCTGATCTGTGCTCGATCCGTTGATTGAACGTCGAAACCCCTGGCCGCACGGGTCTCGACCAGCGCGACCAGCAATCGATCAGCGCTTCTCTAGAACAGGCCGAGGTCGACCGAGACCGTGTCCCAGATGGGCGTGGCCGCCTGCTCGCCGCGGGAGGGCTCGGTCACGTCCGAATGCGCCCCACAGCCGTGATCGCGGCTGACCACGTGACCATCGCTCGGCGTGTACTCGTTGGTGCAGACGCCGCAGACGCGGCCCATCGATCCCGACAGGGTGACGAAGTAGGCGCAGGTCTCGCACAGCGCAGGCGCCTGGGCGGTCATCGGATTGTCGGGACCGCCCGGTCCCGCGATCCAGCGCTCGACGGCTTCATCGCGTCCGAACGGCGAGAGCACCCGCTCGCGACCGAGGCCCAGTTCGGCGACCACCGCGCGGGTGGCCGCCCACTCGGCCGGCTCGGTGTTGGGCGGCACCTCGGTGACCACGAAGCCCGGCTCGACCCGCGGATCGTTGTCGGGGGTGGGCATCAGCACGCCGGGCGACAGGTCACCGGGACCGATGCGTTCGGCCCACGGCACCCAGCGCGGCGCCAGCAGCGACTGCGGCCCAGGCATCAGCGTGACCTCACTGACCGTGACCACCCGCGCCCTGGACGCCCGCGCCACCGTCACCTGCCACGACCAGCCCGGATACCCCGGGTGGGGGCAGTCGAACAGGTGCGTCGCCACCCGGACGTCATCGACCACCACACCCTGGTGCTCGCCGACCCCCAGTACCCCGGCGCGTGCCACTGCCGCGGCGTGCGCGAGTTCGACCGCCTCGGCACAGGCGCGATCGACCGCTTCGGCCACCGCCATCGTCAGAGCTCCAGTTCGTCGGCGACGGCGCGCAGCACGGCTGCCACCTTGCCGGACACCTTCGGGTCGGGGTAGCGCCCCCGGCGGTAGCCGTTGCCGAGGCCGTCCAGCATCTTGATCAGGTCTTCGACGATGACAGCCATCGCGTCCGGCGACTTGCGGGACGCCTTCGACAACGACGGCGGCGCCTCCAGCAGATGGATGCTGAGCGCCTGCTCGCCGCGCTTGCCGTCGATCACACCGAACTCGACCTTCTGGCCGCGCTTGAGGCTGGTCACGCCGTCGGGCAATGCCGAGGCGCGGACGAACACGTCGTCGCCGCCGTCGTCCTTGGAGAGGAAGCCGAAGCCCTTCTCCGCGTCGTAGTACCGCACCTTGCCAGTAGGCATGACCTTCTCCTGTTCGACCAACTCGCGGACACGCCTGCAGACGGCGTCGTAGGACCGCACAAGCCAGCGTATCGAAGCAATCGCGCCGGGGCATCCGAAGCGGGTTCCGCTCGGGGGCCCGTGACTACTATGACGTCATGGCGAACTGGACGGACGGGCCCGAGTACGCGCCCCTGCAACGTCCGGCCGCTTTCGAGACACCGGCGGCGCGTCCGCTGGAGGTGCCCCCCGTGGTGCCCAATCTGGCCGACGGAGCGCCGCCGGCGCAGCCCGAGTGGCAGCCACCGCCGACAGCCGCAGTGCCATTGGACGCCCTGGTGCCCGCCTCGAACCTGCCCGCACGCGACCCACGGGCCGCCTTCACCACGGTCAGTTCGTTGGCCACGACCAACTCGGCCTGGCAGTCGGCCCACTCCACCACCGGCACCCTCACCCAGCCCGCCTGGACGCCCACGCAGCCGCTCGGCACGTCGGCTCCGCCGCCTACTCCCGCCCAAGGGCCTGCCGTCGCACCGGTGGCGGGCGCGTGGCCGGCACCGTCCGGGGCGCCCGTCGTCGCGGCCACACCTCCGCGCGGTCTCAGCTTTCCGCCGCCGGCACAGGCTCCCTCGACGTTTCCGCAACCGGGCACGCCCGATTGGTTCGCCCCCCCGACGCAGGGGCAATGGCGGCCACCAGATCAAAGCGTCACGGTGGCCCAGATGTGGCAGGCCGCCACACCGGGGGTGATGATTCCGCTCATCATCGGCGCGTTCATCACGCCGATGTCGCTGGTGATGCTGGGGGCCGCCGCGTTGCTGTCGTCGAGGGTGCGCGTTCGGCTCGCGCAGGTGCGGCGACTGTTCGGCTATGCGTTCGGGTTGCTGGCCGTGATCGGGGTGCTGAGCCTGTTCAACTCCGACTTCGACCTTGATTCCGCATGGTCGGTGCTCTCGGGCTGGGCCCAGGTGCTGTGCTGGGTCGTCTCGATCGTGGTGCTCCTGCAGGTCGGTGCAGGCATCCGGGCCAACGAACCCCCGAGCCGGCCCTAGTGTCGTGACCCCAGCGGTCTCCCCCAGCGAGAAGAGTCAACCGTGAGCGATTCTCCCGGCCTCGGCCGGCCCAGCCCCGGCCAGCCCGATTTCGACGGTCCGCCGGTTGACGGCACGCAGCCGGGGTCGAACCTGAGCGGCTGGACCCACGTCGCCGGCCCACGCGACGATCATCCGGCAACGGGCGAGGCACAGTACGGACAGTCGTGGCACGGCCAGTCGTGGGACGGGCAATCCGGGCCGGGCCAGTCGTGGGACGGGCAATCCGGGCAGGGCCAGTCGTGGCACGGGCAATCCGGATCCGGGCGACCGGTGCAGGGCCATGACGGTGCTCAGCCGGGCGACGGCCAGGCCTGGGACGGCCCCACCCAGCCGATTCCCGCCCCACCGGTTTACAACGCAACGCAACCCATGCCGGCGCAACCGGGTTACAACGCAACCCAACCCTTGCCGGCCCAACCGAGCTACGGCCAAGCCTGGACTCCTCCCGGCTACAGCCAACAGCCGTCCCAGGCGGGCGGCCCGCCGCCGGCCTGGCAACCGCCGGCGACCTATCAGGGGCCGAGCTATCCCCCGCCGTCCCCTCAACCACCCCATCGTAGCGGATCGTCGGCCCGCGGTTTCATCCTCGCCGGTGCGGTCATCGTGCTGCTGATCGTCGGCCTGCTGGGCTGGCCACTGCTCTCGCCGCTGCTGTCCGGCCAACCGACACCCAGCCCGTCCCCGAGCCCGGTGAGCACGGCACCGTCCGCCGCGCCCAGTGCGACGGGCAGCCCGCAGCCGACGGTGGTGCGCACCAGTGCGGCAGCCCGTCCGACCACCAGTACGCCGGTGACCGGGGGCGGCATCGGGCAGTCCACCTCATTCACCACCGAAGGCGGCTCCGGAAAGGTCACCGTGACCACGGCCTCCTGGACCGACAACGGCATTCTCGACCCCCAACCCGGTTCGGCCTACCTGATCGTGGACCTCACGTTTGAGGGAGTGTCCGGCGCCATCAGCACCGGCCCGTTCTTCACCTCGGTGACCGATGCCGACGACGAAACGTACCTGATGAGCATCGGGGCCGACCTGCCGCGGCAACTGACCATGCGCACCCTGCGTGCCGGCGAGAAGAACACCGGCCAGGTGGCGTTCGAACTGCCCAAGGGCCCGGTCACGTTCACCGTGCGAAGCGAACTGCTGGAGCCGCTGGCCACGATCCAGATTCCGGGCTGATGTCCGAGCCGTTCCGCACCCGTACGTTCGTCGCGGTGCCGCCGCAGGAACGTCCGGTGCGCACCCGGTCAGCCGTACGGGTGATCGTCACCGACGGCAGCAGCGTGCTCCTGCTGAGCGACACCGACCCAGGCGTGGCCGGCTCCCGCTGGTGGGTGACCCCCGGTGGAGGTATCGACGCGGGCGAACAGCCGCTGCAGGCGGCGGTGCGCGAGTTGGCCGAAGAGACCGGACGCACGGTCGCGACCGACGAACTCGTCGGCCCGGTGATGCGACGCCTGGTGATTCACGGCTACAGCGATCAGGTATTGGCCCAGACCGAGTTGTTCTACCTGCTGACGGTCGCCGAGCCGTTCGAACTGGACGTGTCCGGCTTCACCGCCGAGGAGAAGCTCACGATCAAGGCATGGGACTGGTTGCCGATCGAGCGCCTGCAGCTGATCACCGACCCGGTGTGGCCCGGCGACCTGGCCGAACTGATCGCGCTGGGCGTCCACGGCGGCGAGTGGCCGCGCGAGGCCGGCGTGGTCGAGGAGTCCACTGTGAACGTCGGTGCGCTGGGCGAACGCATCGCCCTAGACTGGCCCGGCTTCCGCGAACCCTGAAAGAGCCGATGACTCCCACCTCCGCCCCACCGAACGAAAACCGGCTTCTGGAACGCTTCCTGTGGCTCTCGGTGGCCACCGCAGTGGCAACGGTCACGCTCAAGGTGATCGCCGCGATGATCACCAACTCGGTCGGCATGTGGTCCGACGCGCTGGAATCGACGGTCAACCTGCTGGCGGCAGGCGTGGCCCTGTGGGCCCTTCGCGTCTCGGCGCGGCCGGCCGACCACAATCATGATTTCGGCCACGGCAAGGCCGAATACCTGTCGGCAGCGGTCGAGGGAACCCTGATCATCGTGGCCGCCGCAGCCATCATCGCGGGCGCGGTTCAGCGCCTGCTGAACCCCGTGCCGCTCGAAAGCGTGGGGCTCGGCGTCGCGCTGGCCACCATCGCGTCCGCGTTCAACCTGGCCACCGGGCTGGTGCTGATCCGGGCCGGCAAGCGGTACCGCTCCATCACACTGGAAGCCGACGGCCGGCACCTGATGGCCGATGTGTGGACCTCGGTCGGCGTGCTGGTCGGCATCACGGTGGTAGGGCTCACCCACATCTACTGGCTCGACCCGGTGATCGCGCTCGCGGTGGGTGTCAACATCATCTTCACCGGGTACGGACTGGTGCGTCGTTCGGTGGTAGGCCTGCTCGATGCGACCCTGCCGCCCGAGGAAGTGGCCTTGATCCAGAAGGCGCTCGGTCCACTGACGGACGATCCGCGGGTGCGGGTGACCGACCTGCGCACCCGTGAATCAGGCCGTCAACGGTTCGTGCAGGCCACCCTCACCGTGCCCGGCGAATGGACCGTGCAGCGCAGTCACGATCTGGCCGACCGGGTCGAGGCCGAGGTCGGGCAGGTGCTGCCGGGCACGGTCACGTTCGTGCACGTGGAACCGGCGGACTGATCGGCTACATCACTTGGCGGGGATTGCACTCGTCCCCGGCTTTGCGCCCGAACTTGTCGCAGGCCTTGGTCGCTGCGGATCGACTCTTGAACGCGGTCTTGGCAACCACGTACCAATACTCATCCTTGAGACTCGGGACCGCTGCCCCATCCAGCACTTTGGTAGCGCTCTTCTTGTTGAGCTGGCTGGCGACG
>Ga0116168_1002090_pt1 | contig 13419 bp, 18 predicted proteins | sample AD_UKC129_MetaG_FD_89795 | JGI IMG/M metagenome (GOLD analysis project Ga0116168, IMG submission 89795) | Active sludge microbial communities of municipal wastewater-treating anaerobic digesters from Canada - AD_UKC129_MetaG | ecosystem: Engineered > Bioreactor > Anaerobic > Digestate | place...
CACCTGGTCTGAATAATAGGTAAATTAGGATGATAAATATGAGTATGATTCCCCCTTTCCATTTAATCTCCAAACCCATCACCTTGGGATTATCTCTTTGAAGATAAATTTTTCGTTAATATAATATATTGTTATGGGTCTTAAAAAAAGGTAAAGTGGGGGATTTTATTGTTTGACTGGTACTACTTTCTCGGATTTGACTATTGCTTGTCCTTCTGGGCTTAGGACCCAGTCTATGAAGTCTTTTACCACGCCAGTTGGTTCGCCCTTTGTTAGGAACAGGAATGGTCTTTGGAGTTTGTATGATCCGTCAGCCACTGTTTCTTCTGATGGTATAACTCCATCGATTTCAAGTGCTTTAACGGTGTCATCGAGGTTGGTTAGTGATATGAATCCGATTGCGTTTGGATCCTGTTTAACCGCCTGTTTAACCGCTTCTGTGGAACTTTCTACAATGGCATCCTTTCTTATTTTAGCATCTTTCATTACGATTTCTTCAAATGCTTTACGGGTTCCTGAACCTTCTTCCCTTGTTATAACTGTTATCGGGGCATCTGGACCTCCCACTTCCTTCCAGTTTCGTATTTTTCCACTGAATATGTCCTTGATTTGGTCTGTTGTGAGGCCTTGGATGTTATTTTGTTTGTTCACGATTACTACTATCCCATCTCTGCCTATGAGGTATGTTTTAAGGCCTTTCTTTTCATCTTCTTTTAGTTCCTTGGATGATGTGCCTATGTCTGCAGTTCCTTGTTGTGCTTGTGTGATGCCCACGCTTGATCCTCCACCCTGTACTGTTATCTTTACATCTGGGTGTTTTTTCATGTACTCGTTTGCAAGTTTTTCAGCTACTGGTTGTACAGATGTTGAACCAACTATGTCGATTCTTTTTTCTTCACCTTGGCCGCCTAGGACTATTATAGCCCCTATTATTATAATTATGGCGACTATTATCCCTACAATTGTTTTGGTGTCCATTTTTTATCACCGGTTTTTAGGTTGGCATTAAACTATTTAAATTTTACTATTAGTGAACTATATTTCACATTATATGAACAAAAATAGTCTGGTGCCTAGATCTTGTTCATATTAAGTGAATAGAATGACACTAAAAGTATAAATATTATGGGATGTGAGCTTGAAATGGTGAACAACCATGATAACAGAAAAATCCCTAAAAGAAATCTTCAAAATTAATACTTACCGGTGGAAAACCACAATAACCCTCATAGAAAAAAACCATATCAGAACACGCGGTTATCCACTAGAAGAACTAATTGGAAATATCTCATTTTCCGATATAATCTTCCTGCTACTAATGGGTGAGTTACCCCCCAAGGACCAATCCAAGATGCTTGACGCCATACTCGTATCCTTCTGCGACCATGGACTCACACCACCTAGCACACAAGTCGCCCGCCTCACCACATCAACAGGCACGCCCCTAAACGCTTCTATAGCCGCTGGTCTATTAGCCTTCGGTGAAAACCACGCCGGCGCCATAGAAAAAGCCATGAAACTATTCCAAGAAACCATAAACCTATGCAAATCACCAGAAGAAATACCAATATTAGCAGAAAAACTCGTGGAAGAACACCTAAAAAATGGGAAAAAAATACCCGGCTACGGTCACAGATACCACCACAGAGACCCCAGAGCAACAAGAATAATAAAAGTAGCAGAGAAACTAAAATGCACAGGACTACACACACAACTAGCAAAAGAAATAGAAAAAACACTACACAAAACCAAAAAAATACACTTAAATATCGACGGAGCCAACGCGGCAATATTATCCGACCTAGGATTCCACTGGAACACGGGAACCGGAATCTTCATGATAGGGAGACTACCAGGACTAATAGCCCACATAAACGAAGAAAAACTAGAAAAACCATTCAGAAAAACTTTAAAGCTTGAAGAAATACAATACATGGAAAACCAGAAAAATAGAATCAAATCCTCCTAAACCTCTCAGGAGTAGTCGTACGTGGAATATTCATATAAAATTCACCCGCAGTATCCACGATCTCAACAGAAATATCCCCTATCCTCTCAAAAGTCTTAACAATCCTCGAAAGAGAAATATAATATGTCGAACGCTCCTTCTCCTCAAAAGACGTTTCAGCCATCTGAGTCGCGATACAATTAAGCGCCCTTCTCTGTATTCTATGCATTTCCTCCTCAAGTTCCATAACATCATCTCTAAGTTCCAACCTTTCCTTAAGGAAAGCACTCATAGCCTTTCTAACCATACTAATACCAGTTTCATACATCCTACGAAGATAATCCATAATCACAGGATCTACAGGATAAGCCTCCTTAACCGTGAAATTAGCTATTATACCAGAATGGTCACCTATACGTTCAAGATCATAAGCAATCTCAGTGAAAACCACAGCCCTTCCAAACTCAGAATAAGGGTTCATGGCAATCGCAGTATCCACCGAAGACCTAATCTTCTCATGCATATGATTAGTAACATAATCCATCCTAAGAGCTTCATCTGCAAGCTCCTTATCATATGCTTCAAGGGCCCTGAATGATTTTTCAAGCTGCTTACACACATGCTCCGCCATATCCTTCAAAAGCTCCTTGATGAAAAAACTCCCAGCATACTCCCTCGAAGTTAATTCCTCTCCAAAAACATCCGCAAACTCCCCAAACTTTTGAAGATCAACCATATAAGCCCTCTTAACAACACCCTTCCTTATAAGGGGTCTAAGTAACTTGGTAACATAACGTCTTGTAATCCCCAACTTTTTAGCGATCTCATCCTGTGTAGAAGGATTCTCATATAATATCACGTCAATTATAGCCTTTAGGGTAGCGTTTCTACGGGGCATTTCCACCACATTCACAACTGCTTATCACCAGTTATTATAACTATGGACTCATTAAGTATAACAGCTATCACATAAAGTAGGATTGTAATGATGATCACCGAAATCAGAGCATCAAACTGATAAAATAATAGAATATACAGTCTTACAATGGACGAATTCACATCCACAAAACCCCTCAAAAGGAGCAATAGACCAGCGAATATAAGCAAGTATCCATGGGTTCTCTTTATCTCATCCGATCTGAAAAGGGGATATAACCCCATTATGAGAAGGCCAAGCCCCATTGACCTGAAAAGATTCCAATGGATCACACCTTCCAATAGATAGATTATATTCTCAGATCTCCAATAAAAATTAGCTAAAAAGTTTATAACCTCTATTATGAGTATGATTATAAGTGGGATTGTGAAGACTATCTTATCCTCTACTATTTGCGTTTTAACATTCCCCAGCGGCTCTCTAAGGTAATGTGATAACAACTGGTAAAGCATTGAACCTAAAACTGCGCCTAGTGCTGTTCCACCAACCCCAAGTTTTTGGGTGGTGAATGCCACTATCCCTGATATCACTCCCGCCATTATTATATCAAATGCCTTAGACAATTCCATCACCAAAATATCCTATAAAAAGATCCCATTAGAAGAAATCATCCCACAAAGCCTTAGGGGGGATTTGAACCCCCGACCTCTGCCTTACCAAGGCAGCGCTCTACCACTGAGCTACTAAGGCCAGAATAAAAAGGGTCTAATGCAGGGGAAGGGATTTGAACCCTCGAAGGCCTGCGCCAGAGGATCTTAAGTCCTCCCCCTTTGACCACTCGGGCACCCCTGCATGGTAATTAATAAATAGGAAAAAACTGGTATATTAAGTTAACGGTTAAGTAAAGGATTAAAGGTGATTAAAAAACCCACCCCCCCATTTAAGAAAAGATCCCCCCCTACAAGTAACCAAGAGCACATATGATCCCCCAAAATGTAAAATCTTCACCATGCCACCTCCAGAAAGGACAAGAAAAAAGGGTGATTAATTGAGGTTACTAGATAAGTGCAGGTGTTGTGGTGCTTGTGTAAATGTATGCCCATACGACATTCTAGAATTGGAAAAGATCGTCATAATAAATGGAGAATGTAAAGAATGCGGCACCTGCAGCATAGTATGTCCAGTGAACGCCATCCAAAGAGGGGGTGCAGACCATAAAATATGACCTAATAGTAGTCGGGGGTAGAGTAGCAGGGTCCATATCCTCCTTTTACGCGTCAAAGGAAGGTCTCGATGTTCTCATGCTAGAAAAAAACCCTGAGATAGGCACGCCAGTACAATGTGCCGGGGGTGTTAGCGAAACCTTCTTTAAATCCATGAAAATAAAACCATCACCACAGTTCACCTGTTCCAGGATCATGGGGGCCCGCATCCATGCACCCTCAGGTGCAAGTTTCCTAACCAGAGACCCTATAATAAAAGGTTATATCGTTGAAAGGAAAATCTTTGACAAACACCTTGCCATCCTAGCAGCTGAACAAGGAACCGAAATAATGCTCAATACAATAGCAAAAGATCTTATAATCAAAAATGGGAAAGTTAAAGGCGTGATAGTTAAAAAAGATGGTCAAAGATTTGATATCCGCTCAGAGATTGTTATAGCCGCAGATGGGATCCAATCAAAAATCGCCAGAAAAGCCGGCCTCAATACAAGGTTCAAGGTGGATGAAATCTGCTCATGCGCCCAATCAGAGATGGTAGGCGTTAACGTTAAAAAAGAGATAATAGAATTCTATCTCGGAGACAGAATAGCACCTGGAGGTTACCTCTGGATATTCCCAAAGGGCGATGAAAGGGCGAACATTGGCGTGGGAATACGTAGAAGAAAATGGAACACCAAAAGCGCCCAATATTATCTTAAAAAATTCACATCAAGATTGGACGCAACTGAAATAGAATTCAATATAGGGGCCGTGCCCATTGGAGGACCCGTTAAAAGAACCTATACTGATGGTCTAATGGTCGTGGGTGATGCCGCGGGACAGGTAGACCCATTAACCGGAGGGGGCATACACATAGCCGCAGAATGCGCGAAGATAGCGGGTGAAACCGCATCAGAGGCCATAGAAGAGGATCGGACCGATGCAGAGTTCCTGAAAAGGTATGAGAAAAGATGGTACAAGAGCGTGGGATCCAATATCAAAAGATCCCATAAATATCGGAAAATACTTAACCAACTAAACGACGAAGATCTTAATAACCTGGTAGAATCATTAAAAGGAAAAGAATTAAACCTATCTAAACTCTCCCTCCTTAAACTTGTGAAGGACTACCCCAAAATCCTCAAAACCCTCAAAGAGATACTATAGGTGATAAAATTTGCCAAAAAACAAACCCCTTATATTAGTATGTATCCTAGCCTTTATCATAAGACTCATACCCAGTAGGAATCTTGCATTCCCTGGCAACGATGCATACATCCACCATGACATTGTAATGAGACTAGCCACAGAAGGCCTAGGTATACTTTCAAAGGATCCCACATCCCTACTAGGACTTAAACCATATGCTTATCCACCATTCTATCATATACTAGGACTCCTCTTGTATAAGATCTTTAACAGTCAACTTGTATTCTTTCTTCTACCACCCATTCTTGGAGTATTAACCGTCCTTGTATTCTATAAAATTTCATGGGAGATCTTCGAGAATAAGAGAGAAGCACTTTTCTCTGCCTTTTTATTCTCATTAGTACCATCATTCGTGACCAGAACATCAGTTTTCATACCAGAATCCTTAGGGATCCTATTATTCACAATAATACTTTACCTGCTCATAAAATATGCTAAGAGCATGCCAGGATACTCTAATATTGATAATTTCAGCCTAGGAGGATTCTTCAAGATATTTAAAGGAAACCATAAGTATCTTATAATAGCCCTCCTAATATTATCCATATACTTCTTCACCCACAGAGGATGGTTATTCCTCGCCATAACCATCCTAATATTCATTTTAACCTTCATGATACCATCATTTAAAAAAAAGCCGATAGAAGTTTCCATCTTATTCCTCCTAGTAGCCGCTGCTATTCTAGAATTCGTATTATTCACAGCCCGTTTACAAACACAACCAGTCACAGTACTCGGATTCCCAAAATGGATGGGCTTAATCCAGATAATATTCGGATTATATGGTGCATTATTTTTCATAAGATCAAAAAACCCCCTTTATAAGTTCATCCTTTTATGGTTCATCCTATTTGCGATAATAGGAACATACTCCTTCAGATTCAGGGACCCCTATGCAGCGATACCACTATCCTTGATGGCCGGTTATGGGCTCTCACAGGCCATTATAAGATTGGATAAGATGAAAATACCAGATTACAGGATACTTAAGAAAAATCTCACACCATATATGAGATTATTTGTTATTTCACTCTTTTTAATCATCCCAATCACACAGGGGGGTGTGATAGCCTACCTAAATGTTATAAACCCCACAACAGAGCAAATAGAAGCCTTCAACTGGATAAATGAGAACACACCCCCAGATTCCGTGTTCTTAGCCACACTGGACGACGCCTACCTTCTCATAGGCAACACACACCGAAAAGACATCCTATTATGGAAGACAATCTACCAGGGCATGATGGGAAACCCACCCACCCTAAAAGAGAAAGAGATGAGCGAAATAGAAGTAAAAACAATATTCACCACCTCACAGCCCAGCGAAGCATACTACCTCCTAGAAAAAAACAACATAACATACATTTACATTAGAAAAAACATGCACCAGCAAGGCCTGGGCTTATACCTCCCCACAGACACCCACTTCAAAACCCTTATCGTCACAGGAGACGCCGCAGTATACCAGTACATTCCAAACCCCCCCATAGAAGGGAAAACGGCCAAAATAAACTTTACAGGAGACCCCGAATACGAAAAGATAGCCGATTTCATAGAAAAATTCTGGAATGGATACTCCTACTCAGAGAGTGGTGGATACACTCCAATGGAATATGATCCAGCCAAGGACCTAGAATTCGGGAGCGCATTCAAAGGCTGCTACGATGCAAATGCCATGATAGCAGTCCTCTATGACATATTATCCTCAAAAACAGGGAACACAGAATTTAAAGAACGATCCAACTATCTAATTGAATGGTTGAAATATAAACAGATGGAAAACGGGTCATTCCCAGGGGGCATGCCACCAGCAGAATACACCCTAACAACAGCACAGACAATCTATCCCCTAAAAGACCTGAAAACGAGTGAAACTGAAAAAATAACAAATAAGGGGTTACAATTTATCCAAAAACAGACAAATAATGGAGATATCAAAATAGCAGCCAACAAAGAATCATCACAACTCATAGGAACAGACTACTTGAAACTAAAAACAGAATCCCAGGTAAGTGGTATGAACCCAAATAAAGAAATCATCTATAATGTAATTGAAAAACAAAAAGGAGACGGATCCTGGACCCCCAAAGCATATGAAAATATCGAAATACTCAAAGGACTGGCCCTATACCACCTAGCCACAAATGATACAAAAACCCTCAAAGCAATCCAAGAAGGCTCAAAATGGCTTAAAGCCAACCAAGATGGCAATGGCAAATTTAAAGGTGACGGAGACCCTGAAATATACTCCATAGGACATTACGCCGATGCAATACTAGTATATTATGTGGCGGGGGACCAAAAGGCCATGGAAAAAACCCTAAACCACACCCTAAAAAGGAACATTGAAAATGACCCAACACCACTAAAATCCTACCTAACACTATTCTGGGACCTTAAAATAATATACAACGAAGACATAGCCCTAAAACTATCATCCCAAATACTATAACCATACCCTAATTTTTTTCGCATCCCAAAAAAATGGGAGATAACAAAAATCCATAAAACATTCATATTCTGGGGCAAAACAAAACATATTTATATGTTCTAGGAGAAGAATTAAGGTGAAGTATAAAGGGATAACGCGGGTATGAGGTGCAAAAAATGCTTAATATACTATCATCCACACTCCAAGATTTTTTGAAAAAACCATTAAACACCTAAACACCCCCACAGATTTCATAACCCCACAAAGCCTCCTAGGCCTACACATGGAATCTAAGGGTAAATATGACCATATAAGCTGCGACAATAATATTATTTTTAGGGAATCACCTCGGAGTGGATATTTTTGAATGAAATAATAGCAATCCCAATAGCCGCAACCTTGGCATGGCTAAACTTCGTTATAATAGACATATGGATGGGCCTACCCGAAGCCCCAGGTGTCAGAGGCGCCAAGGCAATCGGCAAATCCATAGAGAAAAGAGGAGGAGACCTAGGCGGGGGCTATTTTTCAGGTAATATTGTATGCTCCCCAGACGCCTCAGCCGGCACGCTACTAGCATCTTGCAGCTACTACGGATTCGGGGGCCCGGAGGGTGGTCTGATCGCCGCGTTATTCGTCTACCTTGGGAATAGAATGTGCGCAGACCCCGGATACGCGGGGACAACAGGAGCCCTAACCATCACCTTCATAATATGGATCGCATCACATTTTGGTATCACAGCAAATTACTTTATAGTAGGTATAGTAATCGCCATACTAACAATCCAAGGCCTATACCATCCACTATCCTCCAAGCTTATCGGTAAAATGGCCGGGAAGATGAATAGAAAAGTCATCAAGTGATAAATATGATAGAAGAGACGATAATATCCTGTATAGTAATATATATGGTTTTAAGACTCTTCATAACCCAGAATAGGCTGGAAAGGATGCCATACCTTAACGTTATAAACTTTGGCGTGGCAGCAGTTATAACACTTAAAAATCCGTCGCCACTAGGCGCCATAGCATCTATGGTATATTTTATACTCGCAACCGTAGGCGCAAATGCCATAGCATTCACCATAAGTAAGGTAAAGGAGATAGAACATGGTGATTGAATTCGTATATGCCGCGGCCATACTCATGATAGTCGGAGCCCTAGGGGGTGTGCTCCAGACAAGACCCATAGACAAATTCCTAATGTTAGCAGTCCTAGGGGATGGTCTGATTAGTATCGTGGCAACCTTCGGCTACCTTGACGTGGCAATGGCATCATCATTCATGACATTCGTGGGGATAATTATAATGATGATAGGACTAGTTAGAGTGCTTGAAATCAGAAAAATGCGAGGCGAACTAGGATGATATCAGCCACTGGGACGCTCCCATTAATATCATTCTACCTCGGATTAACCCTAGTATTAATCGGTGGTTTAGGTGTTGTATTCGGGCCTAAAACCTCAACAGAGCCCATAGTTAGGATAATAAACCTTACAGTCCCCTCCACCGGAGTGGCGTTGATCTTTTTAAGTTATAATTATACCCTTGCAATGCTAACATTCCTAAGCGTGAACCCAATCCTCTACATTATAATGATAAGGGCCATTATAAGATTAGAAGAAATGGGAGGCTTTACAAGTTGATAGGGAGAATCTTAAATTCCCTAGCCGAGCCTAGGGTTGTCCCGAAGATATTCGCATTGGCCATAGCAATAGTATTAGTTTTTAGTTTGCCTCTCCCATTCCACCTCAACCCAGAACAAGTCTATCCTAAACCCACGCCACAACTCCAGATAGAGTTGGCCAAGAAAAATGTTGATATAAGCTATAACCTCGCCCCCTATAATCGTGGCGGATTACCAGTAGACCCCAACAATAAGGGTATAGTGAAATCACAGTACAGGAGCCCACATGAGGGTTGGATAACAGCCTATCTAACACCATTCTCCCAGTGGATGAAGGATATCTCATACCATCTAGGCACCACCATCGTAGCGCACCCCGGGGGGATACTAGATGAAATACTATACTATACAAGGGGATTAGACACTATACTCGAATCATCCATACTATTCACCGCTTTCACAATAGCATCCTGGGTTATATTAAACAGGACCAGAAAAATGATGGGAGAATAATAAAATGGATCCTAGTTCAATAGTCCCTAATCTCGTGCCCCAGATAATCATAAACTTTTACCCCATAGCAATTATAATCGCCATCTTAACAGCCACCATAGGACTCTCAGGGGTTATAATAGAAAGGGACGATTTCCAAAAGATCCTAATAATCCAGATAGTCACCTATGCCATGCTAATAATCGTGGCAGCTGTGGGAACAGACCTAGCCGAGGCCCTCATCCTCCCAGGGTTAGTTGTATCACTAGCCGAGATACTAGCAGTAACAGAAGTGCTAATCTTCAGAGAATATACAAAAAGGGGAACCAGCTACCCCAAGTTGAAAAAATATAAACCCATCGAAATGGAAGTTATAAAAACAGCCATCCCCATAACCTCACTCCTCTGCGTCATATATGGCACCATCCTAACAGGATTTACAGGGGGTGCAGTCGCAGGGGCTGGTATACTCATCTACCTCTTCATAGGAGAACCAAAAGGCCTATCACATGATTTCTGGGAGGAAATGTCAGGAGTCTCAGGACTTGCATGGTGCCTATGGCTTCTAGGATTCCTATTATACTTCCTAAACCCAAGATTATGGCTCGTGGCACTTTTCATGTCAGGTGGTGGGATCATAATCAAAGTAGCCCTGAAATTCGGACTTCTAGGAATACTAAACCGGGAAGAATTCAACAAATAAAGGCGGTTCAACAATGAACGAGATAACCAACCTAAACGGTCCAATAATAGGACACATCCCATTCATGGACATAGTATTATATATAAGCCCATTTTCACTAGCCCTAGTAGCGGTTATAGTAACCTTCACAATATTCCTGGCACTAAGCAAACCAGAACTAAGATCAGTAACAAGATTTGGAGAAGACATAGTAAGAACGACAACCGTAGAGAGAAAAGAAGCCAAGTTCAGGAGATTCATGACAATACTCTGTGGTATCGCATTAACAGGCGTCGTAACCACCGGGGACTTGTTCAATTTCGCATTATTCGTATCACTAACCGGCATCACCAACATGGGAATATTCGCAGGAGTGAAGGACACACACGTCCTCGATGCAACATTCCATTATGGTCTCGTCCTCATGATCTGCACGCTACCCCTATTCGGTGGAGTGGCCATGATACTAGCAAACACAGGCACACTAAGCATGGGCATCCTAGCAAACATCCCCACAAACCCCATATTGAATATGAGCAGGACACTACTCCTCATAGGGGCTATAGGAGAAGGGGCCCTGGCACCGTTCTTCGCAACCAAAGTAGAGATGATAAGAGCAAAGGGAGCCCCCTATATAAATATGATGCACTTAAGCTCCCTAATGGTCTTCACAAGAGTAATAGAAGTCCTATTAATCCTGGGGTGATCCAAGATGAAAAAAGAGACAAAAAATAGTATACTCGCAATAGTCACCAGCCTACCCATCATACTCGGACTTATAACACCCCCATCATTGGCTGTTTCAATCGTGATTTTAACCATATTCATCCCATTATCAGCATATTATATCGGCCTCGTGTTAATGGCACGTGCAAAGACCAAGAAAGATGAGAAAGAGCGCACAAAGGTGACATTCACAGGCTACTAGACTCGGGTGATAAAGATGAACTACCTCTCAACCATCAATTTACCCTACATGCTATTAGAGATAATCACAGCATTCATAATAGGAGGACTGCTATTAGGACTCCAGAGAAAGATTATAGCGAGGATCCAGGGCAGGCCAGGACCACCCATAATACAACATCTCCTCCACACATTCAAATTCTATATAAAGGAGCTTTCAATCCCCAGAACCTCCAGCATGCCATTATACGTGGCGATAGTAATGGCATTAGATGGTCTATGGGTTCTCGCCCTTATCATAGGCCCCATCCTACATGGTCCACTCGGCATTGTAATATTATGTTATGCCATACACAAGGTCTCAGAACATGGGATAGGCCTAGCCTCCGGGTCTCCCTATACAAAAATGGGAAGCTGCAGGGCTGTTCTCTCTGCTACCGCTGAAATGCCCCTAATGGCAGTCATGGCACTAGTATACTTCAAAACCCACACCCTAATCATAAGTGGTATAATCAACTATCAGCTCAACCACGGACCCCTCATCACACAATTACCATTATGTGCATTGGCCGTGTTCATACTATTAGTCTCAAAGGCCCCTTATAGTCCATTTGGGATCGTCTGGGGTAAAGACATAGTATCAGGTTACAAGACTGAACATTTTGGGGTTATAAGAGGCGTTCTAATGATGGGTGAAATCATAGGATACTTTGTACTCCTATGGTGCTTCTTAACCCTCTTCCTCGGGAGTATAATAAACACGCCACTAGAGTATATCATAGGGATGTCCGTCATTACAATCATCTTAGGGTTTATCTGTGCCTTGACGCCAATGGTGGCACCATACCATTCCGTGATGATACAATGGATATTCGCAGTACTGGCCCTCGTAAATGCTGTCCTTGTGTGAGGTGGAATAATGGAAAGATCATATATAATCCTGTCACTGGCGATGATCGGCATCCTTGTCATGGTAATCATCGCAGCTAGTATCATGCAACTAAGGGTCGCGATACTAGCAGCCATAATATTCACAGTACTTGTCTCATTTTTCTTCCTAGGTGAAAGAGTGGAGAAAATTGAAACCATAGCATTCTGGTTTATTATCATCATGTTCATAATCACAGCAGCCTTCATATTCAAGGAGGGGGGCTTCTAGGATGCCATACTTCACCTACCTTCCACATTTGGTCATGTTCGCCATTGGACTGCTAATAGGATTAGAGGTAAGTTATAAGTGGCACGGCGAACCCTTCGTAAAAAAAAGGATAGAACCCATACCCCTTATAGTCGCCTTAATAGGGGGAGGGCTCATGATCATCTACGCACCCCTTGGATTATTCCTCATAGGATTCGTGATCGGGATGAGACCAGGATATGGCGTTTATGAGAGTATAATAGGGATCCTACTCGCATTAATATTATGGGTGACCCTATGACCGACGAGACAATAAAAAAGATAAAACTGTGGAAACTTGAAAGTTACGCCTACAAAGACCAAGTACTGAAGAAACTCGCAGAAACCCTGAAGATCCCAACAGAAAAAGTGGAGGAATTACTAGCCAAGAACCTAGACATGGCAAGGATAGAATCATCCCACTCATCAATGGAACAGGCAATACTTTTCAGACTTGAAAAACAAATAGAACTAGACCTAGGACTAGACTACCTATACCACCTAGAACTCCTAGATAAAGAACAAGTAAAATCCATAAAAGAGGAAATCATAAAAGAATTGGAAGTTTCCGGGAAACTAGAAATCAACCCGGAAGAGTATGAAAAACTGATAGAAGAGGCCAGGAAGAAGATAATAAAAATCCTAGAGGGGAGTGGATGATAAAAGACTTCATAAGGAAAAGATCCATTCACGTTTGCCTAATCTGCACCGGAGGATGCAACGGATGCGACATAGAAGTAGCAGCCCTACTATCAAAAAGATACGACATCGAACAATACGGCATATACCTCCATAACAACCCACGTGAATGCGACGCACTCCTAGTCACAGGCCATGTGGCCAAACAATGGCAAGAAAAACTCATAGA
>Ga0116168_1002093_pt1 | contig 13397 bp, 12 predicted proteins | sample AD_UKC129_MetaG_FD_89795 | JGI IMG/M metagenome (GOLD analysis project Ga0116168, IMG submission 89795) | Active sludge microbial communities of municipal wastewater-treating anaerobic digesters from Canada - AD_UKC129_MetaG | ecosystem: Engineered > Bioreactor > Anaerobic > Digestate | place...
GACAACACCGGCAAAACAGCAGAAGAGTTGAATAACCTACTAGCTGGGCAACAACTAGAAGACGAGGTGGAAATTGAAGACTGGTTGAACGAGCATGACATCGAGCACGACGAGGTTCGCCGTGTCGGGGATTACCTATATAGAAGCGACGCAGCAACCGCTGTAATTTACGATGCACAAGAACACGAATTCTTTGAATTCGCTGACTTGGTTGAAACACAGTTGGGTTGGCAGTATTGGGACGGGTCAAACTGGCAAAATTTAGTCTTCGATGAAGCAGACACACAGCTTGTTACAATAGACGATGACAAGGAAATATCCCTAGATGAATGGGATGGTTCAAACTGGAGAAGCAGTTTGAGCGGGAAGAGGTTTGAACATGATTTGTTGTACCCCGTCCTCGAAGTGGATGAGGTGTCGGTCAAAGAGGAGACCTGGCTACTGTATAGTTATACACAATGGCAGGGAGATATTCCTGTAGGCAGGTTGCTTTCTGCGCAAGATGTGGAAGAGCTCATTGAGCAGGTATAATCTGCTCGGTGAGCGAATACATGAAAGGCGGGGATGATATGGCTACTTGTCTCGGTTGTGGGAGAGAGTTACCCGGTTCATAGCTTGCCCAGGTATTTGTAGGAATGCCTACTAGCTCCGCGGCTTCCGCCTGTGTCAAGCCTTTAGCTTCGCGAAGCTTCCTTAGCTTTGTGCCGAACGTAGTCATAAACATCCCTCCTTGACAATTGCTTTCCGCTATACTATACTTACACTATAAGTAGTATACGCAGAGGGGGCGGTGCATATGCATATGCGACAAACCTTACGGGAAGCCCGCAGGATGCGGGGGTGGACGCAAAAACAGGCTGCCCGACAAGTTGGAGTTAGCCGTCGCACGTGGGAGGCTTGGGAGTATGGGGTGCGCACTCCAAGCCTGCGCCATGCGCGACGTGTTGCTGAAGTCCTTGGTTTGCCTATTGAGAAACTATTTAATTAATTACTACAGCGTGTAGTTGTAATTCTACTATACGTGTACATTTGGATATTGTCAAGAATTTTTGGGAGGTGTGTACTGAGGAGGTATGCCGTACTTAGACCTGTATAAGCCTACGGGAAGCAAGGTAGCTGGATACCTCGTTACGGATGCATATGCATATAAAGAGAGATTAAAGCAGCTTGGTGCGAAATGGATGCCCGAACTAAAAGCTTGGAAAGTCCCCCCTACTGTTGACCCGACTCAATTGGACATTCCAATCATCATGTCGCAACGAGCAGAACGCTGGCTGAACAATGAAGCCGCCAAGATACAGCATCTTGCCAACCTACATTTTGCCAAGGATGCAGTTGTGAAGTACCCCCAAGGGCTGTTGCCATATCAGCGGGTAGGGGTGCGCTTTCTTGCCGACGCTACATCCTGTATTTTGGCCGACGACGTGGGACTCGGAAAGACCGCAGAGGCTATCCGTGCGGCTATGGAGGTACGTGCGAGACACGTTCTCGTGGTCACTAAAAAGACGCTGCTTTACAACTGGATACACGAAATCAAGCGCTGGGCAGGGATTGACGCATTCGTACTAACTACACAGAACCGCCTACCTATGCCAAACCCTTTGGCAATTTGGATCGTGACTAACTACGAAACCGTTGTGAAAAGGCTCGACGAACTTTTAGAGACGTATTTCAACGTGCTAATCGTTGATGAGGCCAGCGCTATAAAAAATAGGAAGGCCCAGCGCTCTAAGGCCGTCCACAAGCTGGCGAAGAAAATCCAGTACGTGTGGCTTCTCACGGCTACACCCGCTCCAAACCATCCAACTGAGATGTGGTCCTTACTGCATTGTATCCGACCAGATGTTTATACCAGCTATTGGAAATGGGTTGATAGTCACTGCGAATGGGATTACAGCTATTGGGGTGGCAGGGAAATAGGCGGAGTGAAAGACCCCAAGAAGTTGGCGAAGGAGCTAGCTCCGCTGATGCTGAGGCGCGACAAGTCACTGCTTGACCTTCCGCCCGTCACTTGGGAAAACGTGTGGTTAGATACTGAGGGCGAACAAAGGCGCATATACCGGGAGCTTCGCACCAGGTTTTTGGCAGTGTTGGATGAGGAGCGAATCATAACTGCTCCGTCTGTGTTGGCGCAGTTGACCAGGTTGCGCCAAGTGGTGTGTTCCCCGGCTCTTGTAGGAGGGCCTGATGAGAGTGTTAAAACCAACGCTTTGCTGGATTTGTTGGAGGAGTTAACTCCAAACCATAAGGTGTTGATTTTCACCACCTTTGCGGAGTATGTCAAGCTCCTGCTTCCCAAGCTGAAGGAGTTTGGGACCGTTCACATTACTGGTGACATGAGCACCAAAGCCAGAGCTGAGGCCGTGGAGCGCTTCAATAAAAACGAAGACTGCCGGGTACTCATAGGTACAATCCAAGCCGCTGGGGAGGGACTTAATCTACAAGCGGCAGATGTAGTTGTGTTCCTCAATAAGTCTTGGGTTCCCGCCGAGAACGAGATTCAGGCCGTAGGGAGGGCACACCGACAGGGACAAACCAAGCCAGTACATGTCATGAACTTGCTAATGAAGTCTACCGTTGATGAATATGTAGAGGAAGTCCTGACTATGAAGAAAGAGATGGTTGGTGCTGTAGAGCACATTGCAGAGCGCCTGCGTAGGGAGTAACGCTGCTCCGTGCATGACTGGGAAGTTGGCCTGTGAATCCACTTCACAGCAGGGGCCGTAAAAGGGGTTATGCGGCTAGATGGCGGAGCAGCTTTTAAAAACAATAAATTTTTCAAGGGAGGTGGCCCGTAATGGAAATCCATGCCAGTCAGATTAATACTTACCAGACATGTCCTCGTATGTATAGGTATCAGTATGTAGAGCAACTGGTTCCTAAAGTGACAAGCCCAAAGCTGTTTATCGGGAGAGCTTGTCACGCAGCCCTAGCCGCGCATTACAGGGGCGAGGATGCACTGGTAGCTTATGAGTCTGACGTGCAGGAGCAGTTGGAACGTATTGAGCCTTATGCGGACGATAAGCAGTGGGAGGAGTTGCTAGACCAAGCCACACTTGGAAAGAAGCTGATAGAAGCCTATATCCCTTGGGCTAGAGAGAAAGATACTTTCCGCGTCATTGCCGTTGAGCAACCGTTTGCGGTGCCCGTTTGGGGCGAGAAGAGGCGTATCCGAAACGCCTTTCAGGTTGGCACGTTCGACGGTATTGCGGAAGACGTTTATGGAAATATTTGGCTTCTAGAGCACAAGTTTTACAAAAGCGTCCCGTCTGAAACTGTCCTGCGCTTGGACAGCCAAGCAGGGTATTACCTGCTGGCTGCCAACCAACTATACCCTGACAAAAAAGTAGTGGGGGTGATATACACCATAGTCCGCAAGGTTGACCCGGCGAAGGCGAAGTCCAGTGTTGTGCACCGCGCGAAGGTGCTGCGCAACGGTTTCGAGATAGAGAACCTACGTCGCAGGCTCTACCACATTTATAGGCAAATTATAACCGATAAGTTATACATCCCTTCGCCGGGTTTCCACTGCGGATGGAAATGCCCGTACAGAGAGCTGTGTATCGCTGAGGAAGACGGCTCTGATGTAGAGGGCATCAAGGACATGCTTTTTACTGTTGGTGAACCTGCTTTAATTACCGATGAGGAGGTGGTCTAGTGATGCGTGTTAGCATCGAGAAGGCGTCCGATTGGGACTTTGAGGAGATAAAGGAGTTCAACACCACCGAGGAGCTGTTACAGTACATGCGCAACACTTACTACAGTTGGATAGTTGATTTCCCTGAACCTGGGTCTAGGTTGGGTGTAGACCTGGAACTAACTATCTACGATGACTACGTTGAGTGAGGAGGTGACTTGAAGATGGCTAAAGTGATGACTCCACCGAAACAGTTGCACCCTAAGATACGAATGGCAGGTGACATGCCACTGTTCGTGAAGGCTTTGGTCTATGGTGAACCGGGAGCGGGCAAGACCTACTTGGCATGTACCGCACCTAACCCGTTAGTGCTGATGACCGAGTATGATGTGTCCAAAGCCACAATGCTTAGAGTCCAGAAGGACCTAGGCACGGAGATAGCGGTGTGGCCCGTATCCGCGTGGGAAGATCTGGAAGAAGCATTTGATTTTTTGCAGAGCGATGAACATGATTTCAAAACCGTTGTATTGGACAGTCTTACAGATCTGAACCGCAGGTTGATGCGTGCTATAGTGGAGAGCGCTACCAGTCGCAGGCCTAGCCATGACCCGGATGTTCCAGAGCAAGGGGACTGGTTCCGTGTAGCAGAGCGTCTCCGATATATGGTACGCATGTTCAGGGACCTGCCGATGCACGTGGTCATGACTTGCTTAGTGCAAGACATCCGTACCGAACTGATGAAAATCCCTTTGGTACAGCCAAAGTCCTTTGCAATGGAACTTCCAGGGTTGTTCAACCTAGTAGGTTGTTTGAAAGCTGTAGAAAACCCGGACGAAGATGGGAGGGTAGTCCGAAAGCTACTGGTTGAATCAACAGATAACTACGTAGCCAAAAACCCCGGAGGGGCTTTAGCAGCCATTGTTGATAACCCAAACTTTACCAAAATTTTTGCGGAGGTGTGTGGAAATGCCAAAACTACTGCTTGATTTCACCAATGTGGATATTGATACTCCAGAACCGATCCCGGCGGGCGTGTACGAGGCCGCCATTGACGCATCGCGCATAGAGTTGCGAAATTCTCAAGCCGGAAATGAAGTACTGAACATCCCCTTTGTCGTGCAAAATCCCCCGCAGTACACGGGGCGTATAGTCTTCGAAAACTACGTACTTACCGACAAAGCCCGCTGGAAGCTAGGGCAGTTGCTAAAAGCCGTAGGGATTCTCACCGATGACAACCGCAAATTCGCGCTGGATACAGACCAACTGCATAACAAGCGCGTGCGTATTCAAGTTGGTATTGAGGAGTACGACGGCAAGACCCGCAACCGTGTAAAGCGTGTTGAAGCCCTGCCGGACGAAACCAGCAACAAAACAAAGAAGAAAGCTATCAACTTCTAGTCGTTAATTGGCATACCCCAAGAGTGCCGACTCTCTTGGTGGTGTAGGGGTAGCGTTGTCGGCACGGCGGTTCCCTCCCCCGCCAAAAGAGGCTACCTCCAACGCTATCCCGGCCATTCTTTTATGGGAGGAAGTGGGACATGCCAACCGTCAACGATGTAGTGAGCTTAACGAAATGTGGTTTTAACGTGATACCCATACTTCCTAAAAGTAAAACGCCAGCGCTGGATTCGTGGAAAGACCTTCAAGAGCGCCTGGTGACAGACGAAGAAATACAGGACTGGTGGGGCAGATACCCGGAGCTAAACGTAGCGGTTGTTACTGGGAGCATTTCCGAGGTAGTCGTTGTGGATGTGGATGACCCCCAGGCTTTGGTCGGACTACCACCAACGCGGATGGTAAGTACCCCCAACGGGGGCTACCACCTGTACTATAAGCACCCTGGGGGAAGGGTGCGCAACGGGGTCAAGGTAAAGCCTGGTGTAGATATACGTGGGGATGGTGGATACGTAGTAGCACCGCCGTCCGAGCTTGAAAATGGGCACTACACATGGATTGATGCAAGTGCGCCGCTCGCGGAGTTTCCTCTTTGGTTGTTGGAGAAAACCTTGGCCGTAGCTGTAAAGGACGAATCAGAAGAGCCTTGGTATAAGGAGCTTCTTCAAGGTGTGCCTGTTGGACAGCGGGACAATGCTGCCATACGGCTTGCCGGGCGGTGGATTCGTCGCGGGCTGAGCGATGAAGAGGTTCTAGCCTTGCTCTTAACGTGGAACCGAAACAACAAGCCTCCAATGGGTGAGCACCCTGGCGACCAAGATGCCGTGGAGTGGGCAAAGGCAAAGATAAACAGCGTAAGGAATATGGAAGAACAGCGGAAACCTCGGCTGGACGAGCTTATACAGGGGCTAAAAGACGCAGAAAGTCACGACGACAAAATACGTATCATCAAGAAGCTGGACGGAGTTATCCAAAACCTGGACGGCATTGAGCGGGAGTACTATTTGGAGCAAGCACGCAAGGCCGGGGGATTAACCAAGACTGCTCTCCAAAGAATGCTCCAAGAGCTGGCAGCCTCCCGCGATGCTACGACACCCGTGCCTTTGGACGAGCCGAGACGTGCCTACATAGCGGTATCACAGGATTTCTATAAGGGGGTTTTCTATTACGGGTTATGGCTTCCTACCAATCCGAGGGCGTGCACACCGGACGAGTTCACATTCAAGCTCGTTACTACGGAAAGGTCGTTGCTTGATCCCCCAAAGGGGCTACCGCTGCCAACCGACTACGCTCGTTGGAGTGTGGATAAGGAAACGCCTTACAACGTGTTTGAGTGGTTGAGCTCAGGAAGGGAGCTTGATGCGGCAGAGCTCTTAGACGAAATATCTAGTGTGTTTGCAGAATTTATGTGGTATCCGCATCCAGAAACGCCTTTTGTACTCGCACTTTGGGTGATGAGTACCTACGTGTATATGTGTTTCGACAGTACAAGTTACTTGGCATTTGTCGGCACAAGACGGACAGGAAAATCACGAACACTAACGCTTTTGGAGAAGCTTTGCTACAACGCTTTAAGTACCGTGGACATATCGACAGCGGCTCTTGCGCGAGCAATCGGCATGGGGCAGTGTACGGCCTTGGTGGATGAAGCCGAGTTCGCAAGCTCACCTATAATCATACAGGGAGGTGTAGATGACCGCCTGAGCGTACTTCTAAGCAGCTACCAAAGGGGAAAGCTGCGCATCCGCTCCGAAGGAGATTCACACACTCCAAGAGGCTATGACCCGTACTCTCCGAAAGCATTTGCTACCATGAACCGCTTGCCTGACGCACTAGCGGACCGGGCCATACTAGTCAAGGTTGGACGTGCTCCGACAGGCACGAAGGTCGAGGACTTGGTGTTGTTCGAGCAGGAACGGAGGCTACAGCTTTTGCGCAACAAACTGTACTTCTTTGGGTTAACCTACGCAACGCACTTAGCAAACAACGTGACCAGCGTCTTGACGTTGCTGAGAGATTTGGGAATAACCAACCGCGAGCGGGAGCTGTGGCTTGTACCCGCGTGTATAGCTTACACAGTGGGTGGTATGGGTATGTTGCAACGACTGGCAAATTACGCTACCGCGTGTATGATGGAGAAACTTGGGCAGGAACAGGGGTCATACACGACAGCGGTGATATGGGCGTGTTGGAAACTTCTATCGCTAGGGGGCGATGACGAAGACGGTTTGGTCCCTGTAGAGGTTGTGAGTGATGGTGAGTGGTATATGCGTAAGACCTTGAGACGGGTCGTCGCCGAGTACCTTGGTTTGGACGAGAAGCAGGTATCGGCGGAGCGGGTTGGTCGGGAACTGGTATCAACGGGCATCATTGACAACACACGACAATACCGCCGCCAGTTGTGGAAAAAGCATGTTCGTGGGGAGTGGGCATATTTTTTGCGCAAAGACCGCGTAATGGATGCGGTTGTGCGCTACGACCTGGAAGACTTGGGAGGTGTTTGGAGTGGGGCCGCCGGAAATTAATCCGTATCGAGTATTAGGGTTGAGTGTTATAAAGCGAGCGATAGATGATCTTGATGACAAATATTTCCTCTCTACAGACTTTGAGGACTTAGCCGATTTGCTGGGCTATAACGTAGATGGTATGCGGGAGTTAGCGTTGAGAAAAATCGCCGAGGAGAGAAGGAGGAAGGTCGAGAAACGTGCTAATCGCAGGCGTAGACCCCGGAGGAAGAACCGGAATGGTGTTGTTGGAGTTGAACGGCACATTGTCATGTCGGAGCGTAGTGGAGGCCAAAAGTCTTGAGGACGTACTGCTTTACCTCGACTACTGGCAACCTGACGTTGTAGTGGTAGAGGAGTTCAGGCTTTATCCATGGACGGCAAAGTCTCTCGGTTGGGACTCCATGCGTCCGAGCCAAATAATCGGTGCAATAAAGGCTTGGGTTTCCCGATGCGGGCATGAGGTCGAGCTTGTGGAACAACCCGCGTCTGTACGCAAACCAGCACAGGCGCATACACGGAAAATGGAAAAAAGCCCCATGTTTCGAGGCAAACCGCACGCTCGTGACGCCTTGCGTCATGCCGTATGGTACACGCTTCACCGCTGCCCAAAAAAGGTTATGGAAGCGGGGTGGTAGTTCTTGCTACTGCAACAAGAACAAGCAATGTGCACCAAGTGTGGGCTTAAAGGGTGCCCTATGGTGTTTGGCTACGGCCCTGATACGGCTGACTTAGTGCTTGTCGGAGAAGCTCCCGGCGACACCGAAGTATTGGAAGGTAAGCCGTTTGTAGGCAGGGCAGGGCAACTGTTGAACAAAGTTTTGGAAGAAGTCGGTATAGACAGGGATGCGTGCTACATCACCAACGCTGTAAACTGTAGGCCAGTACCACACCGTGCACCAAAAGCCAAAGAGATAGTGGCCTGCCGAAACAGGCTAATAGCGGAGATACGGCAGAGGGCACCCAGGATGGTTGTAGCGTTGGGCAACGCGGCGGTGCAAGCACTGATGGGGAGACACAACATGGGGGATGTTCATGGCACCGTCAACTGGTGTGCCGATGTCAACGCCTTTGTGGTACCTACGTACCACCCAGCTGCGGTGCTACGCAGCCCTGGATATTACATCGATTTGATTAGGGACATGCAACGTGCAGCTTTGTATCTACATGAAAAGAAGGTTCTAACGTCGGTGGCACAGGAGGTAGAGTACGTGACCTTGCACAACCATGACCATGTTCTGGAGCTTGTAGAGCGTCTGGAGAGCTTGTCTGAAGTTGCGGTAGACGTAGAAACCGCTAGCGACGGGAGCCTCTTGTGTATAGGGCTGGCATGGCGAGGAGACAAGGCTGTAGTGGTCACCAAAGACGCTCTTGTGGACAAGCGCACTGTCCCAATGCTGAACAGCGCCTTGAAGGGCAAAGTGCTCATAGGGCACAACCTGAAGTTTGACGTAAAGCAGTTGTGGCGTGCTGGGGTGTCAGACGTTCGCGTTGGGGAAGATACCATGCTGATGTCTTACACCTTGGACGAGCGCCCTGGTGTGCATAAGTTAAAGCCTTTGGTAAGGCAGTATCTAAACGTACCCGACTACGACGCACCCATTAGGGAGTATTACTCTCATATGGAAGATTGTCCCCCAATTGAGCTGTGGAAGTACAATGCTCATGATGCCGCGTACACATACGCATTGAGGAGTGTCCTGCGACGGGAGTTAGATGCTGACGGCACCTGGCTTCTACACAACGTACTTTACCCTGCCGCCAACGTGTTGGCGTGCATGGAGTACACTGGCATCATGGTAGACCGCGAATACTTGCAGGGCTTAGCCAGCAAGCTCCGAGACGAAACACAGACTTTGGAGCAAGAGATGTACCATCTGATAGGCAGACAGTTCAACCCGCGCTCTCAAAAACAACTGGCACAGTTGCTTTACCACGACCTGGGGCTGCCAATACCTGATGGGCGGTGGTCTACAGATAAAGACGCGCTTGCGGCTATCCAAGACTTTCACCCACTGCCTGCCAAAATCTTGGAATACCGGGGGAAGCTCAAAATGCTTCGCACTTACGTGGAGGCTCTGCTTGACGCTGCCGACGACGAAGGGCGTGTCCATACCAACTTTAACCTCCACGGCACTGTTACGGGGCGTCTTTCCAGCAGTGACCCTATCAACCTTCAAAATATCCCCCGGACGGAGGAGGCTAGGAACTCCTTCATCGCCACCCCAGGGTACACGTTGGTCGAGGCTGATTTATCGCAAGCCGAGGTGCGCGTTTTGGCGTGGTACTGCAAGGATCCCAACCTTATCAAGGCTTTGGCAGAGGGCGGCGACGTACACATTCGAACGGCTTGCATTATGTTCCGCAAGAAGCCGAAGGAAGTTACCAAAGAGCTGCGACAGGCAGCGAAACGCCTCAGCTTCGCTACCATATACGGGCAGTCGGTAGAGGCGTTGGCGAAAGAGCTTGGCGTTTCCGTTACTGAGGCCAAGGAGCTGCAAGAGCAGTTCTTCGGCACTTTCCCCCGCGCCCGCGAGTGGATTAAGGCGCAGCAGGACTTGGCTTTGGCAACCGGTGTAGTGACTACGCCGTTCAGACGCAAGCGGCAGTTTGAATATATCACGCGGGACAACAAAGCGGAGGTGCTGAGGCAGGCCGTAAATGCACCAATTCAAAGTCTCGCTAGTGACATTACACTAACAGCACTCATCCGCATGGGGCACAAACTTGGCAACAGCCAAAGCACGCGTTTGCTGCTGACCGTACACGACAGTATTCTTTTGGAGACGACGGAGGACCCCGTTGAAATCGCCAGATGGGTGAAGTGGGAAATGGTTTCCCAAGTGCTGGATGGCACTGTTCCGTTTGACGCAGATGTAAAAATAGGAGCACGTTGGGGAGAGCTTAAGGAGGTAGATGTGTAGGTGTATCCTGAGTGGACTGAACAGAGACAGACCGTGTTCGTTGATAGGTACGCTTTGAAAGACGAGTCTGGCAACGCATTGGAGCACTCACCGGATGAAATGTTCTGGCGAGTTGCCCATGCTGTAGGCGATGACGATAATGAGTACCAAGCTTTCTACAAGATAATGCGGGAATGGAAATTCCTCCCTGGCGGGCGCATATTGGCGGGGGCTGGAAGTGGGCATGAGGTGACGTATTTCAACTGCTTTGTCATTCCGACGCGCCCCAAAGACCTATCATACGGTTGCGACAGCCGTGCGTCCATTATGGACACCATCGCCACTATGTTGGAGATAAGTTCCCGTGGTGGTGGAGTGGGTATTAACTGGTCTGTTCTCAGGCCCAAGGGTGCTTATGTAAAGGGTGTCGGCGGTACGTCATCGGGTGCTGTCAGTTGGATGCTGGCAGCCGATGGAGTAGCGGCACAAGTGGAGCAGGGTGGCACACGGCGAGCTGCGCTGATGTTCTTGCTTTGGGATTGGCATCCGGACATCGAAGAGTTCGTCGATGTGAAGAAAGACAGAACGAAGATGCAACACGCCAACTTGTCAGTAGCCGTTTCGGACGCCTTTACGGAAGCCGTCAAGAACGGTTCCATATGGAGGCTGGAATTTCCTGACACATCGCATCCTGAGTATGACGCTGTGTGGGACGGCAACTTGGCGCGGTGGAAAGCTCGGGGTCTCCCTACGGTAGTATATAAGGAAGTGCCTGCGAGGGAATTGTGGAAGAAGATTTGCCAGTCTGCTTGGGAATGCGGGGAGCCAGGGGTTGTGTTCTTAGAACGCTACAACAAGGAATATGCTGTATCCTATGTCTCGGAAATTCTGGCAACAAATCCCTGCGGTGAATTAGGGTTGGAGCCTTACGGCGTGTGTTGCTTGGGGTCTTTGAACCTCGTGGCCTTTTTTGACCCAAAGACTGGTGACATGGACTGGGAGGAATTGCGACACACGATACGGTTAGCGGTACGCTTCCTAGATAGGGTCATAGACATCAACCCGTACTTCTTACCGGAAAATGAGGCACAAGCGAGAAAATTCCGCCGCATAGGGCTTGGCACAATGGGCTTGGCGGATTTGCTGGTACTCAAAGGCATCCGCTACGGCTCGGAGGACGCAGTGAACTTCGTAAAGCACTTATACAAGTTTATAGCGCAGGAGGCTTATCGGGCGTCTATTGTTTTGGCTATACAAGACGGGCCTTTCCCCGCGTTTGACGCTGCACAGTACAGCGTATCGAACTTCGTAGCGCGGTTAGGAACGAATTTGTACGACGACATCGTGAAGTATGGCATCCGCAACGCCACCCTCTTGGCGCAGGCCCCGACGGGAACGACATCCATACTGGCGGGAGTCAGCTCCGGCATTGAGCCTAACTTTGCGAAGGAGTACGTGAGGCATGACCATGTAGGGGAATTCACAGTGCGCCACTGGCTAGCAGACTACCCTGCCTTTGTATCGGCGCACGAAATTACACCAGAAGAGCACGTCCGAATGCAAGCGGCGGTACAGTATTACACCGACTCATCTGTATCCAAAACTGTCAATGCCCCAAAAACCGCTACTCTCGAACAGGTTGAGAACCTGTTCATGGCGGCCTACGACCTAGGTTGCAAAGGGATAACGTACTACCGCGATGGTTCTAGGGAAGGGGTATTAACGGCTGCCTCTCAAGAACGCAAAAAGGCTGGGAGACCTGCCGTGCTGTCAGGGTTCACCAGGAGAGTCGAAACACCTGCGGGTAGGGCTTACATCACGATCAACATGCTCGACAACAAACCCTTTGAACTGTTCGCCAATCTTGGGCGTGCTGGTTCAGACATTTCGGCGTTCACCGAGGCCCTAGCACGGTTAATATCGTTGGCGTTGCGTAGCGGAGTGAACCCTGAAGACGTAGCCAGGCAGTTGATAGGAATCGGCGGGGCCACGTCGGTAGGTTTTGGCAACGGAAAGGTGCTGTCAGTGCCAGACGCTATCGGCAAGGTCTTGCGCGATGCGGTTTCGGACGCGTCTGCTGTAGAACTCCTTGACGTATGCCCGTCCTGCGGTGTTATAGCTTTGGCTAATAAGGAGGGTTGTCAGTCATGCCAGAACTGCGGTTACTCAAAATGTTAGTTAGGGGTGAAGTCATGAAAGTTACTTTGTTAAACCACACACCTAATCCTGATGAGACGGTTGCCTTGGCCGCACGTACTTGTCATACCAGCAAGCCTCCAATTGGTGAGTTGCAGGAAGACGATATAGACCGCCTCATAAACCTTTTGCTGGATTTAGGGCACGAATCACCGCTTGAGCACGTTTCTTTCACTTTTGCTATTGAAGGAGTTAGTCGTGCTCTGTCCCACCAGCTAGTGAGGCACAGAATAGCGTCTTATTCCCAAAAGTCACAGCGTTATGTCAATCACAAAAACTTTTCTTACATTACACCCCCGTCAATTAAGAACAACCCTGAAGCCCTAGCAATTTTTGAGAAGTGCATGAAGGATATAGCAAATGTTTACCAGCAGCTTAGTGGGGTAGTACCGCTAGAAGACGCCAGGTATGTGTTGCCAAATGCATGTGAAACATCGTTGGTGTGTACTTTCAATGCTCGAAGCCTGCTGAATTTCTTTAAGCTCAGGCTTTGCAAGAAAGCCCAATGGGAGATACGAGAGCTGGCACACACGATGCTGTACTTAGCTCGCTCAGTATCTCCGCGATTATTCGCTTCCGCGGGGCCGGACTGTGTGAGTTGCCAGGAGAGGAGCTGTTAACGTGAAAATTGCTTTGACGGGAACACACGGTATAGGGAAAACGACACTTGCGAAGCAACTCTCTGAAAGACTAGGGATACCTTACCTTGACGAAGTTGCAAGAAAGGTTGCCCGAATTTACGGATTTGAAAACTCAAACCAA
>Ga0116168_1002105_pt1 | contig 13324 bp, 7 predicted proteins | sample AD_UKC129_MetaG_FD_89795 | JGI IMG/M metagenome (GOLD analysis project Ga0116168, IMG submission 89795) | Active sludge microbial communities of municipal wastewater-treating anaerobic digesters from Canada - AD_UKC129_MetaG | ecosystem: Engineered > Bioreactor > Anaerobic > Digestate | place...
CCCACCTTCGGCACCACAAGAGAAACAGACCCCGGCTTAACGGGGTCTGAACTTGAAGGAGATTTGACTAAAAGTAGGCAAAAATTACGGTCCAGTGACACTTGATTAGCCGTTGAGATAATCAATAACCTCTTTTTTTGAGACAAATTGCCCATTTCTTGTGCTGCAGGCCTGATTTCCTCTTCCCCAATTCCCCACCCAATAAACATATACATCACGCATCTGGCCTTGCAAATGCTTCACCAAAGCGCGAAGCTTTTCTTCGGACGCCTTATCGGCATCCACATTTAGCAGCTCATACATAATCCCTTTTTCTTCGGGCATCTTATTCACCTCCATGTTATCCCTCTTTTCAGTCACTGCCTTTCAAAAAGGAAAGGCCCCGTTAGGAGCCCTCCTTATTAACTTACCACTAAGATCTTATCCAAGAAGTTGTAGTACACTTTGAGGAGCCATATTTGCTTGAGCCAACATAGCGGTTGCAGCCTGCTGGAGAATGTTGTTCTTGGTGAATGCCATAATCTCTTCAGCCATGTCTAGGTCACGAATACGGGACTCAGCGGCTTGGAGATTCTCTGCAGAGGTGCCGAGGTTGCTGATGGTGTGCTCCAAACGATTTTGGTAAGCACCCAGTTTGGAACGCTCTGCAGACACTGCTTCAATCGCGTCGTTGATAACAGTAATAGCCTTATCTGCACCTGCCTGAGTCATTATCCCGCCAACCGAATCCTTAGTGACGTTCTCAACCTTGAGTTGCCCTACTTGCAGACCTTTTTCATCGTCCGGGACATCTTCAACCGTAACATTGAAGACGATATTAACGGATTCACCATTCAATTCGAAGGTGCCTAGATCGGCGGTTACCGACTTCCCACTCGCCGTCGTATAGGTTATCTCACCAGCGCCGCTTGCCACCGTCTGGAGAACAGCTTCTCCATTAATGGTTGCAGAGAGGCCGGCAGGAACCTCGTCTGCTCCATCGGTGAGAGCAGTCGTACCAAAGGCATTAATTTCAATGGAATTTCCAGCTGCACCAGCTTCTTCAGCCTTTACAGTGACCACTGCACCGTCAGCACTTATGTCCACACCGTCGATCGTTAGGTTAGCAATGGCTGCTGCAACGCCCGCAGCGTCAAGCCCGTTAGTATTAATAGTCTTATCTGCCCCCTCTACGGTACCACTATCACTAAATCCAATCACCGTACCAGCGATCGTAATTGTAACATTATCGGCCGGGACTGACTCAACAGTGAACGTAGCACTTGCATGCTTGGCTTCTTCTCCAGCTGAATGGATCACGCTAAAAGTTACTTGTCCACTCTCATCAAAGCCGGCAACGCTCGATACAGAAGCACCTTTTAGCTTTTCATCGATTGTAGGAGTATCAAAGGTTACTTCAGGGGCTCGGCCTGCTGCCATGTTTCCTATGGTCAGAGTAATGCTTTGCGTCTCGTTAGCACCGATGTGGAACGTGCCAGTGAATGTACCGTTCAACAGATGCTTGGTGTTGAATTGAGTCTGGTTAGCGATACGATCGATCTCATCAATGAGCTCGTTGATCTCTTTCTGAATCTCCGAACGATCAACCTCAGTGTTGGTATCGTTGGCTGCTTGAACAGCCAGTTCCCTCATTCTCTGGAGAATGGCGTGTGTTTCGTTGAGCGCACCCTCCGCAGTTTGGATCAAGCTGATACCGTCTTGAGCGTTCCTTTGAGCCTGCTTCAAGCCACGGATCTGGCCCCTCATCTTTTCAGAAATGGCCAAACCTGCTGCATCATCGCCAGCACGGTTGATCCTGAAGCCGGAACTCAGTTTCTCCATGCTCTTACTTGCATTGCTCTGGTTAATAGCCAACTGCCTGTGAGCGTTGAGTGCCATGATGTTGTTGTTAATCCGCATAACAACACACTCCTCCTTGAAATATTTGTTCATCCCTGAACATTTTGTGCTAGTACTTTCTCCTCCTGCGCAGGAAATATCACTAGCTAAGATCTATATCGGACAGTCAAGTTCCCTACTTTAGCACAAATTATCAATAACCTAAACTTTTTTCGCCGTCTTTTGACCCGCCAGTGACCATTTTGGTGGAGAACCATACCAGCAGGTATATATTTCGACGGTTTCCAAAAAATACCTGCAAGGAACTGCTCGTGCCTGAGAGTTTTCCATTTCTCGGCAGGACAAACACGGTCCCAGAGGGAAGAATAACAAAAAACCAAAGGAGGATGCAGATGAGGACCAAACAGTTGGGAAAATCCGATCTCCAAGTATCCGTTGTCGCTTTGGGCACCTGGCCGATGGGCGGTTCCACATATGGACAAGTCGATAACAAGGAGTCCATCGCCACCATTCAGGCAGCCTTGGACGCAGGCATCAATCTAATCGACACTGCTCCGGCGTACGGCGACGGACGGGCCGAAACAGTTGTGGGAAATGCAATCAAAGGGCGCCGCGATCAAGTAATCATCGCCACCAAGGTTGGGGTTGTCCGCAAACCAGGCGGCAAATGGCGCGATCTCACTCCTGCAAGCATCCGTCAGCAGATTGAAGGTTCTCTAAGACGGCTAAACGTTGATACAATCGATCTTTATCAGATTCATTGGCCTGATCCTGACACACCAATCGAGGATTCCATTGCTGAACTCGTCAAACTCCGGGAAGAAGGCAAATTTCGCTACCTTGGAGTATCCAATTTTGACACAGGACTCATGGATAGTGTTACCAGAATGACCGAACTAGCCAGTCTTCAGCCCCACTATTCCTTGCTGAACCGGGAAATCGAAAAAGATATATTGCCGTACTGCGTTAAAAACCAAATCGGGATTCTCGCATACGGCTCCTTAGGGTCAGGGATTCTGGCTGGAAAATATAATGAAAAACCCGTGTTCAAGCCGGGCGATACCCGCCATAACTTCTACCGCTTCTTCCACGAACCAATGTGGAGCAAAGCCATGCGGCTAGTCGATGTCCTGCGGGAAATCGCCTCAAACCACGGCAAACCGGTATCCCATATCGCCATCAACTGGCTTACCCAACAGGAGGGGGTTACCTGCGCATTGGTGGGGGCAAGGCGTCCGTCCCAGATTCAGGAAAACGCCGGCGCCGGAAGCTGGACTTTGTCTGATGCTGAGCTTAAACAAATTAACCGGGCGTGGGAACATATCTTCGGCGGGAACCTGGATGCGTAGGCAGCTTTGCTTAAGTCAAGCCTTGCGGCACTAAAGCAAAAAACGTGTACCCCTGTTTGGAGTACACGTTTTTCTGTATATCTTTATTTATAGCGATTCTACTGTCCGAGCAGCTGCAGCACACTCTGAGGTGCCATATTGGCGTGGGCCAGCATTGAGGTAGCTGCTTGTTGGAGAATCGTGTTTTTGACAAATTCCATGAACTCTTCTTCCATATCGAGATCCCGGATCCGTGATTCAGAAGCCTGGAGGTTTTCCGCCGATGAGTTGAGATTGGCAATGCTGTGTTCCAACCGGTTTTGAATGGCACCCAGCATAGCGCGTTCGTTCGAGACTTGTTTAATCGCTCCGTCGATCACACCTATCGCTGAGTTGGCGTCATCATATGTCAGCACACCGCCGGTTTCGGTCGTGTCATCATCAAGATTATCCACTTTCAGATCAGCCAGAGTTTGGCCACCTGCAATACCCAAATCCGCTGATTTCATGCTCGTGATACTGATGTCCATATTCTGATCTTGATTGGCACCGATATGGATCTTGCCTGAAAACGAGCCGTCAAGAATCTTGGTAGCGTTGAACTCTGTATTGTTCGCGATTTCATCTATCGCGTCAATAAGTTCGTTGACCTCTCTTTGAATTGCCTTTCGGTCTTCCAGCGTATTAGTGTCTGTCGCTGCTTGAACGGCAAGTTCTCTCAGTCTGTGAAGAATCGCATGAGTCTCATTCAACGCTCCCTCGGCAGTCTGGACCAAACTGATGCCGTCTTGAGCATTTCGGGATGCCTGCCTCAAACCGCGGATCTGTGCCCTCATCTTTTCGGAAATCGCAAGACCGGCTACATCGTCAGCAGCGCGGGCGATCCTCAGGCCGCTTGAGAGCTTTTCCATTGATTTTGCCCCTGCTTTTTGATTGGCGTTCAACCGCCTTTGAGCGTTAATCGCGCTGATATTGTTGTTAATGCGCATTCCAACCATCCTCCTTGAAATATGGCCGAGTCCCGCTAACTCACTTTGGAAATCTCTCTGTCCCTTATATCGGCGGGAGTCATTCGGAGCTTTAGATTTGCTGTAAAAAAGAGCCCGGTTCGCAAACCGAGCTCCCACAGTGACTCTATGTTTACCGTTATTTACCCAGTTCCTCCCTATACTGCTCCAGCACCCGATACGCCTGCCCGATGTTAAAGTCCTGGATTTCCATGTCGTCACCAACATAGAAGCTGGGATGAGGCGGCTGGTTGTAAGCGACGTTCTGCCAGGCGATGGCCACCCGGTACTGCCGGTCGTGCATGAACGTGTAGAGGCGGTGTTCTGTTGGATAGGTCGTCAGGTAAATTCGCAGCTCTTTGTTATCACTTGTTCTAAAGATCGCCTCTTCCCGCCAATCTCCCAAGATATCCGCTGTAAGCGCCGGGTTGCCTTTGGTGCCGTTGTTTGACGCAGTGCCGGCAAAGGTGGCCAAATTGACAGTGCGCTGATGTTCCCAATCCCACTTATCGATCTTGCCGGCGCCACCGGTTCCTGTGTGGTCCAAAAGCTCCCGGAGCAGATCACCATCCCACCAAATGGCATGGTTGATGGAGTTCGGCACACTGGTGGAGATAATCTCGCCTTTGGCGTTGAAAAGTGGGCTTCTGGACGCCCATGCTTCGTTGCCGTAGTGGTTGGGATCAATATTCACACTAATCCCGCGGCCGACATCGTAGTCGGTGGGAATGCCCCAGAGGATTTCCCCAGTGCGGGCATCGTGCAGCTCGATGCCGGCTGGATTCGGCGTCGATTCATGGACGGCGAACACTTCCAGCCCCGGACGGCTGGGATCGATGTCCGTCACATGCATGGCGTCGCCGTGGCCCAATCCGGTGGCATACATGATCGTCCCATCATCATCGATGGTCACAGCACCGTAAATTATCTCGTCCCGACCGTCTCCATCCACATCGGCGATGGAAAGCTGGTGGTTGCCTTGGCCCGCGGCGATGTGATTCCCGGGATCATTGCTGTCGAACACCCAAACCGGGACAAACTGATTGTCCACCCAGTTGAAGGCGGCGATCACCGCTCTAGTGTAGTAGCCTCTGGCCATCAACAGACTCGGCCTTACTCCATCCAGATATGCCACTCCCGCCAGGAAGCGGTCCACCCTGTTGCCGTAGCTGTCGCCCCAAGCGGCCACATTCCCCCGGGGCGGTATATAGTCGATAGTGGCAAGAGCAGCTCCTGTCTCACCATCAAACATCGTCAAGTACTCAGGCCCAGCGAGAATATACCCGCTGGAGTTCCGGTAATCGGCACTGGGATCGCCGATCACATTGCCCAAGCCGTCCACTGTGCCGTCGGCAGTCTTGACGGCCAACTCCGCCTTGCCGTCGCCGTCGAAGTCGTAGACCATGAACTGGGTATAGTGGGCGCCGGCACGGATGTTGCGGCCGAGGTCGATCCGCCACATTCTGGTGCCGTCGAGCTTATAGGCATCGATGTATACATTGCCTGTATAACCGCTGTGGGCATTGTCCTTGGCGTTGGTGGGGTCCCACTTCAGGACAATCTCAAATTGACCGTCGCCGTCCAGATCAGCGGCACTGGCGTCATTGGCAGTGTATGAATAGCTTACATTGTCTGGAGTGCGGCCGCCGGGAGGCGGATCCAATGGAATGGCGATGTACGCCTGAGGCAGCACTTGGACAGTCTCCGACTGTTCAACCTCCACCCCGTCCTTGACCGCAGTTATATAATACTCGGCCGCCAACGTCCCTTCTGAGTCGATAAAGTTGGTGCCGGCTGTGACGGGCTCTGCGTTGATCTTGATTCCGTCTCGGTACACATTGAACCCTAAATTAAAAGCATCAGTCCCCAAAAGGCGCCAGCTTAGGTACACTCCCCCATCGATCTTGATGGCCACCAGGCCTCGGCCGAGATGATACTCAAGCTGCGGCACCGCTTGGGCAAGCCCGTCATATGCCGCCTGCCGCAGCACCAGGTCTTGATTATGATCAGTGATTATCTCCATTAATACCACAGCAGCTTTTTGGTCGCTCTGCACCATCTGGGCGAAGAGCCCGGAAAGCACAGCAGCATCAGCCTTACCCTCAGCAAGCAGCTGCTCCTGGATCTGCCCATAGATCTCTTCCGGTACAAACCCGAGAGTGCTCAAGCCTTTTACCGCCTGCTTCCGCACTGTCAAGTCAGGATCACTGATCAGCCGGGCAATCTCCTCGAACAGCACACGTTTTTGATAGTTGGCCAAACTTAAACGTTCCACCGCGACCTTTCTCCGGGCCGGATCAGGATCCTTGAGCGCGGCAGTAATTTTCTCCTGAATCGCTGTTTCAGTCCAGCCTGCATTGATCAGCATCTGCTCCGCTGTATTCCGGACGACAGGACGCTCCGAAACCAGTAGTTCAGCAAGCACCTCCTCAGCCTCTACGCCTTTGGCGGCCTGGATTCCTGTCAACGCGCTGCGGGCGCCATCGCGGACCGCCTGGTTTTCATCACCCAGAAGCTGCATCAGATATGGGATACCTTCCACCACACCAAGTTCTCTTAAAACAGTGACTCCTTTCAACCGGTTGGTCCACTGAGTATCGCCTAGAACCCGTTCTGCAACATGCGGGATAACATCGGCGCCCAGTGCCACCAGGTCCTTGGAAGCTTGAGTCGCAACTACATAATTCGAGCTGAGCAGTTTATCGATCAAATCGGCGATTTGCTCAGAATCCGCCTTTACCGCCGCTGAACTTACAAACAACACGGCCATCATCAGCAGAACCGCGGTAAGTTTGCGCATGTCGACACTCCTTTCTATTTGAACTCATGAGCGTATCGTTCAATCACATTATGCATGAACCCGGGATTGTACGTAGGCGGCGGCTGGTCCGGCCCGATATAAAAACTGGGGTGAGGCGGCTGATTGTATGCCACATTCTGCCAAGCCACCGCCACTCTGTACATCCGATCGTGCATCAGGGTATAAATCCGGTGCTCCGTTAGATCCGTCGTGGTATAGATCCGCAGTTCCCGGCTGCCGTTGGCCCGGAACACCACTTCTTCCCGCCAGTCGCCAAACAAATCGGCTGTCAATGCCGGCGTCTTCTTTGTGTCATTGTTTGAGCCGCAGCCCTGGGCGTACAAAAGCTGCACAATCTGCCTTTTCTCCCAATCCCATTTGGTGATGGCCACATCGTCCAGAAGTTCCCGCAAAAGATCCCCATCCCACCAGATGGCGAAATTGATTGAAGGCTTGGTTGATGTCACCTGCTCCCCCGCAGCGCTGCGCACAACGCCTGCGGTGCCCGAAGCCCAGGCTTCCGCGCCCGGATAGTTGGGGTCGATATCAGCGACAAGCCCCCGACCCACGTCGTAATCCGTAGGGATACTCCAGATAACTTCGCCTGTCCGGGCGTCTCTGAGATTTATCCCGGCCGGATGAGGCCGATCTTCATGCACACCGAACACTTCCAACCCAGGGCGCAGCGGATCAAAGTCCCCCACATGCAGGGCGTCGCCGTGGCCAAATCCGGTGCTGTACAAGGGCTTACCGTCATCATCGACAGTCATTGCGCCGAAGATGATCTCATCTCTTCCGTCTTGGTCCACATCGGCGATGGAAAGCTGGTGGTTCCCCTGCCCGGCATACCCAGACAAACCCGGCTGGTTGGTGTCAAAGGTCCAAAGCTTTGTCAGCTTGCCGTCGCGCCAGTTGTATGCCACGATCACTGTCCGGGTATAGTAGCCCCGGGACATGATCAAGCTGGGCCGGCTTCCGTCAAGATAGGCGACTCCTGCAAGAAAACGGTCGGAACGGTTGCCGTAATTGTCACCCCAACTGGATACACTTCCACGCGGCGGCTCATAATCCACTGTAGCCAAAGCCGCCCCGGTCGCCCCGTCGAAGATGGTGAGATACTCGGGTCCAGTCAGGATCAAGCCTTCTCTATTGCGGTGATCCGCATTTGGGTCGCCGATCACTTCTCCAGTACCGTCGACGGTGCCGTCTCCGGTTTTCATGGCGACTTCCGCCCGCCCGTCGCCGTCCAAGTCATAGACGATGAACTGAGTATAATGGGCGCCGGCCCGGATATTCCGCCCGAGATCAATGCGCCAGAGCAAGGTTCCGTCCAGTTTGTAGGCGTCTATATACACATTCCCTGTGTAGCCACGGATTGAGTTATCCTTGGCGTTGGTCGGCTCCCACTTCAAAACGATTTCGTACTCGCCGTCACCGTCCAAGTCAGCGGCACTGGCGTCATTGGCTGTATATTCGTAGCGCTCTCCGGCAGGCGTCACGCCTCCTTCCGGGCGCTGCAGCGGAATTGTGTGGTAATTCTGTTTCCATGGGACCGTCTCGGCCAGAACCGTCTCACCGTCCGAGTCCACCTTTGCCAAAACGTATTTGGAATCAGAGCCACCGCCGGGATCAAGATAATTGGTGCCGGCGGTAATCGGCTCATGGTTGAGCTTCTCCCCATCGCGGTAAATATTGAACCCCAAATCGAAAGGATCAGTCCCCAAAAGGCGCCAGCCGAGATAAACGCCTGCCTCGGTATCGACGGCGACAAATCCCCGGCCGATATGGTATTCCATTTGGGAATAAAGGCTCTCCAAGGCCTGAAAGGCCTTTTGCCGCAGAGAATAGTCATGATCGGCATCCGCCGCCAGTTCTGCAAGCTTCATGACTGCCGCGCCCTGGGTAATGCCCAGATGAGCCAGGATATCCACCGCCAGCGACTGTTGGGCTGGATCGCCGCTTTCCAGAAGCTTCACTGCGGGCGCGATCATTTCTCCGCCATCCAGCCGCATCCTTTGCATCACTCGGACAGCTTCCTGACGCGTTTGCCAGTCGTCTGACAGGATCAGCGGTTCAACAAGCTCAAGCACGAGCGGGCGGACCGCTTCGCCGCCGATCCCGGCTAACGCTGCAAGGATATTCAAAGCCTCATCAAGCGCCGCATCCTCCACCAGTGGTAAAAGCCGCGGCACAACATGAGCGGCTTCGGGCCCGAGCTTGCCGATTTCCGACAGGGCGTTCTCCCGTTTGCGTCCTGAAGAACTCAGCGCCGCGTCAGCCAAGACCTCCGCCAAGTCCGCCTTGGATGTTCCCATCGCCTGCAGAGCCTGGGCAGCTGTGGCCCTTGCCTCGGCTTGATCGCTGATCAGGTACTCGGCAAAGATCGGCGCCGCCGTCTTTGCTTGCTCCGGATCCAGATTTTTTGCGGCAGTGACGATGGCACTGCGGACATTCTGATCTGGATCACTGGCAGCGCTTAACATCGCCCGTATCGACGCTTCGGTACCGATCCTTCCCAGCACATAGATGGCTTTCGTTTTTTCCATCCGGTCCTGGCTGCGGTTCAGCAGGATCCTAAGCTGCGGGACAGTGGGGTCGCCGATTTCAGCCAGGGCATCCTGCGCTGCCAGAGCAGCGGCAAAGCTTGAGGAACGGAGATCGTCCATCAGCCTGGCAATGTAAGCTTGATCCACTTCCTGCAGTTCCTGGGCACAAGCACCGAAGGGCATCCAAACCAGGGTCAACGCCCATACTATACAAAACCATCGCTGTCTTGACATCTTCTCAGCTCCCTAGTGTGGTTCAGCGGTCCAATTCCATAAGGAACACTTTGATCGATCCCGGATGATAGAACTGGGGCTCCATATCCTCGCCCACATAGAAGCTTGGGTGAGGCGGCTGGTTGTAGGCCACATTCTGCCAGGCGATCGCCACCCGGTACATGGGATCGTGCATCAGCGTGTACAGCCTGTGCTCAGTCAGGTCTGTCGTGGTGTAGATCCTAAGCTCGCTGCTGTCTTCGGACCGCCAGATCACTTCTTCGCGCCAATCGCCGAACAAGTCCGCCTGCAGGGTCGGAGTAGCCTTGGAGCCGTTGTTGCTGGCCACCCCCCGAGGTGAAAGCAGGGTGACAATCGCATCCCGCTCCCAGTCGTACTTGCTGATGGTGGTGCCGTCCAAAAGCTCCCTCTGCAGATCTCCGTCCCACCAAATGGCGAAATTCATGGGGGGCACTGTCCGGCTGATCTCATTGCCGTCAATGTCCATCAGCAGCGACCGGGAGGCCCAAGTCTCGCTGCCCCTGTAGCGCGGATCAATATTGGCAGCCACGCCGCGGCCTACATCATAGTCGGTGGGTTTGCCCCAGAGTACTTCTCCAGTACGGGCATCCCGCAGGTTCATGCCGGCCTGGTGCGGCACCGATTCGTGAACCGCCCAGATCTCCAGGCCCACCCGATCCGGATCATGATCAGCCACATGCAGGGCGTCGCCGTGGCCGAGGCGGGTGTTGTACAATCCCCTGCCGTCGTGGTCGATGGTGATGGCGCCGTAAATAATCTCCTGCTTGCCGTCGTAATCCACATCCGCAACCGAAAGCTGGTGGTTGCCCTGGCCGGTCCAGGTGTACAGCCCATCGTTAGTGTCAAAGGTCCAGACTTCCTTCAGTTCGCCGTTTTCCCAATTGTAAGCCACCAGCACTGTGCGGGTGTAATATCCCCGGGCCATAATCACACTGGGGCGCACACCGTCCAAGTAGGCCACTCCCGCCAAAAAACGGTCGGAGCGGTTGCCGTAACCATCGCCCCAGCTGCCTACGCTGCCCCGCGGCGGCTTGTAGTCGATGGTGGCCAATGCCCTGCCTGTCTCGCCGTCAAACACAGTCAAGTACTCGGGGCCGGTGAGGATGCGCCCGTTGGCGTTGCGGTAATCGGCATTGGGGTCGCCGATCACATTGCCTTCCCCGTCGACCGTCCCGTCGGCGGTCTTGACCACCAGTTCCGCCTTTCCGTCGAGATCCAGATCATAAACGATAAACTGCGTGTAATGGGCTCCAGCCCTGATATTCCTCCCAAGATCGATCCGCCACAGCATTTCTCCATCCAACGTATAGGCGTCGATATAGACATTCCCAGTGTATCCATCGTGAGCGTTGTCTTTAGAGTTCGACGGATCCCACTTGAGAATGATCTCATAGCGTCCGTCGCCGTCAAGGTCGGCGGCGCTGCCGTCGTTGGCGGAATAGCGATACCGTTCACCAACAGGTGTAACACCGTCCGCAGGCCTGGAGAGTGGTATGCTCAAGTAATTCTGCTGCCAGACAAGGACGGTTTCACTCGGAGCCAGCTCCACTCCGCCAAGTACCGGCGCCACATAGTATTGATCATCGATCGTGCCTTCCCGATCCAGGTAGTTGGTGCTGTTGGTGATCGGCTCAGCGGTAATCCGTACTCCGCCGCGGTAAACATGAAAGCCGAGATCAAAAGGCTCGGTCCCCAACAGCCGCCAGCTCAAAAACACTCCGTCGTCTGTCCAAACAGCGACCAGGCCCCGATCAAGGTGATATTCCAGACCGGGCACCAAGGACTTCAGTCCTGAGACTGCCAGCTGCCGGATAGCCTCGTTCCTGTTCACGTCGGCGGCAAGTTCTTTCAAAACCTCCACTGCTTCCGGCTGGGTAATCCCCAACTGTGTCAAAATCTCAACAGCAAGCCGCTGATCCTCCATATCGCCGGAGGCCAACAACTCGTTCGCAACCGGCTCCACCATCTGGCTGCCGGCAAGGCGCAGGCGCCGCATGCCCCATATGGCTTCCTGCCGCAAATCAAAGTCATCTGTCAAGAGCAGGCGCGTCAAAACATCAATCAAGGCTTGATCATCACTAGCGCCGATATAAGTCAACGCCTCCAAAAGCTGAAACGATGTATCGCGCGCATTGGGGTTGTCAAGATCGACCAGGGGCAGCAGCTGTTTTGCCACGCTGCCGGCTTCTCGGCCTAGTTTGGCAAGCTCCTTCAATGCTAAATCCCATTCCTGGCCTTCGCGGGTGGCAATCACTTCCACCAATCCCACCGCGATGTCCGCTTTGCTCACTCCCAGTTCCTCAAGAAGTTTGGCGGTGGTGGTGCGGACAATCAGCTGTGTATGCACCAGGTACGGAGCGAGGCCCGCCGCTGCAAGCGCCTTGCCAGATTCATCCAACTTATTGACAGCGCCGACTGTGCTGTTTCTTACGGTGGCGTCGCTGTCGGCAATCCCTGTGACCAAAACCTCAATGGCACTGGGTGTCCCGATCCTGCCCAAAACATTGACCGCTTTGACCCGGTTCCAGGCATCGCGGTTGCGCTGTAGAACTTCCGCCATTTTCGGCACTGCCGCGTCGCCCAATTCCACCAAGGCATCCTGGGCTTTCAAAGACTCTCCGAAATTGGTGGAAAAGAATGTTTGCATCAAAGCGTCGAGATCCGACTGCCCCAAAGCACAGCAGCTGAATAGTCCCACGCCTACTACAGCTGTTATTACTGCTGCTAGAATCCTGAACCGTAATCTCACGATCCGACCCTCCCAAATCTCATAGTAATCCATTGTAACTATTTCCCTATCCTTGATATGATGCCTTTTTTGTTTTGTAAAAATAATGTTATATAAAGAGGCAGGGTACACTTCGAGCATACCTCTGCCTTCACTATAAAACCTTATGAACAGGACATAACCTTGGGATGAGTCCAGCCAAACACTGATGTTCCTTGACCCTACAAGCACTTCTTCCGTATCAGATCCTCAAACACAGGACGATCCACCGGAGGGCTGCAGTAATACCCTTGGACTTCCTTGATAGCCGTCTGCTGGATGTACCGCCACTGATCGTCGGTTTCGACACCTTCGGCAATAATCCCAAGCTGCAAATGCTTGGCCATGTTCAGGATTGAATTGACGATCACCTGATCCCGGTTGTTGGTGAGGATATTGTGGATATAGGCCTTGTCGATCTTGATGGTGTCAAAGCCCATGTAGCGCAGATGGTTCAAAGAAGCGAACCCAGTTCCGAAGTCATCTATGGCGAACCTGACTCCGTGATTGCGCAGCTGTTCAATCTGGGGTTTGACTTTAGGCAGGTCCATCGACTGGCTTTCCGTGATTTCCAATTCCAGATAAGCCGGATCCAACCGCGCTTCCTCCAAAGCGTGGAGAACCCGTTTGGCGAAGTCCGGTTTCTGAAGCTGGACGATGGATACATTGACCGCCAGCCGTTCCAGCACAATGCCCTTCTCCAGCCAAGTGTTGAAGTCGCGGCAGGCCTGGCACAAGACCCATTCACCAATCTGATTGATATATCCGGATTCTTCCGCCAG